>Ga0207641_10001835_pt1 | contig 20424 bp, 15 predicted proteins | sample KBSSwiS62_FD_184306 | JGI IMG/M metagenome (GOLD analysis project Ga0207641, IMG submission 184306) | Switchgrass rhizosphere microbial communities from Kellogg Biological Station, Michigan, USA - KBS Switchgrass S6-2 (SPAdes) (version 2) | ecosystem: Host-associated > Plants > Roots >... | reverse complement strand
CGTAGTTCTTCGCAGTCGCACCGCCAGACTTCGCCAGGATGATCGTGATCGCCGCCGTCAGCGTCGTCTTGCCGTGGTCAACGTGACCAATCGTGCCGATGTTGCAGTGCGGCTTGTTGCGTTCGAACTTTTCTTTGGCCATTTCAAGCTCCAGCCCTGTCCGGGCCTGTCCTCTAAACTAGGGTTGGATTTAGGCGTACTTCTTGATCACTTCTTCGGCCACCGCTTGCGGCACCGGGTCGTAGTGATCGTATTGCATCGAGAACTGCGCGCGGCCCTGGGAGAACGAACGCAGGGTGTTGATGTAGCCGAACATGTTGGCGAGCGGCACGAAGGCCGTCACCACCTGGGCGTTGCCGCGGGTCTCGGTGCCCTGGATCTGGCCGCGCCGCGAGTTCAGGTCGCCGATCACGTCGCCCATGTACTCGTCGGGCGTCAGCACCTCGACCTTCATGATCGGCTCGAGCAGCTTCGGCGCGCCCTTCTCGCGAAGCTCGCGGAACGCCGCCCGGCTGGCGATTTCGAAGGCCAGCACCGAGGAGTCCACGTCGTGGTAGCCGCCGTCGTACAGCGTCGCCTTGAAGTCGATCACCGGGAAGCCGGCCAGCAGGCCGTTGTCCTTCGCCGAGATGATGCCCTTCTCGACGCCGGGAATGAATTCCTTCGGCACCGAGCCGCCGACCACGGAGCTTTCGAACACGAAGCCCGAGCCCGGCTCGCCCGGCTCGAACTTGATCTTCACGCGGGCGAACTGGCCGGTGCCGCCGGTCTGCTTCTTGTGCGTGTAGTCGATGTCGGCGACCCGGCCGAGGCTCTCACGGTAGGCCACCTGCGGCGCGCCGATGTTGGCTTCCACCTTGTAGGTGCGCTTCAGGATGTCGACCTTGATGTCGAGATGGAGCTCGCCCATCCCCTTCATGATCGTCTGGCCCGACTCCTGGTCGGTGTGGACGGTGAAGGACGGGTCCTCGGCGACCATCTTGGCCAGGGCGACGCCCAGCTTTTCCTGGTCGGCCTTCGACTTCGGCTCGATGGCGATCTCGATGACCGGCTCGGGGAAGTTCATCTTCTCCAGGATCACCGGCGACTTGGTCGGATCGCACAGGGTGTCCCCGGTGCGGGTGTCCTTCAGGCCGGCCAGGGCGACGATGTCGCCCGCGTAGGCTTCCTTGATGTCTTCCCGATTGTTGGAGTGCATCAGCAGCATCCGGCCGACCCGCTCGCGCTTGTCGCGCGTCGAATTCAGCAGGCCCATGCCGGTCTCGAGCTTGCCGGAATAGATCCGGCAGAAGGTCAGCGAGCCGACGAAGGGGTCGTCCATGATCTTGAACGCCAGGATCGACAGCGGCTCGTCGTCCGACGCCTTGCGGACCACCGGCTCCTCGGTCTTGTAGTCCAGGCCCGGCGTCGGCGGGATGTCCACCGGCGAGGGCAGGTAGTCGACCACCGCGTCCAGCAGCGGCTGGACGCCCTTGTTCTTGAAGGCCGAGCCCGCGAGGATGGGATAGAAGGCGCCGCTCAGCACCGCCTTGCGCAGGCACTTCTTGATCACCGCCTCCGAGGGCTCCTCGCCGCTCAGGTAGGCTTCCATCGCCTCGTCGTCGAGTTCGACGGCGTTCTCGATCATGTAGTTCCGAGCCTCGTCGGCCTGGGCCTTCATGTCGGCCGGGATCTCTTCGTCATGGTAGTTGGCGCCCAGGCCCTCCGACTCCCAGACCACCGCCTTCATGCGGACGAGGTCGACGACGCCCTTCAGGCTGCTCTCGGCGCCGATCGGCAGCTGGATCGGCACGGCCTTCACGCCCAGCCGCTCACGGATGGTGCGCAGGCACATCTGGAAGTCGGCGCCGATCTTGTCCATCTTGTTGACGAACACGATGCGCGGGACGTCGTAGCGGTCGGCCTGGCGCCAGACCGTCTCGGTCTGCGGCTCCACGCCCTGGTTGCCGTCGAGCACCGCCACCGCGCCGTCGAGCACGCGCAGCGAGCGTTCGACTTCGATGGTGAAGTCGACGTGGCCGGGGGTGTCGATGATGTTCAGCCGCTTGCCGTTCCAGTAGGCGGTCGTCGCAGCCGAGGTGATGGTGATCCCCCGCTCCTGCTCCTGCTCCATCCAGTCCATGGTGGCCGCGCCATCGTGGACTTCACCGATCTTGTGGCTCTTGCCGGTGTAATAGAGGATCCGCTCCGTCGTCGTGGTCTTGCCCGCATCGATGTGGGCCATGATCCCGAAGTTGCGGTAGTCTTCGATCTTATTGGTACGGGGCATAGCTGGGGGCTCTGCGAAAAAGGCGTGTCGGGGAACGGCTGAACGAACGGCGCGGGCGGTTTAGCTCAAACCGCCCGCGCCGGGAACAGCGGATATCAGGTGTTACCAGCGGTAGTGCGAGAAGGCGCGGTTGGCTTCAGCCATCTTGTGGGTGTCTTCGCGCTTCTTGACCGCGGAGCCCCGGTTGGACGAGGCGTCGAGCAGCTCGCCGGCGAGCTTCTCGGTCATGGTGTTTTCGCCGCGGTTGCGGGCGGCGTTGACCAGCCAGCGGATCGCCAGGGCGCGGCGACGGTCCGGACGGACCTCGACGGGCACCTGGTAGGTGGCGCCGCCGACCCGGCGGGAGCGCACTTCGATGGCGGGGGCGACGTTGTCCAGGGCGGTGTGGAAGGTTTCCAGCGGACCCAGATCCTTGCGCTTGGCTTCCAGGATGTCGAAAGCGCCGTAGAGGATGTTCTCGGCGACGGCCTTCTTACCTTCGTACATCACGTAGTTCATGAACTTGGTGACGACGAGATCCCCGAACTTCGGATCCGGGAGCACTTGGCGCTTCTCTGCGCGACGGCGGCGGGACATATCTTCGGTTCCTTACTTCGGACGCTTCGCGCCATAGAGCGAACGGCGCTGCTTGCGGTCCTTGACCCCTTGGGTGTCGAGCACGCCGCGCAGGATGTGATAGCGGACGCCCGGAAGGTCCTTCACCCGGCCGCCGCGGATCAGCACCACGGAGTGCTCCTGCAGGTTGTGGCCTTCGCCGGGGATGTAGCACACCGCTTCGATGCCGGTGGTCAGGCGCACCTTGGCGACCTTACGAAGCGCCGAGTTCGGCTTCTTCGGGGTCGTGGTGTAGACGCGCGTGCAGACGCCGCGGCGCTGCGGGCAACCCTTCAGGGCGGGAACCTTGTTCCGCGTGGGCTTGTCCTGGCGCGGCTTGCGGATGAGCTGGTTAACTGTCGGCATCTAAACTCGCTTGCGTGGAGGCGTGTGCCGTTGGGCCGAAGCGCCTCTGTTGAGATCTGTATCGTCTGCCTCTTCCGCAGCCGCCTGCATGGAACGCAAAATCTCGCCGAGACGCCTTGCTCTGCGTCCGGCGGGACGGTTCATACCGGTCAGGGAAGACTCCTGGCCTCGGAAGAGGCGCGCTACATAGTCGGGAAGCGGCTTGCCGTCAACGTCGGCCGGCAGATGGCCGCACCGCCGCCTCCCCTATGATAGGATCGCCACGAAATCGCCGTTCAGTCACGTTCTGCACTGAAGCTTGGAGATCACGAAGAGACTGATGGCGAGGGGGAAAGGGCGCCTTGATGCGACCGCGATGGTGCTGTCCGTCGCCGCCCACGCCGTGGTGCTGACCGCGCTCGCCCTCCACACCCCCAGACTCTTGCAGCCCTACGAGGACGCCGGCCCGCCGGAGCCGGTGATTCCCGTGCTGATCATGCCGCGCACGCCGCCGGCCGCGCCGGGCGTCACCCGCCAGCCGCAGCCGATCCGGCTGCATCGCCGGCGGCTCCGCCCGGAGCTTCCGCCGCCGCCGGTGGCGCCGTTCACGCCGCCGATCGTCGCCCCCGCCCCCCCGCCGGCGCCCACGCGCCCGGCGGGCGCGTCGCGCTTCAGCGTCCAGCCCTCCCCGGCCACCGAGCTGTCGACGACGCTGCGCGGCGGCCTGATCGGCTGCGCCAACCCCAGCCTGCTCAGCCGCAGCGAGCGGGAGAAGTGCCTGGAGCGGCTCGGCCGCGGCGCGGCGGACGCCCCGCACATCCCGCCCCCAGGCGACGCCGAGTTCGAGCGTGCGGCCGCTGCGCGCGAGGCGACCCGCCGCGAGCGCGAAAGCCCATCCTCCGCAGCGATCCCCGATCCGGACGCCGGCGCCGGGGCCTCGAACCGCAACAAGCCGCTCTACATCCCGACCCTGCCGCCGCTCAGGCCGTGACGCCGGCGAGGCTCAAGGGGTCACCGGCAGGTTCCTGGCGAGGAAGTCGCCGAGCTTGGTCAGCATCTCGGTGCGGGTCTGGGTGCGCGCAAGGTCGTGGTTCTCGCCATGCAGCACGACCAGCTCATAAGGCTTTCCTGCGGCCTTCAGCGCGTCGGCCATCAGCGTCGCGTGTGTCAGTTCGACGAACGAATCCTGATCCCCATGGATCAGCAGCACCGGGATCGGAATGCTCTCCGCATGCTTTGAGGGCGAAGCTGCGTCGAGATGGGCGCGATCCAACTCGCCGATCGCCTTACGGAAGGCCAGCACATAGGGCGAGTTCGTCCCGCCAGCCCGATAGGAGGTGGCCATTAGGAGTCCCAGGCTGGAGAAGCCGTTGATGGCCGCCGCACAGTGATAGCTCGCCGAATGAAAGGCCGCGCCGGCGAGAGCCTCATAGCCGCCAAAGCCCTGGCCGACGATGCAGGTCCGGCTGGGGTCGACCGGCGCCACCGCCGCTGCAGCCGCGACGCCGTCTAGCAAGTCCGTCTGGATCTTCCCCGCCCACTCGCCGAAACCGGCCTCGACGAACTCCTGGCCGAAGACTCGGGAGCCGCGATACTGCGGGCGTAGGACCCCGTATCCGCGTGCGGCGAGATATTGCGCCAGATAATCGAAGTCGTTCTCGTCGCGTCCCGCGTCGTTCCAGTCGTGAGGCAGCACGATCAGCGGCAGGCGCGCGGTCGCCGGCGCGCCTGGCGGCAGCGTCAGATAGGCGCCCATCTCCAGACCGTCCCGCGCCTTGTAGGCGATCCACCGCGTGGTCCCGAGCGCCCTGCCCTTCAACTCCGGATACTCGTCGCCGAGCGGAGACAATTCCTTGCGCCGCCGATCGAAGAGGTACCAGCTCGCCGGACTGTCCGCCGCCTTCACCCGCACCACGAAGCGGGTGCGATCCTCCGACCAGTTGATCAGATCGACGTCGCGGCTCGGAAATGCTTTCGCGAGGGTGGCGTATAGAGCCGCGAGTTCCGGATCCAGCCAGTCGCTCCGGGTCCGATCCGCGCCGTAGTTGATCGCCACCGGCAGGTCCCTGTTGCGGTCCATGACGAGCCACGCGCTCTCATGTTTCAGATCGGGGCCGACGATCTCCTTGGCGCCGCCGTCGAGCTTCAGCCTCACCAGCCGGTTATCCTCGACGACATAGATCGCGTTCTCTCCGGCGGCGTAGCCATAGAAGGAGCTGGCGCCGTACTGTCCCTCCCAGACCCGGGTCCAAGGGCTCTGCTGCGATGGCCGGTAGACCACCGCGTAGCGGCGCTCCTGACCGAGGAAATAGGCCTGGACCCGCAGGTCGCCGTTCGCATCCGCGCCGAAGTAGAAGCCATCGCCGCGCGCCGCCTGCACCAGGTGGCCCCGACCGTTTGCCGGATCGACGCTGAAGGTGTCGAGCTCAACCCGATCGGTGAAGCGCAGGCCGATGAGCAGGGCGCGCGGAGGCGCCTTGGTGACGCGCAGCACGCGCTGGGAGATCAGGTAGACGGAGTCCAGATCGTGCTCGAGCAGGGTGGCCACGGTATGCGCCTGCAGATCCACTGACACGGTCCGCTCGAACTGATAGGCCTCGCGCGGCCCAAGCCGCTTCCAGACGCGCACCGACGTCAGCACGTGTTCGTCGTCGGCCCAGTCTAGTCCGACGCCTACCATGTCGCCCAAGGCCAGCCACGGCAGGCCGGGCTGATCCACGGTGGCGATGGAGACGATCCGTTGGGCGGCCGCGCCGCCGAGAATCGCCACGTGCTGGCCGTCCGGCGAGATCTCGGCGTCGATCACCGCGGGGATACGGCCGAAGACGACCTCAGGCGACGGATCGCCGACCGCCTGGGTGGTGAGAATCATCCACGCCGCAACGCCCAGCATCCAGAACTTCATCGCCGCCCCCGAACACACGCCCAGGTCATCGCAAGGCGCGACTTGCAACTCAAGCAATGCTGGAGCGGAAAGCAATACGGCCCGGGATCGCTCCCGGGCCGTTCGCTAGGCTTGCCCTGAATTCGGACGGCGTCAGTCGACCCGTTCGGCCTCGGCCGCGTCGGCGATGATCTCCGGCAGCGGCTCCATGGCGGCCTCGCGGCTCTGCGCCAGCTGTTCGTCGCGCTTGGCGGCGATGCGCTGCAGGTTGCGCAGATAGGAGCCCGTGCCCGCCGGGATCAGCCGGCCGACGATGACGTTCTCCTTCAGGCCCTCCAGGGTGTCGATCTTGCCCTGGACAGAGGCTTCGGTGAGCACCCGCGTCGTCTCCTGGAACGAGGCCGCGGAGATGAAGCTGCGGGTCTGCAGCGAGGCCTTGGTGATGCCGAGCAGCACCGGCTGGGTGATCGCCGCACGGCCGCCACGGGCTTCCGCCTTGACGTTCTCCTCGTCCACTTCGAGCTTGTCGAGGTGGTCGCCCTTGAGCAGGCCGGTGTCGCCCGGCTCGATGATCTCGACCTTCTGCAGCATCTGGCGGACGATCGTCTCGATGTGCTTGTCGTTGATCGGCACGCCCTGCAGCCGGTAGACCTCCTGGATCTCGTTGACCAGGAAGTCGGCCAGCGCCTCGATGCCCTGGATCCGCAGGATGTCGTGCGGGTCCGGGTTGCCGTCGATGAGGTATTCGCCCTTGCGGATGATGTCCCCGTCGTGGACGGCGATGTGCTTGCCCTTCGGGATCAGGAATTCGACGGGTTCGCCGCCGTCCTCCGGGGTGATCTTGATCCGGCGCTTGTTCTTGTAGTCGCGCCCGAACTCGACCCGGCCGTCCATCTCGGCGATGACCGCGCAATCCTTCGGACGACGCGCTTCGAACAGCTCCGCCACCCGCGGCAGACCGCCGGTGATGTCGCGGGTCTTGGCGCTTTCGGTGGGGATCCGCGCCATCACCTCGCCGGGCTTCACCTCGTCGCCGTCGCCGATCGAGAGAACCGCCCCGACCGGCAGCAGGTAGCGAGCTTCACCGCCGTTCGAGATGCGCTTGTAGGCGCCGCTCTCGTCCAGCACGGCGATCGCCGGCCGCAGGTCCGAGCCCTTGGTCGAGGCCCGCCAGTCGACGACCACGCGGTTGGAGATGCCGGTGGCTTCGTCGGCCTCTTCGCGGAAGGAGAAGTTCTCCACGAGGTCTTCGAACCGCACCCGGCCGCCGACTTCGGTGATGATCGGGGTGGTGTAGGGGTCCCATTCGGCCAGGCGCTGGCCGCGCTTGACGGACTCGCCGTCCTTGACGCGCAGGCGCGCGCCGTAGGGCGGCTTGTAGGCTTCGCGGTCCTTGCCGTCGACCTGCACCACCAGCTGCAGATTGCGGCTCATGCCGATCAGCTGGCCGTCGGCATTGACCACCGTGTTGCCGCCGGAGATCCGCACCACGCCGTCGTTGGCGCTTTCGAAGAACGACTGCTCGGCCACCTGGGCGGTGCCGCCGATGTGGAAGGTCCGCATCGTCAGCTGGGTGCCCGGCTCGCCGATCGACTGGGCGGCGATGACGCCCACGGCCTCGCCGATGTTCACCGGCGTGCCGCGCGCCAGGTCGCGGCCATAGCAGGCGCCGCAGACGCCGTTCTTGGTCTCGCAGGTCAGCACCGAGCGGACCTTCACCGACTGCACGCCGGCGCTCTCGATGAGATCGCACATGTTCTCGTCGAGGTAGCTGTCAGCCGGCACGATGACCTGGCCGCCCGGCTCCTTGATGTCTTCCGCAGCAAAGCGACCGAGCACCCGCAGGCCGAGCGAGACCAGCACGTCGCCGCCTTCGACCACGGCGCGCAGGGTGATGCCCCGCGTGGTGCCGCAGTCTTCCTCGGTGATGATGCAGTCCTGCGCCACGTCCACCAGGCGACGGGTCAGGTAACCCGAGTTGGCGGTCTTCAGGGCGGTGTCGGCCAAGCCCTTGCGGGCGCCGTGGGTGGAGTTGAAGTACTCCTGGACGGTCAGGCCTTCCTTGAAGTTCGAGATGATCGGCGTCTCGATGATCTCGCCGGAGGGCTTGGCCATCAGGCCGCGCATGCCGCCGAGCTGCTTCATCTGCGCCTGCGAACCCCGGGCCCCGGAGTTCGACATCATGAAGATCGAGTTGATCTCGCCCTCGCGGCCGGAGGCGTCCTTCTCCGCGGTGGCGACCTCGACCATCATCTCGTCGGCGACGCGGTCGGTGGCCTTGGCCCAGGCGTCGACCACCTTGTTGTACTTCTCGCCCTTGGTGATCAGGCCGTCGGCATACTGCTGTTCGTACTCCTCGACGAGCTTGCGGGTCTCCTCGACGATCGGCTTCTTGCGTTGCGGGATGACGATGTCGTCCTTGCCGAACGAGATCCCCGCCTTGGCCGCCTCGCGGAAGCCCAGGCCCATGATCTGGTCGGCGAAGATCACCGTCGCCTTCTGGCCGCAGTGCCGGTAGACGATGTCGATCAGATTGCCGATTTCCTTCTTGGTCAGGTTCTTCTCGAGAAGGCGGTGGCCGAGCGCCGGGTGATGCGGCAGCAGGGCGGCGATCTTCATGCGGCCCGGCGTGGTGTCGATCACCTTGCGCACGACATTGCCCTCGAGATCCATCTCGGTGTGGCGTGCCTTGATCTTCGAGTGCAGCGTCACCACCCCGGTGTCGAGCGCACGCTCGATTTCCGACAGGTCGGCGAAGGCCTTGCCCTGGCCCGGCTCGCCGTCCTTGGCCAGCGACAGGTAGTAGAGCCCGAGCACGATGTCCTGCGACGGCACGATGATCGGCCGGCCGTTGGCGGGCGACAGGATGTTGTTCGTGCTCATCATCAGCACGCGCGCTTCCAGCTGGGCTTCCAGCGAGAGCGGCACGTGGACGGCCATCTGGTCGCCGTCGAAGTCGGCGTTGAAGGCGGCGCAGACCAGCGGGTGCAGCTGGATCGCCTTGCCCTCGATCAGCTTGGGCTCGAACGCCTGGATGCCCAGGCGGTGCAGGGTCGGGGCGCGGTTCAGCAGCACCGGGTGTTCGCGGATCACCTCGTCGAGGATGTCCCACACCGCCGGCTGCTCGCGCTCGACCATCCGCTTGGACTGTTTGACGGTGCCCGACAGGCCCTTGGCGTCCAGCCGCGCGTAGATGAACGGCTTGAACAGCTCCAGCGCCATCTTCTTCGGCAGGCCGCACTCGTGCAGCTTCAGCTCGGGGCCGACGACGATGACCGAACGGCCCGAGTAGTCGACGCGCTTGCCGAGCAGGTTCTGGCGGAACCGGCCCTGCTTGCCCTTCAGCATGTCGGCGAGCGACTTCAAGGGACGCTTGTTGGCGCCGGTGATGACCCGGCCGCGGCGGCCGTTGTCGAACAGGGCGTCGACGGCTTCCTGCAGCATCCGCTTTTCGTTGCGGATGATGATGTCCGGCGCGCGCAGCTCGATCAGCCGCTTCAGGCGGTTGTTGCGGTTGATCACCCGGCGATAGAGGTCGTTCAGGTCGGAGGTGGCGAAACGGCCGCCGTCCAGCGGCACCAGCGGCCGCAGCTCCGGCGGGATCACCGGGATGACCGACAGGATCATCCATTCCGGCTTGTTGCCGCTCTCGAGGAAGCTTTCCATCAGCTTCAGGCGCTTGGACGCCTTCTTGAGCTTCATTTCCGAGGTGGTGGTCTTCAGGTCCTCGCGGAGCTGCTCGGCGACCTTCTCGAGGTCGATGGCGCGCAGCAGGCCCTGCACCGCCTCGGCGCCGATTTCGGCGGTGAAGCTGTCGTCGCCGAACTCGTCTTGGAAGCGCATGTAGTCGTCTTCCGACAGCAGCTGGTGCTGCTTCAGCGGGGTCAGGCCCGGCTCGGTGACGATGTAGTATTCGAAGTAGAGGACGCGCTCGATGTCCTTCAGCGGCATGTCGAGCATCAGGGCGATGCGCGACGGCAGGCTCTTCAGGAACCAGATGTGGGCGACCGGGCTGGCGAGCTCGATGTGGCCCATGCGCTCGCGGCGCACGCGGGCCAGCGTCACTTCGACGCCGCACTTCTCGCAGATGATGCCCTTGTACTTCATGCGCTTGTACTTGCCGCACAGGCATTCGTAGTCTTTGGTCGGGCCAAAGATACGGGCGCAGAACAGGCCATCACGCTCGGGCTTGAACGTCCGGTAGTTGATGGTCTCGGGCTTCTTGATCTCGCCGAACGACCACGAGCGGATCTTTTCGGGCGAGGCCAGGGCGATACGGATCTGGTCGAAGGTCGGAGCGGCCTGGACCGGATTGAAGATATTCAGGACTTCCTGGTTCATCGGATATCCAGTTCGTCAAATTTCAGAGCGTGATGGAGAGGGGCTGACGGGCCCCTCCCCCCACGAATTACGTCAGTCGGCTGCGGGCCGGCCTCAGCTGTTTTCCAGCTCCACGTTCAGGCCCAGGGAGCGCATCTCCTTGACCAGCACGTTGAAGCTTTCCGGGATGCCGGCCTCGAAGGTGTCGTCGCCGCGGACGATCGACTCGTAGACCTTGGTGCGGCCGGCGACGTCGTCGGACTTCACCGTCAGCATCTCCTGCAGGGTGTAGGCGGCGCCGTAGGCTTCGAGGGCCCAGACCTCCATTTCCCCGAAGCGCTGGCCGCCGAACTGCGCCTTGCCGCCCAGCGGTTGCTGGGTGACCAGGCTGTACGGACCGATCGAACGGGCGTGGATCTTGTCGTCGACCAGGTGGTGCAGCTTCAGCATGTAGATGTAGCCGACGGTGACCGGACGCTTGAACTGCTCGCCGGTCTGGCCATCGTAGAGGTAGGACTGACCCGAGCGGTCGAGACCGGCCTTCTCCAGCAGGTTCTCGATGTCGTCGATGTGCGCGCCATCGAACACCGGGGTGGCGAAGGGGATGCCCTTCGACAGGTTCCGGGCCAGCTCGATCAGCTCCTCATCGCTTTCCGGCAGCTCCTCGTCCGGCCCGTAGGTCCCGGCGAGATAGTCGATCAGCGCCTGGCGCTGGCCGCCGTGCTGCCAGGCTTCCAGCAGGTCGGCGACCTGCCTGCCCAGGCCGGCCGCGGCCCACCCCAGGTGGGTCTCGAAGATCTGGCCGACGTTCATCCGCGACGGCACGCCCAGCGGGTTCAGCACGATGTCGACATGCTGTCCGCTTTCCAGGTAGGGCATGTCCTCGATCGGCAGGATCTTGGAGATGACCCCCTTGTTGCCGTGACGTCCGGCCATCTTGTCGCCCGGCTGCAGCTTGCGCTTCACCGCCACGAACACCTTGACCATCTTCATGACGCCGGGGGGCAGCTCGTCGCCGCGCTGCAGCTTGTCGACCTTGTCCTCGAAGCGGCGGTCGAGGCGCTTGCGGGCCTCGTCGAACTGGCGACGCATGGCCTCCAGCTCGCCCATCGCCTTCTCGTCGTCGAGGGCGATCTGCCACCACAGGCCGGGCGCGATCTCTTCCAGCTTTTCGGCGGTGATCTCGCCGCGGCCCAGGCCCTTGGGACCCGAGACGGCGTTCTTGCCGACCAGCAGCTGGCGCAGGCGCGTGGTCATGTTGCGGTTGAGGATGCCGAACTCGTCGTCGCGGTCCTTGCCGAGACGGTCGATTTCCGCCCGTTCGATGGCCATGGCGCGCTCGTCCTTGTCGACGCCGTGGCGGTTGAACACCCGCACCTCGACGATCGTCCCGGCGACGCCCGGCGGCAGGCGCAGCGAGGTGTCGCGCACGTCGCTGGCCTTTTCGCCGAAGATGGCGCGCAGCAGCTTCTCTTCCGGAGTCATCGGGCTTTCGCCCTTCGGCGTCACCTTGCCGACCAGGATATCGCCCGGCAGGACTTCGGCGCCGATCGCCACGATGCCGGCCTCGTCGAGGTTGCGCAGGGCCTCCTCGCCGACGTTCGGAATGTCGCGGGTGATCTCTTCCGGGCCCAGCTTGGTGTCGCGGGCCATGACCTCGAATTCCTCGAGGTGGATCGAGGTGAAGATGTCGTCGCGCACGATGCGCTCGGAGATCAGGATCGAGTCTTCGAAGTTGTAGCCGTTCCACGGCATGAAGGCGACGAGGGTGTTACGCCCCAGCGCCAGTTCGCCCAGCTCCGTCGACGGGCCGTCGGCGATCACGTCGCCGGCGTTGATCCGGTCGCCGACCCGCACCAGCGGACGCTGGTTGATGCAGGTCGAGGTGTTGGAGCGCTGGAACTTCTGCAGGCGGTAGATGTCGACGCCCGGCTTGGTGGGGTCGGTTTCTTCCATCGCGCGGACGACGATGCGGGTGCCGTCGATCTGCTCGACCACGCCGGGACGGCGGGCGACGACCACAGCGCCGGAGTCGACGGCGACGATCGCCTCCATGCCGGTGCCGACCAGCGGCGCATCCGACTGGATGAGCGGCACGGCCTGCTTCTGCATGTTCGAGCCCATCAGGGCGCGGTTGGCGTCATCGTTTTCCAGGAACGGGATCAGCGACGCGGCGACCGAGACCACCTGCTTCGGCGACACGTCCATCAGGTCGACCTGGTCGCGCGGGATCAGCGTCGGTTCGCCGTTGATCCGACCGGGGACCAGCTCGTCCTGCAGGACGCCGTCGAGCAGCCGGATGTTGGCCTGGCCGATGGCGTGCTTGGCCTCCTCCATCGCCGACATGTAGACCACCTCTTCGGTGATCTTGCCGTCGCGGATGCGGCGGTAGGGGCTCTCGATGAAGCCATACTTGTTCACCACCGCGTGGGTGGCGAGCGAGTTGATCAGGCCGATGTTCGGGCCTTCCGGTGTTTCGATCGGGCAGATCCGGCCGTAGTGGGTCGGGTGCACGTCGCGGACTTCGAAGCCGGCGCGCTCGCGGGTGAGGCCGCCCGGGCCGAGCGCCGAGAGGCGGCGCTTGTGGGTGATCTCCGAGAGCGGGTTGGTCTGGTCCATGAACTGCGAGAGCTGCGAGGAGCCGAAGAACTCCCGCACGGCGGCGGCCGCCGGCTTCGCATTGATCAGGTCGTGCGGCATCACCGTGTCGATGTCGACCGAGCTCATCCGCTCCTTGATCGCCCGCTCCATCCGCAGCAGGCCGACGCGGTACTGGTTCTCCAAAAGCTCGCCGACCGAACGCACCCGGCGGTTGCCGAGGTTGTCGATGTCGTCGATCTCGCCGCGGCCGTCGCGCAGGCCGACGAGGGTCTGCAATACCGCCAGCACGTCGTCCTTGCGCAGGATGCGCACGTCGTCGGGGCAGTCCAGCTCCAGGCGCATGTTCATCTTGACACGGCCGACCGAGGACAGGTCGTAGCGCTCGGAGTCGAAGAACAGGCTCTTGAACATCGCCTCGGCGGCTTCCACCGTCGGCGGCTCGCCCGGGCGCATCACCCGGTAGATGTCGAACAGGGCGTCCTCGCGAGCGGTGTTCTTGTCGACGCGCAGGGTGTTGCGCACGTAGGCGCCCACGGTCACGTCGTCGATGTCGAGCACGTCGAGGGTGGAGAAGCCATGCTCCTCCAGCGCCGCCAGCAGCGCCGTGTCCAGCTCGTCGCCGGCCTCGGCGTAGATCTCGCCGGTCTCGAAGTTGACCAGGTCGCGGGCTAGGTAGCGGCCGAACAGCGCCTCAGGCGCCAGCAGCAGCGTCGACAGGCCGGCGTCGGCCAGCTTCTTGGCGTTGCGCGCCGAGATCTTGGTGCCGGCGGGGGCGACTTCCTCGCCCGTCTCGGCGTTGATCAGCGGGAAGTTCGGCTTCACGCCGCGCCAGCGCTCGGGCCGGTAGGCGGTGGCCCAGCCGCCTGCGCGCTTCTCGTAGGAAATGGTCTCGTAGAAGGTGGAGAGGATCTCCTCGCCGTCCATGCCGAGCGCCATCAGGAAGGTGGTGGCGGGCAGCTTCCGGCGACGGTCGATGCGGACGAAGATGATGTCCTTGGCGTCGAATTCGAAGTCGAGCCAGGAGCCGCGATAGGGGATCACGCGGGCCGCGAACAGCAGCTTGCCCGAGGCGTGGGTCTTGCCCTTGTCGTGGTCGAAGAAGACGCCGGGCGAACGGTGCATCTGCGAGACGATGACCCGCTGGGTGCCGTTGACGATGAAGGTGCCCTTCTCCGTCATGAGCGGGATATCGCCCATGTAGACGTCCTGCTCCTTGATGTCCTTCACGGAGCGGGCGCCGGTCTCCTCGTCGGTTTCGAAGACGATGAGGCGCAGCTTGACCTTCAGCGGCGCGGCGTAGGTCATGTCGCGCTGGACGCACTCTTCGACGTCGTACTTCGGTTCTTCGAACTCGTACGAAACGTATTCGAGAACGGCGCGTTCGTTGAAATCCTTGATTGGGAAGACGGACTTGAAGACCGCCTCGACACCCTCTTCGCGGCGATCCGCCACGCGGACCTCGCGTTGCAGGAACTGTTCGTAGGAAGATCGCTGAACCTCGATGAGGTTCGGCATCTGCACGGCTTCGGGGATGCGGCCGAAGGACTTCCGGATCCGCTTCTTACCGGTGAAGGATTGCGCCATTTTTATCCCTTGAGAACGCACGGGCGCACGGGTCCCGTGGTCGAAACTTGCATCCCGCGTCCACCCTCGGCGCTTCCCAGGTGGGAAGCCGGACGCTGGAAAGCCCCTGTATCGTCAGGGGCGCTCCCTCGCATGGTCGGAGGGCGGCGGACCATGCCTCGGAGCGTGCACGCGCGAAGAACCGCGTCATCGGAATCGGAAATTTCGCGAAGCAGCCGAGATAGGGCTTTTCGCGCGGCTTGGGAAGCCCCCGCCGAACAAAAAGTGGGGAGGTCGACAAAAAGCGAGGCGGCGCGGTTGGGAGGTCCGCGCCGCCTCTCTAGAGGACCTGGGCGACAAGGCCCAGGTTGCTAGCTTCCGATAGTCTACGCTGGTCGCGCGCCTCCCCAACCCTGGTGACGCGCCAGGAGTTCCCGGCCGGGCTGGCCAGTTCATGAAAAAAGGGCCGGGATCGCTCCCGGCCCTTTCCACGCAAGAACGCGAACGGCGTTCGCCAGAACTACTTGATCTGGACGGAGGCGCCGGCTTCTTCGAGCTTCTTCTTGATCTCTTCCGCTTCCTGCTTGGAGATGTTCTCCTTCACGGGCTGCGGAGCGCCTTCGACGAGGTCCTTGGCTTCCTTCAGGCCGAGGTCCGGACGGACGGCGCGCACTTCCTTGATCACGTTGATCTTCTTGTCGCCGCCGCCGGTGAGCACGACGGTGAATTCAGTTTGCTCTTCGACTTCGGCGACCGGGGCGGCGGCGCCGCCGACGGCGGCCACGGCGACCGGAGCCGCGGCGGAGACGCCCCACTTTTCTTCGAGCAGCTTGGAGAGCTCAGAAGCTTCCAGGACGGTCAGGGTGGACAGGTCGTCGACGAGTTGTTGCAGATTGGCCATTTGATAGATCCTTTGAGAGGTCGGTTTTTGCGAAAGATGACGATCAGGCGGCGTCTTTGGTCGCGTAGGCGTTCATGACGCGCGCCAGCTGAGCCGCCGGCGCCTGCAGCACGCCAGCGATCTTGGTCGCGGGCGCCTGGATGAGGCCGATGAGCTTGGCGCGGAGCTGATCCAGCGACGGCAGGCTCGCGAGAGCCGTGACCGAGGCCTTGTCCAGCACCTGTTCACCCATGAAGCCGCCAATGACGGTGAACTTGTCATTGCCCTTGGCGTATTCGGTCGCAACCTTGGCGGCGGACACCGGATCGGCCGCGAAGGCGATGGCGACGGGACCCTTGAAGAGGGCGTCGCCCGCCTCGCCGATCGCGCCGTTCAGAGCCTTCGTGGCGAGGGTGTTTTTCACCACCTTCAGCTGGGCGCCTTCCTGACGGAGGCGGCCCCGAAGATCAGTCATTTCCGCAACGGTCAGACCCATGTAGTGGGTCACGACCACGGCGCCGGCACCGGCGAAATCGCTTTTCAGCGCCTCGATGGCTTCCTGCTTTTGAGCGCGGTCCATTGCGGTCTCCATACTCAGGTTCGACGCGCGCGGGCGTGCGCACGCCGGATAGTCCCTGCCGATGTCGGAGAAGCCGCAGCCTCGCGCCCAAACCGGAGACCGGATGGCCGAGAAACTCACATCTTCCCATCTCCCTGCGTCCGGGGAAGGGCTCTCCCCCGCGTTCCACCCACGGGCGGCCCCCGCGGCTACACAGTTCTCGGACAGGATGGGACGCCCGGAGGCCTCCCTTCCCTCGCCGCTCCCGAGGGTGCGACGACGAAGGCGCGGCTCTTACACCAAGCACGGGAAAAACTCAACGGCCCGCGCAACGCGCCCGGCTTGCCCTCCGGGGCCTTCCGACGCAGCGTGCGGCGACGCCTGGAAACCGCAGCCATGCCTGAAGGCCCCATCCTCGAGACCGAGCGCCTCCTGCTCCGGCCGCCGTCGGCGGAAGACGTCGAGCCTTGGGCGGCTTTCGCCGCCGATGAGGAGGCGGCGCGCTTCCTCGGCGGAGCGAAGGGCCACAGCGCCGCCTGGCGCAGCATCTGCACCATGGCCGGGGCCTGGACGATCCGCGGCTTCGCGATGTTCTCGGTGATCGAAAAGGCGAGCGGCCGATGGATCGGGCGCCTGGGCCCGTGGGAGCCCGAGGACTGGCCGGGAACCGAAGTCGGCTGGGGCGTCGTGCGCGAGGTCTGGGGGCGCGGCTATGCGGTGGAAGGCGCCACCGCGGCGATCGACTGGGCCTTCGAGACGCTCGGCTGGTCGGAGGTGATCCACTGCATCGACCCGGCCAATGCGAACTCCCAGGCCGTCGCCCGCAAGCTGGGATCGCGGGTGCTGCGCCAGGCCCGGCTGCCGCCGCCGTTCGACGACCCCGCCATCGACGTCTGGGGCCAGACCCGCGAAGCGTGGCGCGCCCGCCGCCGGTAGCCTCCGACGCTGGCCGCACAACCTGGAAGGCGCAGCGGCGGCGGCTCGCAGACTGTCGCGCGGCCTTGTTTCAGAAAAAAGGAGCGGCGTCGCCGCCGCTCCTTCTCGAACTCAGAGGTGTCGAACGACGCTTACTGGGCGGCGCCGAGCGAGCCGATCTCGACCTTGAAGCCCGGCCCCATCGTCGAGGAGAGGCTGATCTTCTTGATGTAGGTTCCCTTGGCGCCGGTCGGCTTGGCGCGGTTCAGCGCCTCGACCAGGGCTTTCACGTTGGCCAGCAGGGCGTCGTCGGTGAAGCTCGCCTTGCCGATGCCGGCGTGGATGATGCCGGTCTTCTCGGTGCGGAACTCGATCGCGCCGCCCTTGGCGTCCTTCACCGCTTGCGCGACGTTGGGCGTGACGGTGCCGACGCGCGGGTTCGGCATCAGGCCGCGCGGGCCCAGGACCTTACCCAGACGGCCGACCAGGGCCATCATGTCGGGGGTGGCGATCACCCGGTCGAACTCCATGAAGCCGCCTTGAATGCGCTCCACCAGGTCCTCGGCGCCGACGATGTCCGCGCCGGCGGCGGTGGCTTCGGCGGCCTTGGCGTCCTTGGCGATGACGGCGACGCGGACGTCGCGGCCGGTGCCCGACGGCAGGTTGACCACGCCGCGGACCTGCTGGTCGGCGTGACGGGGGTCGACGCCCAGGTTGACGGCGATCTCGACCGACTCGTCGAACTTGGCCTTGGCGTTGGCCTTGACCAGCTTGACGGCGTCTTCGACCGAATGGGCGGCCAGGCGGTCGCCCGTCCAGGCCTGGATGCGCTTGGGTTGCTTGGCCATGTCCTTAAGCCTCCACGATCTCGAGGCCCATCGAACGGGCGGAGCCTTCGATGATCTTGGCCGCAGCCTCGACATCGTTGGCGTTGAGGTCCTTCATCTTCTTTTCGGCGATCTCGCGCAGCTGGGTGCGCGTGATCTTGCCGACGGTCTCGCGGCCGGTCAGCTTGGCGCCGGACTTAATGCCCACCGCCTGCTTGATGTAGAAGGTCGCCGGCGGGGTCTTGGTGACGAAGGTGAACGACTTGTCCTGGTAGACCGTGATCACGGTCGGCAGGGGGGTGCCCTTCTGTTCCTTCTCGGTGCGGGCGTTGAACTCCTTGCAGAAGCCCATGATGTTGACGCCGCGCTGACCGAGCGCCGGGCCGATCGGCGGCGACGGCGTGGCGGAGCCCGCGGGCACCTGCAGCTTGATATAGCCCAGAATCTTCTTGGCCATGTTTGCTCCTAGAGGCCGGGAGACCCGGCCGGTGAGCCGTGGTGCGGGGCAGGCTTACCTCCCCTCCCACGGATTTGAACTCGCGACGGCGGACCGGCGCGAAGCGCGGGCACATATCAGGAGTGAGCCTTGGAAACAACCGCGCCGGCGGCGCGGGCGTGAAGGAATGGACCACCGGCGCACGGACCCTGCGAACGGAGAAGGCCGGCAGCGCCGTAGGCTTCGGCTTTTGGAACCACGGAATTCACGGAAAACACGGAACGGCTCAGCATTGGGAACCACCTTCCGCGAGAGATTGGGACAGGCCCCGGACAGCCGCGCTTCGCGCCGCGCCCTTTCGTGGTTTCCGTGAATTCCGTGGTTCAAATGATCTGACGGCCGCGGCGTCAGACCGGCCGTTCGTGGACAAAACAAAAAGAGCCCGGCGTCGTCGCCAGGCCCTTCCGCAATTTCGCTGGCGTCAGACCAAGCTCAGCCGATCTTTTCGACCTGGCTGTATTCGAGTTCGACCGGGGTGGCGCGGCCGAAGATGGAGACGGTGACCCGCAGGCGGGCGCGTTCCTCGTCGACCTGTTCGACCGAGCCGTTGAAGCTGGCGAACGGGCCGTCGGTGACCCGCACCTGTTCGCCGATCTCGAAGGTGATGGTCGGCTTCGGCCGCTCCACGCCTTCCTCGATGGCCCCGATGATCCGGGCGACTTCCTTCTCCGACACCGGGATCGGCTTGGAGCCGCTGCCGAGGAAGCCGGTGACCTTCGGGGTGTTCTTGATCAGGTGATAGGCCTCGTCGGTGAGGTCCATCTTCACCAGCACATAGCCCGGGAAGAACTTGCGCTCGGTGTTCACCTTGCGGCCGCGACGGATCTCGACGACGTCCTCGGTCGGAACCAGGATCTCGGAGAAGTGCTCGTCGAGGCCTTGGGAGTGGGCCTGCTCACGGATGGACTCCGCCACCTTCTTCTCGAAATTCGAGTAGGCGTGGACGATGTACCACTTGTGGCGCGGATTGGTGGTTTGGGCGGCTTCGGACATCTCTACTTACCCCGCGGTCGCCAGTTTCAGGATCTGGGTCACGCCAAACTGCAGCCCGAAGTCCACCACCATGAAGAACACGGCGGCCAGAGTCACCATGATGGCCACCATCACCGAGGTGATCCAGGTTTCCTTGCGGGTCGTCCAGGTGATCTTGCGCGCTTCGGCGCGGACCTCCCGGGCGAACTGCGACAGGGTGGTCTTCTTTTTCGGCGGGCCCTGGTTCTTGGCCTGACTTGGGGCCACCGCAGCGTTTGCGCTCAGCGCCGCGGCCGTTTTCGCGGCGCGGTTCTTGATCGCTTGCGGGTTGGAGCCCGGTTTCCTGGCCATGGCGGCTTTCTTCAAACTCGTCTTCGAGGGCCGCGGTGTTAAGCGGCCCGGTTCACTTTCAGGCACTCAGATAGGATGGCAGGAGTGGAGGGACTCGAACCCCCGGCCCTCGGTTTTGGAGACCGATGCTCTACCAGCTGAGCTACACTCCTAGACACTCTCGCCGAACAATGAACAGCGCGCCGGGAAGCCTCTCAGCCTTCCGGCGCGCGCGGCTCATCGGCCGGAGCCGGCTCATCTAGCAGGGGCGCCGCGACCGGGCAAGGCGGATCGAAGCGCCGGCCGGCCCGTTCCCCAGGGTCCGAAACGCCGCAGCGAGGTTGCGATGCCCGAGCCCGACATCCAGAAGCGCTACAACCGCGACGACGACCAGAAGCCCGGCCGCCCGCCACGCATGTCCCAGGAGCCCAAGGGCTCCGAAGGCTCCAGCCGCAACGCCAAGACCCTGACCGACCCGGCCTCCGGCGAACCTCTCCCCGGCGCGCCCGAGCCGAATCGGTCGCAGAGCGACGAGAAGGACCCGCCGGCCTGACGACGAAAAGGCCGCCGGGGTCGCCGGCGGCCTTTGCAAGACGCGGGAGGCGGCGAAGCCCCCTCCACCCCTTCGGGGTCCCCCTCCCCCTGTGGGGGAGGAGATACGAAGCTGCGGCGCCCTCTCCTCCCCCTCTGGGGGAGGGGGACCGCGCAGCGGTGGAGGGGGCTCCGGCGGTCTCGATCCTATTTGGTGATCTTCGAGACGACGCCCGAGCCGACGGTGCGGCCGCCTTCGCGGATGGCGAAGCGCAGGCCCTGGTCCATGGCGATCGGGGTGATCAGCTCGATGTTCAGCTCGACGTTGTCGCCGGGCA
>Ga0207641_10001833_pt1 | contig 20434 bp, 17 predicted proteins | sample KBSSwiS62_FD_184306 | JGI IMG/M metagenome (GOLD analysis project Ga0207641, IMG submission 184306) | Switchgrass rhizosphere microbial communities from Kellogg Biological Station, Michigan, USA - KBS Switchgrass S6-2 (SPAdes) (version 2) | ecosystem: Host-associated > Plants > Roots >... | reverse complement strand
TTCGATCATGATGCCGCGATCCAGTAATTGCTGGCGGATTCGATCGGATTCGGCGAAGTTTCGATTACGGCGCGCGTCATTACGCTGCTTGATCAGCGATTCGATCTCCTCATCCTTCGAAGCAAGTTCTTCTGTAGTGGGGATGATAGCCAGGCGCGTATCCACCTCGGCAAACCATGCAAGAATGGCGGCGCTGTCATCGGCGCGCAACTGGTCTTTGTCCAGAGCAATGTTGCACGTCCGAATTAGATCGAAAACAGCAGCAAGGGCCTGCGCGGTGTTGAGATCATCGTCGAGCCCCGACTCCAACTGACTCTTCGCAACGGTCACAGCCTGCATCAGCTCTCCCGTTGACCCAGGCGTCAACTTCGCGGTCTGCAGACGGAAAAGAAATTCCTTGATGCGATCCAGTGAGCGCTGGGCCTGCTCGAGCCCTGCCGTTGAGAAGTTCAACTGCTTGCGGTACTGCACGGACAGCAGCAGATAGCGGATTGCCTGAGCGCTGTGCCCCTTTTCGAGAAGATCCCTGAGCGTATAGAAATTGCCCTTGGACTTCGCCATCTTCTCGTTCTCGATTAGAAGGTGTTCCCCGTGCACCCAAAAACGCGCAAATGGCTTGGACGTGACTGCTTCGCTTTGAGCGATCTCATTTTCATGATGCGGGAAAATGTTGTCTACTCCACCGCAATGGATGTCGAGGGTTTCGCCCAGTTGCTTCATCGCCATAGCGGAGCATTCGAGGTGCCAGCCGGGACGCCCCGTGCCGAACGGCGCTTCCCATCTCTTCTCGGTGTCGTCCTTCGGTCCTTTCCACAGGACGAAATCGTTGGGTTGCTCTTTTTCATATTCGTCGGCATCGATGCGCGCGCCCACCTTCAATTCACGGCGATCGAGCCGTGACAACCGGCCATAGGCGGGAAAACTCGAGATACGGAAGTAGATCGAATTGCCTTCGCGATATGCGTGGCCGTTGGCGAGAAGACGGTTCACCAGGTCGATCATCTCGGGAATGTAATCCGTAGCCGCGGTGATGACCTCCGGTTTCTCGATTCGGAGCCGTGCGCTGTCTTCAAAGAAGGCCGCCGTGTAAGGAGCCGTGTATTCCCGGATATCGATTCCCTTCTCTGTCGATTTGCGGATGATCTTGTCGTCGATATCCGTGATGTTCATCACATGCAGAAGCTTCCATTTGCTCTTGAGATGCCGCCGCAAAACATCTTCAAAAATATAGGTTCGGAAGTTCCCGATGTGCGCAAAATCATGCACCGTCGGACCGCACGTATACATCCGCACGGTGACGCCGTCAGAGGGTGAAAAAGGCTCTAATGCTCCTGTAATGGTGTTCGTTAACTTGAGCATCGCGCATGATACCATGTGTCCCCAATGAGACGGCTTGCGGCCATCATTGCGTTGCTGCTGGCGCTTTCAAGCGTCCTGCCGGCAAGTCAGTCCAGCCCGGATACCCCCTTCCGAATCCAGGTGGGCGTCGATCTGGTCAGTGTGAACTTTTCGGCAACGGATTCGAAAGGCAGACTCCTCCCAGGGCTTACGGCAAAAGACTTCGTTGTAGAAGAGGACGGCAAGGTTCAAACCCTTACGGCCTTCTCCCGTGAACGTGAACTGCCGTTGACGCTTGCACTCCTCGTAGATGTCAGCCTCAGCGTTGTTCCTCTTTTCGAGAAGGAGAAGGCCACCGCGTCCGCCTTTCTTAGATCGGTTGTTGGCCCTCGCGATCTTGCGCTGGTAATGTCTATCGATCGCGACGTTGTTCTGATGCAGAATTTTACGGAAGACGTCGACTTACTTACCGCAGCGCTTCAAAAACTCAAGATCGCACCCGGCACGTCCATTTACGACGCTATCTATCTGGCGGCTACCGAAAAGCTGTCGAAAGAAGTGGGCAGAAAGGCCATTGTTCTGATATCCGACGGCGAGGATACGACCAGCGAATACAATGAAAGTCAGGCGATGATCGCGGTCCACAACAGCAATACGGTGATTTACGCCATTTCGAATGGAGGCAACTCCGGAAGAATGCGCAGAATGGCGGAAGAGACGGGGGGTGCATTCTACCGAGTCCGCGAAGAATCGGATTTTGAAGAAGTTTTCAGCCAGATTGCGCTGGAGCTCCGAACACAATACACGATCGCTTACCACTCCACGAACACCGCGCGCGATGGAGCATTCCGCCGAATCAAAATCATTCCGTCGGATTCCAATATCAAGATTCGTGCGAGAAGAGGCTATTATGCGCCCCGCGATCCGGGCAACCGTTAGCGCGCTCGCACTCTCTGTGTTTTTAACTTCTGTTCAAGTCCCCGCGCAGGAAGCTCAAATTCGAAGCCGAGTAGAACTGGTGCTGGTTCCCGTGGCCGCGAAGAACAAGAATGGCAGGCTCGCTACAGGACTGATGCAGTCTGAATTCACTATAAGCGAAGATGGTAAGAAGCAAACCATCACCAGCTTCTCAGTGGAGCCCGTGCCCATTTCTGCAGCTATCCTTCTCGACACAGGCATCACCGAAGGTTCTCTGGAGCGCGTGAAGAGTTCATTTCCGGCATTGATCGGCGCTTTCGCTGACGATGACGAGATCGCCGTGTACCGATTCGACAGATATGTCGAAAAGGTCATGGACTTCAGCAGCGATCGCCTGCAGATTGAACGGACATTTACGAACCTCCTCAGTACCACCGCCTCTCCATCCTCAATGCCAGGAGGACCGTTCTCGAATGCAGGCCCTGTGATCAATGGCGTTCCCGTAATCCCCGGAGTTCAATCTACAGGGCGAAGCAGTGCGCCCCCTACCAAAGTGCTCCATGATGCTGTGTTCCAGGCAGCTGAAGATTTGGCTACACGCGGCAGCGATCGAAGAAAGGTCGTCTTTGTGGCATCCGACGGCCGTAATCAAAACAGCAAGTATTCCTACGACGCGGCCCTTGATCGTTTGCTGCTCCATGAGGTTCAGTTCTTTGGCTTCGGTGTCGATACGTCAGTACTTCAGAGAGTGGGCTCTTCCCTCGGTTCCTATGCGAAGGCCACCGGCGGAGAAACGTGCTATTCGGGGTCTCAGAGCAGCCTGGAAACCTGCTATTCCCTTAGCACTGAAGACGCCCGAAACCAATACATCCTCGGGTACGTCTCCACGAACAAACGTCCGGAGTTGAAGCCGGTATTCCGGGAAATCAAGGTGCAGCTGGCCCGGGCAGGGTTCGACATCCGGTTCAAGAAGGGCTACTACCAGACTCCCTGAAAACCCTTAAGATTCAAAAATTTAAGTTGACACCTTTATGCTTCGCCACAATACTAGTGGCCATCGGTATGACTGACCTCAATATATGGGAGGCGTCAACCTCAACTCAAAGGAGGAAAAGGTGAAAAAAGCTCCAAAGAAAAAAGCAGCAAAGAAAAAGAAGAAGTAATAGCTTTACAATTTAGGCGCGAAGACCGAGATGAAGGGCCGCTTGAAAAAGCGGCCCTTTTTTTGTGCCAAACCAGCTACAATCCGGGCTTCAATCCCGTTCGGTCAGGGGCTTTCCTACACCTATGGATGTCTATATTTCCGCCAACGCGTTCTGGGCCCTTCTGGTCTCTGCAATCGAGGTCTACAAGAAGGAGTGTTTCGGGATTCTCCTGGGATATCGGGACAGCAGCAACATCTACATCATCGAGCATGCGCTCTCCTATCAGACGGCACGGCGGACACATGGCAGCGTCGAGAAGAACCGCCGCGCGTCAAAGCGTATTCAAAGTTTTCTGGACAGCATTCCGCACCTTTCTTTTGTGGGTGACTTTCATTCTCATACCGGTTGGGGTGATCTAAAAGGTGTAGGTCACTTGAGTGATCAGGACATTACCGACATGTCGCCCGAAATTATTTCGGTTATCCTTGTTGTGAACGACAAACGTCGCAATAGTCCCTGGCAGTACAACGGAGACGGCACTCTTTCGGGAACTGTTGACAAGTATCATTTCCGGGTTGGAGCGTACTACCTTGATCATCACTCCAAAACACGCCGCGCAAATATCTTCTGCCCTTACGCAATCGGCTTCAACGCGAAGGAAATACCTCAGAGAGTATTCATGCGCACGGCGGGCGCGAGTCCACGTTGGTTAAGATCGAAGGCCTGACGAAAGCGTTCGGCGGGCATTCCATCTTCACCGAGCTCAGTGTGGAATTCCCTCGTGGCGAACTGAGCGCGGTGATGGGGCCTTCCGGCTGCGGCAAATCCACGCTGCTGCGCTGCATAAACTTTCTGGAGATGTTCGACAGCGGGCGAATCACAATCGGCGACACCTCGGTTGCGTGGAATGCCGGTGAGGTCGCCGTATTATCTGAAGAAAAGAAGACATCGCTTCAGCGGTTGCGGCTCAAGACCGGCATGGTCTTTCAGAGCTTCAATCTATTTCCACACCTTACCGTTCTTGAAAACGTGACACTGGCTCCCATCCTGGTCAAGCGCGTTGAAGAGTCGCATGCCACAGATATGGGTCGCGCTATTCTCGACCGCGTTGGTCTTGGCGACAAAACCGATCGGTATCCTTCAACGCTTTCCGGCGGCCAGCAGCAACGCGTCGCAATCGCGCGCAGCCTGGCGATGCAGCCGGAAGTGATGCTCTATGACGAACCCACATCCCAGCTTGATCCGCGCCTCGTTGAGGAAGTGTTCCAGGTGATGCGAGAACTCGCCAACGAAAAGATGACCCAGATCGTCGTCACTCACCATGAGCAGTTTGCGCGTGAGGCTGCAGGGCGCGCACTGGTTCTCGAGAATGGTCGTGCCGAGTGGCGGCAGCTGTAGCGGGCCAGAAGGCGTCAAAACTCACGACTGAAGACTCAAACCTTAGTCCGCAGTTTCTTTTTCTCGGAGTGCCGCTCCATCGCGAGCGCAATCAAACGATCAAGCAGATCGCTGTAGGAGAGTCCGGAGGCTTCCCACAATTTGGGATACATGCTGATCGATGTGAAGCCAGGCAGAGTATTGATTTCGTTGACGAGAAATTTGCCTGTCTGTTTGTCGAGGAAAAGATCGACGCGCGCCAGTCCGGAGCACTCGAGTGCCTGAAACACTCGCACGGCTAATGCCTGCGCTTCACGAACCTCTTCTTCGCTCAGCGGAGCGGGAATGAGCAGGCGCGAGTCGTCGCTGATGTACTTCGCCTGATAATCATAGAAGTCGCGTGACGGAATGATTTCACCGGGAATCGAAGCCTTCGGATCGTCGTTTCCAAGAACACTCAGTTCGATTTCACGAGCATCGATTCCCTTCTCGACGAGAATCTTTCGATCAAATTCGGCCGCTATTGCAAGAGATTTAGGCAGCTCGGAAGCATTGCGCGCTTTGGTGATTCCGACGGAAGAACCCAGGTTCGCCGGCTTCACAAATACGGGATAGGGCAACTCCGCGCTGAATTCCTGGATAAACGTATCGATGTCCTTTGCACGCGTCACCCAGAAGTCGCCGACAGGTAAGCCGGCTTCGCGCAGCAGGCGCTTCATCACGTCTTTGTCCATGCCCACCGCGGAACCGAGAACGCCAGCGCCTACGTATGGAACACCTGCCAGCTCCAGCAATCCCTGAATTGTGCCGTCCTCTCCATAAGTCCCATGCACGATTGGAAAGAACACATCGACCGGGCCATCCTGCCGTGGCTCGGGCAGAATCGCCATCGGTTCCCCTCGTGTGAGGGTTGCTTCAATGGCTTCCCCTGCGGAAAGCATTGCCATAGCGTTTTGAGAACTCAGCCAGCGGCCTTTATGCGTGATGGCGATAGGCACGACCTCATATTTTGATGGATCCAGGGATCTGATGATGGATTCCGCTGAACGCAACGAGACTTCATGTTCGCCTGAGCGGCCTCCAAAGATAACCCCCACTCGTAATTTTCGGCGCTGACTCATCGTGACTTACTAACCTCCGCAACCGCGCAACCATTGTGCGACTTGTTTTCCGATCTACACAACATCGGTTACCACGCGGACATCCGACGCGTCTACGGCGTGTGCGGCGCGGTCGATGCCGGTGTCGGCCACAGCAGTTCCTCGATGACTGAATTCGCCGCCAGCCGGCCCTTCGCGGTCAACTGCAGGATAGAACCATTGAAGCGGATCCATCCCGCCTCTTCCAGCTGGCGCGCGCGCGCAAACCACTCTGGCGAATAAGTCAGAGCGAATCGGTCGGCGATCTTCCGGGCATCGATACCCGCAGCCTGACGCAATCCAAGCATGAATGCTTCCTCGAGTTGAATATCGGGCGTCAGCACTTCCTCCTCAATGATTGGAAGGCGACCGGCATCCAGAGTTGCCGCGTAATCCGCAAGGGATGACGTGTTCCAGAAGCGGCGTGCTCCGTCGAACGAATGTGCGCCGACTCCGAATCCACGATACGGAATCCCGGACCAGTAGCCGATGTTGTGAGCGCATTCCCGCCCAGGCAGAGCCCAGTTGGAGATTTCGTAGTGAGCATAGCCATGCGCGTCCAGTTTCGTTTCCGCAAGAGAATAGAAGGCAGCAAAGTCGCTCTCTTCCGGAACCCCGGCTGGAAGCCGGGCCCAGGCGCTTCGCTCCTCCTGGTCGAGCATATAAATGGAAATGTGTTCCGGCCGGAGTTCGAGGACTCGGTCGAGATTGCGCGTCCAGGTTTCCAGTTGCTGGCCGGGCAGCCCCGCGATCAGGTCGAGATTGATGTTGGTAAATCCTTCTCGTCGCAGTATGTGGAAGTCAGTGAACACCGCTGTGGACTTGTGCAGGCGTCCCGCGCGCTCGAGATCTTCATCCTCCAAAGACTGAGCGCCAAGACTGATTCGGGAAATGCGGAGGTCGCGATAACGCTCGACTTTGCTCTTTGAAAGAGTTCCCGGGTTGACTTCGATGCTGACCTCCGACGGCACGCTGCGCAGAGTCTTCAGAATTCGACCGATCATCTCCGCATTCACAAGCGAAGGAGTGCCGCCACCGAAATAGACCGTGGCCGGGTCGAGGTCAAATCCGGAAATTTCGATCTCACGAATGAGACGATCGATATAGGGCTCGAACGTATGCTCGGGAGCTACGGCAACCGTGAAAGCGCAGTAATAGCAGCGCTGTTCACAGAACGGAATGTGAAGGTAGAGTCCGGGGTTCATTTCGCAACCTCAGCATCAGGAGCAGACCGATGACGCCACCGATGAAATCGTAGCCCACATCGCCCAGCGCGCTTGTTCGCGAGGGAACGAAGGACTGATGAAATTCGTCGCTCAAAGCCACGGCAAGAACGAGTCCCACGGTCAGCAGCTCGGGTCTGATGCCTGCTATCGGTGTTGCGCTTATCGCCCTCCACGCCAGAACGCCAAGAACGAGATACTCGAGCACGTGGCCCGCCTTCCTGCAAATCACATGCGCCACCTGCAGATGTTCCGGGGACAAAGATGGAAAGAGATACTTGAGCGCGGGAATCAGAAAACGCGATGTTTCTCTGCTCGAAAACGAGTCTGTCGAGAAAACGAAAATTGCGAAAATCCACGCCAGCAATGGAATCCAGCGGCTAATACTCCGTGATCTTGACAACGATATCCTTTTCGAACGTGACGAACGTCGTGCGACGGCCGCGGCCGTTATAGATCCAATCTTCCTGCTCTATACCTTCCGCGTTCTTCTCACGATTCCTTCTGTTGGGCTGGCCGAGCGCGAGCAGAACCGTATTCGGATCCATGCCGACACGCGCTTCCTTGGCCTTCACCGCCTCCTGAAACTCGGGCGGAAGAGCCTCAATGCCCGTCTTGGCGATGCTCTGCTTGTTGAAATCAAGAACGGGATTCAACAGATCCTTGATCTCTGCCGCAGTCATTTCTTTAGGCAGCTTGCTGGGAAACAGAAGAGTTACCTTCGATCCCTTGGCCTGGGGAGTGTTCTTGTGCTGATCCGGGTCTCCCGTGGACGCGCCGCCAACGCCAATCTGAATGTTCGACAGGATATTCTTCTTCTTTGCGCCGCCACCGTCGATCTCGAACTCGATGGACTTGTCGCCGAACTCGATCGCTGTGATTGTGACAATTTTGCCCGGAAGAATGGCCTGACTGTTTTCAGCCAGTTCCTTCTGAAGTTTGTCGCGGTTGATGAGCCCGTTCGCCGAAAGCTCGACGCCGTTCTTTCCCAGCGGCATCGGGATGCGAGCCGCCCCTTCCGCTGCAACCAGGGATCCTAGAATCGAGAATCGCGTGTCCTGGCTGAGTTGAGCGCTAGCCGAAACAGCCAGCCCCAGAATCAAAACCGGCAGCAACTTCGCTTTGGCAAGCATGGGGTCAGTCTACCACCAGAAACAACCCAGTGGAAAATCGGGGCCAGGCACGGTGTTTCCCTATTTCTTGGATTCTTCGAACAAAAGGGGCGTGTTATTTCGTCCCTGACCCTTTGGCCGCCCGGATTTTCCGGGGCGCAACGGACGCCCTGTAAGAGATTCCAGCTGTAGGAGAAACTCCGGTGTGCCCCACGGCCTGCCGCTGAAAGTGTGCTGTCTGATTTGCCGGCGCTCAAGCTCGGTATGGTCCACTTGTAACCACTTTGCCCAATTCTCGATAGCTCCCGGAGGGGGGAAGTCCTTGTCGAGTAGAATGTCGTCCCGCATACCGCAATGCGCTGCAGCACTTGACCACAAATAATGCTCAGCGCGTTCCACCATGCCGGCTCGCACCGGATTCCTTTCGACGTATCGAATTGCGTTCCACATATGAGATTCGTCGGTCACACACATTTGAGGTCTGCCCTCCCACGCATGCCCTTTGAAACCATACTTGGAGTTGAAATACGTTGAGTAGCGCGTATGGGCATCGTGCAGCGCTCTGGAAAACGAATCCTCGTTACCGGGAACCGCTATCAGATGCACGTGGTTCGTCATGAACGTGTAGGTGCGAATGCTGACCCTGTGCTTTAGACATCCTTCTCGCAGCACCCGAATATAGACGAGAAAATCTCGGTCTTCATGGAACAGTGGCTCTTTGCGCACTCCGCGCTGGTACACATGATGCGGATAGCCGGGAACGACACATCGGCGAAATCTTGGCATTGAAGCTTAGGGTGGGTTTCAAAGGGTACGCCCAGTATAACGGCGATGCTTCCCGAATACGCTTCTAAAAATAGGGAAACACCGTGCCTGGCCCCGATTTTAGTTTTCGAGGCTGACGAGGTTGGCGAAGAGACGATAGGCACCCTTGATGCCGGCGGGAAGTTCGCGGAAGAAAACGTAGCCCGTGTAGGTGTAGGTGCCTTTTCCGTACTTCACCGTCACGAGACCGCCCTGAAGGGGCATCTCGCCAGGATCTCCGCTTTCCAGGAGCGGGGTGTATTGGGGATCCCAGGTCCGCATAAAGTAAGTGCCTCTTTCCTGGACCCAGCCATCAAAGTCGCTCGATGTAATCTTGTTCGGGACATTGAACATAGGATGGGCGGGCTGAAGAACCTTCACAGGCGCCTCTTCCTTTGTGATGCGATCATTGTTGTTGATCGTGAACGGATACGGCCCGAACTGAAGATTCCCTACATCCTCGCTACGGTTGTACTGAACGACAAGATTGCCGCCATTGGAAACATAATCGAGCAGCCGTTTGTTGTAGCTGCGCACATCTTCGCGAGCGGAATACGCCCGAACGCCTAGCACGATCGTCGGATACTTCGACAGATCGCCCGTAGCCAAATCCTGGGGAGTGAGCATCACCACATTGATCCCCAACTGTCGGAGCGCGTCAGGAACCGTGTCACCGACCCCTTCGACATAACCCAATGAGCTGATGCCTATCTTGACGTCGAAAACCTCTGCCGCGGATTCGGCCGGCGCATAAATGTAGTGAGCTTGAATGTGTGGATATGCAACAACGGTATATCCGGTTTGGAATTCCTGCGTGCCAATGCGTGCAATGGCGCGGACCTTGAAATCTCCTCCCACGGCAGGCGCGGTCACTGTGAACTGTGCCGACATCTGCTCGCCCTGCCGCGTAAACTTCACCGGCTGCGTCGCAGGGGTCAGGGTCCACCCCTGGGGAACGGCCAGCCTGACATCGCCATCCACTGCAGTTGTGCTCTGATTCACAATGTTGACGGTGAATTCCTTCTGCCGTTTACCGCCGAGAGGAATGACGGCAACATCGGGAGCAATCCGCACTGAAAGCGCGGGGACCACTTTGATGTCGGCGCGTTCTTCCCCATACATCCGATCGCTCGAGCGAAACTCGGCATTCTTGTCCAACACGATCACGGCGCCCTCGTAATTCAGGCTCGCATGCGTCATGAGCACTGCCGGATCAAAGGGCATGTTGACCGCGGATCCTTCCGGCCAAACGAAGCGGTCGCCCTTACGCGGTTCGCGCAACCAATACGGCTGGGTAAAGCTTGCGTTTGCCGGAACCTTAATCGCGTAAACCTGATCGTATTTCTGTCCGGGAGACACAACGCCCGGCTGAACAGGAGCCGCGGGCGGCGCGTTACCGCGCTGGCCGCCGCCGCGGCCACCGCCGCCTTGTCCTGGTGCGCCGCCACGGCCTCCGCGTGCGCCGCCTTGTCCCTCGGGCTGCGGTGGTTGAAGAGTAGCTTCCCACCCGGACGGAAGATCAAAGTTCAAAGAAGCTCCGCTATAAGTAAACGGCCCACCGTTGACGATGCTCACGGTGACTCGAAATTGCTGTCCGGGTGTGACCGTCTCATCATCCGCGAGCACATCAAGAACGAGTCCAGCGGCAAGTCTGATTGTTTCCTGGAAATCTCCTTCCTTCTGCTGAAGAAGGAATTTGGCGTGATCGTTCGTCGCTCGAGAACGGATCTGCTGTATCTGCTTCAGTCCCGTTATCAGATCCGGAACAAGATCCGATGGCTTCACAACGCTCGCTTTCTGCCGCAGCGACGTGATCCGCTCCTCCAATTGAGTAAGTTCTGCGCCCAATGATGGTTCGAGCTGAGCCAGATCCGGCAGTTTATAAAGAACACCGGCAAAGAAATCTGCGTTGTCGGCGACATCCACACTCTTCTGCACGAGCTGCAAACTGGTGCTGCTCGGTCCTCGATTTTGGATCGTGCCCTGACCCTGAGAACGATGAAGACTGCGCCCTTCTGCCGCGATCTCGGCGTAGGATCGTCCAAGAGCGAGATCAAAATCTCCCGTGCTGACGGTGATGGTAACGGGCTGTGGTGCGCCCGAATTTTGCGCGTTGCCCTGTCCTCCGCCGCCACCAGCATTCAGATAGAGCTTCTTTGCCTGCCATGGCTTTCCGTACTCCGGAAATCGTGCGGGATCCGCGGCTACCTTGAAAGCTTCCTGAGTGATGATGCCCGCAGCCTGGTGATGACCGTGCCCATCGGCCGAAGTTCCGCGGAAGCGCGAAACGATGATCTCCGGACGAAACTGGCGAATCACACGAACGAAATCCGCGAGCATCGCGTCTTTGCCCCATTTTTCGAAGGCTTCATCCGCGCTCTTGGAAAAACCGAATTCGTAGACGGGAGTAAAAAATTGAAGAGCGTGGTCTGCGCGGCGCGCCGCAAGAAGTTCTTCCGTGCGGATGACACCAAGGGCTTCAAACAGCTCCGTGCCCAGGAGGTTCTGCCCACCGTCCCCGCGTGTAGCGGAGAGGTACGCGACGCGCGCCCCCTTTCCACGTGACAGCGCAGCCAACAGCGCGCTGTTTTCGTCGTCGGGATGGGCACCCGTGTGGAGAATGCTTGCAATCACATCGAGACGGTTCAGCGCCTGCGACAATCCCATGGCGCCCCGATCCTCGGGGACTTCCGCTGGAGCGACAAGCAGCAGAGATAGCAGCATGAACAACCCAGCGATGAAGGCCTTGGTTTTCATGACCGGGGATTGTATGCCACGCCTCGGAGCGATTGCACGTGTCCTCGCTCTGTGCCATTCCCCCTCAATGGTGCTCCATGCTGCTACCCGGGTGCCGTCTCAGCCCGCAATACCTATGGGTGCCTCGCATCGTCGGAATTTTTTACATGCCTCGATCTGAGGAACAGAGCCCTAAGGTTTGATTTTCCATGCACATATAGAAACTCCGGGTATCGCATTTCTCAGACATGTCGGAATCGCTTACAGCTCTGGCAATCCGGGCAGTCAGACTCCATGTGAAGTGCTTTCCACAAGCTGCTGATTTGAAACAAGGGCTCTGCCACTCAAACTCTATCCGGAAATCGATTGAGTGGTGGAAGACCAGTTGCACCACAGGAGCGACTAGAGATTTGGCCTTCGGATCGGCACAGAGGATATCGAAGGCACCATGGAAGGAAGTTATGATCAACAGAAGATTGTTAGTGCTTCTGCCCCTCGTCCTTGTACTGGCAGCAGCAACAGCTTGGGCCGACTCCTACCAGTTGACCATCGATCATTGCACGGGCGGATGTGGGGCGATTCCTTTTGGAACCATCACGACGAGCAATATTGTTGGCGGCGTTCACGTCGAGTTAACCCTGAATGATGGAAACAAGTTCGTTTTAACAGGACCCGCCGGCGGCGGTTCAACTATTGCGTTTAACCTGGTCAACAACCCCACGATCATTCTGGCCAATCCCAGCCTGCCGGGTTGGTCTATTGACAATGGCGGTGTCCCGGGAGTCATCCATTTTGACGGCTTCGGCGAGTTTGAATACTCTCTGAATTGCTGCTTTGGCCAGAATGGCGGCGGCAACGCCTTCGGCAGTGCGCTCCAGTTAGACATTCTCGGCGCCGGCATCACGACGGCGAGCTTCAATGAACTGTCGACTGGGGGTAGCCCCTCCGTCTTTTTCGCGGTCGACATTTTTTCGACAGTTACAGGAAACACCGGTCCCGTTGGTACCGGAAACCCGCCCACAGTTCCAGAACCAGCATCCCTGATAACATTGGGACTGGCATTAGTTGGTCTCGGTGCAGCGAAGCGTTATCGGAAATAACTCAAACCATCAACCGAAACAAAAAAGGCCCACAACAACATCGTGGGCCTTTTTTGTTACACCTTTCGCGATCCTATCGCTCGGATCATTTCCTGCCGCTATATATTCTCTACGAGGGATGAAGTCAGGATGATAACGAGGGCTGAACTGCGAAAGCGTTGGGGACGACACCTTTTCTACCGGAAGGAAGTCTGGAAGATTACCTGGAAGTTCAAACTTGGAGCGCTGCTCCTGATCTTTATTACTGTGGCGGCGACCAAAGGAATCTGGTCCTTGCGGCTCGCTGACAGTCTGATGTGCGTCGAGAAAACCGATCACAGTGATGCTCTCCTCCTTGAAAACTTTGATTCCGACTACCTGGTATTTGAAAGGGCTGAGGGTCTCCGCAACGCAGGAGTTGCGTCAAGAATGCTCGTACCTTTAATCGGTGTGCGCGAGGAGGATATCTCCAATTCCTACCAACTGGACTTTGCCAGCGCCATGGCGCGTGTGGCAAGGCTGCCTCATATCGAACCTGTCGCCGTGCCCAATCGTGACGAGCCCATAAGCTTGAATGCCGCAAAGCAAATCCGAGATTTTCTGGTTCGAGAAAAAATCCGTTCCATTGTTGTTGTCACCCCTGCTTTCCGTAGTCGCAGATCGGAGATGGTCTACAAGAGCGTTTTTTCGCCTTCAGGAATACGCGTTGGCTGCGCACGCACCATCAGCGCCACCAAGCCGGAGAATTGGATGGACACGTGGCACGGCATCCAGGAATTCGCGGAACAATTCCTCAAGCTACAATACTATCGGTTTTACGTGCTCTGGTAGCGAGCGAGACTGGCTTGAAGAACAAAGGCCCGCGTCATTGAGTTCAACGACGCGGGCCTCGCTAACGGATCAAGGCGGGTTGCAGGACGCCTACTTGATTCCAGCCAACTCCTGCAGCAGATTCCAATTCTCCAGACGATCCTGCTTCGATGCCAGCAGCGTTGCTGAAGGGTTGCCCTGTTTGTCGAAGTGTTTCGCGAAGCGCCCTTCGGTACGGGCAAAGGCAATGAAGTCGACAGCTTCGCCGGTCTTCGGATTGACGTACCAGTCTTCCTTCATGTTCGGATTACCGGCCAGGCTCATCCGTTCCTTGATTCGCTTTCCCTTCCGCGGATCATAGATGAAGAGCGGGAACGAGCGGGAATCCGCGGCCAGTTTCGCCTGATGTTCAGCCATGTTGTCGGCGACGCCGTGCTCGGGCTGGCAGGTCGTAAACACGTTTATGATCGCGGGCCCCGGATATTCATTGGCCTCCATAACCGCCTTGTAGAAGTGATTGATGTGCGCGCAGGTCGTCTGCGCCACGTACACATCCTTGTGCATCAGGGCGATGTTGGCGATCTCCTTGCGGTTCTCCTTCTTGCCGTCGATGACTTTGCCGTGGAAGCTCATCTTTGCGTCCTGGCCCTTGAACGAACCTGTCGACGTCTGTCCGCCCGTATTCGAGTAGACCTGGGTATCGAGCACGAGAACTTTGATATCCATGCCCGAAGCGAACATTCGCGATAGCGACTGGAAGCCGATGTCCAGCATCGCGCCATCTCCTCCGACGATCCACAGCCTCTTGTTCTTCCATCCCAGCTGATCCCAGCGCGCACGAACGCCCATCGCATCCGCGGGAGCGTTTTCAAACAGCGAATTGGTCCAGGAGATGATGTAGGGATTGTAGGGATAGGTTGAGGTGTAAACGGTGTTGCAGCCCGTCGCCGCAACCATTCCGATATTTTCCCGTCCGTAGACGAACCCGGTTGCCGCGAGCATCATGCGCAGGGCCGTGGCTTCACCGCAACCCATGCATGACCCGGCGCCGCCAACGTAGAGCAAAGCCCTCTCGGCCAGCATCATATCGGCCAACGCCTTTTCGTTGATGTACTTGCCCGGGGTCTCCGGCACCGACGTGTAGTGGGTCCATGCGCGCTTGTACCAATCGAGGTTCTGATCATCCTTTCGGATCATCTTGAGAGCGTCGTGATCGCCGCATGCATCAACGCATTCCGCGCATCCTTTGCACTTGCTCGGATCGATAAAGATTCCGAACTTTCCACCGCCAACGCCTTTCTTCTCGAGAACGTTGAAGTACTTGTTGGTTGTGGCCCACTGCGCGGCCATAGTCTCGCGCTCGGTGGAATCGCTGATCTGGTTGAGGTTCTGTTCGAGGATGGCCGGCTCGATGACCTTTCCGAGGATTGCGGTGTCGGGGCATTCGGTCACGCATTCCATGCAACCGACGCAATTCTCGGCAATGAAGGCCGGAATATCAGGCGCGATGTAACTGAAGTCGCGCAAGGCTCCGGTTCCACCGGGGATAATGCTTCGCGCGACCTGATCATCGGCAACGAGACCCTTTTCCGCGCTGCCGTCGTTATAAGCGCCGACGACGCGGGAATTGAAATCCTCAAAGTCGACGACATTCAAGCGAATGTCTTCTTTAATCTGGTCGACAGTCAATTCCAATGGTTCCACTTTTATTGAGCCCTCCGTCAATTCGTTGTCGCGCTGGCAGGCAAGGTCATTGCCTCGCGCGGAATCTCGATTACTTCTCTGTAGCCGCGAGAGACAGCCTTGAGGTTGTCCTGCACGACCTGTTCGCCACGCTTTCCGAAATACTTGCGCAGCGACTTCTCAATACCTTTAAACAGCACTTCCTCGTTGATGAGATGTACGGCCTGGAAAGGTGTGACTTTAAGAAACACTCCCAGCAAAACGATGCCCTGCATGCGCTGTTGCAGATCGGCCAGCGAGGAGACTTCGCGAGCAATCGCTACCGTATCCAGTGCAAACAATTTGGCGTTCTTGCCGACCAGTTCGCGCCTTGCCCACAGGGGAATTGCGGACCAGACTTCGGCTGGATCAGTCTTCTGGCTCTGGACAAACACCATTCCATTGTCCGCGAGACCGGCCAACGGGTTCTCGAGGTTGAAGGCGTTAACGTCGTTAAGAGGAATGAACTCGACATGCTCGAGCTCGGAGTGAACTCGAATGTGATCCTTGGCAATTGTCAGGTAATAGGTGGTAGGCAGGCCCTTCTTTTCCGATCCGTACTTTGGATACGCCTGTACATCCATTCCGAAGACTTCGCCGGCGATCGTCGCAATAACCTTGTTAGTCGTGACCGAACCATAACCACCCACGGAATGGCCGCGCATCGAGAACGATCCCGGCGTTCTTACGTCGGGGTCATCGGTTACAGGCAGTGCAGCCTCATGTTTGATTCCCAGGGTGAAGTAGTACCGCGGACTCTTGCTCAACATGTTGTCAACGACTGCGATGAAGTCTCCCGCGCGAACATCGCGGCTGCCCAGTCCCGCGGAGCCGCCAAAGAAGCGAGGCACACTGGAAATTTCCGGGTAGCCTGGTGTTCCGGCAGCGGCGTCAGCAAACGCTGCCTTGATCTCGGTCAGCTGGGGGTTCGATTGCATCATCGGGATGTCGAGGCGTTCCAGCACCGCGATTGCTTTCACGTGGCGCAAGGCTTCAACGATTTCGATCGAGGGGAAAGGGCGGAAGCTCGTGATATGCAACAGACCAACTTTCACGCCCATTTTCTCGCGGATGTAATCGACGGCAGCTTCGGCTGTTTCCATCATGCATCCGGATCCCACAATCGCATAGTCAGCATCTTCGAGGCGATAGGGCATGACGACGTCGTACTTGCGGCCGGTCATGCGGCCATACTCATCCATTACGGACTTCAAAGTGGGAAGCACGCGATCATAGTATTTGCGCTGGGCAATCTTGCCCTTCATGTAGCTGTCCTGATTCTGTACTACGCCCGACATCAACGGTACGCGCGGGTCCATGAGGTTGCGGACTTTTGCCGAAGCGTGCCCGATGAAGAGCTTCATCAGCTCAGGCTCAGGCAGGCGGACATTTTCGATCGTATGGGTCGTCAGGAAGCCGTCCTGCACGTTGAGGAAGGGAGTCTCGGAATCTTCCGCCGTCCGGCGTGCAATCAGCGCCAAGTCGCCGGCTTCCTGCGCATTTCGGGCATAGAGAACGCCCCACCCGCAGTCCGAAACGGCATAGACGTCATCGTGTCCGGTATGAACGTTCAGGGAGTGCGACGTCAGCGCGCGAGCGCCAATATGGAAGACAACCGGAAGGCGCTTCCCCGAAATTGTGAACAGGACTTCCTTCATCAGAACGAGACCCTGTCCGGAAGTAAAGTTGGTAACCCGGCCTCCGGCTACAGCAAAACCCTCGCACGTGCTGGCTGCGCTATGCTCCGATTCGGGTTCGATGAACGCCAGCTCCTCCCCCCACAGATTGTGTTTTCCATTGGCTACTTCGGCCTGATAACCGCCACCCATCGTGGTTGAGGATGTGATCGGATAGGCGCATGCGCCCTGCGTGATGTGGGTTTCCACCCACACGACCATGCCCGCCCCGTCAGCCGTTGTCGGAATTCCGGGATAGGGTATTTTGTGCTCTGCGCCCTTCTCGGACACCGCCAATGAAGAACCGGGGCCATTCACAGTCGTACTCATACTGCCTCCTATGAAGTATAAGAACTTCGAAAGTCGATTTAGCTTAGCAAAACGTGCGGGTTAAAGCGACTGAGAATCTTGTCACTTTGTCGTAGTGGTAGGCAAAAAAAATGCCGGCGCTTCCCCCCGAAAACGCCGGCATCTGTTCAGCGACTGTCCGAAGCGGATCCCCCCTTCTCTCCCCCTCCACCTCGCTAGCGCAAGATGCAGTTCGGAAAAAGTACCGCTTCGCAACAAGAGTCGCGTCCTTACTAGCACGACGCAGACCAATGTCATTGACGTTAGATTTCAGTGACTTCGATACGCATCCACCACAAAAAATTCCAAAATCTGAAAACTGCATACAAAATTCCGCGCTAAAGCCACTTTTTTCGTCGAAAGTAAGCAATCATCAAAACGCTCACGACCAGCATCGCGACGAGTACAAGTGGATAGCCGAACTTCCAGTGAAGTTCCGGCATGAAATCGAAGTTCATTCCGTAGATTCCCGTAATGACTGTCAGTGGAAGCATCACCGTCGCGATCAGAGTGAGCACCCGCATCGTGTGATTCAGTTGGTTGGAAACCATCGAGACGTAAACCTGAATGATGACGCTCAATGTTTCCCGAAGATTGTCGGCCACTTCCACAATGCGGAATAAGTGATCGTAGACATCCTTGAAATAGACCTGCGCCTTCTCGCTGATAAACGGGAAATCTCCGCGGCTGATCTGGATCAGCATTTCACGCTCCCGCGTCGCGATACGCTTGAGGTTCGCAACCGTTCGGCGAAGGTCGAAGACCTGGGTCAGTAACTCCGGACGGGCATCCCCAACAAGGTCTGATTCCAGCGTGTCGATTTTGCCCTCGATGATTTCCAGCTTCGGGAAGTAATTGTCGATGACGCGGTCGATGATCTGATGCAGCACGAAGTCCATTCCGCGAGCCATCAGGGGCGGATGACGGCGCACGTTTTCCTTCGCGGAATCGATGCTTCGGGAGTGATAGGTGTGAAACGTGACGAGATAGGGCTCTCCAAGAAAGATATTCAATTCGTGAGTCTTGAATTCATCGCGCTCAACCTCATACCGAACAGCATGAACAACCATAAAAATGTAGTTGCCGTAATCGTCGACTTTCGACTGCTGCGGCTCGTGCCAGCAGTCTTCAACAGCCAACGGATGAAAACCGAAGACACGCGTCAGGACGTCTGCCTCCTCCGGAGTTGGCGCCTGGAGGTCAACCCAGAGGTATGTGCCCTTTGATGGCAATTCAACGAGGGCACTGGGCTCGTGCGTTTCCTCGAATCCTGCGCTTTCAGAGTAGCGAAAGATCGTTATCATGCCTGGTAGCGGCTCCTCACGCTGTCGTAGAGCTCCGCGTACCGCCGAGCCGATCGAGCCCAGCTGAAATCCGACTGCATGCCATTACTGATGATGCGACGCCAGGCGCGCTTGTCGGCCCAGTAACGCAGTGCGCGGTTGATCGCTTCTTTGAAGTGGAGCGCATCGTAGGGACCAAAACGAAAGCCGGTTCCCTTTCCCGTATTGGGATCGAATTCCTGAACCGTATCCGAGAGGCCGCCGGTCGCACGCACGACGGGAACGGTGCCGTAGCGCATGCTATACATCTGGTTAAGGCCGCACGGTTCATATTTGGAAGGCATCAGAAAAATGTCGGCGCCCGCCTCAATAAGGTGCGCAAGTCTGTCGTCGTAACCCACGTTCAGCGCGGCTTTCCTGGGATATTTAGCCAGGATCGTCTGGATCTGACTTTCAGTTTCCTTGTTTCCCGCGCCTAACATGACAAAAGCCAGGTCCTGCGCCAGAAGGTCGCCAAGCACGGCGATAAGAAGATCTACACCCTTTTGAACGTCGATGCGCGAGATCATCGCGACGAGCGGACGATCGAGCCGTCCTTCATCGAGTCCGAACTCGCGCAGCACGACCTGCTTGTTTATGCGCTTCTTTTCCAGCTCATCCCACGAATAGCGGGCCACAAGCAGAGGATCGGTTGCCGGATTCCAACACTCGTAGTCGATGCCATTGAGAATTCCGACGGGAGGGTCCAGTCGACTCCGCACAACGCCTTCCAGCCCGTAACCGAATTCCGCGCTTTGCTGAATCTCAGAAGCATAGGTCTCGCTCACCGTAGTCACGGCATCCGAGAAGACAACGCCCACTTTCATGAAATTCAACATTCCATAGAATTCAAACGGGCTCAGCGGAAAGAATTCGGCAGGATTAAGCCCGGTCCGCGCCATGGTGTCCGCCGGAAAGACGCCCTGGTAGCCCATATTGTGGATCGTGAACACCGTTCCCGTGCGGGCCAGTGTCGGGTGTCCTCTGTAGAACCTCTGCAGATAAGCCGCAGCCAGTCCTGTCTGATGATCGTGACAATGCAGAATATCGACTTTCGGAAGGACCGCAGAAATGAACTCCAGGGCCGAACGTTGAAAAAAGATCCATCGATCGGCTTGATCGGGAAAATCCCACCCTGTCACGGGATCTGTATAGATACCCCTTCTGCCAAAGAAGCCATCATTTCCGATCAGAAAAACCTGGGCGCCAGAGCCCGGCAGAATCGATCGATGGACATCGAACGACTTGAAGTCGAATCCGGTCAGCGGCTCGAACCCAAATTTCGCGAGGTCGATGGAGCGATAACGGGGAATGATGATGGAAACGGAGTAGCCCAGGACTTCGAGTTCGTGGGGGAGAGATCCAAGAACGTCAGCGAGCCCTCCGACCTTCGCGTAAGGCACACATTCGCCGGCGAGCATGACGATATGCAGGCCGCCCGCCATCGGATTCAGCCGTTCACCAACTCTCGCGCTCGTCGCGTTGCGCGATCAACCGCTTTGATCAGCGTGACGCGCAACCCGCCTTCTTCAAGCTCCAAAAGACCGTCCACCGTGCAACCGGCCGGCGTCGTCACAATATCCTTGAGCTTTGCAGGATGTTCGCCCGTTTGCAGAACCATGTTCGCCGAGCCGTGGACCATTTGGGCAGCCATGAGCGTGGCAACGTCCCGCGGCAAACCGACC
>Ga0207641_10001828_pt1 | contig 20472 bp, 10 predicted proteins | sample KBSSwiS62_FD_184306 | JGI IMG/M metagenome (GOLD analysis project Ga0207641, IMG submission 184306) | Switchgrass rhizosphere microbial communities from Kellogg Biological Station, Michigan, USA - KBS Switchgrass S6-2 (SPAdes) (version 2) | ecosystem: Host-associated > Plants > Roots >... | reverse complement strand
TACCGACGTGCCCTGCTCGTCCGGTTTCGCCCCGTGGATCAACGAGCTCGTCGCCGAGGGCATCACCGGCGGCTGCGGCGGCGGCAACTACTGCCCGGCCAACCCGGTTCTGCGTCAGCAGATGGCTGTCCTGCTCCTGCGCACCGACGAGGCTCCGGGCTACGCGCCGCCGGCGTGCGTCACCGCGACCTTCGACGACGTACCCTGCTCGTCGAACTACGCACCGTGGATCTACGAGCTCGTCGCGCGCAACATCACCGCCGGCTGCGGGGGTGGAAACTATTGTCCCACCCTCACCGCCAACCGCGGGCAGATGGCCACGTTTGTAGTGAAGACTTTCAGCCTGCAGTAGCGCCGAGGCCCTCGCACCAGCGCTCCGGTCAATTGACGTCGGCAAGTTACCGCTGGCCTACGGCCAGCGTTGCCTACTGCGGCGGGTTTGAGTAAACGCCGGCCTTCGGCCAGCGTTCCCTACTGCTGAGGGTGTTCCTTCGGTGGTCGGGTCGCTGGCCGGCTCGTCGTGAAGACTTTCAGCCTGCAATAGGGTCTTTTCCCGGCCCGGCCCGCGGCGATAGACTTTTTCCGCATTCCGGAAAAGGAGGATGCGCCATGCGTGCTCGTCTTCTTGGCCTTGCCCTCACGGCCCTCGCCGCCGGCTCCCTGTCCGCCGCGACCTTCACGGTCACCAACACGAACGACTCCGGCGCGGGATCGCTCCGCCAGGCGATCCTGGACGCCAACGCCGCGGCCGGCCTCGACACCATTGCCTTCAACGTGTCCGGCGCCGGCTGCGACGGCGGGGGGGTCTGCACGATCGCTCCGACGACGCCGCTGCCGCTCCTCTCGTCTCCCGTCCTCGTCGACGGCTACACTCAGGCCGGCTCCTCGCCGAACACGGTCGCGCAGGGCGCCCTGAACACGGTCCTGAAGATCGTCGTTTCCGGCGTCCACATCGCAGGCCAACACGGGTTCTTCCTCGTCGCGACTGGAACGGGGTCGACGATCCGGGGCCTCGTGGTGAACGGCGGCTTCGACCAGGGCATCTCGACCCAGTTCTCGAACGCAAACGCCGTTCGAGGGTGTTTCATCGGCGTCGACGCCTCGGGCATGGCGGTGAGCCCCAACGCCCGGGGTTTGGACATCGAGTTCAGCGACAATTTCACGGCGGGCGGCCCGTCTCCGGCCGATCGCAACCTCGTCTCGGGTCAGACGCTGAACAACATCCTGATCTTCAAATCGGCCAACGCGACGGTCGAAGGCAACCTCATCGGCCCGGACGTCTCGAGCACCGTTGCCCTCGGCGCGACGATCGACTCGCTGACGGTCGTGCAGGACACTCAGGGGGCGGCGATCCGCGGCAACGTCGTGGGCGGCGCCACTCGGGGAATGGTCCTCGGAAGCATCAGCGACGCGATCACCGGCATGACCGTCCACGGCAACTGGATCGGGACGGATCCGTCCGAGACCGCCCACATCGGCAACTCCGCCGCGGGCGTCTTCATCCAGGGCCGGGACATCGCGATCGGCGGAACCGGCCCGGGGGAAGGCAACGTCATCGCGTTCAACGACGGCGCCGGAGTGCTCGTCGACTACGACGCCTTCAACATCACGGGCAACACCATACGCGGCAACTCGATCTACTCGAATGCCGAGGGCGCGATTCCGCCCGGAAACTCCACCCTTGGGATCGACCTGAAGTCCGTTGGGTCGTCGGGGTTGACGCCCAACGATCTCGACGACGCGGACAACGGGCCGAACCACAGCCAGAACTTCCCCATCATCACGTCGGCCGTCTCGGCGGGGGGCGACACGACGGTCCATGGCCGCCTCAACAGCACGCCCGGCTCCGCGTTCACGATCGACTTTTACGTCAACGACGCCTGCCTCGGGCGGCCACAGGACTACTACGAGGGCAAACAGTACGTCGGCAGCGCCCCCCTGACGACCGACGGCGGGGGCGACGCCTCGATCGACGTCGTGCTCTCCGGAGTGACGGTCTCGGCCGATCAGACGGTGACCGCCACGGCCACCGACGCAAATGGAAACACCTCGGAGTTCTCGCAGCGAATCGTCGTCTCCGCGAATCCCTCGTCCGCGAATCCCCCCGGAAATGCCTCCATCACGCTGTCCGGATTCCATTTCCTTCCGGGAGCGACGGCGACCGTGGGAGGCCTGCCGGCGACGAACGTGGCCGTGATCGACTACAACCAGCTGACCCTGACGACGCCAAACCTTCCGGCGGGCAGCCTGAACGACATCACGGTGACGAACACCGACACGAGCGCCGGCACGCTGCCCAACGCCTGGATCGTCAACTTCCTGGACGTGCCCGAGAGCCAGCAGTTCAACCAGTTCGTGAACATCCTCGTGCGCAACGAGATCACGGTGGGCGTCGGTGGCGGCAATTACGGCGTCGCGCAGGACACGTTGCGCCAGCAGATGGCGGTGTTCCTCCTCAAGGCCAAGCACGGCATCTGCTACACGCCTCCCCCCTGCACCGTCCCCATCTTCGGCGATGTCCCCTGCTCCTCCGGCTTCGCGCCGTGGATCAACGAGCTCGTCGCCGAGGGCATCACCGGCGGTTGCGGCGCCGGCATCTACTGCCCAACGAGCCCGGTCCTGCGCCAGCAGATGGCGGTCCTGCTCCTGCGCACCTTCGAGGCGCCGGGCTACGCGCCGCCGACCTGCATCACCGCGACGTTCACGGATGTCCCGTGCTCGTCGAACTTCGCCCCGTGGATCTACGAGCTCGTCGCGCGCAACATCACCGCCGGCTGCGGGGGTGGAAACTATTGTCCCACCTTGACCGCCAACCGCGGGCAGATGGCCACGTTCGTCGTGAAGACCTTCAGCCTGCAGTAGCGCCGCGGCTCTCGCACCGGCGTTCCGGTCAAGTGACGTCGGCAAGTTACCGCTGGCCTTCGGCCAGCGTTGCCTACTGCTGAGGGTGTTCCTTCGATGGGGTCGCTGGTCGGCTCAGCCTGCAATAGGGTCTTTTCCAGCCGGGCCCGCGGCGATAGACTCCCCCGCATTCCGGAGAAGGAGGATTGCGCATGCGTGCTCGTCTTCTCGGCGTTGCCCTCACGACTCTCGCCGCCGGCTCCCTGTCCGCCACGACCTTCACGGTCACCAACACGAACGACTCCGGCGCGGGATCGCTACGGCAGGCGATCCTGGACGCAAACGCGGCGGTCGGCCCCGACACAATTGCGTTCAACGTGTCCGGGGCCGGATGTGACGGTGGGGGGGTCTGCACGATCACCCCGGCGAGCCAGCTGCCGAACGTCAGCAGTCCCGTCCTCATCGACGGTTACACGCAGCCCGGAGCTCAGCCGAATACGAATGCCGAGGGAGCGCTCAACACGGTGCTGAAGATCGTGTTGTCGGGAGCGACCATACAGTCCACCGGCCTCGGGTTCACCACGGGCGCCGACGCATCGACCGTCCGCGGTCTGGTCTTGAACGGCGGCTGGAATTACGCAATCGCGTTCGAATTCGCCGGTACCGGAGGGTCCGTGCGCGGCTGCTTCATCGGCACCGACGCCGCGGGGACGGCGGTGCCGAGCCCGCACAACATCCGCGGGATCGACGCGAGTTACAGCCCCAACTTCACTGCGGGCGGGCCGTCGCCGGCGGACCGGAACCTCATCTCCGGCAACGCGCAGTCCGGCATCACCTGCTACCACGTCGCGAATCCGCTCGTCCAGGGCAACCTCGTCGGCACGGACAAGTCGGGGACGGCGGTGTTCGGCGGCACCGCCCTGCTGGGAATCGGCGTCCAGGGGGAGACACCCGGCGCGGTGATTCGCGACAACGTCGTCGCCGGCGCGGGCGACGGACTCCAGGTCGGCGACTCCAACGACACGGCGACGGGCATGACCGTCCTCCACAACTGGATCGGAACAGACGTGACCGGAACGGTCGACCTCGGGACGACGCAGGTCGGCATCTTCGTGCTGGGCCGCGACATCCAGATCGGCGGCGTCGGCGCCGGCGAGGGCAACGTCATCGCCTTCAACGCCGGCGCCGGAGTGCTCGTCAGCTACAGCACCATCAACGTCTTCTCGAACCCGATCCGCGGGAATGCGATCTATGGCAACGGCACGGCCAACGGCGCCCTCGGCCTGTCGACGCTCGGTATCGATCTGGGAAACCTGGGCGGCTTCGGCCAGGGCGGGTTCACACCCAACGACCTCGGCGATGCGGACATCGGCCCGAATCTCAACCAGAACTTCCCCATGCTCGGCTCGGTGACGGCGGGCGGCGGCACCACGACGGTGGACGGCCTCCTGAACAGCGCGGCGAACACGCAATTCGCGATCGACTTTTATTCGAACGCGGGATGCGTCGGGCGGCCGCAGGATTTTCTCGAGGGCCGCACGTACCTCGGCAGCGTCGATGTGACGACCAACGGCAGCGGCAACGCCACGATCCACGCCGTGTTGCCCGGGCAGATCGCCGCCGGCGAAAAGGTGACGGCCACGGCCACGGACCCCGCCGGAAACACCTCGGAGTTTTCGCAGCGCATCGTCGTGTCCTCGAATCCTGGCTCGGGCGCTTCCTCCGGTGCGACCGTCACGCTTTCCGGCTTTCATTTCCTGAGCGGTGCAGCGGTCTCCGTCGGCGGAGTGGCCGCGACGGGCGTCGACGTCTCCGATTACAACACGCTCACGGCGACGACGCCGTCCTTGCCTCCCGGCAGCCTGAACGACGTGACCGTGACCAACACCGACGGCAGCAAGGGCACGCTGCCCAACGGCTGGATCGCCGACTTCCTCGACGTTCCGGGCGGACAGCAGTTCTACCAGTACGTGACAATGCTCGTGCGCAACGCGATCACGGTCGGCGTCGGCGTGGGCAACTACGGCGTCGCACAGGACACTTTGCGCCAGCAGATGGCGGTGTTCCTCCTCAAGGCCAGGCACGGCATCTGCTACACGCCTCCCCCCTGCACGGTCCAGATCTTCACGGACGTTCCGTGCTCGTCGGGATTCGCCCCCTGGATCAACGAGCTCGTCGCCGAGGGCGTCACCGGCGGCTGCGGCGGCGGCACGACGTACTGCCCCACGAGTCCGGTCCTGCGCCAGCAGATGGCCGTCCTTCTGCTGCGCGCATTCGAGGGATCGGCGTACACGCCGCCTGCCTGTGTGACGGCGACCTTCACCGATGTGCCGTGCTCATCCAGCTTCGCCCCGTGGATCTACGAGCTCGTGGCGAGAAACATCACGGCCGGCTGCGGCGGCGGCAACTACTGCCCCGCCCTGTCGGCAAACCGTGGTCAGATGGCCACGTTCCTCGTCAAGACGTTCGGCCTGCAGTAGAGCCCATGGCCGGGGCCGGGCCATCGCCCCCTGACCCGAAATCCGCGCCGGGTACGCGGATAGGATCAAGGGCGGCTCTACGTGTCGCGCGCCTTCTCAAAGGAGGTCTCCCTTGTGCCCTCGGCGGACGTTTCGTGTCACCTCCTTCGTTCGGAGGTCTGAGGCGACGCATTTAAGATTCGTCGTTTGCCTGATCGTCGCGTCGCTGGCGGCGTGCGGCGAGGCTTTCGCGCAGGGTCGCGCGTATGAAACCCTCGGCAGCATTCCCCCCCGCGAGAGCGGGACGCCTTCCGGCCGCCTGCTGGCTCTGCCCGATGGCCGGCTCTTCGGGAGCACGACCAACGGCGGCCGGTACTTTCACGGCGGGTCCCTTTACGCGCTGACCCCCGATGGGGCCGGGGGATTCACGTTCGAAGAGCTCCACGCGTTCGCCGGCCCCGATGGAAGGATGCCGCGGCACGGGGTCATCCTCGGGTCCGACGGCCGCTATTACGGAACGACGTACGGCGGAGGCGCCGCCGACGCGGGGACGATCTTCACGCTCGACTCGGCCGGGCACCTGACGCAGATTTACGATTTCGCGGCGGGCGGGGGCGAGCATCCCTCCGAGCTCGTCGAAGGGCCCGACGGAAAATTCTACGGGACGGCACCGGGCGGGGCCGCGGGCGAGGCCGGCACGCTGTTCCGGATCGACGCCGCCGGAACGTTCGAGCTCCTGCACATCTTCGGACCCAACGGAGACGTCGGGCACACGCCGCAGGCGGGCCTGGTCGTCGGGCCCGACGGCCGCCTCTGGGGAACGGCGGCGGTGGGCGGAGCATCCGGTCGCGGCACTGTGTATGCGGTGGACGTGGTCAACGGCAGCCCGACCGCCATTCACGGCTTCTCGGGGCCCGATGGTTGGGCCCCGACATCGGCCCTGACCGTCGCCGGCGGCGACCTCTTCGGGACGACCGCGTCTGGAGGTGCGCATTCGATGGGAACCGTGTTCCGAATCACGACGGCGGGGGCCTTCACGTCGCTGTACTCGTTCACGGGAGGCGCCGACGGAGCGGTGCCCGACGACGGAGTCACGCTCGCGGGCGACGGGAACCTCTACGGGATTACACCCTACGACTACGGCCCCCCTCCTCCCGGCGGTGTGACAGAGACCTTTCCCATCCTCGCCACGATTTATCGAATCACGACGTCCGGCGACTTCACCACGGTGTACACGTCGACTGACGGCACGAACCCCCATGGGCCCCTCACCCTCGACCCCGACGGAAATCTCTACGCGGCATACGACCCCAATCCGGCGGCCTCCTACGGGGGCGAAGTGGCCCGTATCTCGCTCACGGGAACGGTGAGTCCCGCCTTCGTCATGGGAAGAGACCACGCTCCTTTCTTCGCGGGTTCGAACCTCGTCGAATCGCAGGACGGGGGTCTTTACGGCCTCTTCGGCGGGGATTACGAGTCGGCCATCGTGCGGGTCGATCGGGAGTCGAGCGACTTCTCGGTCTTCTTCACTTTTCCAGCCGGCGAGATCGTCGCGAACGAGCTGCGCATGGGCAGCGACGGCAACCTCTACGCCTCGACGGCCGGCGATAACGTGAAAACCTTCGGCACGGTGTTCCGCGTCGACTCCACCGGGGCGCGCACGACGCTGCACACGTTTTCCGGAACGGACGGGGCTCAACCGCCCTGCAGCGTCGTCGAAGCACCGGGCCCCGAGTTCTGGGGCGTCACGAAGTTGGGCGGAGCGAACGGCCTCGGCACAATCTACAAGCTCGACGCGCAGGGAGGCTTCGCCTCCATTCACGACTTCGACGGGTCGGACGGGTCGTACCCGGAGGCGGGTCTGGCGCGGGCGGCCGACGGCACGTTCTACGGGACGACCAACTCGGGCGGCACCGACGATCAGGGGACGCTCTTCAAAATCGACTCGCTCGGCGCTTTCAGCACCTTCCACAGCTTTCGCTTTTCCCAGGGCGAAGGTTTCAATCCAACGAGCGCCGTGCTGGTGGGCTCCGACGGATACCTCTACGGCACGACCCCGATCGGGGGCTCGGACCTCTACGGAACGATCTACAAACTCGACGGCTCTGGCAATCTCACGACGCTGAAGAATTTCGACGACTACTTCATCAACAATGACTACCCGGGCGCGGCCCTCATCGAGGTCGGCAGCGGCGATTTCTTCGGAACGGCATCGTGGATCGGCTTCGGCGAAGTGTTTCACATGGACACCGCGGGCAACGTGACGTCCGTTCACGACTTCGGCGGCTCCGAGGACGGGCGCCGACCGCTCGCACCGCTCGTCGAGGCGTCGGACGGGGCACTCTACGGAACGGCGAGCTCCGTCTATCGCCTGCTGCCGAGCCCCCTGGATCCGTCCATCGCCGAGCTCGAGCCCCCGTCGGGCCGCGCGGCGGGCGGCGCCTCGGTGGCCGTGCAGGGACACCATTTCCGGGAGGGGGCCACCGTCACATTCGGCGGCCTCGCCGGTTCGGCGACCTACCTCGATCGCGAATCTCGCGTTGTGACCCTCGCCCCCGCTTTCGACCCAGGAACCCTCCAGAACGTCACAGTCTCCAATGGAGACGGGACGACGACCACGCGAATTGGCGCCTGGTTCTCGGACTTCCTGGACACGCCCGGCGACCACCTCTTCCATGACTTCGTCGTAACGATCTTTCGGGCCGGGATCACGGCCGGCTGCGGCGGCGGCGACTATTGCCCCGCCAGCTCCGTTCGCCGCGACCAGATGGCCGTCTTCCTGCTGAAGGCCAAGCACGGGCCGGACTTTCTCCCTCCCGACTGCACGGGCGTCTTCCCGGACGTTCCGTGCGACTCCCCGTTTGCGAAATGGGTCGAGCAACTTGCCGCGGAGGGTATCGCTGCCGGCTGCGGCGACGGCAACTATTGCCCTGCCGACCCCGTGCGGAGGGACCAGATGGCGGTGTTTCTGCTGAAGTCCGAGCATGGCAGCGGCTACGTGCCGCCGCTCTGCGCAGGGATATTTTTGGACGTTGCATGCCCCTCCCTTTTCGCCGACTGGATCGAGCAGCTCAAAGCCGAGAACATCACGGGAGGCTGCGGCGGCCAGAACTACTGCGCCTCGAGCAGCAACAACCGAGGCCAGATGGCCGCGTTCCTCGTCAAGACCTTTTCCCTCGAATAACGCTTCTCCGAAAGGCAGGACGTCGTCCGCGCGCGATAGACTTCCCCGACCATTGGGGAGGGAATCGCGCCATGCGTGCTCATGTCCTTCGGGTCGCCGCCCTTTTTCTCGCCGCCGCGTCCGTGTGCGCAGCAACCTTCACCGTCACCACCAGCGCCGACGACGGCGCAGGGTCGCTGCGCCAGGCGATCCTCGACGCCAACGCGAATCCCGGCGCCGACACGATCGTCTTCAACATTCCCGGCGCTGGCGTGCACACGATCGTGCTCACGACCTGGCTTCCGAAGGCGACCGACGTCCTCACCGTCGACGGCTACACGCAGCCCGGCTCTTCGCCGAACACGCTGCCGCTCGCGCAGGGAACCAACGCCGTGCTGAACATCGAGATCAACGGGGCGGCCTCCATCCTGGCGCCCTGCTGGGAGCTCGAGTTCCCGCCCGGCGGGCGCATTCAGGGCCTCGTCATGAACCGCTGCCCCTTCGGAGCGCTCTACATCAAGGGAGGCCTGATCGTCACCGGCAACTTCTTCGGGACGACTCCGGCCGGAACGCCGGTCGGCGATGGATCGCCGCAGGGCTGGGGCGTCTTTGCCCTCGGCACGCTCGGCAACGAACCTCCCATCGCGGTGAATGTCGGAGGCCCGAATCCCGCGGACCGCAACCTGATCTCCGGAGGGTCGACGGGCATCTACCTCGTGTACAACGTGGCGTCGACGATCCAGGGCAATCTCATCGGCACCGACGCGACCCTCTCCTACTCCATCTCCAACGGCAACGGCATCATCGGCAGCTCGCCGTCCGGGGTCCAGGTCGGCGGCCCGGGGGCGAACGAGGGCAACGTGATCGCCGGCAGTCTGGCCGAGGGATTCACCGGCATGTTCTCGGTCTTCCAGGGCAACTTCGTCGGGACCAACCCTTCCCAGACCGTGAATCTCGGCAACCTCGGCAGCGGCGTCTCGTTCGTTCCGACCCCTTCCGGGCCGACCGTCGGTATCCTCGGCGGCCTCGGACCGGGCGAGCGCAACGTCATCGCGCACAATGGCGGCGGCGGCATTTTCAGCGACCTGGCCGGGTTCTTCATCCCGGGCGCCACCGGCCAGATCATCGCGCGGGGCAACCTCTTCTACGACAACCGTCCCGTGGCGATCTCCCTCGGTTTCGACCCTCCACACCCGGCCGACCCGGGCGACGGCGACGCGGGGCCCAACGGGCGGCAGAACGCTCCCGTGATCACCAGCATCGACTACGGGCCACCTACGGTCGTCCACGCCGTGCTGAGCAGCACCCCCTCCACGACCTTCGACGTCGACTTTTACGCAAACACGAGCTGCATCTCGTTTCCCGTGATCCCGCCAGAGGGCGAAGAGCTGACCGGCTCGGTCCCCGTCACGACCGACGTCTCGGGGCTCGCCGCGATCGACTTCACCCTGCCCTCGCCGCTCGCGCCCGGAGGCCGGGTGTCGGCGATTGCCACCGATCCGCTCGGCAACACGTCGGAGTTCGGCCAGAGCATTCTGCTCTTCAGCAATCCGCGGTCGGGGCCCGCCGCAGGCGGCGGCGCCGTGACGCTCTACGGACAGCTGCTCGAGCCGGGCGCCACGGTTGCGGTCGGCGGCGTTGGTCCGTCGAACGTCGCGGTCACCCCTCCCTACTCGATCACCGCCAACATGCCCGCCTTCGCGGCGGGCACCGTCCATGACGTCACCGTGACCAATCCCGGAGGAGTATCGGGCACGCTGCGCAACGGCTACATCGCCGACTTCCTCGACGTGCCTCCGGACAACCAGTTTCACGACAGCGTCATCAAGCTCGTGGCGAGCCAGGTGACGGTCGGCGTGGGCGGCGGGTCCTACGGCATCGATCTGCCGGTGAGGCGGCAGTCGATGGCCGTGTTCGTCCTCAAGGCCGAGCACGGGATCTGCTACACGCCCCCGCCCTGCACGCCTCCGGGCGTCTTTACCGACGTTGCCTGCCCCTCGGACTTCGCCGACTGGATCGAGGCGATGGCCGCCGAAGGAATCACGGGCGGCTGCGGCGGAGGCGCCTTCTGCCCGCTCGACACCGTGCGGCGGGACCAGATGGCGCCGTTTCTGATGAAGGCGGTCCACGGCCCCGCTTACGTGCCCCCGCGCTGCCAGGGGCGCTTCACCGACGTCGTGTGCCCCTCGCTCTTCGCCGACTGGATCGAGGAGCTCTCCGTCGAACAGGTGACCGCCGGCTGCGGCAGCCTCCTCTACTGTCCCTCGAATCCGAACAACAGAGGCCAGATGGCGACTTTCCTCGTCAAGGCCCTGCGCCTGCCATGAACCGGTCGAGTCACCGCCAGGCTCCGCTCGCTCGTGCGCTCCGCGCCGTCGTCATGATTCTCGGGGCGGCCCGCCTCCAGGGTGCGACGTTCACCGCCACTCCGGGCCGCCCACGGTCGTCCATGTACCCGTTGCAGAACAACACGCGCGGGCAGATGGCGACGTTTCTCGTCAAGGCGCTCGGGCTGCCCTGATCAGCGCGTCCCGCCGAGCTCGCGGCGGGCTTCCCGCGTGCGGGGGTCCGCCGCGCCCCGGTGCTTCTCGTAACGCGCGCCCGCTTCGCCCAGGTCCTGTCCCGCCCGCGCCGCGTCGCCCTGTGCGCGCGCGAGGCGGCCGCTGGCGAGGAGCATGTCGTCGAGGCGGGGATGCTCAGGATCGGATTTGCGCTGGACCGCGATGGCCTCGTCGAGCAGCCCGCGGGCCTCGCCGAGGCTCGGGGCGTCGTGCTCCGCCATCAGGTCGAGGGCGAGCTGATAGCGAGTGCCGGCGACCGACGGACTGTTCCCACCGACCGACTTCAGCTGGATCGCCAGTGCGCGGCGGTGCAGCGCCGTCGCTTCCTCCACGTGTCCCCGCGCCCGCAGAACCTCGCCCAACTGATTGAGCGGCGCGCGCAGTTGATCGGCCTCGGCACCGAACATCGCCTCCAGCCCCGTGGCCGCTTCGCGCAAACGCGATTCGGCCGCGTCGAGCTGGTTGAGCCGCAAGTACACGTTGCCGAGATTTCCAAGAGCGGTAAGCGTGAGCTGGTCCTTCGGGCCGCGCTTCTCGCGCAGAACGACGAGCGCTTCCTCGAACCGCTTCGCCGCCTCCTCGTAGCGCTCCTGAGCGGTGAGGGAGAGGCCCAGCATGCGCAGGCAAGTCCCCGCGTCGAAGTGGCCGAGCGGCTGGAAGATCTGGAGCGCCTCGGTGAACGCGGCATCGGCCTCGGGATAGCGGCGCTCGTTGATGTAGAGCAGGCCGAGCGCGATCAGCGTCTGGCCGGTCTCGGGGTGGTGATCCCCCAAACTCTTTCTCTGTACCGCGAGCGCCTGCTGAAACTCCTTCTCGCCTTCGTCGCGCCTTCCGACATATGCCAGGACCTGCGCCAGGTCGTAGCGCGCGGCCGCGGTTTGCGGGTTGTCGGAGCCGACCGCGCGCGCGAGCGTGTCCACGGCCGCCTGGTACGCGGCGGCCGCCTCCGCGTAGTGATTCGCGGCCTCGTGCATCTGCCCGAGCAGCTGGAGCCCGCGCCCGGTCTCGGGATGGTCCGGGCCAAATCGCCTCCGGCGCGAGGCGACGACGTCCTGCATCATCGCGAGCGCCGCGGGGACCTTGCCCTCGTCGAGCAGCGCGGCCGCCATCGTGTCCCTCGCGCGAATCGTCTCCATCGAGTCCGCGCCGTACGCCGCCGAGAGCGCGGGAAGGACGGCGCGCAGCTCGGTTTCGGCCGCCTCGACCTCCCCCTTGGAATAGCGCACCTCGGCCAACGTCAGGCGGCTCTTCGCCGTGATCGGACTGTTCGCGCCGTGGATCTGCGTGCGCTCGGCGATCGACCGCTCGGCCAGCCTCTGGGATTCGGACATCGAGCCCAGGCTGCGGTGGATCTGGGCAACCACGTCATTGAGCTCCGCCTGCTCCTCCGGCTCGCCGCGCAGCTCCCCTTCGATGCGGCGCGTGCCGTCGGCCAGCAGGTCGCGCGCGGAGACGTTCTCGCCGCGGCTGCGGCTCGGGTCGCTCCCCTGGAAGAGCCGCACAAGGAATTCCCTAACCCGCTCGGCCCGGTGCGCGTTGGCCTCCGCCCGCCGCGCCTGCCACACGGTGCCGGCCAGGCCCGCGAACAGTGCTAACAGAGTCAGCCCGGCGGCGGCGACCCCGCCGCGATGCCGCCGCACGAACTTGCCGGCGCGGTACGAAAACGTGTCCGGACGCGCCTCGACGCGCAGACCCGCGAGGTGCCGGCGCAGATCTGCGCCGAGTGCGGCGGCCCCGGGATAGCGGCGGTCCGGTTCCCGGCGCAGGGCCTTGAGAACGATCGCGTCGAGGTCGTCCTCGAGCAGCGCCGGCAATTTCGCGCTCTGGTGCGCCGGCAGTCCGGCCTGCTCGAGGTCCACATGTCCGACGGCGCGGCTCGGCTTTTCGATGGTCTCGCTATCGACCTCGGAGGCCAGCTGCGCGGCGGAGGTCGACGCGCGCGCGTGCGGCAGGACGCCGGTCAGGAGCCGATAGAGCAGGACGCCGAGGGCGTACACGTCCGTGGCGGTCGTGACGGGCTCGCCGAGGATCTGCTCCGGGGCGGCGTAGCTCGGCGTCAGAACACGTTCTTCGACCTGCGTGAAGTCGCCAGCGCCGGACTCGGCCGAGAGGACCTTGGCGATTCCGAAGTCGAGCAGCTTGACCTGGCCGTCTTTCGTCACGAGCACGTTGGAAGGCTTGATGTCCCGGTGGACGACGAGGCGCCGGTGCGCGGCATCCACGGCGTCGCAGCACGTCGCGACCAGAAGCAGGCGCTCCTCGAGCGGGAGACGGCGCCCGCGGCAGAACTCCGTGATCGGCTGCCCGTCGACCAGCTCCAGCACGAAGTAGGGGCGTCCGTCCGCCGTCCCGCCGTCGAGCAGCCGCGCGATGTGGGGATGGTCGAGGCGCGCGAGGACCTGGCGCTCCTGCACGAAGCGCCTTCGGATGCCCTCGGAGTCGATTCCCTTGCGGAGCAGCTTCAAAGCGACGCGCTGCTCGAACTGGCCGTCGCTCCGCTCCGCGATCCAGACCTCGCCCATACCTCCGCGCCCGAGGAGGGAGACGAGACCGTACGGGCCGATCATCTGGCCGGGCGCGCTGTCGGACTCCGGTCCCGGATCCGCCGGGAACGCGCCCAGCCGCGGTGCGTACTCGGCGGCGCCGGCGTCGAGGAAGGCGCCGGCCGCGCTGTCGGCGGCGACGAGCTCGCTCACCAGGCGAGCAAGCATGGGGTCCGCCGCCTCGAGCGCCGCCAGGCGCGCGCGCATCTCTTCCGGACCGAGCTCCACGAGCTCCCCGAAGATCCCGGCGGCTTCGTCGAGGCGCGCCTCCGGCCCGTCGTTCACGGCTGGGCAGCCGGCGCAGATAAGCTTCTGTAAAGAAACGCGCGGGCCGCCCGCCACTGGCGCCGCACCGTTCGGTCCGAGACCTCCAGCGTCCTGGCGATGTCCTCGACCGACAGTCCGCCGAAGAACCGCCACTCCACGACGCGCGCGAGTTCGGGTGAGGCGGCCTCGAGCCGACCGAGGGCCTCGTCGAGCGCGAGCAGCTCCTCGGTCTTCTCCGGAAGCGCCGCGTCGACGCCTTCGAGAGGCAGGTCCGCCTTGCCCCCGCCCCGTTTGCTCCGCAACCGGTGCCGCGCGTCGTCGATCAGCACCATCCGCATGGCCCGGGCCGCCGTCGCGTAGAAGTGAAAACGGTCGCGGACCGACCAAGCGTTGCCATGCGAAAGCTTCAAGTACGTCTCGTGCACGAGCGCGGTCGTGTTGATCGTGCCGTGGAGGCCGGCCGACGCGAGCTCCCGGTGCGCGAGCCTGCGCATCTCTGCGTAGACGGCCGAAAAGAGCCGGTCGACGGCCTCGCGATCCCCGGCCCCGGCAGCATGCAGGAGGCGCGTAATCTCGCCCGGAGGCGGCGTTTCCCCTTCCGGCGGAGGCACTTGGGAGGGCATCGGGTCAGATCGGGAGCATAGCCCAACGATTGTCTGTCCGGTCTCGGGGCGATTTGTCGAGCTCCTCAGCGAAGGAGACCCCCCATGAAAAGCCGCCGAATCGCCCTCGCGACCGTCCTCTTCGGCCTGACGGCTCTGGCAGCCACCGCCACGACTTACACGGTCACGACGACCGCCGACAGCGGCGCGGGGTCCCTGCGGCAGGCAATCCTCGACGCCAACACCAACGCGGGAGTCGACACGATCGCCTTCGACATTCCCGGCAGCGGCGTCCATACGATCACGCCGCTGACGGCGCTGCCCGCGATCACCCAGAGCCTCACGATCGACGGCTACACGCAGACGGGGGCTTCACCCAACACGAATCCGTTCGGGCAGTCCTGGAACGCCGTGATCCTGATCGAGATCGATGGCGAGAACCTCGGCGCGAACGAGGCCGGCTTGAGCCTCTCGTCGGGAACGCTCGTGATGCGCGGACTCGCGATCAACCGCTGCGGAACGATCACCAGCGGCGCCATCTTCCTGTTGTCCCCGGCGACCATCGCTGGCAACGTGATCGGCCTCGACCCGACCGGACACTTCGTCCCCGGCGACTTCTTTTCGCAGGGAACGGGCATTTGGAACGAAAGCGGAAGCAGCGTCCTGATCGGAGGCCCGAATCCCGCCGACCGCAATCTGATCTCCGGAAACCGCGGCAACGGCAGCGGGGGCATCTACGCGCAGAGCGGCGTGACGACGATCCAGGGCAACTACATCGGGACGGACGCCAGCGGGTCCCTCGCCCTCCCGAATGGCTTCGGGGTCAATTGCAATTTCGCATCGGTCGTCGTCGGAGGCTCCGGCGCGGGAGAAGGGAACCTGATCAGCGGCAACGGCGCAGGCATCGGGCTCCAAGCCTGCACGTCTTCGACGATCCGGGGCAATCTCATCGGCACGGACGCGACGGGCACGGCGCCCCTCGGAAACCCGGGAAGTGGGATCTCGGCAATCAGCTTCTCGGTCGCCACGATCGGCGGCCTCGGAGCCGGGGAAGGCAACACGATCGCTTTCAATGGCATCAGCGGCGTCGGCACCGCGGGCCTGGCGATCGAGACTGGCAGCAAGGTCAGCATCCGCGGAAACACGATCTACGGCAACGTGCCCCTGGGCATCGACCTCGGCGACTTCAACGACGACACCCTCGGCCCCACGCCCAACGACGACACAGAGGCCGACAACATCCAGAACTACCCGATCATCTCGTCGGTGGACTACGGTGCGTCGACGACCGTCCACGCCGCCTTCCACAGCCAGCCGTCGGCGACCTACGACATCGACTTCTACTCCGACCCCGCCTGTCTCTCGCACCCGCCGGCTCTCAACCAGGGACAGGATCTCGCGGGAACGACCCAGGTGACGACCGACGCGAGCGGCAACGCGACGATCGATTTCGTCCTGCCGGTCGTCCTCGCGGCCGGCCAGCCCGTCACCGCCATCGCGACCGACGGAACCGGCTGGTCTTCGGAATTCTCCGAGAGCATTCTTCTGAAAACCTACCTTGCCTCCGGGCCCAACGGAGCCAGCAACACGCTCTACGGCCAGCAGTTCGAAAGCGGCTCGACCGCCACGGTGGGCGGCGTCCCCATGACGATCATCAGCATCCCGAACCCGAACACGATCAACACCACGATGCCGACACTCCCTCCGGGCAGCGTCAACGACATCACGGTGACGACGCCGTCGGGTCTGACGGGCACTCTGAACAACGCCTGGGTCGTCGACTTCAACGACGAGGCGCTGGCCGGCAATTTCGCCGAGTACGTCGCCTCGCTCGTGGCCAACGAAATCACGGTGGGCGTGGGCGGCGGCAACTACGGCTTCACCCAGAACATCAAGCGCCAGGCCATGGCGGTCTTTCTCATGAAGGCCAAGCATGGCATCTGCTACACGCCGCCGCCCTGCTCCGGCGTCTTCCTCGACGTGCCCTGCAGCTCCAACTTCGCTCCCTGGATCGAGGCCATGGCCGCCGAGGGGATCACCGGCGGTTGCGGCAGCGGCAATTTCTGCCCGCTCAATCCGGTCCGCCGCGACCAGATGGCCGTCTTCCTGCTCAAGGGCGAGCACGGCCCCTCCTTCGTCCCGCCGCCCTGCACGGGAATCTTCACCGACGTGCCCTGCCCCGGGACGTACGCCAACTGGATCGAGCAGCTCGAGGCCGAGAACATCACGGGCGGGTGCGGCGGTGGGTACACCTACTGCCCCTCGAGCAACAACACGCGCGGCCAGATGGCCGTCTTCATCGTGAAGACCTTCAATCTGCAGTAGACCGAGCGCGGCCCTCTCGGGCCGCCCGAAGTCCTCAGCGCAGCTTCGCGCTCGCGATCCGGACCTCGGCCAGGCGCGGGTGCGGCGGCACCCGCTTCTCGAGCACGGCGAGCGCGGCGTCGAGAAGGCGCCGCGCATCGGCACGGTCAGATTCCTGGCCCAGGGCGATGAGGTCCGCAGCGAGCTGATAGCGCGTCATCGCCACCGTCGGATTCTGCTCCCCAAGCTGCTTCGTGTAGATCTCGAGGGCACGGCGATGGAGCGGAACGGCTTCGGCGGCCCGTCCCTGCTTGCGCAGGGTTTCTCCCAGGCGCGCGCTCGCCTCGATGGCTTCGCCGCTGTCCGGACCGTTGAGCTCGGCGAGCTTTCCCGCGACCTCGCGCTGGATTTTCTCGGCCTCGTCCAGTCGACCCTGGAGGGCGATCTGTTCCGCGCGGTTGCCGCGCGCCTGCCACGAGAACGGATGCTTCGGCCCGAGCACCTCGTCGAACAGCGCGATCACCTCGTCGAGGCGCTTCTCGGATTCCACGTAGCGGCCGCGGCGCGACGCGACGAGGGCCAGGCCGTTCAGGCACTTGCCGACCTCGAAGTGCTTCGGGTTGATTCCGCGAAAAAGAGCGAGCGCCTCCTCGTAGGTCGCTTCCGACTCGTCGAGCCGGCCCTGGTTCAGGTAGAAGAGCCCGGTCAACTGGAGTGCCTGGCCCACCGTCGGGTGATTGTTGCCGAGCGCCTTGCGGCGGATCGCCAGCGTGCGCTTGTAGAGCTGTTCCGCTTCGGCCGCCTGGCCGCGGCGGATGTCGAGCAGCGAAGCGAGGTTGAGGTAGCTGTAGCCGAGGTTGACGTGGTCCGGACCGAGCCGCTTGACGAGGATCGCCTGGGATTCCCGATACGCCTTCTCCGCTTCGTCGACCCGGTCCACCTCGTCGAGGAGCACGCCCAGATTGCGCAGGTGCATGGCGGTCTGCGCGTTGTCCGCGCCGAGAACGCGCCGGTAGGTCTCGTAGACGCGGCGCTCGTTGGCGATGGCCGGTTCGGCCTGGCCCTTCCAGAAGAGCACCTGCGCGAAATCGCTCCGGGCCCGCGCCGTGGCCAGGCTGTCCGGCGGCTCCGCCGCCTCGAGCATCTTGAGCGCGGCGCCGATCTGCTTCTCCGCGTCGTCCAGCTTGCCTTGCGACATCTTCACCGCGCCGGCCGTCGCGAGGCTGCGGCCGATCGCCGCGTCGCCGGCCGGAAAGATGCGCTGCCGGATCTCGAGCGAGCGCCGCGCAAGATCCTCCGCCGTGTCGAGCCTCCCGAGCCCTTTGTCGATACGGGCGACGGCCTCGAGCAGATCGGCCTGGATGTCGGGCTCGGAGGAAAGCTCGGTCTCCAGCCGTTTGCCCGCCTGATCGAGCAGCTCGCTGGCCGTCACCGATCCGCCGGAGGCCTGCTCCGGGTCGGCGACCTCGAAGAGACCTATCAGGAATTCCTTGACGCCCTCCGCCCGGCGAGCGGCGGCGGCGGCAGTCCTGGCGTGCGCCTCGGCGCGGCGCGCCTGCCACGCCGCGACGGCGAGCCCCGCCACGAGCGAGGCAAAGACGACGACGCCCGCGCCCACGGCGATGCGATTGCGGCGCACGAACTTGCCCAGCCGGTACCCGAGCGTGTCGGGCCGCACCTTGACGGGCTGGCCGTCGCGGTGGCGGCGGAGGTCGCCGGCGAAAGCGGTCACCGAGCCGTACCGGCGCTCGGGCTCGCGCCGCAGCGCGCCGAGAACGATGTTGTCGATGTCTCCCCGCAGCTGGCGCTCGAACCGCCGGCGATCCCCTTCGGACGGATTCGCCAGCGGCAGCGCGGCCAGCGGTTCCTTCGCGACGCGCTGGCTGGGACGCTCGATGGCCTCGTCGGCCGCCGCCGCCGCGAGCGCCGCGGCCGACCGGCCTTCGCGCTTCTGCGGCAGCGAGCCGGTCAGCAGCTCGTACGACAGCGCCCCGAGCGCCCAGACGTCGGTCGCCGTCGTCACCGGCTCGCCGAGGATCTGCTCCGGCGCCGCGTAGGCGGGGGTCAGGAGCCGCAGCTCCGTGTGCGTCTCGGCGGCCGCTTCCCCCGTGTCCTCGGGGCCGAGCAGTTTCGCGATCCCGAAGTCGAGCAGCTTGACCTCGCCGTCCTTCGTCACCAGCACGTTGGACGGCTTGAGGTCCCGGTGCACGACGAGGTTGCGGTGGGCCGCCGCCACGGCGTCGCAACAGTCGGCGAGCAGGCGGAGGCGGTCCGCGACCGGGAGGTCGCGCGCGCGGCAGTACACGGTGATCGGCTCGCCCTCGACGAGCTCCATGACGAAGTACGGCCGGCCGTCCTCCGTCGCGCCGCCGTCGAAAAGCCGCGCGATGTGCGGATGCTCGAGCCGCGCGAGGATGCGGCGCTCCCGCGAAAAGCGCCGAAGGATCTCGTCCGAGGCCATCCCGCGCCGCAGGAGCTTGATCGCGACGCGCTGCTCGAAGAGGCCGTCGGCCCGCTCGGCGAGAAAGACTTCTCCCATGCCGCCGCGGCCGAGGCGCTCGAGCACACGATAGAGACCGATGCGCTCGGGAGGCGGGAGCTCCCCGGCCGGATCCTCGAGACCCTCGAAGAGCCCGCCGGCGACGGCGACCGCCGGCGTCTCCAGAAAGCGGCCGGCGCTGGAATCCGCGGCGAGCAACGCCGCCACGCGGCCCCCGAGAGCGGGGTCCGACAGCGCGGCGAGCCGCCCCTCGCGCTCGGCCGGCGCGAGCTCGACGAGCTCTTCGAAGAGCGCCCGGACTTCGGTCCAGCGCTCCGCGCCGCTCACGACCCGGCTTCCTCCGCGGAAAGTTCCTGGAACAGGAAGGCGCGGGCCGCCTGCCAGTGCCTCTTGACGGTCCGTTCCGAGCGGCCCGACATTTCCGCGATTTCCTCCACCGAGAGACCGGCAAAGAACCGCCACTCGACGATCTGCGCCAGCTCGCCGTCGACCTCGGAGAGCTTCAGGAGCGCCTCGTCGAGCGCCACGATCTCCGCCGCGCGCTCCTCGACAGGGATCTCGACGTTTTCGAGGTCGAGGGGCCGTCGACCCGAGCCGCGGCGCTGTCGGGTCCGGGAGCGCGCCTGGTCGACGAGGATCATCCGCATCGCGCGGGCCGCGAGCGAGAAGAAGTGGGACCGGTCCTTCGCCGACCACCCGGCGCCGCGCGAGAGCTTCAGGTAGGTCTCGTGCACCAGCGCCGTCGTCGAAAGCGTCTGCTCGGCCGGCGCGGCCCGCAGCTGGCGGTGGGCGATTGCGCGAAGCTCCCCGTAAAGGACTGAAAACACCCGATCCAGCGCGTCGCGATCGCCGGCCTCGGCCGCGCGCAGGAGCCCCGTGACCTCTTCCGGCCGCGGCGCCGGCGGGCTGTCAGTCATGCGTGGGGCGATTGTATCGAAGCCCCGCGTGGCCCCCGGGCCGGCCCGTTGCCGAGAAAGGGGCAGGAGGAACCCCCCGATGCTCCAGCGACTCGGACTGGCCACTGCCCTGCTCGCCGCCGCCTCCCTGGGCGGCGCGACGACCTACACGGTGACATCGACGGCCGACAGCGGGGCCGGCACGCTCCGGCAGGCGATCACGGACGCCAACGCGAACCCCGGCCCCGACACCATCGCCTTCAATGTCACGGGCTCCGGGGTGCACACGATCGTCCTCGCCTCGGGGCTGCCGACGGTCACGAGCCCCGTGACGAT
>Ga0207641_10001827_pt1 | contig 20478 bp, 18 predicted proteins | sample KBSSwiS62_FD_184306 | JGI IMG/M metagenome (GOLD analysis project Ga0207641, IMG submission 184306) | Switchgrass rhizosphere microbial communities from Kellogg Biological Station, Michigan, USA - KBS Switchgrass S6-2 (SPAdes) (version 2) | ecosystem: Host-associated > Plants > Roots >... | reverse complement strand
ATACAAAAAAAATCTGTTGGAAAGCAAACCTTATGGCTCAGCCACCATCGAACAATCTATCAAAACGGAGCTCAGGTACTTTGTTTTGATCAGCGGTAAATGGGTAAGGATAAAAAAAATAAAAGATCTTTCGGATTTATTGAATGATAAAAAAAATGAGATACGGCAATTCATCGAGGAAAAAGAGATCACAAAAGACAACGAAGCAAATTTTGAAGCGATAATTGCTTATTATAACAGTTTATAAGTCCGGGAATAATTCTTTTTATTAAAACAGGCTTTACTATTACCACCATCGTCATTGTGTCACACAATTGTGTTTCCAGTAATTCGCTTCTGCAATCTGCTAAAATAACAATCAACTTATTTCCATTTGATATTACAGCCAATGCTAGGTCTTTGTTCTTGTGGAACAGGCTCATTATTTATTATACAATCTAGTGCCTGGCGAATATCTTTTCCGGTTACGGGTATCTCATTTCCCGGTCTGCTATCATCCAATTGTCCGCGATAAACAAGCTGAAGATCTTTATCATAAATAAAAAAATCAGGTGTGCAGGCGGCATCATACGCTTTTGCTGTTACCTGTGATTCGTCATATAAATACGGGAATGGATATTTCAATTGTTTCGCAACCTGTGTCATTAGCCCAGGAGAATCATCAGGATGATTTATAACATTATTTGAACTGATAGCGACAAAACCAATTCCTTTGTTTTTATAGTCATTCGCCAACCTTACTAATTCTTCATTTATATGTTTTACAAAAGGGCAATGATTGCAAATAAACATGATCATCGTTGCTGTTTGGCCCTTCACATCTTTCAATGATAGTTGTTTCCCACTTACTGTATCGGGCAGTAAAAGATCAGGAGCTTTTGTGCCCAATGTAACCATCGTTGAAGGAGCTCTTGCCATTGTGTAAAGTTAGTTCATCAAAAATCTTTTTTTGGCGAAGCTTCGTAAACTTTTTTGCCTTCAAACATTGTCCAGAGTACACGGGTATCTTTCATTGCTTCCGGGTTTATAATTAATATATCCCTGTCAAGCATTATTATGTCAGCGTATTTACCCGGTTCAAGTGAACCAATCTTTTTTTCCGCTCTCATTGCCTTTGCTGCGTTAATTGTGTAGGCATATAACATTTCCATACGAGGCATACATTGAGTGCTGTCTAAAACACCCATTGGACCTCGTCTTGTTTCTGCATTATAAATAGCTTCAAAAGGATTACCTGTGCTTACCGGCCAATCACTGGCACCGCAAATAATAGCTCCTGCCTGTAACATTGACCGTGCCGGATATTGCCATTTATAAAGAGAAGGATCTATATAAGGTTTCACGATATCAATGGTTGTAATATCACCAAAAGCCCATAATAGCTGGTACGATGCGAGTACATTTAATTTTTTAAAGCGTTCAAAATCGGATGGCAATACAATTTGTAAATGGGTGATAGTATGTGGTATTTTATTATTGCCATTGGCCTTACGTGCAGCCTCAAAACCATTAAGAGTTTCAGTGACTGCCTGATCGCCGATAGCATGAACATGCACTAAGAGATCCTGCTTATCTGCTGTAACTACAAATTGTGCGAACTTTTTTGGATCAAACATAAGCACGCCTTTTGATGAACTGCCTGTATAGGGCAATGATAATGCAGCAGTATGTGTAGGATGTTCTATTACTCCATCACCAAAAATTTTAAAACCAATTATTGAAAAGTCTTCCGAATTATATTTTTTCTGTAAATTTTTTAATTGGCCGATCTGTTTTTGAGGATCACTATCCGCATCGGCTACGATACAAGCCGCAATATGTGCTGTAAGTTTTTTATGATCGACCAGGTCTTTGTACCAATCAAGATAACCTGCCCGGGAATTATTTAATGATGATGCAGCAGGATCGAGCCATGCGGTGATACCATAGCTATTATTATATTCCATGGTTTTTTCAGCAGCTTTGCTAAAGTCAGTCTCTACAATCAAAGTCTTTGAGATTTTTTGGTAACCACTTTCTGAAACAAATCCATTGGGCTCATCATTTTTTGTTGTACCGTAAAAGATCTTTTCTTCGGGTTTTAGTGATTGAATAAATTTTTTATCAAGACCAGCCCGTTTCATCATTGCATTATTTGCCCACGAAGTATGACCATCAGAACCTCGCAATACTATGGGCTGTGAAAGAAACATATCTGCATTAAACTTTTGTATAATAATATCCAATTGGGACCACATACTGATATTGATCCCATAGATCACCAGGACATCGCCAGTCATTCCATCTTTCTTTTCTATTTCACTTTTTGCATAAGCCTCCAACTCGTCAATTGTCATCAATTGATCACTGACATTTGCTTTGGTCAACCCTCTGCCACCACTGATACCGTGATTATGACTATCAACAAAACCAGGCATTAAGAACCCGCCCTTGCAATCGATCAATTCTGCTCTCGTGCTAACGGATCTTATTACTTCAGAATAGTTGCCTACTGCGATTATCCTTTTTTCTTTTATAGCAATTGCTTCGGCAAAAGGGTGTTCAGAGTTTGCCGTAAAAATGCGGGCATTATAAAAAATTTTTTCCTGTGCGGTAATCAATAGAGGAAAAAAAACAGCCAATAGAAATTGAAATCGTTTCATATTTCAAGAATATGAAGGAAGGTAAAAATTAAAAAGCAATTCTAACTGCTAAGCGGCTTTTGCCAGGTTTCTTTTTTTCCTGTTCAGGTATTTCTCAAATACTATTTCACTCATTGGTTTGTTATAAACCTTACTTTCTACCCATGATATGATATCGAGATATGCAAATGATCTTGTTTCAAAACGATTCTTTTCAAGATGTTTTATTTTATCCAGGAACTTTTCAAGCTCGGGTTTTATCTTCTTTGGAGAAACGTTAAATGATTGTCTTAAGAAACGAAACATCTCTTCTTCCACCACCGTAAGGTTTTTCATTTTCGCCATATACCTGTAAACTGATTTTATGAGTGATTCAATTATCTCATCATTGCCTAATTCATAATGTGCCATCAGGTGAAGTAAACGGGCATAGCATTGCAAGTCTATCCGAAGATCACCTGCACCATTGATGATCTTTTGCAAATAATCAATTGCTATTTCGTATTTGCCAGCGCCAAAATAAAGCGTGGCGATCTTATAATTGAATACAAGAATGCGATGCCTGTCAACAAACAGAGCATATTCTTCGAGGTTTTTTTCTATCGATGGCACCAACTTCAACCCCTCTGCAAAACTTCCCTTCATCAAATGCCAGTTTATTTTGGCACTATTGATATAAATAGAGGTATGGGTACGAAAATTATCATGTCGTTTTGCAATATCTGTCTTTGCAAACATTTCAAATTTCTTAAGTACTGTTTCAAATCTTTCAAAATACCGGAGATCAAAAAAGGCATTCAGCAATGTATGTACTCCTTTTATGTAATGTCCTGTTTCCACTTCTTTCATCACCGGCTGTACATCAAAAAGATCGATCCATTTCTGACTATAGCGATAGTACATCAGGAAATCCTGGCGGATAAAAGCATACCAGCAATAGCTTTGATACAAATAAAGTTTTTCATAAAAGCCATTTACTTTCTGCATATCGGCCGGTAAATAATTTTTGAAAAATGTATTCAGCTCTTTTTCATCCTGCTCATTTCTTGCATGACCATATAACACAAACCAGCGATATAAAAGCAATGCAAGATTAGAAAGCCTTGTTACCCTGTCTATGTGCCCACTGATCTCCAACGCATCGTCTGTTATCTGTTTCGTTTTATCAGTCGTGCTTCTGGTAATATGCAGTGTCTCAATTTTCTTTTCAAGAGAAAGTAATTGCACAAGTGTATTAAACTTTTGATTCGCTCTTGCAAGTTCTTTTGCTCTTTCTAAAATGCGAAGGCTATGGATTTTTAAACCTTTATTATATAATATGCGGGCATTATCGAGGTGTTCACTCAATTGCAGATCGATATTATCGGTTGTTTTTAACAACCGGAGGCTCGCCAATACTTGTTTGTATAAGTGATTTTTTAAGTTGGCTAATTGCGTTTTGGAAATACCGGGCATTTTTTTCAGCAATAGCTTTTCATCATATTCCTGCAGTTTATCTAATGCATCAAAAAGCTGTATGATCTTAAGGTCCTGTTTAGCGGAGCTTCTTTTTATATAAAGTTTGAAATGCCGTTTTTCCGACTTTTCCAGCGAATGAACTAGTTGAAATAGTATATCTGAAAACCTGTTGGACATAATAACATGTTTTTTTGGAAACGCTTCGCTTGCAATGAGTTACCTAAATTCTCACCCGTTTGGAATGATAAAACAGGGAGCAATATATTTTCAGTAAGACAAAGCCGCGGTTTACTTTTGATCTGCGTCTCTGTTAATTTCATAAGCAAGCAATCGTTGAGAGTAAGACAAGCAGCAGAGAGGCCTAAAAAAGATTTTTACTGATTTTCATATGGCAAGCAATCGTGAGAGGCCAGTCCGTTTCTACGGAAGGGCCTTTTTTGTGTCCGCAAATTTAATTTGGATTCGCCGAATTTGATAAAAAATTTTATGGACTTCATTTCATGGCAATTGTCATTACATGAGCACTTATTCCAATCATTACCGGGTCATTTTCAGTTAGTCTTATATATTGTAGCATTTTGTTTTTTGAATCTTCATCACTCCATCTTTCCATAAAACCTGGCGTCAGCCATCCAAACCCTTCAATGGCGATTGAATTAAATTCAGAAAAACTGGCTGCGGCAAGTTCCTCTTCTATTTCTTTTTGTGTGTGGAAATGTGCATCGGTAAAATACATAGGGTGATTGACTGGATTAAAATGATTGCCATCTTCAAGATCCTGGCTCACTATATTTTCAAAAGCAGGATCATCAATAAACCCTTGCCAAAACCCATCAAACAAAGAAGCATATCTTGTAATGGTTGCAGCTAACAATACGCCACCTTTTTTTAACACTCTTTTTGCTTCCGCAATACTTTTCATCCGATCTACTTTTTCCTGCAAATGATATAGGGGGCCGAATAATAAAACCAGATCAAATTGTTCATCATCATAAGGAAGTTGTCTTGCATCTCCCAATAAAATAGAGGCAAGTGGTCTGTTTTCTGAAATTGAAGTTCGGGTAGCCGCTTCGATATGAAATTCGGCGGCATCTAGTAAATGAAGCTTATGTCCCATATCATGCAGCCAGAAAGAATAAGCTCCAGTTGCTCCACCAATATCGGCAATGGTCATTAAAGGTTTTAGATATCGAAGAATAAGTTCTTGCGTACGAATTTTCTCCAGTTGAAAGACATGCTGACCCAAACGGTCAGTTTCCATTTGAGTGCTGTTATAAAATGTATTTATTGTATGTGATGACACTGTTTAAAGTTACAAACAAGAAATAAAAGTATGATCAACTAAATAGCTATCGCAACTGTGTTACCAAATAGTATTTTAATAAAGTACCCGGTTGTCTGGATAAAGACACCCAAATGCTTTATTCAGAGGAGGATTCCTGATAACAATCACTCGTCCCGTTGACCAAATGCATTTAATTATCATCATTTGATTAGTAACTCTGTAGCTTAAAGCTTGAACTTATGGATAAGAAATCAAACGGAAATAAATATGTCTATTTCTTTGGCGACGGCAAAGCCGACGGTAATGAATCTATGAAAAATTTATTGGGGGGTAAAGGTGCAAATTTGGCTGAAATGGCTGGCCACCCCAAACTTCAATTACCCGTCCCACCGGGATTTACGGTGACAACAGAAGTCTGCACCTATTATTATGAGCATAAAAAAACTTATCCAAAAGAACTAAAAGCACAGGTGGAAAGATCACTGGAAAAAATGGAAAAGCTGACAGGTAAAAAATTTGGAAATGAAAAAGATCCATTACTTGTTTCTATACGTTCCGGTGCGAGACGTTCAATGCCAGGTATGATGGAAACGGTATTAAATGTAGGTCTGAATGAAAAGACAATTAAAGGCCTGATTTGGCACAGCGGCGATGAACGTTTTGCTTATGACGCTTATCGCAGGCTGATCATGATGTATGCAGATGTGGTAATGGAAAAAGCAGGGGGTATTGAAGTGAAGAATGGAAAAGGGATACGTAAGATCCTTGATGAAAAATTAGAGCACATAAAGCAGGCTCAGGGGTATACCAGCGATACTGATCTTACTGTTGATGAATTAAAAGTACTGGTAAAGGAGTATAAAAAAACTGTAAAGAAAGTTTTGGGAACAGAATTTCCTGATGACCCATGGGAACAAATATGGGGTGGCATTGGGGCTGTTTTCAGCAGTTGGAATGGAAAACGTGCAATTGAATATCGCCGCATTGAAAAAATCCCTGATGAATGGGGAACTGCTGTGAATGTACAGGTCATGGTTTTTGGAAACATGGGTAATGATAGTTGTACCGGGGTAGCATTTACAAGAAACCCGGGTACAGGAGAGAATAAATTTTACGGAGAATACCTGGTTAATGCACAAGGCGAAGATGTAGTCGCGGGCATAAGAACTCCGGCACCCGTAAATGAATATTCAAAAAATGCCCAGAGCGAACAATTCACCACATTGGAAAGATTGATGCCCAAACTATATAAAGAATTAGATGACTATCAAAAAAAGCTTGAGGACCATTATAAGGACATGCAGGATATTGAGTTTACAATTGAAAGAGGAAAACTTTATATGCTTCAATGCAGAGTAGGTAAAAGAAATGGTATTGCTGCAGTACGTATGGCTACTGAAATGCATGCTGAAAAATTGATAGATGAAAAGACGGCGATAATGCGGGTAGGACCAAACCAGTTGGTTGAATTATTGCTTCCAATGCTTGATCCAAAGGCAGAGCAAACAAATACTGTAATTGCAAAAGGATTGCCAGCTGGCCCTGGCGGTGCAAAAGGTCGTGTTGTTTTTTCTTCAGATGATGCAGTTGAATGGGCACATCGCGGCGAGAAAGTTATTCTTGTCCGGGAAGAAACATCACCGGAAGATGTGGATGGCATGCATAAAGCACAAGCAATACTTACTACTAAAGGTGGTATGACATCTCATGCTGCGTTAGTGGCAAGAGGCTGGGGTAAATGTTGCATTGTTGGTTGTGGTGATATAGAAATACATCATGAAAGCAAAATATTTAAAGGAAAGGATGGAGTAGTGATAAAAGAAGGTGACCGGATCACGTTGAACGGCACAAGAGGGCTTGTGTATGAAGGAAGCTTGCCCTTAGTAGATATTGATATTGAAAAAAACAAATCATATAACGACCTGATGAAATTGGTTGACAAAATAAAAGTGATGGGAGTACGTACCAATGCCGAAACACCAAACGATGCAGCACAAGGGGCAAAGTTTGGTGCAGAGGGAATCGGGTTGTTCCGTACCGAACACATGTTCTATGGTGAAGGCAGCGAAGAGCCATTATTCTTATTACGTAAAATGATCGTAAGTAAGACGGAAGAAGAACGCAGAGACGCACTGAATGAATTATATAAATATGTAAAGAAAGATATCAAAGACACTTTGCTTGTTATGAATGGCTATCCTGTTACTATTCGTTTACTCGATCCCCCTTTGCATGAGTTTGTACCACATGATAAAGAAAAGCTTCATCAGCTTAGCGAAGAATTAGGAATAAGAATGAGTGTGCTGAAAAGAAGAGTGCTGGCATTGCATGAAAACAACCCGATGCTTGGCCACCGCGGCGTGAGATTAGGAGTTAGTTATCCCGAGATTACAGAGATGCAGGTAAGGGCAATTTTTGAAGCAACAGCAGAGATCATTAAATCAGGAAAGAAGGCATTCCCTGAAATAATGGTACCGGTTACTTGTACGGTCAATGAGCTATCACATCAAAAGAAAATTGTTGATCGTGTGTACAAAGAAGTTTGCGAAGCACAGAAGATGAAAAGCATTCCTTATTTATACGGAACGATGATCGAAATACCAAGAGCTGCATTAAAAGCAGGTCACATGGCAGAGGTTGCTGACTTCTTCAGTTTCGGTACAAATGATCTTACACAAATGAGTTTTGGCTTTAGCCGTGACGATATCGGCGGGTTCTTACCAAATTATCTTGATCAAAAGATTTTGAAAGATGATCCGTTTCAAACTATTGACCAGGATGGAGTAGGAGAATTGATAAAGATCGGAACTGAACGTGGTCGTAAAACAAAACCACATTTGAAGGTTGGTATTTGTGGAGAACATGGTGGTGATGCGGAAAGCGTAAAATTCTGTCATCGCATCGGTATGAACTATGTAAGCTGCTCACCATTCAGAGTACCTATAGCAAGATTGGCGGCAGCACAGGCTGCTATTCAATTCCCGGGAATAAAACAGGATAGTTATGTAACAACCAGGATGGATGGAATTATGATCAAAAAAAGTGTAGATAAGAGTAAGCTTGAGTTCGCATGATCTGCGAAAAGTGCAAGGCTTAAATGAAAATATTTCGACACAAAATAAAATAGCCGCTAATATTAGCGGCTATTTTATTACTGGTTTTTAAAAACAGATCACTGATCATCGCCTTCTTTTATCACTTTTCCAAGTGGATCAATATAAACCCATTTTCCACTTTTCATCACTTTTGCAATTCCTTCACGGAATCGATCGGCATAGCCATATTGAAAAGGAATAACAATTTTTCCTTGTTTATCAATATAGCCCCATTGCATTTTTGAATTACAAACAGGAGCAAGACCGCCGCTAAAACAACGTGCATTAGTATAATTCATAGGAATTACAATATTACCAGTTGCATCGATAAAACCCCATGATTCACCTTTTGCAACTGCAGCCATTCCTTCATTGAAAGAATAAACTTCGCTGTACTGCGGCTTTACAAAAACATTCCCGGTACTGTCAATAAATCCCCATTTATTATCTATTCTTATTCCGGCCCTGCCTTCAGTGAAATTCATGCCCTCATCATAAGTAATAGGGATAATAACTTTACCATCTTTATTGACATATCCATGTTTACCATCTTTTTCTACCAATGATAAACCACATGCTAGTTCATTTACACTTCCATAATCTTTCGTCCATTTTTGTGCCGTACCCGACATACTCATAAGTATGAGAGCCGGCAAAATGAAAATCTTTTTCATACCAATTTATTTTAGGGTTGAAAAATGCTTTTACTTCTATCAAGATAGTTTCATTACAAAGAGAGACAGATGATTTTAAGCAGCCGGTAACTTGATTTTGGGATTGTATTTATTCAATTATACAGCAGGAAGGAGCTTATTTCAGATAGCCAGGTCTGATAAATGTCAGTTTGAACGGTTTTGCCGTGTTTTAGTAACTCAAATGCGTTTTTTATACCCAACAATTTAGTCAAATGTCCGCCGCCCGAAGGATTTACATTGGTGATATAAGCTCTTTCTTTTAGCTGTTGAGGATATAATTTAAAAAGAACAGAAATAAGATCAACGCCAAACGATATAGGACGAAATTTATTTGTATCAGTTAAGTTCAGCTCAAGCCCATAGCATGTTTCATTTTTGTATAAACTATCAGCGGGTACATATGAGCAGGATTTTAAATCAATGCCTGCGATTTTTTTATTCTCCATTTCCAAGTGAAGTTCTTCGGCGTTTATCCAGGGTGTGCCAAATTGCAGAAAAGGTTTCTCAGTTCCGCGACCTTCATTTACATTAACGCCTTCTAATAAACCCATACCGGGATAAACCAAAGCGGTTGAAATATTTTGTATTGCTGGTGATGTTGGGTAAAAATCATTTGCAATTCGATTCCGATCCCAATTTTTTACCTTAATAACTTTCAGATCGAGCCCCTTCATTTTTTTATTTGAAAAATAAGTTGCCAACTCTCCAAGTGTACAAGAATGTCTTATAGGAATTGACCAACGACCAACAAACGATGCACAAGTCTTTTCATCCAGCATTGGGCCTTCCCCCATTTCTAAATTTCCACCAATTGGATTCGGCCTGTCTAAAAGGATCAATGGCTTATTATACTTTTCGCATGCCTCCATCACATACGTCATCGTCCACAAATAAGTATAGAATCGACAACCCACATCAGGGATATCAAATAAGACAAGATCAATATCCTTTAAATCTTCTTCAGTAGGCATTAAACGATCGCCATACAAACTAATTATTGGTAAATCAGTTTTGATATCAAAACCATCTTTTTGATAAACACCATCTTCACCTTTCACCGAAATGCCATGCTCGGGAGAAAAAATTTTTACGAGGTTAAATCCCTTTTCTATCAATGCTAACCTGCTCAATATTCTACCTGATGTAAATGCTGCGTTATTTGTTACGATCGCAAACCTTGAATTCTTGTTGAATTCGGGATCTTGTAAAAAAGTATCTATGCCCGAGACCAGATGTTGCATAGCGCTAAGTTCTGAATAATTAGACTCATATTCCTGACTCATCAGGATTCCATAATTTCACCATGAAAATTTTATTTATGGCGATCCGCATCTTTATTACCGGCGGCACTTTTGATAAGGAATACAATGAATTGAACGGGCAGCTATATTTTAAAGACACACATTTGAATGAGCTGCTTGGGATGGGCAGGAGCCTGGTGCCGGTTGAAATAAGAACGTTAATGATGATCGATAGTCTTGAAATGACTGATCATGACCGGGAGTTAATTGCTCACCAATGTAACCATTGTGAAGAAGACCAGATCGTAATTACTCACGGTACCGATACTATGGCGGATACGGCAATGATGCTTGCCGGAAAAGTAAAGAACAAAACAGTGGTGCTTACTGGTGCCATGATCCCAATAAAATTTGGTAGCAGCGACGGGCTTTTTAATCTTGGCAGCGCATTGGCATTTGCACAAACATTGTCGCATGGCGTTTACATAGCTATGAATGGCCGATACTTTAACTGGGATAACGTAAGAAAGAATAAAGAAACGGGAGTGTTTGAAGAAGTGAAGTGATCATTGTTCGTATTCTTCCAGTAAATGTTCAAACCCCTGGTCAGGGTAATATCCTTTCAACGGCGCAAAGAACTTAATGATCTTCCTAAAATCTGCTGCCTCATCATCTGTTGCATAAAAAGGCTCCGAAACACTTAATTCTTTTTTTGAGTAATCAAGACCTACCATTACAATTGGAACATTAGCCTTTTTAGCTATATAGTAAAACCCTGTTCTTAATTTATCAACCTTCTTTCTTGTTCCTTCAGGAGATAATGCAATTACTAAATTTTCAGCATTATTGAATTTCTCAACTACTTGCTCAACTACTCCCTGCTTACTGAAACGATCAACCGGTGTGCCCCCGAGCCAATGAAATAAGAATCCAAATGGACCTCTGAACAACTCAGCTTTTCCAAGATACTTGCCATGCTTTATTTTTAGAACACTCCTGGCTGCAAGGCCAATTGTAAAATCTTTCCAATGTGTATGTGGACCAATGATGGCAACAGCTTTTTTTAAATGATTGGGGAATTCATTTATAGCTTTCCAGCGTTCCAGTTTCAGGTATAGTTGCCAAAGAAATCGCATATAACACCCAAAGTAATTAAAACTCTTTTATTGCATTAGTATCATTATGATCATCACTCATGATATATGATATTGGGTTGTTGTGTATGTGATGATATTTCGATCACACGAAGAATAGCGAACCGTTAAAGCATGATAAATCGTTTGATAGAAGTTAAATATTATCCACAATCATGAGAATCTATTAAATAAATGGGTAAGTTATGAGCATTATATTAAGTTTATAATTAAGTTTACATTGTTTAATCTATAAAGATTAACTAATTCCATTAGATTCTGCATGACCGAAGGATCGAAGCATACAAGTCTCCTGAAGGCTGAACCATATTATGTTTGGATTGTGGCCCCGCAATTAGATACGGATGATCCGAATCTGAAATACTATTACGACTTCGATGCTAACATAAAAGAATTTGCCAAAGCATTTGATGAATTAGATCTTCCATGGAAATGGCAATATGTAACGATCAATGATTATAAAGCGGTCATTGATAAGATAGCTGATTCAGCAAATGGTCATATTCCACTTGTATTTAACTTGTGCGATGGGGATGAAGTAAATGGCGCCCCCGGTTTGTCTGTTATTCAATATCTCGAACAGAAAGAACTAATCTATACTGGTTCAAGGGAAAAATATTATCATCTTACTACTTCCAAGATCACTATGAAACAGGCCTTTGATGATGCCGGTGTTTCCAATTCTTTATGGAAAGCTATTACTAGTTCTGCGCAGGATGTAACAGGAGTTTGCGACTATATAGGTACGCCAGTTATTGTTAAGCCTGCTGTATCTGGTGGAAGTATGGGCCTTGGTTTGAAAAACGTAGTGAACAATGATGATGAATTGAGAAAAGTGATTGATGAACTTTATAAAGGGTATCATGGTTGGGATTTTACTTTCGGAGGATTGGTGGCAGAGAAGTTTATCGCAGGTCCTGAGTTCACAACATTTGTTACCGGCTCTTATGATCAGCCAGATGATATCCAGGTTTATCAACCCGTCGAAAGAGTTTTTAATGAAAAGCTTCCCGAGAATGAAAAATTCCTTTCTTTTGACAGGCTCTGGGATACGTATGAAAATGAAAAACCAGTGGGTGAGCATGAGTATGAAAACCTTTGGGAGTATTTTAAACCTCATGAGAAGTTAGAACATGCGATCAAACAATTAAGCATCGATGCTTATTGTGCAGTGAGAGGTACAGGTTATGGCCGGATTGATATCCGAATGGATAAGGCAACCCGCAAAATGTATGTGCTGGAAGTAAATTCACAATGCGGATTAAGCGAGGATGAGAACCACACTTCGATTGGCGCTATGGTAAGACTGGGCAATGAGAAATTCAGCGACATGCTTGGGGCGATTATTGAAAATGCCCTGCAAACAAAACTCAAATACATTAAAGCGGCTAAGCTTATCAATAAATAACAGCTCTATAAAGCCGTTTCAATACTTTTTATTAACTAAAATGACTGTATGAAGATTTGTGTGCTCCAACCGGACTATTCTCATTCCAAAGTGGATTACCAGTACTATGATCCCATTCGCAATCTTTCTTCGCTAATGCCTGAAGCAGAGATGGATCATGTGTTGATCAGTAAATTAACTACTTACAAACAGCTTAAAGAGCTTAAGAAAAAGGGTTATGATTGTTTCGTTAATCTTTGTGAAGGTTATCCTGATTGGGAAACTCCCGGTTATGATATTTATTTCAATGCTGATATGCTGAATATCCCTGTTACCGGTCCAAGCACAAAACTTTTTGATGTTCCTAAACGGTTAATGAAATATGTGGCCTATTGTGAAGCTGTAAGAATTCCTGCTTATGCTATCATAGATACCCTGGAAGAAATTGAAAGTGCTACTCAGCATTTAAAATATCCATTGTTTGTAAAACCAGCACATGCAGGCGATAGCCTTGGTGTTGATGAGCATTCACTGGTTAATAATATAGACGAGTTAAAAGCAAAGTGTGCGGAGATCATAGATGAGTATGGTCCACTGTTGATCGATGAATATATTGCGGGTCGTGAGTACACTGTTTTAGTGGCGGCTGATCCGGAAAATGAAAAAGAATGTATTGCCTTTCGTCCGGTTGAATATAGATTTCCGGAAGGGAAAGAATTTAAGACCTATTCATTAAAGACATCAGAGCTTCATCCTGATTGTAATTTCCCTTGTGAAGATGCAGAGTTTGATAAAAAACTTCGTGAAGCATCTAAGAAGATATTTCTTGGATTCGGTGCTGTAGGATATGGCAGAATGGATTTCAGGGTAAATGATAAAGGCGAAGTGTTTTTCCTTGAAGTAAATTTTACCTGTTCTGTTTTTTATACAGATGGCTATGAAGGCTCTGCTGATTTTATTTTAAAATATGACGGCATCGGGCAAGCCGGCTTTCTTAAGCTGATCATTGAAGAAGCAATGAACCGTCATGAGCGGAAACAAAAATGCTATGATGTAAAAGGGAATTCTATTGCAGGCTTTGGTATTTATGCCAAACGGGAATTAGCAAGAGGCTATATCGTTTTTAATGGGGAGGAAATGGCGCAACGTTTAGTTACCCGTCGTCATGCCATGGAAAACTGGAATGAGAACGACCAGGAACATTTCCGCCGCTATGCATATCCTATAAGCAAAGAAGTTTTTATTATTTGGGATAGCGATCCTACCGAATGGGCTCCTCAAAATCATAGCTGTGATCCTAACTGTGCTTATGATGGGTTGGATGTTGTTGCACTTCGCAAGATCAAAAAAGGTGAAGAGCTTACTCTTGACTATGCTCAGTTTCTCGATAAAAATATGGAGCCATTCCATTGCAATTGCGGCTCGAAAAATTGCCGTGGGTTGATAATGGGTATCCCTAACAATTCTGTAACTCACCGGGAATCGATAATTTTTAAAAACAGGAAAGCACTAAAAGTGAGGTCAGAGCTTAACTCCACTAACGGGCTGCAACGACGGACAAGATAAAATTGTTTTTATTTTAGCTGTATGAAAACCGTACGGCTTACCATCAAAGGAAAAGTGCAAGGTGTTTTTTATAGGGCAACAGCAAAAGATGTTGCTGACCTGATTGGTGTAAAAGGGTGGGTAAGAAATCTTCCTGATAATAATGTGGAGATAATCGCAACTGCCTCTGAAGAAACTCTTCAAAAATTTATTAATTGGTGCAAACAAGGTCCGCCAAAAGCAAGGGTCGTGGATGTGATCGTTGAAGCACTCGATCTTGAGGAGTTTAATGGTTTTAGGATAATCAGGTAACTTTCAAAAAATCATCTTTCATGCGCAATTCAATTCTTTTATTCTTTTTTTTATTTTCTTTTTATGCAAAAGCTCAAAACCTAAAATCCGGTGGCGTTCTAAAACCAGAGCAAGCCATCATGGATATTCGCCATTATACGGTGGCGCTAGAAGTAAATCCAACTGAGAAATCGATCAATGGGTATACAGAAATTGATCTTAACCTATTACAGCCGACCAATTTTTTATTATTTGATTTCTGGCATGGACTTACTATTTCACAACTTTGGGTAAATGGAAAAACTCAAACCTATACTCATACTAATGATGATTATATAAAAATTCCATTATCGCAGGAACTACCTGCGGGTAAAGTAAAAGTGAAAGTTGCTTATGGTGGTAAACCAGCTATTGCTGTAAGACCGCCCTGGACGGGCGGCTTTCAATGGGACAAAGATTCAAAAGACAATCCATGGATATCTATTACCTGCCAGGGTGAGGGAGCAAAAATTTATTTTCCTTGTAAAGATCATCCAAGCGATGAACCGAATGAAGGAGCCGATATGATCATTACTGTTCCAAAAGGATTAGTAGTAACAGCGCCAGGGTTATTAAAGGAGGTAACAAGTAAAAAAGATAAGTCAACTTATCACTGGAAAACAAATTATACCATCAGCAATTATTGCATTCTTTTCAATATCGGAAAATATAAGCTGTCTACAAGAATGTATACAACAGTTAATGGCAATAAAGTGCCAATTGAATATTATTTGCTGGAAGAAAATTTTGATAAGGCAGAACACTTTCTTGATCTCTATGAGCAATCCTGCAGGATACAGGAAAAATATTTTGGAGAATATCCCTGGGTAAGAGAAGCGATCCGTGCTACTGAAACACCATATCTCGGGATGGAGCACCAAACCAATATTGCTTATGGTAATAAATACCGCTATGAAAAAGTAGGCGGTAAGGATTTCGATTGGTTGCTGCATCATGAGTTCGGTCATGAGTGGTGGGCAAATAAAGTAACTAACCGCGATTGGGCTCACATGTGGATACAGGAAGGCATCTGCGTTTTTGGTGATGCAATGGCAACTAGAGAATTAGCGGGAGAAGAAGCATACATGGAAAAAATGCGACAAACAGCAAAAAACACATCAAATAAAATTCCTGTTGTAAGAGGAGACCAGGTTGATTCAGATAGTGCTTATCATGGAGATATTTATGGAAAAGGAGCTTTCTTTATGCATACGCTTCGTTACATCATGGGGGATGATAAATTTTTTCCAACATTGAAAAAACTGGCAACCGACCCGCAATACACGTATGACAACACAGTAGTAACAGCTGACGTAGAAAAACTTTTTAGCGGTGCTTATGGCAAAAGCCTTGATCCGCTATTTCATTTATTCCTTTATACTACTGATATGCTCGAAATATCTGTAAAGAAAACTAAAGAAAACGAATACCGGGTTAAGCTGCTGAATCTTGATATGACCATTCCGATAGATATTCAAACAGATACCGGAATTCAGCGTATTATGATCGATAAGACAGGCACTGTCGTTACAAGCAAATCACCTGTTCTTATTGACCCCAGAGTGTTTTATTTGAAAAAAGTCATCATGGAATAATGATACTAATGAATTAACAAAATTCATTGGTATCATGAATTAAATTTGTGCCCCATTATACCATGGCTACCAGCAAAAAGAAGAAAGATAAATATTTCAAATGGGCAGTACCCATTTTTTTAGTTGTGGCTATTGCAGCAGTTTATGGAGGATATCAATGGTGGAAGAATGGTAGGTCTCGCTTTGTACGTTATCCCGCCTTTGGCATTTCAATTCCCGAAAATTATTTGATACATGGTATAGATGTCTCCAAATACCAGGAAACCATTTCATGGGAATCAGTAAAAGGAATGAAAGTAAGAAATGTACAACTTGGTTTTGTTTTTATAAAAGCGACGGAAGGAGTTGTAAATACCGATCCGCAATTTAAAAGGAACTGGAAAAAATCTAGACAAGCTGGAATGATCCGCGGGGCTTATCATTTTTTTCTTGCTACAAAAGATGGAAGAGAACAAGCGGAGAATTTTATCAGCATGGTTGATCTTGAAGAAGGAGATCTTCCGCCTGTGGTGGATATAGAACAAACCTACGGAGTGAATCCTACTATCTTAAAAAAAGAGTTGAAAGAATGGCTGGATGTGATAGAATATTATTACAAAGCAAAACCGATCATTTATACCGGTGTTGATTTTTATTCAAGGTATCTTGGTAAAGAATTTAACAGCTATCCTTTATGGGCAGCGCATTACTATCAATATGATATTCCGCGAATAGATCGCAATTGGGATTTTTGGCAGCACAGTGAAGAAGGAAGAGTTAATGGGATCCTTTCAAAAGTTGATTTCAATGTTTTTAATGGCGATTCACTTCAATTCAGAAGCATTTTAATGGCTAAATAGTTTTTACCTCTTTTTATATTGGCTACCTTGTCAAAGATCAAACAGAATGTCTAATGTTTAGCATGGACCCCGAGGTGACAAAGTATTTCAGAAAGATACTCCATTCACTTTTTGCTTTTTTAATGTGGCTTTTTATAAACGTTACTGCGGGTATTTATTTTGAATTGGCGTATAGCAAAAACTATTCTTCTTTCATTCATATACTTTTCTTTGTTTGGCTGGTTATAAGCCTTGTCTTTTTACTTTGGTATTTGTATAGAACCTGGGGTAAGTAATGATAGCTTGATTTAATTTTTTGTATCAAGTATAAGCGGCGTATTCCCTTTACCCATCACAACGATCTTTGCATTTTGCGAAGTAGCGATCTCTTTTAAGGCTTTTATTTGCTCGTATTGTAATTGCTGCTCAGTTAATCCCTGGTTGATGATCCGTTGATAATCTGCAATGCCCTGGGCTTCCACTCTTTTCCGCTCAGCTTCCTGTTTTTCTTTTTGAAGAACGAATTGCATTTTCTGCGCTTCCTGTTCTGCATTGATCTTTCCTTCAATTGTTGCTTTTACAGATTGAGGTAGTGTAATATTTCTAACAAGCAACTGCTCAAGGAACAAACCTCTTTTTCTAAAATCATCTTCAATGCTTTTAAAGATTCTGTTTTGAAACTCATCCCGTTTGGTAGAGTAAAGCGCTATTGCTTCGTAATAAACAGAGTTGTCGCGGATCTTTGTTCTAGTTAATGGGCGAACAATTTTATCTACATAGTTAACACCGGTTTCTTTCACCAGCCTTGGCGCATCCGCTTCGGTAAGGCGGAAGAGAACAGTCAGATCGATGGTTACCTCGAGACCATCAGCAGTCAAAACCCTGATAGCATCGTCTCCGTTTTTTGCACCTTCATCATGAATACCACTCATTGTATAGTTTTGAGTTTTGATATCAAGCAGAGTTACTTCGATCAAAGGATTGATCATGTGAAGCCCACTGTGCAATACATCGTTTTGTACTTTGCCAAAAAGTTTTTTTACGCCTACCTGCCCCGCATCAATTTGTACAATTGATCCGATTAATACACCAATAATCATAATGATAATTCCGGCAATTCTTATAATTCCACCGTAGCGCTGAGCAGCGCCTGGGTTACGGGCAATGACGATACCGATAATAAGTATGATCATTCCTACAATAATGAGTGCCATAGTGAGGTTTGTTTTGTTTTTAATTTATATGATCAACTACTGTGATCAGAAATAATGACCCACTTACCATTTATTTTCCTGAACATAAGCGTAAAATGCCCACTTGCATCTCCAATTGTGCGTGTTAAATAATATTTACCGGTTACATGAAAATATTCAGGCGAAAGTTGTTTGACTTGAATAAGAGTGAATGTAAGCTTACCCATTGTGGCCGTGTCAGGATAATTCTCTTTATAATTTGCCAGTGTATTTTTATAACCATAGGTAACACCAGACTTACCAATAAACATTAAGGAATCATTTTCCCAATAGCCAACCATAAATGCAACTACATCACCACGGTTCCAGGCTGCATTTTGTTTTGCAAGTACATTTCTCACTTCTGTTTCGTCGTTTGTTTGGCAAAAAACCGAAAACGATATAATAGTTAACAGAGCAACAAATATTGACCTCATAAGTTTTTTATTGAACTTCAAGGTAATCAAAAAGACTTTTGAAAAATAAAACTCTTGAGACAATCAATGAGTACAGTCCGTGCTATGGCAATGCTTAGCCTGGCGGCAAAATCTCCAATTTAAATAATAGGCGAATATGATAAGGATGGAGGAGGGAATGATCAGCCAAATTACATTGGCAGAAAAAAAATGTTTTATTGTTAAAAGAAACATCCCGGCAACAAATAAAAACAAAGGGAAAAGTTTGTGATGATGTTTCTTATATCCATGCCACAAAGTAAAACCGCCTATTAAAAGAGCGACCAGGATCATCCCAACTTCAAAATAGATATTATCAAGAATATTAATTCCGAATAATGGCAATGTACTAATAAAGAGAGGTAACAAAGCACAATGAATTGCACAAGCCAATCCTGCTGATATACCAAGTGCATTCCAATTGATTTGAATTTTCATGGACTGCAAAGATAACTCGGTGCAACTATGTTGCAAAATATAATTATCTTTGTTTGGCGAACGAATCGGATCAATCATGAGTAATTTTGGATTTACATTATGAACAGGAAAACCATTTTTTATATTGTTTTTTTCTTTTTGCTGGTCTTAGGTTTTTATTATACGATGAGCCAGCTAATACCGGGTTTTGGAAAATCAAGACTTGAGCCTATCGGAAGGGTAGCACCTTTTTCATTTACAAACCAGGATGGAAAAAAAGTGACAGAGAAAGATGTGGCGGGGAAGGTATTCGTTGCTGAATATTTTTTTACTACCTGCAAAAGCATATGCCCGATCATGAATGCAAATATGAAAATAGTGTATGAGCGATTTAAAAATGAAAAAGATTTTCTTATACTTTCTCATACATGTGACCCGGTTACCGATTCTGCAGCAAGATTAAAAAAATATGCAGATTCATTGAATGTTGATACCGAAAAATGGATATTTCTTACAGGCACAAAGGACAGTCTTTATAGGCAAGCCCGGTATAGTTATAAAATTGATGATCCTAATAACAATCCACTTAATGGTGAAATAGATTTTCTTCATTCCCAGTTTTTTTCACTGGTTGATAAGAAGGGAGATGTTAGAAAAATTTATGAAGGAAATGAAAAGAAAGATGTGGAAAGAATGATAAAAGAGATAGAAGTATTGCTGAAAGAAAAATAATTTTTATGAACACAAAAGTTCATGATATTCTTCGCCGCAACCAGCTTAGTGTGACGGCAAGTCGTGAAAAGATCCTCGATCTTTTTTTAACCAATACAAGAGCTCTTGCACATGCTGATATAGAACATAAGGCAGGTGAAAGGTTCGATCGTGTAACTGTTTACCGCACTTTGCAAACCTTCGTTGAAAAAGGAATATTGCATACAATTCCTACTGCTGATAATTCAGTGAAATATGCTCTATGTAAGAATGATTGTTTTGAAGGGCATCATCACGATAATCATTATCACTTTATTTGTTCAGTTTGTGGCAAAACTGAATGCCTTGAAGATTTTGTAATCCCATCAGTCAAACTTCCGAAAGAGTACCTCGCCAATAATGTTGAAATAGTAGTGAATGGTGTTTGCAGTGTTTGCCA
>Ga0207641_10001826_pt1 | contig 20485 bp, 23 predicted proteins | sample KBSSwiS62_FD_184306 | JGI IMG/M metagenome (GOLD analysis project Ga0207641, IMG submission 184306) | Switchgrass rhizosphere microbial communities from Kellogg Biological Station, Michigan, USA - KBS Switchgrass S6-2 (SPAdes) (version 2) | ecosystem: Host-associated > Plants > Roots >... | reverse complement strand
AGCCGGCGCTCGAGCGCGGCCAACAAGCCGCCGGCCCCCTGCAGTGCAAACGGTGCTTCCGGTACCAGGCAGAAATTCACCTCCTGGCTGGCCACCGTGGCGGCGGCAGCGATGAAACCGGCGTGACGTCCCATCAGTTTGACGACCGACACACCATTGTCGACGCTGCGGGCCTCGGTATGCGCACTTTTGATGACGCGCACTGCCTCATCGACGGCCGTGCCATAGCCGAAGGTGCGGCTGACGAACTGCACGTCATTGTCAATCGTCTTGGGAATGCCCACGACGGCAAGTTCGTGTCCGCGCTTGCGTGCTTCCTCGAAGAGCTCGTTCCCGCCCCGTTGGGTGCCGTCGCCGCCGACGGTGAAGAGGATGTTCACGTGATGGTTGATGAGGAATTCCACGGCCACGGCCATGTCCACCGGCCCTCGCGAGGTGCCGAGGAGCGTGCCACCATCCTTATGAATGTCCTCGACCAGGTCGTCGGTGAGTTCGAGCGGAGCTTTCCCCCGCTTCGGATCGAGCCCGCGATAGCCTCCGCGGATGCCAAGCACGGATTTCACGCCATAGCCTCGATAGAGTTCGCGGGTCACCGAGCGGATGACGTTGTTGAGACCGGGGCAAAGACCGCCACAGGTCACAATGGCGGCCCGGGTCTCTTTCGGATCAAAGAACAGCTTCTTCCTGGGACCGGCCTTTTCGAACATCATCAAGTTCTCTGGCACCTTGCCGCCGGGCCATTGCACCACGGCGGGAGTGAAGACATCGTCGCTGACGGAGAAGGAGATCGGCGAAGGATGCCGGGCTTCGCCCAATTGGGTGACGGTCATGGTTTTCATGGGAAAAGGACGATGCCAAAGACCCGCGCTGGGAGCATGTCCATGGCATGCGCGAAAGACTGGGTTTGGTGGAGTTCGAAAAGCCAATGCATGGATTGCCTAAAGAAATTCTCGGCTGCTTTTCGAGGGAACTCTTGAGTGTACTTGGTGGAAAAGTCGATGTCGAGGTCATAAGCAGAGATCGGTTTCGGAGAATAATTTCCTCCCCCAATTGGGTTCTTTATGTCTACGATCAATCGAAATAGCAGCGGCTATTTAGGGTGCAGTAAACTTTCCGATTTTCAGCCATGGACTTTCTAAGCTATTTCGCCTTGTTCGTGCTGATCCTCGTCATTTTGGTGATTGCCTACGGGATTATTGCGATCCACGACATACCTTACAATATTGCCAAGGCGCGTAGTCATCCTCATCAGGATGCAATCCATGCCGGTGGATGGGTGAGCCTTTTCACTCTGCACGCAATCTGGCCGTTTCTCTGGCTTTGGGCATTCGCATATCATCCGGAAGGTGGCTATGCCGGGCGCCCCCCGGCAGGTACGACAACTAAGCTACCCGATGCGACCGAGGACCAGATTACCGCACTCAGGTTGAAAATCGCGGAACTCGAAGCCGACCTAGCCAGGTCCCAGGCACCTAAACCCTGATAATACCACCGTGGATCTTCTTCTCCTTCTCATCTACGTCGCCTGCGCTTATGGCATTTTCAAGTTGTTCAAGATTCCCGTCAATGGATTCACTCTTCTGACGGCAGCACTGGGTGGCATTGCTTTGATCGGCACGCTCGTGCTGTGCATGAACTACAATCATCCCTACACGAGCCAGGCGCGTTTCTACTTCACGACGACGCCGATTGTGCCAGCGGTCAGCGGCATTGTGATCGATGTTCCCGTCCAGCCAGGAGTTCCCTTAACGAAGGGTGACGTTCTTTTTCGCATCGATCCGGAACCGTTTGAGAATGCTGTGAAGGTCAAGGAAGCGGCGCTGGCGGATGCGATCCAAGGGACTGGCCAGTTGCAATCGACGGCACAATCGGCGCAAAAGCAGTATGAGTCGACCACCTCGCAAAGGGAGACCGCGCGGGATACTTTTGAGCGATTCAATAAACTCAAGGATACCGGCGCCATCTCCAGGGCAGAATTTGAGAAAGCCAAAAATGACTATGATGCGGCGGTGGCTTCCACGGATGCGGCCGAGGCCGAAGCCGAGCGCGCGTTACTTAATTCAACCGCCAATGTCGGCGGAACCAATACCCGGGTCGCGGCGCTCCGGGCGGAACTCGATACCGCGAAGTTCAATCTCGCCGAATCAGTTGTCCGCGCCCCCTCCGACGGCGTGGTCAGCCAGATGTTCCTGCGACCCGGAATGTACGCGGCGTCCCTGCCCCTGCGCCCGGTGATGGTTTTCATTCCCAAGGAAAAACCCATGTTTGTGGGGGCTTTTTTGCAAAACAGCGCACAGCGCATCGAGCAAGGCGAGGACGCCGAAATCATCCTCCCAGCCGTGCCTGGGCGTTTTTTTAAAGGAAAGGTCAGCACGGTTGGGGCCTATATCACGCAAGGCCAGCTCCAGCCCACGGGAAATCTCATCGATCCCGAGCAAATCAAGGGCGCAGGCCGGATGCTCGTCGTAATCGATTTCACCGACGATCTTTCCAAGTACCAGATCGTTCCCGGCAGTAATGGCGAAGTGGCGATCTATACCCACCACATGCATCACCTGGCCATCCTGCGCAAGGTCCTCCTGCGCATGAATTCCTGGTTGAATTACATTTTCAGCGACGGCCACTAAGGCAGGCAAGGAACTTCAATCAGAAATTGAAGATCAAGCTGGCAAGGAGAAGTCCGATGACGACCAGCAGCAGCACGCCAAGTACTCGCGTGATGATGAGTATAAGCGGGGACGACTCGCGTCCACGTGCCACCTCACACAAAGCGGCGTAAACAAACGGTACCAGCATCAGCCATAAGGTGGTGTGGGCCTCAAGGTAGCGATGCCATTCCGGCCTCGACTCCATGACGCCAGACCGGCCCAATAACTTTACCGTCACGATTCCCATCGACATCAGGACAAATAGAGCCAGTGCAAGTCCTCGTTCCATGGCCAAGGTATATGTCCGCTCCGCTCTCTCGACCAGAATTTTGTTCATATAACACTGACAAACGGAGACTCATCGATAGAAGGTGCCAAAAACGCATGGGCCCGGCTTAAGCGCTGCCGAAACAGCGGCGCAGGCGAGGGTCTATCGTCAAGGCGCGTTCAATTTCCGGCAGGCAATCACGTGAAGAGAGAACCGTATGGAAGTTAGACTTGATCGAGGGCGCGCGCCGGGCTGCTTCCAGCCATTCGGCGCGGTCGAAGGGATCCTGGGCGATGGCATTCCAAAATCCGGTTCGTTCGAACAGGCCCGCAATAATCTCCGCATTTTGTCCCTGGAGCAGACAGACCAGATAGCAGGCGACGCCGACCTGGAGGCCATGCAGACGCGGACGGAGGCTCAAGCCGTCGAGTGCATGGGAAATGAGGTGCTCGCTGCCACTTGCCGGGCGGGATGAGCCGCACACGGCCATGGAGATGCCGTTTAGTATCAGGGCGGTGCCCAGAAGTTTCATCCCGTCAAGATCGTGCACCGGCCGTCCCACAAATTGATAGACACTCGCGTCGGAGAGAAGGGCGGCAAAGTCGTCGAACGGTGCCCCGGTGGCATGGAATGCCATCTTCCAGTCGATGACGGCGGTGAATTTGGAGACCAGGTCGCCGACACCCGAGTGCCAGAGGATTTCCGGTGCGCTGAGGCAGACGGTGGTATCGATGACTACGCCATCGGGCACCGCCGCGGGCAGGGAACGACGACGCCCATTGATGGTCAGGCTGGATTGCGGGCTGCAAATTCCATCATTGGAGAGCGACGTTGGCACCGCGACATAAGGAAGCCGGGCCAGATAGGACACATATTTGGCGATGTCCAGCGCCTTTCCGCCGCCGAAGCCGATGATTGCATCGGTGGGAGCTGTGAGTTCCTGAAAATGGGCGGAGGCTTCCTCAAAGCTGGCGGAAGCCACATCGATGCGTTGGACGACAGAAATCTTCTCCAAGGCGAGCGCTGCCTCCAGCTTTTCGACCAATGCGGGGGCAAGGTCCTTGCTGACGAAAAGGACAACCCGTCGAAAAGCATGGCGCTGGGCATAGATGCCCAGCCGGTCCAGTGCGCCGGGCTTGACGCGAACCAGCGTGGGAATGACAGTCTGTCTTGGGTTCAGCATGTGAGTTTCCTCGCGATATCGGTCCACCGGTCGAAGGCATGGAATCGTTCACCCCGCTGCGCCAAATTTTGCGCCAGCCAGCCGCGGGCAAAGCGGAACTCCGGTGGCACGGCCATGGCAGGATCGAGATCGGGAGGGCCATCGCCGGCAAAAGCCACCTGGTCGGCGCGTTGAAGGGCATCGTGCACAATTCCAAGTTTGTCCACCCCGGTCGTTGGACTGAGAAAAGGACTATTTTCCGGCAGAGTCATGCACAGCCCCTTCACCGGATCAAATGTTCCCGGGTTGGCGTAGACCATCACTTCCGCCCCGGCCTTGGCCAGCAAGTGGTTGATGTACCAGTTGCATCCGGCCGAAGCTACCGCGACTTCCCACCCATGCTCACGCACCTGCACTAGGGAGATGGCGAGATCGGTATCAATCTCCATGGCATCAGCCAGTTCAAGTAACTCGGGCTCGGTTCCCCGGATGCGGCGAAAAATTTCAGCGAGAGCATCGAAATGGGAAATTTTCCCCGCGCGATAGTGTTGCCAGGGATCGTCATCCGGAGGCACCGGCCAGCGCTTGCGAACCAGGTCATAAAAATCGTACCGGGTCATCGTGCTGTCGAAGTCGGAGATTAGAATCTTCATAGCAAGTCGCCTTGGGCTCGGATGGTGGGTGTCGAAATACCGGAAAACAAGGAGAATACGGAGAGCTGGAGGCTTGCAATCGCCTTTCATGGCCTCTTGTGGCAAAAGGGGTTGATTCCTAACAACGCTTGTGATTTACTCACCCTTCCACCACTTTTCCGAAGTAGCTCAGTGGTAGAGCGGTCGGCTGTTAACCGATTGGTCGTAGGTTCGAGCCCTACCTTCGGAGCCCTTCTTTCTCCGGGTGAAGGACGACCCAGGCCGGGCAATGCGCTGGCATCACCCGGCCTCCCTTATCGCCGGTTTACTTTCTTTGCTTGCGGAGAACCTTGCGACTCATTTCTAAAGGCACCGGCTCGAAGCGGGCCGGAGTCATGGAATAACTGGCCCGGCCCTTGGACATGGATCGGATCGCGTTGGCATACCCGAACATCTCGGCCAAAGGCACATCGGCAGTGATGATCACCTCGCCTGCGCGAGGAGCCACCTCTTTCACCAAGCCCCGTCGACGATTGAGATCGCCAATGAGATCACCCTGGTAATCGGAAGGCGTTGTGGCTTCCACTTCCATGATGGGCTCGAGCAAGACCGGCTTGGCCCGTGCCACGGCATCCTTGAACGCGAGGCTGCCCGCGATCTGAAAGGCCAGATCGTTCGAATCCTTCGCATGGAAAGAGCCATCAACGATGTCCACTTCCGTATCGACCACGGGATAGCCGCCAAGTGACCCATTATGGGTTGCTTCGATAATGCCCTTGCGCACAGAGCTGATGAACTGCCGGGGAATCCGGCCGCCCACAACTCTGTCTTCGATGACAATGCCCGAACCGCTCGCACCAGGGCGCACCTCCACGATGACATGGCCGTATTGGCCGCTGCCTCCGGTCTGTTTGATCTGTTTGCCTTCGCCCTTCGCAGGCATCGTCATGGTTTCGCGGTAAGCGATCTGCGGTGCGCCGGCAGTGGTGTCCACCTTATAGCGCGTGAGCATCCGCTCCTGGATCACCGACAGGTGCAATTCACCCATGCCGGCAATGATCGTCTGGCCGGTTTCCTGGTCCGTGAAGTAGCGGAACGTCGGATCGTCCTCCGCCATGCGTTGCAGGGCAAGGCCGAGCCGTTCCTGGTCTTCCCGCGTCTTCGGCTCAATCGCCATCGACACGACGGGATCCGGGAAGGTCGGCGGTGCCATGAACACTGGCGCATCTTCCGCACAGAGGGTATGTCCCGTGACCACGTCCTTGGGGCCTGCGACCACGACGATGTCACCCGCAAAGGCAGCTTCGAGCGCGATTTCCTTGTCGGCCTGAAGCTGCGAGATGCGGTTGATCCGTTCATGGCGACCGGTCACCGTGTTGAGCACGGTGTCACCGGCATGCAATTGTCCGGAGTAAATGCGTACGAAGACCTGGCGGTGCGAGAACTCGTCCGTGCTGAGCTTGAAGACCAAGGCCCGGAACGGTTCCTCGTCGCTGGCAATCACATCAACCGCTTCACCCGTATCTGGATTGGTTCCCCTGGCAGGAGGCACATCCTCGGGACTTGGCAGATAAGTGACCACCGCATCCAGGAGCGGTTGCACGCCGATATATTTGAACGCAGAGCCGCCGATAATCGGGACAAAACGGTTGGCAATGGTTTGACGACGGATCGCGGCATGGAGTTCCGCGGCCGTGACCTCACGGTCTTCCAGGTAGGCCTGTGCCATAGTGTCATCGATTTCCGCAAGGGCGCCGAACAAAGCCCGGCGTGCCCGTTCCGCCGAGTCGCGCTCGGCTTCGGGAATTTCTGCCACGGTATAGTTCCGGCCAAACTCATCGCTTGGGTCGTAGAGGATCAATTGACGATCGACGAGGTTGAGTTGGCCCCGCAGCTCATGTTCCTTGCCGACGGGGATCAGCACGGGCCAGGCATTGGCCTTGAGCTTGGTGCGCAGTTCCGCCACGACGCGCTCGAAGTTCGCGCCGAGCCGGTCCATCTTGTTGATGAAGGCAAGCCGGGGCACCCGATAGCGGTTGGCCTGACGCCAGACGCCCTCGGTTTGCGGCTGCACGCCTTCGACGCCGCTGAAAACAACAATGGCACCGTCAAGCACGCGAAGGGATCGTTCGACTTCAGCAGTGAAGTCGACATGCCCGGGGGTATCAATAATGTTGATGCGATGCTTCTGCGGGTCGCCGCGTCGGGGAGTCCACGCCGCTGTGATGGCCGCTGCGCCGATGGTGATGCCCTTGCGCTTTTCAATGTCGTCGAAATCCATGGTGGTGTTGCCGTCATGGACATCGCCGCTATGATGGATCGTGCCGGTGTAGAGCAGGATGCGCTCGGTGAGCGTGGTCTTCCCTGCATCGACGTGCGCGGTGATGCCGATGTTGCGCGTTCGTTCCAGGGGGAAGGCGCGTTGCATTGTGTTCCTCTTTTTCTGGGGGGTGTTCATGGGTTCCTTATTGGTTGTTGGATTTGGAACGCCAGCCGCCAACTCGGAATGAACACAGTTTCAGGGCACAAAAAATCCCGCTGGCTCACTTCGAGGAGGCAGCGGGCGTAAAAATTACGCTGACCGTCTTAGTTGACGTCCCGTCTGCTCCTCGTAGGAAAAGAGATTTTGAGAACTCGCGGCACAAAGCTGTGGCGTGCGCTGCGACTGGAGATCGAGCGGACAACCGGGTTGAGAGCTTTGCGAGTGACTAACATGCTTTCTATATACGCTTAAATGATGCTTCGGTCAAATTTCACCATAGGAGACCGTCCTGGGCTTAGGAACGCGGGCGGAAACCCAGGATCATTCGCTCGACGAATTCTCCGGCCAGATAATCCAACGACACACCCTTGAACTTGCCGTCGGTGGAAATGGAGACGAGGCCCAAGAGGGCGGAAAAGACCACAATGGAAAGGCGTCCCGGATCGCCGGGGACGACGTCACCTGCGGCCTGGGCTTCAGCAAAGGTGGCGGGAACGCGGGAGAAGGTCTTCTCGCTTGCTTCAAGCAATTCACGGGGTGCGTCGGGACGGTGCTTGGCCTCGAACATTAGGCTGAGCAACGCCGGGTGCTTCAGGGCGAAACTGACATAGGCGCGAGCCAGTTTGGTCAGGCGGACCTTGAAACTCTGTCCGTGTTGCTGGGAGGCGCGGACGAAAGCTTCATCAAACCGCTCAAAGCCGCGCAGGGCCAGGGCGTCGAGCAACGCCTGCTTGTCGGCGAAGTGACGGCGAGGCGAAGTGTGGCTGACCCCCAGCTCTCGACTGAGCTCCCGGAGCGAGATGCTTTGGGCGCCGCCGGTTTCCAGGGCCTTCTCGGCCGCTTTCAACAAAGCTTCGCGCAAATTTCCATGGTGATAGGGACGGGGAGACGCTTTCACTTCCAACATCTTACACGTTTGGTAAATAAATGACATTATGTTTCCATTGACAACATAGTGTCCGCTGTATACATTGACCGACACGCCGCCACAAAAGAAACTTTCTTATGAACAAGGCATCAATTGCATCCACGTTAGGCGGCCAATTCACATTTCCCGGTACACCCTGGACGGTTTATCGTATCGGCTATGGTGCGATGCAACTGGCCGGTCTCGGCGTTTGGGGGCCGCCTAAAGACCCGGAAGCTGCGGTGGCCGTTCTCCGTGAAGCAGTGGCATCCGGGGTCAACCATATCGATACGTCAGATTTCTATGGGCCGCACGTCACCAACCAAATCATCCAGAAAGCGCTGCATCCGTACCCGACGGGTCTGGTCATTGTGACCAAATTGGGCGCGCGCCGCCCGGCCGACAAGTCGTGGCAGCCGGCCACTTCTCCGCAAGAGCTGATCGAAGGCGTTCACGATAATCTCCGTAACCTGAAGTTGGAGGCGCTCGATATCGTCAATTACCGGGCCATGGGCTCGATCCATGGCCCAGCGGAAGGGACCCTTGCTGAGCAAGTGAACGTGTTGGCTGACCTGAAACGCAAGGGATTAATTCGCCATATCGGGCTGAGCAACGTCACAGCTGTCCAGGTAGCCGAGGCCCAGGCGATCACGGAGATTGTTTGCGTTCAGAACAATTACAATCTGGCCAACCGTCACGACGATACCCTGATCGACCAACTTGCCCGGCAGGGCATCCCTTACGTGCCATTCTTTCCCCTAGGGGGATTTTCGCCATTGCAGTCCTCCACTCTTTCGGACGTCGCGACCCGACTCGACGCCACTCCCATGCAGGTTGCCCTGGCATGGTTGCTGCACCGTTCGCCCAACATTCTTCTGATTCCGGGCACCTCCTCGCTCTCCCACTTGCGCGAGAACCTGGCTGCCGGGCAATTGTCACTATCACTCCAGGTCATCGCCGAATTGGAGGGTCGATAATACCGGCAGCCTTTCAATCTGAAACATCCTTACTATGAATCTCATCGGAAAGGCTTAAAATTGATGCATCTTTCAAGCATGCCAGTCCCCAACCATGACGAAGAACATATTCTCCAAGCTTCGTCTGTGGCGCAGTCCGTCGGAGCGACTCCCATGTTCACGCTGAGGGAGCTAGCCGTGTTTGGGTCTATTGTGTCGACGATCTTGTTGTCGGCGAATGCCTTGGTTTGCGCGACATGGAGTTACTTCTTCGGCTTGCCTGGATGGATCGCGTGGCAAGCACTGCCGGGTGCGCTGGCCGTAGTTTTCATTCCGGCTACGGTCTTGCGTTTCAAATATAACCACCCACTTCTGCGGGGAATTTATGCGCTTTCTGCGGCGTGGCTGGGGGCCTTAAACTTTGCTTTCTTCGCGGCGTTGGCCTGCTGGATCGTGGCGGGAGCTTCCTGGCTTACAGGATGGTCGTTGCCTCGTTTCTCCGTTGCGACCGTCCTGTTTAATATGGCCCTGGCCGCGGCCATTTACGGACTAATCAACGCCACATGGATTCGCGTTTCACGAGTTACGGTCAAACTTCCCAACCTGCCGGCAGCGTGGCAGGGACGCACAGCAGCCTTGGTCACGGACCTTCATCTTGGCCCCTTGTCCGGTCAAGCCTTTCTTCGTCGGGTCATTGCGCGGCTTCGCTTTTTGAAGACGGATGTCATTTTTATCAGCGGCGACATGTTCGACGGACCGACGCTGGGGCTCGATCAACTCGTCGCCCCTTGGCGCGAGTATTCTGCACCCCAGGGAATTTTTTACGTCACCGGCAATCATGACGAGTTTGCCGAGCGAAGCCTTTATCTGGATCCCGCCACGCGGGTTGGCATCCAGGTGCTCAACAACGAAAAAGTGACTCTCAATGGCCTGCAACTTATCGGGCTTCACGACTCTGAAGCAGGAAACTCCAAAGAGTTGAGACAAATTTTGGGCCAGGTACAAATTGATCGTCAGCAGCCCAGCATCCTGCTCGCTCATCGCCCCGTCAACCTATCTGTAGCCGAGGAAGCAGGCATCTCCTTGCAGCTTTCAGGACATACACACGGAGGCCAGATCTGGCCGTGGAATTTGCTGGTCTCCCGCATCTACGGTCCTGCTGCCCACGGGCTCAGTCGTCTCGGAAAACTCCAGGTTTATACGAGTTACGGCGTCGGCACGTGGGGACCTCCGTTACGAATCGGAACCAATTCCGAGATCGTGCTGCTTCAATTTGAAAAAGAAGGAGCCTAGCCATGGACGATCTTGTCGCCGCACTGCTGTGCCTACCCTTCATTATTACGCCCTTGATCACATTGATCATGATTTTCGCGAGTAAGGTAAAGTCTTCTCAGTTCCTGCCCTGCCATTATTTTCGTAACCAGCAGTAGGCGTACGATACGGGTCGATTTTAACAAGTATAACTTGCTTGTTGATCAGACACGCGGGCTCAACGCATGCATCTATTATTTGCCGGGGGAAGGCCACCTCGTTTTCAACGACAATCTCCTCCAGCAGCTCAAGGACGATGAGTTGCTATTGACGTTGGCTCACAAACTACCGTCGATCTCAGTAATTGGGAGAACAGCAAAAGCTGCCGCGCTAGGACTCGAACCTGTCGCGCCCTTCTCGCAAGTCATTGACGTTGTAACGGGCCGCAAGATCGCTCGACCGGCAAACACACACCAAGGCACACACGATCCAGATTTACAGCTTTTGGTCGCCCATTGGTACGACCTGCCCACCTCGCTCCGTAGGCAAATCGTAAAGCTGTCGCGCTCCTGGCCCCAGGAGGACAGGCCGTGAGCAATTTGGAAGGTGCCAAGGGCACATGGAACGCGGAGTACGCCAGCCAGCCGCGCGCCAGCGCGGCGGCGGCGTATCCGCATCCTTGTCATAATGGAAACAATTCAAATGAACTACCCCCTCCGCCTAAGCCAGGATGGAAAACCGCATCGCTCGCCCGGATAGGTGTTAAGAATTTTATCACCCGTTTCGGTTTCGATAACTGTGGTTTCTACTGCTTCACCTTCAAAGAAGCGGTCGAACCTGCCGAAGCGTCCAAACGCTGGAATAGCCTTTTAACTGGAGTTATCCGACCAAAGTACGGTCGCGAGTTCATCAAGTTCACCGAACCGCAGAGGCGGGGTGTGCCGCATTACCATGTGCTGCTAAATGTGCCGGGAATCCGCGTAGGATGCGATATACGGCGCATGTCAGGGGTGGAAGGTGGCAGAGGCCGGAGTCGAACCGGCTACTACGCCTGCCCTGGGCCTGTCCTTGCTACTGAACGTGAGTGGTGGACTAGCGAATTGCTGGAATCTTACGGCTTCGGCCATCGTCGGGATGTATCGCCTATTTTTACCGATCCTGAAAAAGCCGCGGCCTACGTCTGCAATTACGTCTGCAAGAGCTACGGCAACCGCTCGGAATCCTGGAAGGGTGTTCGCCTAGTCGAGTACGGACGGGGCTGCCGTCCTGGGAGCGTCCGGTTTTCCTCAATCGGTGGCCGTGCCCGTCTCTTTCGTGAAGGTGTCGGGATGTTTTGTGAGAAACACAATCTGGATTGGGAAGACCTCCCAACGCTTTGCGACGCCTGGTACGGAAAACCGAAGGGCAAGTACGTCGGCCATCGCTGGGCCTACTTCATGCGACCAGACTTTCAAAAGGCTTGGGAGGAATTTGCCCGCTCACAACCGTTTTAGTGCCTAAAAGCCCATTTTTTGCGGCGCATCGCCGAGAGTATTGCTTGCAATTAAGGAAATAAAGTGCTAAAGAGCACTTGCTAACCGCTAAATTGTATGTCAGAATGCCACTATGTTCCTAAAGATAGGTTGCCTCCTGTGGCAACTCAGGAGCAAATGGATATTATTTATAAGGCACTTGATTCTAACAACATACGGGTAATGGGTCTCGCTGAAAGATATGTTCTCAATAGTTGGCAAATTGACCCCAAGTTACTGCTTGATGCCGTCTATCAGCATGTCAACGATGAGCGCCTTATCTTCCAGAAAAGCGAGTTCAATGGTCCAGTTTTACAAAACAAAGTACACGCCAATGTTACGCTTTTTCCTGACAAGGACGAGTTTTATGCTGACGTGTACGTTGAGCTTACCTTAGAGCCTCCTTCGTCTATTTTTATAATCGACGCCCATAATCACCTTCGCTACCGACGCAGATATCCAAAATACCCATATGAAGCCTAGCACAGAAAATACCTGCCCCATTTGCCAAAAGGGCCTTCTCCAGTCCAAAGTCATGGACTATATCGCTGATCTTCCCGATGGAGGGGAGGTTACCGTGAGCAATCTTCGTGTGGAAGTGTGCGATGATTGCGGTGAAATCGCATTGGATAGTGCGGCGACTGCTCAAGTACAAGCGGCAATAGTAGATTATAACGACCTCCTGAGTCCGAAAGAGCTCGAGCATATCCGAAAGTCCTTCGAAGTGACCCAGGGCCAAATGAGCGACATCTTAGGACTCGGTTCCAAGACTTATCACCGTTGGGAGAACGGTGTGCAGTATCCAAGTCGCTCTATGGGCTACTACTTACGAGTATTGCACGAATATCCTCAGGCATTTGCTTGGTTGAAGAACAGAAAATGGAAGATTATGGAAATCAATCGAGTAAAGCTCAATGATATAGATACAGATGCTCTCTTCCCGTCGCTAAAATCTCGCGGATACTGCTACGAGCCGATAAATGAAGAATGCCAAGAAGTGCCTCATCCTGCCCTTGCTTTGTTTAATATTCAATCAAGATGAAAACATTCTGGACAACTTTTTATTCCTACAAAGGGGGAGTTGGTCGTTCTCTAGCTCTTGCCAATATCGCTGCGCTACTTGTGCGAAAAGGCAGGCGCGTGCTTCTGATAGACTTCGATTTAGAGGCTCCTGGCCTAGATAGTTTCTGTGAATTTGCATCACTCAAATCAAAGCCAGGCGTTATTGAATATACCGCTGACTTCCTAGATCACAAACGGGCTCCTGACATCAGGAACTTCGTGCACGAATGCCCATTCCCTGAGGGATTAAGAGGCAAATTATGGATAATGCCCGCCGGTCGAAAGGATAGCTCTTATAACCAACAGCTTCATAAAATAAATTGGATACAACTATACGATGAAGGCCTTGGAAGGCCTTTTGTCGATAATTGGAAGGCCGCTATTGAAGACGCCTTTAAACCAGATTTTGTTCTAATCGATTCTCGCACAGGAATTACAGAAATAGGCGGAATTTGCACGACTCAATTTCCGGATTTGGTTGTCATGCTATTTGGCCTCAACGATCAGAATGTACGCGGCATACATTCTGTCGCCAGAGCTATCGTAGAGGCGAAAGGAGACAGGGCACCTCAAATAACTTATGTCGCAACGCCTATCCCAAGTTTGCTAACGGATGAGCAAGGACTTCTTAAGAAGCGATTAGACATAGCAACGAATGTATTAGGGACAAAGATTGAGTACTCTATTCGTTACTATCCGCAAGCAGCTTTGGAGGAAAAGCTTTTCGTCCTGGCGCCTGTGTTTCCTCAGCCTCCGATAATTCAGGATTACGAAACCCTCTGCAAACGCATTGTTGACCTCAATCGTCTCGGCTTAGATTTCCTAATACGTGAATCCGAAAAGGTAATTAAAGACGGCGACGGCGATCGCATTCCGGCCTTATTGGCTTTGTTCGCCAAGGACTATGCAAACGAGCCGGAAGCTATCTTTACGCAGGCTGAATTGCTTAAAGAACTTGGCAGAACCGATGAATCTATCGCCCTGACAGAGTCTGCGTTTCTCAAGGATCCCTCTTATTTGCCTGCATTCCAAGTTTTAGAAAGACATTACAAGCGAAAGAAAGAACCAAAAAAGATTGCAGACCTCTGTGGCTTAGTTTTGTCGAAAAGCGACCTTCTGGAGCCGGGTCAAATCTATGATTTGACTCTTGCGCGGGGTGGGTATTTGATGGAAGCAGAAGATTATCGAGCTGCCAACGAAAGCTACCAACAGGCAAGAGACGTATTTGAAAGAACCGGCTTACCTCCGAGGGTCAAGTTACCCGCTATTTTCAATGTAGCAGAGTCTCGTCGACGTTTTACACGGAACGTTTTGTCTTTGGAGTGGGCCACAGTAATTGCTTTTTTTGAAACCGCCGATGTCGCTTCGCAGCCCCCCGACATACTTGCATGCCAAAATCAGGCCATGCACATAGCGTATGCCGTCACAGGAAATATCAATAAAGCCTTTGAATGCTTGCACAGAGCAGGAGCTTTGGCATCTGCATTAAGCGACGCAAGTGTCGTGTTCTCTCCTAAATTCTATCGCTATGTTGTTAAGCCTGATTTTATAACAGCCAACAATGAAATGATAAAAGCCCTTCAACAGGGGGTTTTATGGGATGGCACTCCAGTTAGCAACAAACTACCAGGCAACCCGCTTTTGGTATAATATGGCGATATTTAATATATTTTCTAAGAGGGCAAAGGCTTCCTCAAGAAATAAGGATGTCTATCAATATACGGTCATTCCAAATCCATTGCGGGTACAGATAGTTCATATCTGGAACGAGGTTTTAGGCAGGCCCGGAGAAAGATATGACTATGGGAAAGAAGTTTATGAATATGTAAACGGTCTGCTTTGCAAAGAATACGGCGTGTTTACACTGACGAATGATCGCGATTCAGCTTTTGCCTCTGTGGTTAAGTTCTTCCTTTCAACGGACGAAACAAATCAGGCGCTTGATGTTATTGAGACAATGTTTAAAATGTTCGATCAAGTTGTGCGAAACGAGCCTCAGAAACATCAAATCAATCATGGCACCGTCGACGAAGCTATCTCAGAATTAAATGAAAGATTTCGCGAACACGCCGTCGGCTTTCAGTTTGAGTCAGGTCAGATAATTAGAATCGACTCTCAAATCATTCATGCAGAAGTTGTGAAGCCAGCGCTAAGCCTCCTTTCTCATAAGGAATTTAAGGGAGCGAATCAGGAATTTCTAAACGCGCACTCTCATTATCGTGACGCTAAATACAAAGAATGCCTTAATGAATGCCTTAAAGCATTTGAGAGCACTCTTAAAATTATCTGTACTAAGCACAGGTGGTCTTTTAAGCCGACTGATACTGCGAATACATTGTTAGGCGTGGTATTTTCAAATAATTTAATACCGCCATTTATGCAAAATCATTTTACGGGCTTACGTACTAGCCTCGAAGGAGGAGTGCCGACTGCGCGCAATAAGCTGTCGGGACACGGACAAGGCGCGGAGCTGCAAGATGTACCTGAGTATCTAGCCGCGTACGTCTTGCATCTCACAGCGTCCAATATTCTCTTTTTGGTCAGGGCTTCAGAAGAACTTTCCTAAAACGTTGAGTGAGCCGAAGTATGAGGGTGGAACCCTCATAAATGTAAGTCAGGGCCGCGTGGTTTCTTGGCGTAATCAGGCGTAACGGGAAGTGCCCTCTTCGCGTCCACCGCTCGCCAGCTTAAAAGTAATGCAGTGATTTTCCGTTTGACCTAGTTACGGTTCGTGAGTTACGTTCCGTTACTGTTATGGAAGAGTCCATTGTTCAGATTCCCAAGGAAATCGCTCATATCTTCGGAGAGTGCGATCCTGGGACGCGCATTTATCGCGCCACCGGTACGGAGGAGGAAAACGGCCTGTGGTTTGACGCGATCTGCTCCGTATGTCCAGATGGAACCGTGTCCCCTGGTGGAGCTGGCATGTACGCCCCTGTTAGTCGTCCTGCCGTCCACAAGCGAATGAAGGATGGGAAACTCACCGCGTTTCTTTTCCATGTCACGCGCAAGAAAGTGAATTGGCTGGGGCGTCCTCGGGAAGTCCGCACTTCACCTTATGTCTATGTGCCAGTGGTCGAGCTGAAAGCCTGGGCGCTGGAGATCAAGGCCCGCGCCCTTAAGCAAGGAAGCATCACTCGTAATGAACTGGAAGGCGCAACCCCGGATTGGGAGGCAGATTTTCTCGAATGGAAAAATAAAAAAGAGCGGGAGAACCTTTTCGACGTAATGGAGGAATCGAACACCACCTTCCCCATGCTTTTGCAGTTGATGATCTTCGGAAAGTGGACTCATCCGGACATCAAGAGGCTCGAAGCCGAAAACAAAATACGGGTGGATGAGGCTTACAAGCAAGCCGAGGCCGAAATCGAGAAGAGGAGAAAAAATGAATCCTCTTGATGAAATGTACCTCTCCATCAAGCCGGTCGCCCAAAGGTTCACTTGCTCGACGCGCAAGATTTACCGCCTGGTCGCTGAAAAAGAGTTTCCTCAACCGATCAGGTTTGGCGGTTCGCTCAAGTGGCCGCTGTCTGACTTACTGACTTACGAAGAACGTCTACGGAACAAAGGAGATAACAAATGATCTGCAAAGTCTATCGGCACAAACGAAGGGTTAATGGCAAACTCGTTAAAAGCGACTACTACACCGGCCATCTCAAGATCGACGGAGATGACAGGATCAGTTACATCCCGCTCAACACGACGGACAAGGTCGTGGCTGAAAAAAAGCTGGATGCCATTCGCCAGGAAAGAGAGCGGGAACGAGTGGGTATCCTCGGCCCGAAAGCGTTGCGGTCGTCAGCGGAAATGCCCCTGGTCAAGCATCTGGAAGCGTACGTGGCCGATCTCATGGTCAACCAGTGCGCCTCCGGTTATATCGCGTGCGTCAAACACCGGATCAATACGCTTTTACGGGAATGCGCCTGGGCATACTTGCGGGACGTTACCGCTGATGGCTTCGTTGCCTGGCGTGGCCAACAGGCCTTTGCCCCCAAGACGATTAACGACTACCTCAACGCGGTATCTGGATTTCTTAACTGGCTCGAACGCCTGGGCCGGTTGACTTCCAATCCGCTCAAGCATGTCACGCGGTTGGAAACGCATGGCAGGGAAACACGCAAGCGGCGGTCATTTAGCGAGCAAGACCTGGCTAAGCTTATTGAGGCTGCTCCAAAGCGAGCTCACATTTACCTTACCGCCGCGTACACCGGTCTTCGTCGCAAAGAATTGGGTTCTCTGGTTTGGGGTGACTTGTTGCTGCTGGGCGACATGCCTTATGTCTCGGTGCGTTCGTCGACCAGCAAGAACAAGAGGGCCGCGCAGATTCCTCTGCATCCGAAGTTGGCGTCGCTCTTGGCCAGTCTTAAGCCGGCAGGAGCGTTGCCAACGTCCAAGGTGTTCCCCAAGGGCATTCCACGCGTACCCACGCTAAAGAACGACCTGAAAGCCGCTGGCATCGATTACAAGGATGCCCTGGATCGCCAGGCCGACTTCCATGCCCTCCGTCAAACCCTGGGAACGAACTTGGGCAAGTCGGGCGTCTCGGCCTGGATCGGGAAAGATATTCTGCGCCATAGCGACGTTCGCCTGACGACGCAGACCTACACAGACGCCACCCAAATGCCTACCCGAGAGGCCATCAACAAATTACCGTGGATTCTCGACACACAGATAAACACACAGATTATTGACGCAGACGGTCAAAAGCTGTCCCAAACTGTCATTGTTAAGGCGCGACAAGTATCGGAAGAAAAACTGAATTCTCAGAGGGGAAATCGCACTTTGACACCGATTGTCAATGATTGGCAAAAGACCAGAAAAGCTGCCGCGCTAGGACTCGAACCTAGAACACCCAGATCCAGAATCTGGTGTGCTACCAATTGCACCACGCGGCAAAGTTGGCCGCCGGGCCGGAAGAGGCTTCGACGGGCCGATCATCAAACGATACCTTGGCTTCAGAAGCAAGTTCTTTCCTTGCGGTCGTAGCTGGGCCACGTCAATTTTTTCCGGAGTACAATTTACTCCGTATTCGGCATCTCTTTGGGAATCAAAGAAATGAGCGGGTGACGAGACTCGAACTCGCGACATCAACCTTGGCAAGGTTGCACTCTACCAACTGAGTTACACCCGCATTGTTGGCAAGAAGGCAAAACTAACCAAGCCGCCGATTGGGTTCAAGTCTTTTCCTTGCGAGAGATACCGGGCCTCTCTAATGGAGGTTTTCTCCTCTTGTCCTCTTGCGCAGGGGTTCATTGCCCATTTGCGCCGTTGAATCCGGTCACGCTTTCCACAGCGGCTGCAAATCCGGATCGCTCTGCGCGTCCTGGCGGAACCGTTTGTCGAGACTGCAGCTCTTTTCCAGCAACTGCCGCCCCGCCGTTAGATCGCCGAGCTGCGTCTCGTAACAGGCCAGGTTGTAGTAATAGAGGGCTGTTTCGCGGATCGATTCCGGCGCGTCCAGCAAGGTTGATTTCGCCTCTACCGTCTGCTTCAGCTCGTGCTGGCAATAGGCTGTCTTGAACCAAAACTCCAGTTCATGTGGCCAGCGTTTGCACAGTGATTTTCCCAGCTCTATCCCTTCCTCCCACTGCTTCAATTCCATGACCAACTCGAGGCGAGCCAGCCACACCAGCGCATGGTCCTTCAGCTCTTCCGGAAATTCCTCCAGCTCGCGTTCCGCTTCATCCAGCATTCCCAGTTCGATATAGCCCACGAACGGCTGCAGCAGGGCTTCAATATTACGCATCGCGATGATTGGAAAAAAGTTAAGGCACGACCGCCCAGTATTTCGCGGATTCGGCTGGCGTGGTCGGTTTCCATTCATTTTGCGCCGTTGTGTCGAGCCCCAGTTCTGTACGCACGATATCCTCGGAAACCTCCGCCAGCCGGTTAGATGCATAGGATCGCCGCAAGCCATTGGAGATATGCGTCACACGTGCATCGATACAGGCGTTGCGCAGTAGATTCGCCACCTTCTTGTGCGCCACCACCAATCCGTTCCGTTCCTTGAATGGCGCCAGGAAATCGATCAGGTTGCTCTTCAGTGGTACCGTCCGACCAATTTTCACCACCGGCGGGGCGAGGGCCACCTCCTGTTTGGAAAAATCGAGATGCTTCCATTCCAAGGCCGTCGCCTCGGCGGGCCGCAATCCCGCGAACGCCCCCAGCACCACATACATCAGGACCGATTGCATTTTCGGCTCCTCCTTGCTGTTCCACAGCACGGAAAGCAGCCGTTGCAAATTTTCCGGTGCATAGACTGTCGTCTGCACGGGCTCAACCTTCTCGATGGGCATAGCCGCCGATGCTGCCGCAAAGCGCGAGACAAGGCGAACGCCATCTTCGGCGAAGGCGTTTTTAGCTCACCACGATGAAAAAGAGCGCACCGTTGCTGTTTTGATGCCAGTACCCACGTTGATGATGGTGATACGTATAAGGATAGTAATGGCCATTGGTGGCACGGTACCCATTCTGGTTGTAGCCATTGCTGTTGCCATTCCCATTGCCATTGTGTGCCGCGGCTTGCAGGACGCCTGCCACAAGAAGAAAGGTGAACAGTGCCGCTACCAACAGGGAAACTTTGCGGTTGGGCTGCGAGAGAATATTTTTCATAAGCGCAATCTAGTTGCTGGAGGACTTCCGCGTAATGGGGCCTTCACCCCATAAGAATCGCGGGCATTCCGGGCTTGGGCGGAGGCCCTCTCGTTTTCCTTCGTCTTCAAATATTAGAAGATGGAAATCCGACCTCCATGCCTTAAACTCTTTGGCACCCCTATGAACACCAACCCTCACATGGACACCCTCGAAGCCACGGTCCGCGCGCTCCTCGCTCCCGGCAAAGGCCTCCTCGCCGCCGATGAAAGTTTTCCCAGCATCGAGAAGCGCTTCAAAAGCATCAGCCTTCCCTCCACCGAGGAAAACCGCCGTGCCTATCGCGACATGCTTTTCACCACGCCTGAGCTCGGCCAATTCATCAGCGGCGTCATTCTTTTTGACGAGACCATACGCCAGAAAGTCGCAGGCGTCCTCGTTCCGGAATATCTCGCTTCCAAAGGCATGGTCCCTGGCATCAAGGTTGATCTCGGTGCCGTAAATCTTCCTAATTTCAAGGGAGAAAAATTCACCCAGGGTCTCGACGGTCTCCGCGAGCGCCTTGCCGAGTACTACAAACTCGGCGCCCGCTTCACCAAATGGCGCGCGGTCATCAACATCGGGGAGGGGATGCCCAGCACCGCTTGCATTGAGACCAATGCCTATGCCCTCGCCGTCTACGCCGGCCTCAGCCAGGAAGCCGGTCTCGTTCCCATCGTTGAGCCCGAGGTCATCATGGACGGCCCTCACGACCTCGCCCGTTGCGAGGACACCATCCACCTGACGCTCAAGTCGGTCTTCGACGCCCTCGTTGTCAACTGCGTCATGCTCGAGCAAATGATCCTCAAGAGCGGCATGGTTCTTTCCGGCACCACCTGTCCGCAACAGGCCACAATCGGAGACATTGCCTGGGCCACGATCCGTGTTTTCCGTCGCACCGTTCCCGCTGCGGTTCCCGGAATCGTCTTCCTCTCCGGCGGCCAAAGCGACGAACTTGCCACCGAACGCCTCAACG
>Ga0207641_10001824_pt1 | contig 20487 bp, 22 predicted proteins | sample KBSSwiS62_FD_184306 | JGI IMG/M metagenome (GOLD analysis project Ga0207641, IMG submission 184306) | Switchgrass rhizosphere microbial communities from Kellogg Biological Station, Michigan, USA - KBS Switchgrass S6-2 (SPAdes) (version 2) | ecosystem: Host-associated > Plants > Roots >... | reverse complement strand
GGCCAGCCGTCATCGCGCGACCCCCAAAAGTGAATGCTCCTGACACAGATCGCGCTGAGTGCGGCGCATCGACGACTGTTATTTTGCGAGCTATTTCGGCGCATCGGCCTTCTTGAGTGCCAAAGCGGCGCGAACCGCCGGCGGCAGCTCGTGCATCCGCTTGATGTACGCCGCCATCGTCCACAACTCCTGGTCCGAGTTCCACTTTCCGTTGGCAAACATTCCAGTGCGCCGGATGCCGTGCTTCGCAATCCAGAAAATTTGCGCTTCCGTGTAGCTGGTTCCCTCTTTGTGAAATTGCGGAATCGGCGGAAACAGCGAGCCGCTAATATCTTCCTCACTCCCCGCGCGGCCGTGGCACCCCGAACAACCGCTGATGAACAACTTGCCACCCGCGATCAGATTTTCCTCGGTCGGCACCACAGGATTGGGCATCTCGGGCGCTCGCCGCCGCACCGACGCATGCACCGCCGGCTTCATTAGCCGGGCCTCCCATCCAGCAGGCGCCAGATCAGCGCGAACTTCCGCAAAGCCCAGCCGCAAATACGCAACCCCGCAAAGAATGAAAAGCAACGCTCCAGCCACCACGCCCAGCAGAAAAGTCCTCATCTTTGTCTCCGTCGTTCGATCGATCCAGGCAGGTCCTTCCCCTTTCGACGAGCCGAGGTCGTTATTGAGAGCAGTATCGCAGCTGTTTTGCTGATTTTGGCAACGCGCGAATGTCGATTTCCCTGTTCACCCAGACGACGATCATGTAGAGGATGTAACTTGATTCCCAGCGGAGCTTCACAATGAGATTCCTATGCTTGGTTTACTGGATACGTTGGCCAACCTTTCGCCCAGCGAAAAAGCAGCCTTGGATCGCAACTCTTTGGCATACGACGACGAATTGCGCAAAAAGAATCAGTACATAGCCGCCGAAGCGCTGCCGCCAGTCGGCCGCGCGGCACGGTCCGAGTCCGACGGACCCTTCGCCGAAACCAAAGAGGTGGTGGCCGGCTTCATCCGGATCGAGGCCGCCGAAATGGACCCAGGCGCTTGAAATCGCGCCGGGAATCCCGCTAGCTAAGCCCGCTAGTGTCGAAGTCCGCCCGGTAATGCGCCTCGGCGGCTAATTTCTCGACATAACGACGCAAGGGGGCCCCGCAGGAACGGTGGCCTCGCGTATGAGTCTTAATTAAGATCGGTCAACTTGATCAATCGTAGAAAACGGTCGTACTAGCCACATTTTTCGCTACACCCTGAGGTCAATCAGTCAGCGGGCGTCGGCGAGTGCAGGGCGACCTGCGAGAGTTCGCCTCGTCTGGTCCAGAAATAGACCGCAAAGGCAATCGTCACAATTGGCAGAACCGCACCGAATTCGTCGATGAACCAGGCGGTCTTACCTGTGTTGCGGGTTAGCGGAGTGAAGAACCCCTGGATGTAAAGATTGTGACTGGCGTGGAGTAATGCGCCGGTCCAGAGACTTCCGGACTTCAATCGCAACCAGGCGAAAACAAATGAGATGGAAATGACCAGGGCAGTGAAACAGCTGAGGCCATACCAGGTGGGCGTGCCGCTGTTGTAGTCGCCCCAGATCAAAAGAGGATAGTGCCAGCAAGACCACACCGCGCCGCTGAGGAGCGCCGTGCCAGTAAAACTGAGTTTCTTCGAGAGTTCCGGGACGAGAAAACCACGCCAGCCAATTTCCTCTCCAAGAGCACTGGCCAGACCTCGGGCTGCCCCGAAAGTACCTCCAATCAGTATGTAAAGAGCAGTGGCGCCCGCAGGCGAGAGAGGCAAGCCCATGCGCGGGACGAGTTGCGCCATAAAGTCATGATTCGGGAATCCACCCAGTCCCGTACTCCACACAACGACGTAGGCAATGAATGCATAGAGCAGCGGGATCAACCAGCTTTTCGCCGCGTAACCCGTGGCCGGCCACTTCCAGCCGAGTTCGCTGAGGTTACGGCCATTAAGCTTGAGTGTGGCCATTCCCGCGAACGCGGGACACCACATGATGCCCAGCACGTAGAGACCGCCCGCCGCGCCGAGCGTGTGCGCCTTCAACACAAGAAAGTAGAAGACGGAACTTAAGCCGAAGACGAATAACAAATACGTCGCAATTTGTCGCCACGAGTCTTTCTGCGCTTCCATCAAGACCTCCGCGTGACTCTACTGTTCGCCTGCTTGAAACAAGATTCCATGGGCCCCGGCGTGACCAGCAGATTCAAATGCGCAGGTAGTTAAGCCGGATGATGCCGCAATTTCAGCAATACCGACACCTGTTCTCGTTTGCGAGCAGCCGGAATACTATCGAACTTCGTTGCCTCCGTGCAACAAGTATTGAAATTGCTTGACACGATGCAACAATCGTTGTATTTGCCTAGACGCAGCTTAAGCACCCCTGCGATTGCAAGGTGCTGGCGCCGCGCGGAGAATCGTGAATTATTCGAACAAGGCTTCGGCTCAAGGATCCGATCGCGGAGGTATTCCCGATCGGCAAACCGCACTGGAAGCGCGTTTTGCCAGCGCTCAATCAAACTTGAATCCTAGCCGCCGGAAGCTGTTGCGGATGATTTTGGAGAAACCCGAGGATACCTACTACCTTTCCTCACGCGAACTGGCCAAGCGTTGTGAAGTGGACGCCGCGACGATTGTGCGGACCATTCAGGTGTTGGGCTACCGAAAGTTCGCGGAATTCCTGGCCGACCTGCGTTCCCACTTCGTCACACGCATAACTCCCTATAGCGTTTTGAAAGCCGCGTCGCAGGAAAAGCGCACCGTCGCCGATCGCATCCGTCACAACATCGAACTCGACCTGCGCAATCTGCAGTCCCTGCAATCCACCGTCGATTCGGAGCGAATCGTCGCTCTCTCTCGGCGAGTAAAAAAGGCTCGCCGCATTCTTGTTGTTGGGATCGATTTGGCTGCGTCCTTGTCTTGGTACCTCGCATACGGCCTGATGACCTTGGGATTTGCCGCCGAGGCTCCCGTCGGCAGCACCGGCAACGTGCATCGGCGAGTGCGCACTCTGACATCGCGCGACTTGCTGATCGCCATCAGTTTTGGCCAATGCTTGCGCGACACCGTCGAAGCCGCACAGCGCGCGAAAAAACAGGGTGTTCTCACTTTTGGGATTACCGACACCGAAACCTCGCCATTGGCCAAGATTTGCGAGGACACGTGCTTTGCCTCAGTAGCGAGCCCCTCGTTTGTGGGTTCTTATGTCGCGCCATTTTCATTGCTGGGCACGATATTGACGGCTTGTGCCCATACACAGACTGCGCGCGCTCTGGAATTGCTGCGGCGTAGTGAAGAAGAGGACCGCGCGGACCGTCGCTGGTACAACGCCGAAAGAGATATCAACGAAGTACGGAAATGACGCCGGAATGAATTCGTTCGAGCACGCTTCAGGGGGAAACATGGGCAAGAAACTGCGCTTTGATGTCGCGTTCGTTACCCGCTGGCCCTTGCTGATTTTGATCGTCGCGTTGCTGACGCTGGTGCAGTCTGCCCGCGCGCAGACAAGTTCGACGATCGAGGGCACCGTAACGGACAAGCAGGGGCTCGCAGTCACCGGGGCAGAAATCCGCGCGGAGGGTTCAACGGCCGCCGCGAGCCGAACCGTTGTGACCGACGCGAGCGGTGCATACCAGATCGCCGGCCTGCCCGCAGGAGTCTATAAGCTGACGATTACACGCAGGGGTTTTGGTACGCGGATCTTTGAGGGGCTGGAACTCACACTCAATCGCACCCTGAATTTTGACGTGAAGCTGGAAGTCGGAGAGGTGCAGGAGCGAGTGGAAGTTTCGGCGGATATTCCTCTTTTGGACACCAACTCCTCGTCCACCGGCGCCACAGTCGTTCCAAAGCAAATTGAGAACATGCCGATCAACGGGCGAAACTATCTCGACCTGCTCCAACTCGTGCCCGGCGTAGCCATTAATCGCCAGGCGGACGCGAACAGCGATAACGCCACGCCGGTACTTGGTGAGCGCGCCAACAATACCGGATTTCTAATCGATGGGTTGCCCAATCAGAATGAACTGAATGGAGGGCCAGCCGCTCAATTCAATCAGGATACGATTGCGGAGTTCCAGGTCATCACCACCGGATACAATGCGGAGTTCGGGCATTCCTCAGGAGGCGTGGTTAACGTCATTACAAAATCAGGATCGAATGACGTACATGGGGTCGCTTCCGCGTACCATCGCAACAACGTGTTCGACAGTTCTGATATTTCGGGCAAAGACGTGCCGTACTTGTTGCGATGGGATTACGATCTTGCTGCCGGCGGGGCAATTGTCAAAGACAAAGCATTCTGGTTCGGTTCGGCCGAACGAATTCACGAAAATCGACAGCTCAATTTTGTAGCTCCTGACAACACTCCCCAATTCATCCTCGACAACGAACAGAGTTTCAACCAACCGACCACCGATCGCGAGACTCGCCTCTTCGCCAAATTCGATCAAGTTCTCGGGAAGCACCATCTAACCGAGCAAGTGAACTACACCAACGTTCACGTTAACAGCACTAATCCTCTCTCAGCCTCTACATCGCTCCCTTCTACGCGCACCAATCTTGGCGATCGCAATCTGCTACTGGGTTTCAGCGATACAGTCACTTTTGGCGATTCCAACAGCCCTTTCATCCTCAACCTTCGTGGGCAATATCGAGACGGATCCACGCTCACCAGCCCCGCACATCCTGAGGCCGGGCCCGACACAATTTTCAATATCTTCAGCGGTTTCGATACCGGGGGGGTTTTCGGGGACCTTGGGTCGCCAGAGTTCGGCGCTACTTTTACGCCCTCCCATCTGGATCAAAAGTACGGAACCTTTGGTGCCAGCCTCGCAAAAGCTTTTGGGCGTCACACTGTCAAATTTGGCTGGGATTTCGAACGAACCCAGGTCGATGGCGTCGAAGCCAACGGCCAGCTGAATCAACTCTTTGCAACCCAGGCCGATTACGAACAGTTCGGCCCGATCGATGCCGGATTCTTTCTCCTTCTCACCACTGGCGGACTCACGCCCGAGGCCAACCGCATTAAACTTCGCAACAACTACAATGGCCTTTGGATTCAAGACGACTGGAAGATCACTCGCCGCTTGACGGTGAATGCCGGCCTTCGTTGGGATTACGATTCCGCCTTTCAGAAAACGGACAACATCTCTCCGCGAATCGGCTTCGCCTGGTCAGTCACGCCGAAAACCGTCGTTCGCGGAAGCTTCGGCCTCTTCTATGATCATTTTCGCCTAGGCCTTGTTCGCGACATTCCTGGTTTCGGCGGCGCGGACATCCACTTAGCCCAACCGCTCTCTTTTCCACGCTTGTTCTTCGGCGTGCCCACGATTGCTCCACAATTGTTCGGTGTATGCCAATCGACGTCGCTGACCGACGCACAGATTGCGGCAAGTGGTGCGACATGCCCGTTCGACGGCATCATTCCTGGAGACACTTCCACGCTTTATGGAATCGACCATCTCAACAACGTAGGACTGACTCCGATTCCTGCGAATTCACCTGTGAATATCGGCAACGTCCAACAGTTGTCCGGCCTCAACCCAGACCAGTTCCTCAGTGCCGCTGACGCCGCCATTGGTAAGCCCGATGGCTTCTGGTACTGGGGACCGTTTGGTACGCTCTCGTTCGATGTCATAACGCCAGGAAGCTTTCCCGTAACCATTGATCCGAGCTTCGCCACGCCCTACAGCCGCAGCTATACGCTTGGCGTGCAGCGCCAGCTCGGTAATCAGTGGTTGATCTCGCTGGACTTCTACCACAAAGCAATCGAGAACCTCTTAGGCGTTCGGCAGACAAACCTGCCTTTCGACGCGCGCGTTACAGGCGTAACGCCTTCGAGCCAGGTCAATGGCTTCGGCCCTTGGTATTCAGGGATCTATGACGCTGGGATTCTCTCCCTTGAGAAGCGTATGAGTCATCGCTTCACTCTGGGAGGCAGCTATACTTACGCCTCTGCGCATGATGATGCGCTCAATTACAATCTCGGAACCGGCGCCTTGAATACAAGCAGCGGGGGTAACAACGGTTACCCTACCGACAGTTTCCGCGGAAGCATACCCGTTGTGACCGATCCTGGTTCCGGTTCTTGTACCGGACAAACCAATACAGATCATTCCTTCACGGCCTGTAATGGGGCCTTTGTGCCTAAGGCAGGCACCTTCTACGATGGAGCCAAAATTGATAGCGGCCCATCCGATTTGGCATTACGCCACACTTTTGAACTCCATGGTCTCGTGGAGCTGCCCTGGAAGATCGAGTTCAGCAGCCTATTCCGCGCGCAGAGCGGTTTTCGTTATACCGTCGCGGCAGCGCAACCAGTCGATCTCGACGGCAACGGCACGTTTAACGGCCGTGACCTGAAGACCGGCCGCAATGCCTTCATCGCGCCTCGTTTCGTAAATATGGACCTACGCATTGCAAAAACCTGGACTTTCCGCGAGCGCTTCAAAATTCAGGGCCTTTTTGAATTCTTCAATCTCTTTAACAATGCCAATCCTGCCGCAATTCAAACTCAGGAAGCCCAGACCGACACGTTCAAGACCGTTTCTCAGCGGCTACCCGGTCGCGAAGGGCAAGTCGGGTTGCGTTTTATCTTTTGATCCGCCGGCGCCAAACGAAGAATGGATCTGAGCATCAGTCCGACGGCATAAGTATGACGAACAAGATCAGATGTCCGGAAATCAAAATTCAGGGGGATTCATGAGCAGGAATGGAGCAACTGCGAGGTTGGCGGGCCGATTTTCCAGAGGAGCTTTGCGCGCTGCCATTTTCGGAGCGCTAGCGTTAGCTTTCATTGCCGTTTACCTCTGCCAGGCGCAAGAGCCGAAAAAACCCACTAGTTTGCCTACGGCGCCGGCGGTTCCGGGAGCGTCGTCCGCCTTTCCCGCTCCAACTCATGAACTGACTGCGGCCGACTTGGAGTCGTTTCTCGACGGCATGATGCCAGCGCAACTCGAGCGCGAAGACATCGCAGGAGCTGTAGTGTCCGTCGTAAAGGACGGCAAGCTGCTGTTCGCCAAGGGCTATGGCTACTCGGACATGGAAAAGCGCCAGCCGGTCACGCCCGACGCCACTCTGTTTCGGCCTGGTTCGATCTCCAAACTTTTCACCTGGACTTCGATCATGCAACTGGTCGAACAAGGCAAACTGGACCTGGACAAGGATGTGAACGGCTACATCGATTTCGCGATTCCGCCGGCTAACGGTAAACCCATCACGCTGCGCGACATCATGACCCACACCTCGGGCTTTGAAGAAACTGCCAGGGACCTCTTCGTGGCCGATGCACAGCACCTCACGCCTCTCGATCAATACTTGAAGCAACACCTACCCAAGCGGATTTTCCCTCCATTTGTGGTGCCTGCATATTCCAACTACGCGACTGCTCTTGCCGGCTACATCGTGCAGCGGGTGTCAGGCAGGCCGTTCGAGCAGTATGTCGCGGAAAATATTTTTACTCCGCTGGAGATGAAGCGCACTACGTTCGTCCAGCCGCTCCCTGACGACATCAAATCCCTCATGTCGCTCGGCTATCGTAAGGCATCGGAAAAACCCCAGCCCTTTGAGTTTGTCGAAGCCTTCCCAGCGGGCAGCGTCGCCACCACCGCGAAGGATATGGCGACTTTCATGATTGCCCATTTGCAGGACGGCAAATTCGGAGACAAGCCGATTCTTCGCCCCGAAACGGCAAAGCTCATGCACACGCGTACCTTTGGTTCCGACGATCGTCTCAACGGCATGGCCCTCGGGTTCTACGAGGAGTCGCGCAACGGCAAGCGCATCATTGGTCACGGCGGAGACACCGAGCTCTTTCACAGCGATCTTCACTTGATCCTCGCCGAAAACGTTGGTCTATTCGTCTCTTACAACAGCGCCGGCAAAGGAGAAGTGAGCGGGCGGGGCATTCTGTTCGACAAGTTTCTTGACCGCTATTTCCCCTACACCCCTCCGGCCCCAGCAAAGATTGCCGATGCTAAGGCGGATGCAGCCAGCATTGCCGGGCTGTACAAGAACAGCCGAAGATTTGAGTCGTCGTTCCTGAAATTGCTTACGCTTTTGGGGCAGATGAAGGTCATACCGAATGCCGACGGAACCATCAGCCTTGATGCGTTGAAGGCGCCCAGCGGTGCGCTGCGCAAATTCGAAGAGATCGGGCCGTTCCACTATCGCGAAGTCCACGGCCAGGACGAGCTCGCATTCAAAAAGGATTCCGACGGCCTCTGGCAGTTCCAGGTGGAGATTCCGGTATTCATCTTTCAGCAGACGGGCCTTCTGGAAAACAAGTACTTCAATTTCGTGATTTTGTTCTTCGGATTGGGCGTTGTCTTATTGACCGTCTTGCTCTGGCCGGTCGGCGCGCTGATCCGCAAACATTACACACGCCCGTTGGCTCTGCAGCTGCCGGAGCGCCGCCAACGCTTGTACGTGCGTTTGGTCTGCGCTCTCTTTGTAGCCCTGTTCGTCGGCTGGGTTGCGGTTCTTTCGGCGACTGACGACATCACCGCTATTAACACGCTTCCGCGCTGGGTCATCATCTTCGGGATAATAGGTGTCCTCTGTTCCCTCGGCACAATTCTCGTCGTGTTAAATGCGTTTCGCAGCTGGCGTACTTCAGGAAGATGGATTTGGGCGAAGCTGCACGACCTGATGCTGGCATTCGCGTGCGTAGGGCTGGTATGGTTCTTGCTCTACTGGAAACTCATGAACTTCAACGTCCACTTCTAAATGACGCGGGCTCCCGGGAATCCATGAAGATCGAATCCATCGTAGTCCGCGAAATCCACATGCGGTTGAAGTCACCGTTCGAAACCAGTTTTGGAACGGTTCAAGACCGCAGGATTCTACTGATAGAGGCCGTGGCTGACGGCGTCAGCGGATGGGGCGAGGTCACCGCTGGCGAAACGCCGGGATATAACGCCGAAACCACCGATACCGCGTGGCACATCATTTCGAACTTTGTTGGACCTTTGCTTCCGGGCAAATTTCTCGCCGGCGCTTCCGAGTTTCCAGATCTCGTCGGCCATATCCGCGGACACGAGATGGCCAAGAGCGGCGTCGAAAACGCTCTTTGGGACGCGGAAGCCAAGCTGGCCGGACTTCCCCTCTCGGGCCTTCTCGGCGGCGCGAAGCAAGAAATTAACTGCGGCGTTTCGCTGGGCATTCGCGAGAATCCGCGATCCCTGGTCGCAAGAGTTGAACAGGAACTCCGCAGCGGCTACCAGCGAATAAAACTCAAGATCAAGCCGGGAAAGGACTACGATTTTGTAAAGGCAGTTCGCAGGGAGTTCCCGAAAATCCTTCTCTCTGTGGATGCGAATTCCGCGTATCGGCTCAATGATGCCGGACACCTTGCCGCCTTCGACGATTTCGATCTGCTCATGATGGAGCAACCTCTGGATTGGGACGACATTTATGCTCATGCAAAGCTGCAGCCGCTGATCAAATCGCCGATTTGTCTCGACGAGTGCATTCACAACACCAGACATGCATTGGCAGCCATCGAGCTGAATGCCTGCCGGGTCATTAATATCAAAATTGGCCGCGTTGGCGGGCACACCGAGGCACGGCTGCTCCAGAAAGTCTGTAAAGACCGCGGCATTCCGGTGTGGTGCGGCGGTATGCTTGAGTCCGGAATTGGGCGCACACACAACATCGCGGTGTCTACCCTCCCGGGATTTACTCTTCCCGGCGACGTTTCGGCGAGCAATCGCTATTGGGATGAAGACATCATCGAGCCTGAAGTGGAAGTTAGCACAAACGGGACAATTCGCGTCCCGGCGGCTCCGGGGATTGGCTACCGGGTCCGCCGTGACCGTGTGGAAGCACTCACGGTAAGGTCACAAACTTTTTCGACAAAGCGTCAGGCCTCTGTTTTGACCACTTAATCCAAACTAAGGCAGGTGTTTCTTGAAACGTCGGTGCCCAACCGTTGCTGGCAGGCTTATCGTTACAATCATTCTCGCACTTGGCAGCCTTTCATCTTCCTTCGCGCAGCAGTCGTCCCCGCCTCAGACTTTCGACATTCTCATCAAAAACGGGAAGGTTCTCGATGGCACGGGCAATCCTTGGTATTCCGCCGATTTGGGCATTCGCGGCGACCGAATCGTTGCTATCGGCAAGTTATCCAGCGCAACAGGCAAGAAGACCATCGACGCTGCGGGAAGAATCGTCGCTCCCGGCTTTATCGATACGTTGGGCCAGTCCGAGATGGCGCTTTTGATCGATAACCGTGCGCTCAGCAAATTATCACAAGGAATTACAACGGAAATTACCGGCGAAGGCGGTTCCATCGCTCCGCAGAACCAAAAGACAATCTCTCCCATGCAACCGGTGCTGGACCATTACAAACTCACGGTGGATTGGACAACGCTCGATGGCTATTTTCGACGACTGGAAAAGCAAGGCACTCCTCTAAATATCGGCACCTACGTCGGCGCGGCTCAGGTTCGTGAAGCAGTGATCGGCGACGACGATCGCCCACCCACTCCTGCAGAACTCGACCAAATGAAAGCGCTTGTCGAACAAGCGATGAAAGACGGTGCCTTCGGGATTTCGACGGCTTTGATCTATCCGCCGGGGCACTATGCGAAGACGGAGGAACTCATCGAGCTCGCGAAAGTTTCAGCGCGCTATGGCGGCCTTTACGCCACCCATATGCGAAGCGAAGGCGCTTCGGAAATGGCCGCTGTCGACGAAGCAATTCGAATTGGGCGGGAAGCCGGCCTTCCCGTGGAGATATTTCACCTTAAAGTCAGCGGCAAGCCTCGCTGGGGATCGATGGTGAAGATCGTCGAGAAAATCCAGGCGGCCCGCGATTCCGGATTGGATATTCGAGCCAATCAGTATCCATATATAGCAGGTGGCACGGCGCTTGCATCGTCGCTTCCCCCATGGGTCGCCGACGGCGGTATGGCGAAGCTGCTCGAGCGTCTTAAGGACTCGAAAGTTCGGGCGCGCATCAAAACCGACATGGCTACAGATCACGCTGATTGGGAAAACCTCTTTTTCGATTGCGGCGGTGGCTCTGGAATCTTGATTGCTGGCGTGGTGAACCCGGATCTGAAAAAGTACAACGGCAAGACGGTCGCTGAGATGGCCAAAGCAGAGAATAAAGAAGAACTCGAAGCCCTCTTTGACTTTATTCTGAAAGACAATGCACAAACTGGAGCGCTGTACTTCATGGCGAGCGAAGAAGATTTGGTCTATGGCCTGAAGCAGCCCTGGACTTCCATTGGACTTGACGCCAGCGAGTCGCCGCTCGATGGTCCCTTGTATGAGCCGCAAAGTCATCCTCGGGCGTTTGGTTCCATGCCTCGCTTTCTCGGCCGCTACGCGCGCGACCAGAAGCTCATGCCCCTGCCGGAAGCGATTCGCAAAATCACATCAATGCCGGCGCAACGCCAACGCTTGGTCGGCCGTGGACAGATTCAAGTCGGCTATTTTGCGGACATCACCATAATCGATCCGGCCGCAGTCATCGATCGAGCTACATACACGGACTCGACAAAGCTATCGGAAGGGATCGACACGGTTCTCGTGAATGGGCAGGTTGAATTCGAACACGGCGCCCTCACGGGCGTGAACGCGGGACGTGCGCTTCGCGGTCCCGGCTGGGCAAACTAGCTACTCCGCTCAATTTCTCGGTGCGGGCCATGTTTAACTTAACTTCCTTGTAGGCTCGTAGCTCAGTTGGTTAGAGCGCCACCTTGACACTTCGCAGCTAAGGTTGTGCGACTGTTTGCGATCAACATCTAAGGACTAATACCGTCAAGCGGTTAACGGGTTTCTGCTGGGAGCTAGCTGGCCTATCAATTACTACCACTTGTAATCTGAGTGTGCACCAAATTGTACGCCAATATTTTACGGCGACAAACACCAAGATCGCGCGGCCTTGCCAGTCACCTAGCAGGCTTGGAATCTACGATCAGCGGATTATGAGTTCTAAAAAGTCCGGTTCGCATTGACTGCGATTAATTGCCACTGTTTGCTATGGCGTTGATTCTGTTTGAGGTTAAGGACGTTCAAAATCCTTACTGCTCTACTACCAATCGATGTGCTATTTGATTGAGGGTGGGCAAAGTGAATGGGCGATAATGCTCTGGCCCACGACCCTTCGGTTAACAGCCGAAGAATACAAAAATCTAAATGCCTTGTTGCGTGTCGCTTACCGGAAAACTCAGCTATTTTCGGTCCCTCAGTTGGGCTACACCGTTATTTCTTCAAGCTGTACGCGCTCGATTCGAAGCTCTCTCTGAAAGCATCGCCAGCAAAGGCCGAGGCGGAAAAGGCCATGCAGGGCCACATCCTCGGACAGGGCGAACTTGTCGGTCGGTATCGCCGCTAACTGCGAACTCATCATCGCTCTTTCGGTGGTTTTGAACTTCGTCGCAATCGAACGGCCCAATGGTTCCCTGCCACATCGCTGAGTCCAGTACACCTTTCCGGCTGCAATTGTACGCTCTTCAGCCTATGGCGATCGCTTCCCGGATGCCCCACCATCAACACTTAGCACGTACCTCTGCTTCAGTCGCCCACCTCAATGGTAGCTGTATTAGAGATCGAGCTGAGCATTCAAATTGAATTCCGGACCGGTCACCAGAGAAAGACCGACGTCCTTGGAGCCCTATATGAAAGAGAACCGCCTGAAGCACCTATATCTTGAAGAATTGAAGGACCTCTACAACGCCGAGAATCAATTGATAAAAGCTCTGCCGAAAATGGCCAAGGCATCGACATCGGCAGAATTGCGCACCGCTTTCGAAAAGCACCTTGAACAAACGAAGGAGCACGCCGCAAGACTCGAACGGATTTTTAAGGCCCTTGGGGAAAACCCGAAAGGAAAACATTGCAAGGGTATGGAAGGGTTGATCGAGGAGGGCAGCGAGATGATTCAGGAAGTCTCCGAATCGGAAGAACTGGACGCTGGCCTTATCTCCTCTGCTCAACGCGTGGAGCATTATGAGATGGCCGGCTACGGTTGCGTTACCACCTACGCCAAGCTTCTCGGGGAAAATGACGCGATGTCGCTTTTGAGGCAGACGCTCGAGGAGGAAAAAACGACCGACAAGAAGCTGACCGAGCTCGCGAATGCCATCAACCTCGAAGCCGCAGAGTCCTCAGACTCTGAGGTCGCCCAGCATCCCAAGAAGAGCAAAGCGGCGCGCATGTAACAGGGCTCAGCGAACAAACGGAGGTATCAAATGAAAGTAAAGTGGATGAAATCTTCGCGGTGGCTGCTGCCTGTGGGGACGCTGATGATGGGCGCAACTCTCACGGCGGCGCCAACTCCGAGATATCAAGACCCGCAGCAACCTGCACCCGATAACACCAAGCAAAACAAAAACCAAAGCAACCCGAGCGCGGACCAACAAAAGATGAATGCCGCGGACCGCGAACTCACGCGCAAGATTCGAAAAGCCATTCACGACGATTCGGACCTCTCAACATATGCGCACAACATCAAAATCATCTCGCAGAACGGCAAGGTCACCCTGCGCGGACCGGTGCGCTCCGAAGAGGAGAAGGCCAACATCGAGGCCAAGGCCGTAGCCGCAGCGGGTCAAGACAATGTGAGCAACGAACTGCAAGTCGCACCACCCAAAAATTGAGCACGAACGTAAAGGAGAAGGTGAATGTCAGAAAAAAAGGTAGCAGTCTTTGGAATTTATTCGACGCGCGTAGCGGTGGAAAATGCGACCGATGGTCTCGTTCAAGCCGGATTTCCCACCTCTGATATCTCGGTGCTTTTGCCAGAGAGTCAGGGAGGAACGGGCGTCAAGAACATCGGAACCGAAAAAGCTACGAAAGCGCCCGAAGGCGCAGCAGCTGGAGTAACCGCAGGAGGAGCGATTGGAGGCACCCTCGGCCTGCTGGCAGGCGTCGGTCTATTGGCAATACCGGGCCTCGGGCCTTTCATCGCCGCCGGACCGATCATGGCGGGACTTGCGGGTCTTGGCGTAGGAGGAGCCGTGGGTGGTGTGACCGGCGCCTTGATCGGAATGGGCATTCCGGAATTCGAAGCGAAGCGCTACGAAGACCGCCTCAAAAAAGGTGGAATTCTGCTGTCCGTTCACTGCGATACCTCGGAAGAAATTAGCTTGGCCAAACAGGTCCTGCAACGCACAGGCGGGGAAGACGTTTCTTCCACCGGGGAATCTTCTGCGAAGGAATCAAACGATGCTCGTCGCGCCGCGCGCGGAAGCGTCTAACTCGGGGAGAGGAGGACTCTTTACAGCGTCCCTCCTCCCTCCTCTCTTCTTCTCGGAGACGGAATACTCGCGACTGCCGCTCGTGTCTTGGGGAAAAAAACCGCCGAACATTCGGGCATGGGTACTCGCCAAGGACGCTCCAGCCTTGGTTAGGTGGGATGGACCCTTGAATACCGACGGTCCGGTTTGGCGGATGGAACTCGCTATTCCTGCAGTGTGGCCGGACACCAAGGGCGTTCGCCGTCAAAAGTCGAACGACCATTGATTTGACAATGGCACGGCGCACGACACTCAGGCTACAGGCGGAGGTTTCCTGTATAGGCTGCCACGGGGATTGATACTCCCCGCACTACCTCCCGCCTGCGTCCACCGAAGATCGACCACCATTTGGGTTGACTCAACCGAAATCGAGGTCACCCGTTTTCCAACGACTCTCGTCGTTTGACGATTGGCGGGGCAGGTGCCCTGCGCCGAGTCTATTGAACCACACCTTGGTGGGGCAAACGGCATCGAACCCGTTCTAAAAAAGTACGACAGCCCTTAAACGCTCGAGACTACAGCAAGCTACTTTCGCAAATACGACTTCAGACCGATATATCGTCGGTTCAAGAAGAGTAACGCTTGAAGCATTCTTCAGCGGTCCTTCAAAGGTGAACACCCTTCGCGAGCGCCGCCAACAGAACGCTTGGCAAAAAATAGGAGAAAGAACATGGATGAGCACAATAATCAACCGGGTCAGCCTTCCCACGGAGAATCAACCGCAAGTGGCGGCACCGGTACGGCTGCTCGTATGAAAGAACAGATCTCGGAAACTACCGCTGATGTGAAGGGACGGGTCAGTGATTTCGGCCGCAAAGCCGCCGACAAGATCGATAGTTCGCGTGAATCAGCTGCCGTTACTCTGGAGAAGACAGCTACTTCGATACATTCGGGCGGGGACAAACTGTCCGGCGTGGCTCACTCCGCTGCTGACAAGGTTCAGGAGACGGCAGATTATGTTCGCCGAACCGATTTGAAGGGCATGGCGGAAGACGTTCAGGACATCGTAAAGCGTTATCCCGGACAAGCGCTGGCGGCGGCGGCCATTCTAGGCTTCCTAGTGGCACGCGGTTTGCGCCGCGGCGACTAGCCATGGCTTAAGGATGACTTTAGCATGGCACTTCAAGTTCATCGGTCCATCCCGGCCGTCCTGCAGGATATCGTCGGCAACATCCAGGAAATCATCCGTTCCGAATTTCGTCTAGCAAAGGCTGAACTCAAAGAAGAGGCTTCGAGAACTTCCAAGCCAGTCGCCACGTTCGGGGTGGGGCTGGTTTTTGGCTTCTACGGAATCGGTTTTCTGCTTCTCTCATTGGTTTATTGGCTGACCACACTGATGGCTGTTTGGTTGGCAGCCCTGCTCACAGGCGCGGGCCTTGCGATTGTCGCTATTGCGCTAATGTCTTCCAGCGGTAAGAGATTAAAGCGTGCGAATCCCACTCCGGACAAAACCATTAGAAGTTTAGAGGAGAATGTCTTATGGAAACATCCGATCAAATAGAACGGCACATCCGGGAAACGCGCAGCGATCTCGGCGACAACTTAAACGAGCTGGGAGATAAAGTCAAAAAAACACTCGATTGGCATGTCCAGTTTGAAGAGCGCCCGGGTACGATGCTGGGCCTGGCTTTTGGGGGCGGTATCATTCTGTCGGCGCTACTTTCCTCAGGCCGTCGTTCGCGCAGCACCTACGCCGGGGCGGGAAGCTCGCGACGAAGGAATGTTGGGACTCCTTCTGGACCACCTTCCACAATGCCGACGAGCAAACCAAGCGAAACACGGCAAGGCGTGGAAGCCTTGGCCGATGCCCTGGTCGGTGTCGCTGTGAACAGAGCGAGTAGATTCATCGACTCACTGGTGCCCGGGTTTGAACGCGAGTTCAGCAGCGCGAAGGCTGGTAAAAGCGCTTCTTCTCGGTCGGATTCCGGAAGCTCCCGAACATCCACGCCCCGCCTAGATCAGCCGCCTTTGGAGCCGACTGACAGCTGCGCGAGCTGATCTGAGTAACCTGCTGAAACAAATGGGCACACTACCTGCGGTCGCTTCTAGGCCACGGGTATGCAGCGATTGGACGTGGGAGAAGTCAACGATTCGTCGGCCTTCCCCAGAAACTGACGGACCTCCTCGTCTGTAAGTTGTGGGAAAGTTTCGTACCACAGGCCAACGGCATAAAACGACGCCGGAGTCCTGAGACAAATGACTTCGTCTACTTCGCTTTTGAATTCGTCGCATGCTTCGCTTGAAGCGACGGGCACGGCGACAACAATACGTTCAGGATCTTGCTGTTTGAGCGCCGTAACCGCTGCGTGCATCGTTGAACCTGTCGCCAAGCCGTCGTCGACCAGAATAATGTCGCGGCCTCGAACCTGCGGGCTCGGCCGATCGCCCCGGAAGGCTCGCTCGCGGCGTGCAAGCTCGCGGATTTCCTCGGCGGTCACGGCTTCTATAACGGATTGCGGAATACCGAAAGCTCCCACTACGTCAGATTGCAGTACTCGCACGTTCCCGCTGGCGACTGCACCCATGGCCAGTTCTTCCTGTCCTGGAACACCGAGCTTCTGAACCAGGAAAATTTCTAAAGGTGCGTGCAGAGCTCGCGCGATTTCGAACGCAACAGGCACACCACCGCGGGGCAGCGCCAGGATCAATAAGTTCGCGCGGCTGACGTAGCGTACGAGTTGGGAGGCCAGTAATCTGCCGGCCTCCGTGCGATCTCGAAAGCGTCTGATATTCTCGTTATCGTTCATCGGCCACTCTAAGAGCGGCTCACTCTAAAGGCGGATGCCAAAAGCCTTCCCAGACAGGTGACCCAGTGCCTTCGCTCAGCAAAGCCAGACAAAGTCCGATAGTCTCAAGACGATCGCACTCCTGGCCTTGCCGCGAAAGAACAGATTTGCGGCTCCGCTAAGCGCGCGAAGTCCGGATAGCTCATGCGAATCGCGTCCCGATGTGTTCCCGCTTTCTTGACGACATTGCGAGGGTACATAAACACTTTCTTCCTGTTTTTTTTGGCGCGAATCGTCACGCCGTGGGCTGCTTTTGAATCAGTCGGATTCGTTCGGCCTTGAAATATCTTTTAGAGCACTTGCCGCTCGAACATTGCTCTTCAAGGCCAGATCGCCCAGGGATACGATTCCCACCAGGCGCTTCTCGCGATTCAGGACTGGAAGCCGCCGCACTTGAAGACCACTCATGCTATCTGCCGCCTCTTGCGTGGTCTCATCCTCAAAAACGTACTTGACGCCGGGAGACATGACTTCGCGGACCGTGCAACGGTCAGGTGGATTTCCCTTTGCAGCTGCGCGAAGCGCAATATCCCTGTCGGTGATCATTCCAACCAGCCGGTCATTTTCGCCGACCGGAAGCGCACCGCAGTTAACTTGCGCCATCAAGGTAGCGACCTTTTCAATCGTATCGTCAGGTGATACGACCAGTACATTCCTGCTCATAACTTCGTGAACTTGCATGTGACTCCTCTCCTCCAACGCCGTTTTATGGGATTTGCTCTCGGCATGAGAAACCTCTCAAACGCCCCTCCTCTCACACGACGCTAGTCGGGCGGAGACTGCTGTTCTATCGGGTAATCCCCTTAGTATTGGAGATCGCGTCAAAACAACAGCGAAACGCCGCCTCAAGCAGATCGATTTTCAGTTCGACGGCCACGATCTTCGCGGACTCGAACAGAACCCGGACACGTGATGATGCAATTGCAATTCTACTCGGATGAACACCGTCGCCCGACGACATCCGAACCCTTATCGGTGACCCAGATGTTATCCTGCGGATCAATTTTGATCGTGTGTGCATAGGACCATGCGTAAAGGTTGTGGCCAATCTCGCGCAGAAATTTTCCGTCACTGCCAAACTCCAGCAACTGCGCTGCCGCCGCGCCATACGCGGGGCCGGTCGTGTTGCCCCGAGAAAACACGAAGATATGACCTTTCGAATTCACAGCGACGCCAGTAACCTCGCCGAAGAAGAGGTCGGCTGGAAGGTGCAAGAAATCAGGCACCGAGCGATATTGAATTTCGGGCACAACGGGCGTTTGTGCAGAAAGTGAACACGTCTTAGACGCCATTGCCATTAAAAGGAGAGTCGTCGAGAATTTCATTTTCACTCCAATCTTGGCGAACACGGTTCGAGCATGGATTTTTGAAGTGTCTTGCGGTATCGACTAGGCGAACCGTCGTCCAATATAGCGCACATAGACCAATATCCGAGATTCTGATGGGTTGGTCCGCTAGTCGGAAGTTATGGTTGGACGGCACAGCTAGGTCCCGATTAGTTTGAATGTATAAGTCGAAGGGAGGAGCGGCGTGGATCTAATCTTGTGCTGCTGGAAAAATTTAAAAAAAGTAAAGAAGGTCCGCAGGTTCCGAAGGTGTCCCCGTGACCCCTTGCTCTCCATGCCGGACAACTCAGTCAGTCGCCAATTCGGTGTGCCCAATTTTGTGCTCACCACCAAGGCCTTACTGATAATTAAGCTGCGCTGGCACCAAAACAAAAACGATGTCGGTGATACTTGGACCGCTGGCAGCCACGCAGTTCCCTTTTGAATAGCCTCTAAGTTTTATGTCGCAGACGGGAGATTTTACCTCGACACATGGCACGAACACATGCCCGCAACCCTGAACGCGTGCGGGAGGCGATTCCGGGGGTAGTGTTCTCAGTATCAGGAAGCACGCCGCCGTGCCATGGCAGAACTAAAGGGAATCCGTTAACCTGAGGTTCTACGAACGCAACAAGTCGGTGCTTACCAATTTGTCCCAATTGACAGTTTTTCCCCACAGCCGTACGAATAGCTGGTCGGTGTGCGAACTCGTCCATGATCTGGTTCATGACCATCTTGATATTTCTCGGCACGCTCATTGCCGTCATGCTCGTGTTCTGTTTTTTCCAGAGAGAACGGATTCTAGCAACACTAAACAGGCCCGAAGAGCACCGATTAGAAACTCGGATTCCAACGAGAGTGGGGCTGGAACTCTCTCGCCCAGATGAGCTTTGCGAAATCACTTTCACTGAGAATGTCAGCCCTCACGGCGCACGCGTCCTCAGCAAAAGGCGTTGGAGCCCGAACGACAGCGTTCTAGTCAAACTGCCCCAAGAGGGCTGCCCCTCACGTGCGCGGATTACTTACTGTCAGCCGTTGAAGGGCGATGAGTTCGCAACAGGTTTGCAGTTTTCCGTTCTGATTTACGATTGGATGGCCTCGCGATCTCTCCACTGGCGGGAAATAGATGCCTAAATGCTTTCGCGCGGAGCAGGGAAGTCGGTGACATCTGCAGTAACAACTGCGCCTAAAACCGCCCAATTCTGGCTCATGCAACGCGGCGAAACTGCTTGAAAACCATGAGATTTAACTACTCGCGTCGCAATCAGCGGGTCGGAGGTTCGAGTCCTCCCCGGTGCACCAATACTTTTACCTATGTTCCCGACCGCTCATCAGTAAGTTACGATTTTTGTCGCACGCCCTTTTTGTCGCTGTAGCGGAAACTGTAGCGGGTGGCCATCGTTTCCGACGGTTTGTAGTGCTTGGCCCATCCCATCGCCTCCCGCGTCCAGGCCGCAGCCAATTTTTCCTCTGAATAGAGTTCCTTCGGAATCTCGAGGCCCGGGCGGATCACCCCTCCCCACCCCGCGCAATCGCTATAGGGCTAGCCAGCGGACCCAAAATTTTTTTAAATACCGTCTACGTTCGGTTTCTGGCTCAACCAGGTCTAGTACAGGGCCGGACGCTGTCGGATTCTACTTGACTGCATAACAATGTCGGCTCCTCGACCCGAGTAGACTGTCGCTTGGTGCAGATGCGCACGCGGATCATGAATCAGTTGCAGGCGTTGGCGATGAACGAGGGCTATCGCTGGAAGAAAAAACTGTTCAGCGAACAAGGACGAGCACAGTTAGAAAAGCTTAGGTTAGCTCCCTGGGCTAGTCGGCGCCGGCAAGAGTTGTTGGAGCTGCTGGACCGCATGAATCCGACGATTGCAGAGCTGACGGCCGCTGTCGAGCGGGAAGCCAGGAAGCGACCAGAGGCGGTGCGGCTGATGACTCATCCCGGCGTCGGTCCGCTTACGGCACTGGCCTATGTGTTGATCATCGGAACTCCGACGCGGTTCGAGCGCGGCAAGCAGATTGCCACGTACGTGGGGATGATTCCGAGTGAAGACTCGAGTGCTGGCAAACAGCGCTTGGGTCACATCAGCAGGCAAGGCAATTCGTTGTTGCGCTTCTTATT
>Ga0207641_10001823_pt1 | contig 20495 bp, 16 predicted proteins | sample KBSSwiS62_FD_184306 | JGI IMG/M metagenome (GOLD analysis project Ga0207641, IMG submission 184306) | Switchgrass rhizosphere microbial communities from Kellogg Biological Station, Michigan, USA - KBS Switchgrass S6-2 (SPAdes) (version 2) | ecosystem: Host-associated > Plants > Roots >... | reverse complement strand
CGAACCGACGGTGGCCGCGGCGGCGGCCGCCCCCCCCGCACCCCCGGCACCCCCCACGCCCTCCGCACCCCCTTCGCAGGCAGCGCCGACCGCGCCCACCGGGCCGTCCGAGTCCTCGGTCCCGCAGGCCCCGAGCGCCCCGGTCGCGGGGCCGGAGCGGTCACCGGCCTGGCCGACGCGGGAGCGGCGACCACCGCCGCCCGGGCCACCCGCCGGCGGATCCTCGGGTGGCGGCGACGGCGGGGGGCCCGGCGGTGGGCGGCCTCGTCGCAGGGGCCTGCTCGTGGCCGCCCTGGTGGCCGCGATCGTCGCCGTCCTGGGGACGGCGAGCTGGTTCGCCTACGACCGGTTCGCGTCCGACCGCGCCGGCTCGACCCCACCCACCGCCGCCCCGGCGCCGACGGCCTCCGGCGGGGACGAGCAGGCGCCCACCGCCGCCCCGGCGCCGACGGTGGCCACCAGCGTGCCGATCCCCTCGCTCGGCGCCACGATCCCCGTGGGCCCGACGCCCGGCTACATCACGATCTCGCCGAACGGGCGGCTCGCGTACATCGCCAACCGGAACGCGGGCGTCGTGACCGTGGTCGACACCTCGGTGAACAAGGTGACGGCGACGATCCCGGTGCAGGCGGGCCCCCCGCAGTACCTGGCGTTCGCCCCGGACAGCAAACGGGTCTACGTCTCGATCTACAACGACGCCAAGACCGTCAACGTCGTCGGCGTCCTCGACACCTCCACGAACTCGATCGTCTCGACCATCCCGGTCGGCACCCGCCCGTTCGCCCTGGCGGTGTCCCCGGACGGGTCGCGGCTCTACGTGCCCAACCACGACTCCGGCACGGTGAGCGTGATCGACACCGCGACGAGCACGGTCCTGCACGACATCAAGGTGGCGGCCAACCCGCACTGGGTGGCGTTCTCCCCGGACGGCACCCGGGCCTACACCGCGAACCACGAGTCCGGCGTGGTCTCGGTCATCGACACCGCGAACGACACCGTCATCGGCCAGGTGAAGGTGCAGGTGAGCCCGCACAGCATCGAGGTGTCGCCGAACCGCCCGCTGGTGGCGAACGTCAACTACGACAGCGACTCGGCCACCGTGATCGACACGAACACCGAGCAGGTGGTCGCGACGGTGCCGGTCGGGCACAAGCCGCAGGACGTCGCCTGGGCGCGCGACGGCCGGTTCCTCTACGTCACGGCGGTCGAGGGCGACACCCTCACCGTGGTCGACACCGACACCTGGAAGGTGACCGCGACGCTGCCCACCGGGGACGCTCCGACCAGCATCGCGGTGCTGCCGAACGGCACCCGCGCCTACGTCACCAACCTCAACAGCGGAACCCTCACGGAGGTGAACCTGACGGGTTGAGCCCGCGCCGCGGCGAACGGGGGGTGGGCCCTACCCGAAGACTCGGGTCCGCTCCGCAGGCGGTGGGGACAGCGCCATCGTCGCGGGCCCAGGTCCGGCGCGATGCTCCTTCCACCTCATCGAGAGGCCGACACCGGACCCATCCGGCGCCGCACGGAAGGAGACCGCGATGCTCACCACGACCCCCGCCCCGACCACCCTGACCTGCCGCGACCGTGCCGTGCTGCGTGCCGTGGACGCCGGCCGGGTGCGGCTGTCCGGTCGGTCCGCCCTCGTCGTCGACGGGCTGTTCCTCGCCGACCCGTTCGCCGCCGCGCGGCTCTCCGGCTACCTCTCCGGTGCCGCCGACGCCGCGGTCTCGCTGACCGACTCCGGGCGGGCGGCGCTGGCGGCATGACCGGCCCGGGTGGGTTCCATCGGACCTGTCCCGCGGCGTCCGACGACGGTTACGATCCGGCCGCGACCGGCGGTCCGGGAGGTGGCGGTGCGATACGGCCTGGCGGTCGACCTCGGGACGACGACGGTGGCCGCCGCGGTCGGCCTCCCCGGCGGGCCCGAGACGGTCCTGCTCGGCGACCGGAACGCGACCGTGCCCGCGGTCGTCCATCTCGCCGAGGACGGCAGGCTGCTCACCGGGGAGGCCGCCGCGCGGCGGGCCGCCGCCGCTCCCCTGCGTACGCTCCGCCACCTGCGCAGACGGCTCGGTGACCCGACGCCGGTCCTGCTCGCGGGACGACCGTTCGACGTCGCGGACCTGCTGGCGGCACAGCTGAGGGACGTCGTCGCCCTGGTGACGCGCACGCGCGACGGCCCTCCCGGTCGGATCGCGCTGACCCGTCCGACGAGCTGGGGGCCGACCCGGCTGGGTCTGTTCGAGGAGGTCGCGCACCGGGCGGGGATCACCGCACCGCTGCTCGTCGCCGAGCCCGTCGCGGTGGCGGCGCGCTACGCCGAGACCCGCGGCCTGCCGGTGGGAGCCCTCGTCGCGGTGCACCGCCTGGGCGGCGGCACGGTCGACGCCGTCGTGCTGCGCCGGGGGCCGCGCGGGATGGAGCAGGTGGGGCCGGGTGAGGGCATCGAACGGCTCGGCGGGGTGGACCTGGACGACGCGGTGCTGCGCCACGTCGACTTCCGAACCGGTGGGGCGGTCGGCGCGCTCGACACCCGGGACCCCGCCGCGGCGGTCGCGCTCGCCCGGCTGCGCGACGAGTGCACGCTGGCCAAGGAGACCCTCAGCGTCGACACCGTCGTCGACCTGCCGGTGTACCTGCCCGGCGCGCACGTCGACCTGACGCTCACGCGCGCCGATCTGGAGGGGATGCTGCGCGCCCCGGTCGAGTCGAGCGTGGAGGCGCTGCCGCGGGCGCTGCGGGCGGCACGGGTCGCCCCCGGCGACCTGACGGCCGTGGTGCTGGCGGGCGGGTCGGCGCGCATCCCGCTGGTGGCCCGGATGGTGCGCGAGACCCTCGCCGCCGAGGCCGGCGGCGGGCCGACACCTCGGGTCGACGTGGTGACCGAGCCCGCCGCCGCGCTCGGGGCCGCCGGGCTGGCGGGAGTGCTGCCCCTCCCGGTGCCCGCGCACCCCGCCCCGGAGCGGCTCCCCGCCGCACCCGGACCGCCTCCGGCCGACCGGCAGGCGAGCGGCTCCCCCGCACCCGAGCCGCGCGGGGTCGAGCGCCCCGCGCCGGTCCGGCGCGATCCGCCGCCTCCCGCCCGGTCGCCCGAGGACCCGGCGACCCGACCGGCCGCGGCCGAGCACGAGGGCGACTGGCCCGTCCGCTCGTCCGTGGGTCGTGGCGTTGCGGTGGCGGTCGCCGTGCTGGCCGTCGTCGCGGCGATCGTCGTGCTCGTGTTCGTGGTGCTCAACCGGGTCCGCGACACGGGGCAGGGGCCCGAACCGGCCGCCCCGACCCCGACCGTGGCCGTCCCAGGCGGTCCGCGGTGAGGGCGGGCGCCTGGCCCGAGCCCTTGTGCGACGTGGTCGACCACGGGGCGCCCCTGCTGTTCCTCTCGGCGCACCTCGACGACGCCGTCCTCTCCTGCGGCGCGCTGCTGGCGCAGCTGACCGGGCGGTGCCCGGTCACCGTCGCCACCGTCTTCACCGAGGCCTGTCCTCCCCCGCACACCCGCGCCGCCCGCTCCTTCCTGCGCCGGTGTGGGGCGCCGGACGCCGCGACCCTGTTCGCGCGGCGGCAGGCCGAGGACCGGACGGTCGTGACCGAGCTCGGCGCGGTCCCGGTGCACCTCGGGGGGACCGACGCGCTGTTCCGCAGGCGCTCGCGCGGGTTCGGCCCGCTCGGCCGGGCACTGCCGGAGCTGGTCCACCGCTACCCCACCTACCGGTTCGACATCGCGCGCGGCCGCGTCTCCCGCGGCGACCGCGGTACGGTCGAGGCGCTGCGCCGGGCCGTCGTCGGGCTGGTCGACGAGCGTGCCGCCGCGATGGTGTTCGCGCCGGTCGGGGTCGGCAGGCACGTCGACCACCTGCTCACCCGGCGGATCGCGGAGCGCCTGCCGTGCCCGGTCGTGCTGTACTCGGACTTCCCCTACGACGAGCGCGGCAAGACCGGCCCCGCGGTCGGGGGCAGGCGGTGGACCGGACCCGGCGACCCCGCGACGAAGCTCCCGCTCATCCGGGGCTACCGCTCCCAGGTCGACGCCCTGTTCCCCGACGGCTCCGTCCCCGCCCGCGCCGAGACGTACTGGAGCCTGCCGGTCCCCTGAGGACTCATCCCCGGATCCGGGCCGCGTACGCGGCGAAGGGCACGGTCCCGTCCCAGAGCTGGGCGTCGTGCGCCCAGTAGAAGGCGGTGAGCCCGCAGCTGCGGGCCTGCTCGACCGCGGTCGCGAGCATGCCCGAGCCCGACCGGTCGACGTAGGCCCGGTCGAGCGCCGCCGACTGGCGCCTGCCGGGGTTCTCCCCCGCGACCGACAGCCCGTGCTCGGCGGCGAGCCTGCTGATCCACCGGGTCGACGACCAGCCCGCGACGGCGGGATCGTCGACGGGCACGCGGGCGTCGTCGGGCGCGCAGCCCCGGTCGTCCCCGGAACCGTCGGCGACCGAGCTGACGTAGGCCACCAGGTCGTCCCCGGACAGCGCGGAGTAGAACCGCGCCCACGCGGCCCCGGTGCCGAGCAGGCCCGGTGGCAGCCCGGCCTCGACCGCGGCGTCGTAGTCCGCGGGGAGCACGCCGACCCCGGGAGTCAGCACCTCGAAGGGGCCGGCGAACCCCAGCCCGCGCAGCACGCCCGCCTGCCACTCGACGACGTCGGCCAACGCCCCGACGTACCAGTCGGCCCAGGCCCGCACCGCGGCGGGCCCGGGCCCCGGATCCCCCGGCCGCCACCCCGGCAGCGGGTTCGGCGGGAGCGACGACGGCCGCCCGGACCCGCCCTGCGCGTTCGGGCCGAACGCCCAGTACCGTCCGCCGCCCGGGTACAGCACCTCGGCCGAGCCTCCGGCGGTGAGCCGCACCGCGGCGACGTCGCGCGGTCCGAGGACCGCCGCGACCTGCCGCAGGTAGACCTCCGCCGCCGTCCGGGACCGCTGGTCGAACACCAGGTCGGCCTCGGTGGAGACGCTGCCGTCGTCGGCGACGTAGCGGCTGTCGGGCCGGCCGAGGACCCACCCGGGGGTGTCGTGCAGCCCCAGGCCGAGGGTGACCGAGCGGCCGGTGGCCCGCAGCGCGTCGAGGTCGGCCCGGACCCCGCGTAGATAGCCGACGTCGAACCGGCCCTCGACCGGCTCCGCCCTGGCCCAGGACAGCTCCACCATCGCCGCCCGGACCCCCGCCCGGGCCTCCTCGGCCGAGTGGTCCGGATCGGACACCAGCGTGCCGAACACGGGCCGCGCGGCCACCGCGGCGGCGGCGGTCTCGGCGGCGGTCTCGGGGCCGGTGCGTACCGGCGAGCCGCAGCCCGCCGCGAGCAGACCCGCCACCACGGCGACGACGACCGCCCCGCGCCTCAGCACGACACCCACCGATGATCCACTGTGTACTCCCACCCACCCGCAGGCCCTGGCCCGCGGCGGGCCCGGTCGGTAGCGTCGTGCGGACCGGCCCGGCGGTCGGCCGCCCCATCCGTCGCGCGAAGGAGGCGCCCACCGTGCTGCGCACCCTCGACGCGCCCCTCCTCGACCGTTGGGACGCCCTCGCCGTCCGCTGCGGCGCCCCGCCCTTCCTGCGCCCGGGCTGGACGGCGGCGTGGGCCCGGGCGTTCGGCCGCACGCGGGCGCTGCGGCTGCTGACCGTGGAACGGGACGGGGACCTGCGCGCCGTGCTTCCGGTGCTGGTCACGCCGTTCGGCGTGCGCTCGCCGACCAACGGCGAGACCGCCGTCTTCGGGCCGGTCGCCGAGGACGCCGACTCCGCCGCCGAGCTCGGGGACCGGCTCCTGCGCCTGCGCACGCCGGTGATCGGCCTGGACGCGCTGCCCGCCGAGGACCCGGGCACGACCGCGCTGCGCGAGGCGGCGCACCGCGCCCGGGCGTCCGTGCTCGTCCGGCCGCTGCGCCGGTCGCCGTTCCTCGACGTCAGCGGCGATCCGCAGGAGTGGCGCAGCGGCCTGTCGAAGAACCGTCGACACGGGCTGCGCAGGCTGCAGAACCGGATGCGGGAGGCGGGTGAGGTCACGCTGACCGTGCACGACGGCCGCGACGAGGACCTCGCCCCGCTGCTCGCCGACGGTCTGCGGCTCGAGGCCCGGGAGTGGAAGCGGGCCGCGGGCTCGGCGATCCTGTCCAGCAGCGCCGCGGTCGACCTGTACACGACCGGCGCCCACTGGGCCGCGGGCGTCGGCGTCCTCCGCCTGGCGTTCCTGCGGCTCGACGGGCGCCCGATCGCCTTCGGCTACTGCCTGCTCCAGGGCGGGGTGCTGTCCTTCCTCAAGCTCGGGATGGACGACACGCTCGCCAAGCTCGGCCCCGGGGTGGTGTTCACGCAGCATCTGATCGACTACGCCTTCGCCGATCCGGGGATCACCGAGCTGGACCTGCTCGGGGAGGACGAGGCGTACAAGGCCGACCTCGCCACCGGGACCCGCGCGCAGATCCGGCTGCAGATCTTCCGCAGCCGCGTGGTCGGGCCCGCCCAACGGGCCGCGGTGGCCGGGACGGCGCGGCTGCGCACCACCCTGGTGCGGCGGATGTCGACCGACACCCGCGAGCGGCTCTCCGCCGTGCGCAACCGGCTGCGGCGCTGAGCCGCACCGGGTGGCTCGGCGAGCAGCGCGCGGACCAGGGCGGCGTAGCGGCGCCCCACCGTCTCCTCGTCGAAGTCCAGGCTCCGGGCCCGGGCGGCCCGGCCCATCCGCTCCCGGAGCTCCGCGTCGCCCGCGAGGCGACCGATCGCCTCGCGCAGCGCGTCGACGTCGAACGCAGGCACCGCGAGCCCGGCCGCGGGGCCGATCCAGCCGAGCCGGTCGAGGGCGAAGTGCACCACCGGCCTGCCGTGCGCCATGGCCTCGAGCGCGGTGAGGCAGAAGGTCTCGTAGCGCGAGGGGACGACGACGAACGCGCAGCCGGCCAGCAGCTCGTCCTTCGCGGCGCCGTCGACCCGCCCGACGATCCGCACCTCGGGCCTGCCCGCCGCGACCTCGCGTAGCCGCTGCTCCTCGGCCCGGGTCCCCGAACCGGCGACGACCAGCTCCAGGCCCGCGGGCAACGCCTCCACCAGCAGGTCGAGGCCCTTCTGCCGGACGTCGACCCGACCGAGGAACAGCACCGGTCCGGTGCCGGGTGTGCCGTCCCACGCGCGCGTCGCGATGCCGTTGGGGATCACCGTGACCTCGGCGCGCGGGGCCATCCCCCGCACCGCGCGGGCGTCGACCTCGTTCAGCACCACGAGCCGCCGGTACAGCCGGAGCCCGTGCCGCTCCAGAGCCTCGAACGGCAGGCCGTACCGCCGCTGCATGTCCGCGCCGCAGAGCATCTGCACGATGCCCGCCACCGGGCACCCGACGAGCCCGCCCGCGACCGGCAGCAGGCTCGCGGAGGCGGGCGGGGTGAGGCTCTCCAGCCAGAGGGCGGGACGACGGAGCAGCAGGACCAGCGGCAGGAGCAGCTGGAACAGCACCTGGCCGCCGCGCGGCCCCGCCCAGCCGACCGGGAGGAACCGGTACCGCACGCCCTCCGCGGAACCGGACCGACAACCCCGGTAGGACCCGCTGTAGACGGTCACCCGGTGCCCCTCGGCGACCAGCCGCGCGGCGACCCCGGCGACGACGGCCGCGCCGCCCCCGCCGTAGTGCGGGTTTCCTGCGTGGTCGTACACCGACAGGACCACGTGCCGGCTCACGGGGCGGCCACCAGCGGACGCGAGCACTCCCGCGCCTTCGGCGCCGAGCGGCTCCGCAGCCTCCCCGCCGCCGCGGACAACCCGGCGTACGCGGTCCGCGCCCGCCGCTCGGCGGCGGCGAGCGGCAGCCGTTCCAGCCGGATCGCGGCGTACTCGACCGGGACGGCCCCGAAGTACCGCTTGAAGTGCTCCCCACCGGATCCGCTCTCGGACTCCCCCATGTGGAACCACCGGACGCCGGCGGCGCAGGCGTCGGCGATCGCGACCGAGTGCAGCAGGTAGGTCGCCAGGGTCTCCCGCGCCAGGTCGGCGTCCATCGCGCAGAGCCAGCCGACCGCCTGCGTGCCGTGCTGCAGCACGACGTTGGCCGCCACCGGCTCGCCCGCCCGCAGCACGGACCAGACGACACACCGCCGCCCCAGCGCGCGGGCGGCGAGCGCGACCTGCCCCGGCCGGTCCCGGCGGGCCGCCAGCGCGCGGGCCAGGGCGAGCGGCTGCCCGCGCTGCGTCGCCCACCGGTCGACCGAGCGGGCGTAGAGCTCGCGGAAGACCTCGATCCCGCGCGGGTCGGCGGTGGTCCCGTCCTCGCGCCGGACGTCGAGCTCGAACCGCTCCGCCTTGCGCACCGCGTTGCGGGCCTGCCTGCGGTACCGGGTCCAGACGGCGTCGAACCCACCGTCGAGGTCCACCAGCTGCGCCGTGTAGGGCACGGTGCGGGCGCCCGACGGCGCCGCGGCGAGCCACGGCGCGCCGCGGGTCGGCGTCGGGGTGACGGCGCGGAGCACGGCGGGGCGCCGCGCGAGGTCGGCGAGGACGAGGGCGCAGTCCTCGGCCGTCGGGGCGTGCCGCTCGGACAGCAGTCCGCCGTACCCCCAGCCGTAGGGCCACGACTCCTCGGTCAGCGGGAGTCCCGCCCGCCTCCTGGCGACGAGCGGCAGCACCAGCCTGCGGCCGTCCGGGAGCGCGTAGAGCCTGCTCGCGTCGGTGTAGCCGCGGGCGGTCAGGCAGTCCGCCCACTCCGGGGCCTGCGTGGCGACGGCGTCGGGATCGGCGTCGAAGACGTCGCGCCACACCGCGCGCGGCGCGGGCGAGACGACGGTGGGTGTGGTCATGGCCGGTTCACCTCGTGAGGGACGCGTAGGGATCGGAGGGGGCCGCCCGGCCCGCGAGGGCGTCGGCGACGGCGGCGAGCACCCGGCGGTCGCCGTCGCTCAGGCCCGGTGTCGCGGCGACCTGGTCGAGCGGGCGGCCGTCGAGGAGCTGGACCGCCGCCGCGGTCACGACGACGGACCCGGTGCCCGTCGGGTCGTGCAGCAGGACGGACGAGCCGTCGGCCCGCACCTCACGGAGCAGGTCGCGGACCTGGGCGAGCTGCGCGGCGCTCGGCGCGCCGCCGTCGGGGACGTCGATCCGGAGCAGCCGCATCCCGAGCGCGGGCGAGGCCGCCTCCTCCTCGGTGGCGGGCTCGCCGACCGAGACCAGCCCGCGGGTGCGGAACGTGTCGCGCAGCAGCACCAGCTCGCTCTCGGTGGGCGCCCCGGAGCGGTACACCCCGGGAGCGACCTCGGCCGCGGCGGGCAGGGCCGGCAGGGTGCTCACGTCCGAGTGCAGGATCCCGGTCTCGCGGACCGCGACCGCGGCCACGAGCAGCGCCAGCAGCACGACCGCGCGGGTGGCGATCCGCCTGCCCGCCAAGGCGGGCAGGGTGCCCAGGGCGGGCCGGGGCCGGGCGGTCATCGCGGGCTCCGACGGCGGCGGACCAGGCGGACGAGCTCGACCGCGAGCACCGGCACCGCGACGTAGAGGGCCAGGCCGGCGAGCAGGGCGGTGACGAACGGCTGGACCGAGGTCGGCAGCGGTCGCACCAGGTCCGGGCTGAGCGGTGGGGCCGCGAGCGGGGTGCGGGCGGCGGTCCCGGGGCGGACCACGCCGGCGTCGAGCAGCAGCCGGGACAGCGGGGCCAGGCGGACACCGGTGGCGGTTCGCTCGAGCACGCCGCCCGCGAACGCCTGCCGCACGGTCCCGCCGATCTCGGTGGGGGGCCCGACCGGAGCGCCCAGGCGCTCCCGGGCGGCCGGCACGGCGGCGGGTCCCGCCGGTGCCTGCAGGTAGGCGGCCGCGATCGCGGGATCGGTGAGCGCGGTGAGGACCTGGGCGTCCGTCGGGTCGTCGCCGGGCCGGGCGGTGACCGGCGGCAGGCCCGCCGCGGTCCACGCGGCGGCCTCGGCCCGCGCCACGGTGGGGACGACGGGCAGCGCGGACACCCGCCCGTCCGGACCCGCCGTGAGGACGGCCCCGGTGAAGGCCTGGTAGCCGCGGTCGGGGTCGCTCCACGGGCCCGTCACCGGGGCCCCGACCACGGCCTTGCCCCCCAGCGCGGCCCAGCCCGACCCGAACGGCTCGCCGACGGCGAACCCGCCGCAGCGGTCCCCGTCGGTGAGCACGAACGTCGTGCCGGCGATCCGCTCGGTGTCGGCGAGGGGCGCGTAGGGGTCCACCGGCGTCCGCCGGACCTCGAGCCCGCGGAAGGTCGCGGACCGGAACCGCCCGAGCAGCTCGCCCCGCGCGCGCACCGACGCCAGGAGCTCCGGCGTCGCGGTGCCGTAGCCGGCCGAGACGTCCTTGTCGCTGAGCACGAACAGGTGCACGCCGTGGGCCTCGGCCCCCTCGGCCGTGGCGAACATCGTGACGGTCTGGCCGGGCAGCAGGTAGCTGAGCTTGTCCGGGTCCCCGGTCGTGGCGAGCGTGGCACACGGCGGGAGCGAGCCGCGCACCAGGTCCGCGACCTCGAAGACGCCGTCGTTGGCGGAGGCGTAGTAGCGGACCCAGCCGCCGAGGGACAGCCCGAGGACGGCGACCACGGCGGCCAGCCCGGTCACCACGCCCGGGCCGCCCAGCCGGACGAGCGCGGCGTCGGCGGCGAGGACGGTCCCGACGATCGCGGCGGGCAGGATGTAGACGAAGAACTGCTCGTTGAGCGTGCCGAGCACCACCATGTAGGCGCCGAAGGCGTAGCTGGTGAGCAGCCAGGCCAGCAGCCAGCGCGGGGCCCCCGAGAGCGCGCGGGTGAGCAGCCACGTCAGGGTGAGCGCCCCGCCCGCCAGGAACAGGTACGAGCTCGCGTACTGGCCGAGCTGGTCGGTGACCGCGGAGACGAACGAGACCCCGGGCCGGTTCCATCCGGTGATCTGCAGCAGGCCGAGCAGCCGCTGGACGGTCGCGAACTTGACGTCGACGAAGTCCGAGGTCTGTCCGAGCGCGACCGCCCACAGCGGGAAGAGCAGCCACAGCCCGACACCCCAGGCGAAGGCCCCCGCCGTCACGGCGGCCCGACGGCGGTCACGCCCGAGCAGGGCGTGCACGACCGGCGTGAACAGCAGGAAGACCGTGACCTCCTTGGTCAGCAGGGTCAGCCCCGTGGCCAGCCCGACGACCGGGACGTAGAGCAGCGGGCGGGCCGACCGCAGCCGGATGGCCAGGCAGAGCGTGAGCATCCCGACGAGCAGCGCGATCGGCTCGATCAGCGCGAGTCGCCCGTAGCGCAGCAGCACCGGATCGGTCGCGGCGAGCACCATGACCAGCCCGACGAGCACCAGCCCGCGGCGGCGGGACGCCGCGGGCATCAGGTACGCCGCGAGCAGCCCCAGCAGCAGGATCGCGAAGACCGCGACCACGGCGGTGAGCACCCGGGCCGCGAGGATCGCGTCGGTGAGCGGGGCGTCGTCCATGCCGAGCAGCCGCAGCCACGCCGCCTGGGTGAGGAAGGAGAGCGGGGGGTGGACGAACATCGGGCTGTTGGTCCAGGTCAGGTTCCAGCCCTCGGCGACCTGCCTGGCCGCCTCGGTGTAGACGACCTCGTCGTACTGGGTGTCGGGGCTCGACCGGATGTTCCAGAGCAGCGCGACCGCGGCGAGCACACCCCCGGCGAGGACCACCAGGAGCTCGGGGCGCGGACCGCGACGGCGGGACCGGACCTGGTCGAGAACCCGCTCGCGCAGCGGCGGGTACCTCCTCGGCAGCAGGGCGGTCATCGCGCGCTCCCCTCGAACCCGGGTGGGGCCGCGCGGCGCGGTCCGCGGATCCGCGACCGCACAGCGGCGAGCTCGGCGGGCGAGACCAGGCCGACGCGCACGGCCACCAGCGCGTACCCGAGCAGCCCGGCGACCGCGGCCGGCAGCGCGAACGGCGCGGTCGCGGCGTCGGCGAGCGCCAGGAGCGCGAGGAGCGGGCCCAGCGCGAGGCCCCAGCGCCCGAGGGTCGTGAGGCGGACCCGGCCGGGTCGGAACCGGCGGCGGTACTCCACGCCGAGCAGCAGCACGGTCGTCCAGGTGCCCGCCGCGAACGCCCAGGCCGCGCCGAGCGCGCCGAGCCGCGGGACCAGGACGACCAGGGCCGCGACCTGGACGACGGCGCAGAACGGCACCCGGGCCGCCACCGCCGTGGCGAACCCACGGGCGAACAGCGCCTTGAGCAGCATGTCCGCCACCAGCAGCCCGATCGTGCCGAGGCTGATCACCCGCACCGCCGCGGCCGCCGCACCGTAGCCGGCGGGCAGCACGAGGTCGAGCACCGAGGCGGGCGTGACGACGAGGACCAGCTGCAGCGGGACCAGCGCGAGCGGGACCCAGCGCAGCACCGACATCAGCGTGGTGTGCGCCGTCCGCAGGTCGCGGGCGCCCGCGACGAAGGGGAACACCGCGTCGGACAGCGCGGAGCCCGCGAAGAACGGGGCGCGGGCGAGGATCGCGGCGGCCTGGTAGATCCCGACCGTCGCGACGGTGACGCCGTGACCGGCCCCCAGCGCGCCGAGGACCAGCACGTCCAGCGTGCCCATCAGGCCGAAACCGGTCGTCCCGACCGCCATCGGGAGTGCGGCGGCGAAGGCCCGCAGCCCGGCGACCGGGCCGCGGCCCGGCCGTCGGCCGCGCAGCGACCACCAGGCGAACGCGGCCGACGCGGCGGCGGCGGCGAAGAGCGCGACGGCGACCCCGGACACCCCCAGCCCGACCAGGGCGACCAGCGCGAGCGCCAGGACCACCTTGACGACGATCTCCAGCACCCGGGTGGCGCCGACGGCGTCGAAGCGGCGGTTGCCCTGCAGGCCGCCGAGCAGGACCGAGCCGAGCGAGAGCAGCACGATCGTCGCCGCGGCCAGGACCGTCGCGACCGGGCCGACGCCGGGCAGGAGCGCCCCGGTGGTCAGCTGGATCGCGGCGAACGCGACGGCGAGGGCACCGCCGAGGGCGACGTTCCCCGCGAGGGCGGCCCGGAAGGCCTCGTCGGCCGCCGCGCGCGCGGCCGGTCCCTGGTCGCGGCGGGCGACCGCCCGGGCCAGCGCCCAGGGGAAGCCCGCCGCGAGGACGGAGGTGGCCAGCAGGAGCAGGTTCAGCAGCATCCCGACCCCGCCGAACTCGGCGGGCGGCAGGAGCCAGGCCAGCGCGACCCCGAGGCCGTAGTTCAGGCCCGCCGTGACCATGATCCCCGCCAGGAGCACCACGCCACCGCCCGCCGCGCTGCGCTCGGTGGTCATCCGCGGCGCCATGGTGCTCAGACCGCCCGGGCCGTGCGGAGGCTCCCGGGGACCGGGTGCGCGGTGCGGCGCAGCGGGCGACCCCGCCTGCCGACGGTCTCCAGCATCGTCGCCTCGTAGCGCTCCACGCAGGCACCCCAGCTCAGGCCCTCGGCCTTGGCGCGGGCCCGACGGCCGCGGGAGCGCAGCGCGGACCGGTCCGCGGCGAGCTCCAGGAAGGCGGCGCGCAGCGCGCCCGAGTCCCGGGTGGGGACCACCGTGCCGACCCCCTCGACCAGGTCGCGGACGCCGGGCAGGTCCGACACCACAGGGACGCAGCCAGCCGCCATGCCTTCGAGGGTCACGAGCCCGAACGCCTCCGCCCGCGTCACGGAGGGGAGGACCACGACGTCGTTGCGGTCGTACTCGCCGTGCAGCACCTCGTCCGACACGCGTTCGAGGAACCGGATGGTCGGGACACCGTCGGCCAGGCGCTCGTAGTGCGCTCGGTGCGGCCCGTCACCCACGAGCGTGAGCTCCAGGCCGTCGACCCCCGCCACCGCCGGGATCAGCCACTCGAGACCCTTGTACGGGCGCATCTGGCCGACGAACAGGATCCGCAGCGGACCGGCCGGGTGCTTGAGCGGTTCGGGCCGGACGTCGACCCCCCACGGCACCACCCGAACGGGCGGGCCGCCCGGGCGGCTCTCCGAGTCCGCGTAGAACCGCGAGGTGGTGAGGATGGTGTCCGCGCGCCCGGAGAGCACCCTGTGCAGGCGGTTGTAGACGGCGGACAGGGTCTCGGCGCCGCGCACGGCCAGCGCGCAGTGGTGGGTGTAGACGATCGGGGTGCCCCCGCGCGCGCCGGCGAGGAGCAGCACGACGTCGCTCATGGTGGGGACCGGACCGTGCAGGTTGACGACGTCGTAGTCGGCCAGCATCGCCGAGACCCGACGCCAGTGGGCGAGCAGCGAGGAGAACCGGTACTCCCCCAGGCAGAGCCGGGGGACCTGCACGGAGCTGAGCACGTCGACGCGGTGTCCGCGGTCGCGCAGCCCCTCGGTGAGCCGGTCGACGCACCGGGAGATCCCGGAGACGATCGGCGGGGCCTCGGAGGTGACCAGCAGGACGTCGAGCCGGGGCTCGCCCGGGCCTGCCGGGTCGAGCTCGACGACGTCGGGTCGGCGGTGTGGGACCGACCGCGCGGGCTGCAGCCGCCCGGTCGGCACGCCGGCGGTGCTCGCCCGGAGCACCGCGAGGTGCCGGAGGAAGCGCAGGCCCTCGCGGACCGTCGACTTCGACTCCCCCGCGTGCCGGACGCCGAAGGTGAAGCCGACCTCCGCGATGCGGGTCAGCCCCGAGCGGACGACCAGCTCGAGGAGGATCTTGTAGCCGATCGGCTCGACGGCGTCGAGGTCGAGCGCCGCGGTGCGGACGGCGAAGAACCCGGACAGGGGGTCGCTCATCCGCCCGACCGGTCCGCCGAGCAGGGCGGCCGCCAGGGTCTTGGAGCCGCGGGAGACCAGATGACGGTAGAGCGAGCCGAGGCCCGCGCCGTCGCCGCCGTCGGCGTACCGGGTGGCCACGACGACCTCGGTGTCCGCTCCCGCGGCGGCGAGCAGCTCGGGGACCAGCGCGGGCGGGTGCTGAAGGTCGGCGTCCATCACCACGGCCCACGGGGCGCGGGCGATGCGCAGACCCTCGACGACCGCCCCACCGAGGCCTCCGGTCGGCGCCGGGCGGTGCACGAGGGTGCAGGGGAACGGCAGGTCCGCGGCCGCGGCGCGGACGACGTCGGGGGTGTCGTCCGTGCTGTCGTCGACCACGACGAGCTCGGCGGACCGTCCGACCAGCGCGGCGGCCAGGCCGGCGAAGAGCGCGGCCACGTTGCCCGCCTCGTTGAAGGTGGGGACGACGACGGAGACCTCCGGTGCGGCGGGCTCGGCGTGCGAGGTGTGCGCGCGGCCACCGCGGGTCTCGGCGCTGGTCCGGTGCGACATGACGGCGGTCCCCCCTGGTCTCGGCCCCCTCGTCGGGGCCCCCTCGTGGGTGACCAGGGTGGCGGCCCGCCGGCCGGCCGACGATGGAGTGCACCCCCGCCCTCGCGGAGCGGTCCCCCGCAGACCCGGTAGGGCTGTCCCCCCGGTGGCGCACGCTCCGCGGCGGTGGCGGAGACTGGCGGTGGTCGTGGCGACACCGCAGGTGAGGAGGTGGGGTGTGACCCGGTCGCACCGCTGCCCGCTGCCGCCCGCCGAGAACGCCGGCGACCAGTTCACCTGTGTCTGCCGGTCCCGCTGGGTCGCGGTGCGGCGGCACTGGTGGAGCAGGCGGTTGCGCTGGGTACCGATCCCCTTCGCGGTCCCGCCCGACCTCGGGCGGGAGCACCGGGAGCGCGAGCTGGGCTGAGCCCCCGGTCGGGACGGGGGTCTGCCCCCTCGCGGGCCGGGACGGCGGCTGCCACGCTCCGGGCCGTTCGCCGTGTACCGAGGCCGAGGAGTCCGCCCGATGACCGTCCGCGCGCCCCGTCCGCCCTCGGCGGGCACCCGCTGGGTCCTGGCCGGTGCGGCGGCCGCCCTGCTCCTCGCCGCGGCGGCGGCCTGGGCCGGGCTCACCACAGCCGAACCGCCGCCCGCGGTCCGGCTGGAGGGGATCGGCGTCGGTGCGCTCTCCCCCTACACCGCCACGGTCGGTGCCGACCGTCCCGGCACCGTCCCGCCCGCGGGCGTCGGCGGGCACCGCACCGGCGACGACCCGGCCCTCTACGCCCGGGCGGGCGCGGAGCCCGCCTGCGACGTCGCCGCGCTCGCGGCGGCGCTCGCCGCGGACCCGGCCCGGCAGCGGGCCTGGAGCGGAGCGCTCGGCCTGCCCGGCCCGACCGGTCTCGTCCCGGTGCTGCTGCGCGCCGACCTCGCCGCCGAGGAGCACGGGTTCGTCGACGGCGCGGACGTCGACGCACCCGTCATCCTGCAGGCGGGGACGGCGGTGCTGGTCGACGCCCGGGGTGAGCCGCGGGTGCGCTGCTCCGGGGGCGGTCCCCTCACCGCCGGCGAGCCGCCGCAGCCCACGGGCGGGGTGGACGGCCGGCCGTGGCCCTTCTACCAGCCCGTCGACGTCGTCGCGGTCGCCCCCGCCGCCACGCCGTTGCCCGCGCTGTCCGTCCTCGACCTCACCGCCGGGAACCCGGTGACGGTCGCAGTCCCGCCCGCCTGACGGCCCGAACGGCTCCGACCAGCGCGGCACGAGGCCGCGATGACGGTCGATGACGCTGCTCAGAGGGTGCGTCGTCGCCGGCGGTGGAGCAGCAGTGCGGTCAGGGCGGCGGTCAGGGTTCCCAGGCCCAGGGGGACCAGGGTCGGGCCCCAGGGCCAGGCCGCGCCGGCCATGGTCGGGCGAGTCGGGCGGTCGGCGGGCAGCTCGTGAACCCGGGCGGTCCAGTTCGCGGTGGCGAGGTCCGTGGTCTCGGCGAGGTCGGCCATCGCCGGGGTGAACGGGAACCCACCACCCGCGTGCAGCCCGGTCGGCCCGGGGACGAGGATCCGGTCCAGGCCGGTCGTGGTGGCGGTGGCGCCGCGCGGCACGAGGGTGAGCCCGTGGCGAGAGGTGACGGGCGCACCGTCCGCGGACAGGGCGACGGTGCGGGCGGCGAGGGACTGTCCGCCGTGGACGTCGAACACCGAGGCCAGCTCGAGCTCGCCGACGCCCGGGGTGAGGACCACGCCGATGCGGTCGGGGTTCCACCGCAGCCCCGCGTTGATCACGGCGACGACGTCGGGGCCGGCAGGCTCGTGCGCACGGTCGTCGGCGTCGCGGCGAGTCCAGCCGATCGCGGCGGCGGCCCGGTCGGCGACGTCGCGGCCGGTCATCTGCTCGACGACGTGCAGGGTCCCGTCGAGGCCGGACAGGATGCCCGCCGTGGTGACGACGCCGTCGTCGACGAACCGGACCCGGCCCGCCCACCGCACGCGCTCGTAGGTGGCGGTGTAGCGCTCGACGCGGGTCCAGTGCGCGGTGGCGGTGTGGCCGTCGAGGACCCCTGCGGCGGCGAGCACCCCGGCCCCGTTGCAGATCCCGAGGATCCGGCTGCCGCGCTCGGCCTGCTGGCGCACCCAGGCACCCGCCGGATCGTCGTCGGTGGGCAGCGCCGGCACGACCACCAGGTCGGGAGCGCCGCCCAGGCGCGCGGTGACCTCGGCGAAGGACAGGTGCGGCAGGAGGTCCAGGCCACCGGTGAGCACGACCGGATCGTGGTCGGCCGCGGCGAGGTAGACGTTGAAGCGGTCGGTGACCGAGAGGACCTCGTAGGGTCCGAGCACGTCGGAGGCCACCGCGCCGCGCTCGCCGAGCACGATCACCGCCGTCGGCCGGGCCGGGTCGTGCGGCGCGGGAGCCGGGTGCGGGACCGACCGTGGGGGGCCGGGCTCGTGCAGGGCGGCGAAGGCGGCGGGTGCGCTGATCGCGGCGCCGATCCCGGCGGGCAGCAGGAACGCCAAGACGACCGCCGCGCCGAACCCGACGCGGCGCCACAGGCTCCTCATCGCACACCCACCTGGGTGTAGTCGCCGCGGCGGCGGAGCATGACCGCCGCCATGAGCGGGAACATCACGACGTGTCCGGCGATCATGAGCGCGGTGCCGGAGAGCAGCCCGAGCCAGAACGCCGGGAGCAGCAGCGCGAACGGCGCCGCCATGACCAGGCACATCTGCACGGTCGCGGCCCAGCAGTGGCGCCGGATGCGCATCCACAGGCCCATCGCTCGACCGACTGCGATGTGGCAAGTCGGCCGCTGGCGATCCCGATCTCCTGGTCACAGGAGGATCCACCGTGTCTGCATCCCCGAAAGTCCCGCACCTCGCATTGCCGCTCGTGCTGCTGGCAGCGCTCGCAGCGGCGGCCTCCCCCGCCGCCGCGCAGTGGACGCGCATCACCCAGGTCCCGGCCTCCATCTTCTATTCGGTGTGGGTGAACGGCGACACGATCGCCGCCGGCGCTGACAGCATCGTCTACGTCAGCACCGATGCCGGCGTCACGTGGAAGGGCTCGGCGGTGGTGGCGCCCGGCGCGTTCGAGGTGCGGGTGCGCGAGCGCGACCGGCGCCTGTACGCCGCGACGCGCGGTCAGGGCATCTTCGTCAGCGACGATTTCGGTAGCACGTGGGCGAGCTACAACCAGGGACTGGTCGGCGGATTCGCCAACTCGCAGCTGCGCATCATCGACCTCGTGATGCGCGGCGACAGCCTGTACCTCGCCACCGAAGGCGCCGGCGCGTGGGTGCGCAATCTCAAAGCCGGAACGTGGACGCCGTTCGGCAGCGCGTTCGGCCCCGCGCAGGCCACGAACATGACCGCGATCGCCGCCGGCGGCTCGCGCCTGTGGGCGGCGGGCGGCTTCAACGGCACGGTGTTCTACCGCGATCCCGGCGACACTGACTGGACGCTCTCGCTGCTCTTCAACGACCGCTTCGCCCCCGGCCTCGCGGCACTGACCGCGATCTACACCGGCACGCGCTGGGTGGTGGGTGCCAACAACGGCGCCTACTGGAGCACGACCGGCCAGGAGCCGTGGACGTTCGTGGATCCCGGCGCCGGCAATCCGCTGTTCACGGTGTCGTTCGCGCAGCGCGGCCACGATCTGTTCGCGAACTTCGGCGCGTTCAGCTCGACGCTCATGGTGAGCCACGACGACGGCAGCTCGTGGGACCTGATCGAGACGCTGCCGATTCCCGTTCCGAGCCTGGCGATCTTCCACGACACGCTGCTCGTGGGCCGGATCGACGGCCTGTGGCGCCGCTCGCTCGACGACGTCCTGACGTCGGTACCGCCGCCGCGCGAGACACGGCTGCGATTCGCGATCGTAGGCGCCCAGCCGGTGCGCGACGCGGTGCGCTTCCGGTTCGAGCTACCCGCCGGCGGGCGCGCGGCGATCGACGTGTTCGACGTCGCCGGCCGCCGTGTCGCGAGCCCGATCGACGGCCCTTGCGCGGCCGGACGCAGCGAGGTCACTTGGAGCACTCATGCCCTGGCGCCCGGTATCTACGAGGCGCGCCTGCGCAACGCCGGACAGACGGAGACCGTGCGGCTGGTGCGCGTCCCCTAGCCAGCCGCCGCGCAGTGACGACTCATTCCCCGCTGGTCAGGGCCAGCCAGAGAGACCGCGCCGCCGCTGGCGCCGCCGGATCCACCTCCACCTGCTCCTTCCCTGAGGTGTCCTTCGAGAGCCGCAGGCCCGTCATGGCCAGCACCTTGTCGAGCGGCAGCGCGTCATGGCCCCTGATGTAGGCTTGATAGAAGCCCTCCCAGTCCGCATCTGCCGTGGCCTGCAACGCGGCCTTGATATCGGCCCAATCATACGTCTGGGCGCCGCTGTTGGTTCGTCGCCAGAGGTGTCGTAGGAAGTCTCCGAGATTGCGCTTACCACCGGACGCGTTACGAATCATCACGTCCCATGAAAACGCCACCAACGCCCCGGCGCTGTACAGAGGCGGTCCCTTGGTGGTGCCTATCGCCTCCAGCGTCGTGGCAAGGCGGCGGTAATTGTCCACATGCTCGCTGAGCTTGGCAACAAAGGTGCTGCGATCGACGATATTGCCGGAGACGAGGGTCAGGTTGGCGACGTACTCGGTGAAGCCCTCCTGGAACCATTGTGTGCTGGCGTAGTCCGTGCCGCGTAGCCGCGCGTAGTTCCAGTAGTGGAATATCTCGTGCGCCAGGGTGTTCGCCCAAATCGCCTGATTGTGTTCAGACGGATGTTCATAGCAATAGGCGAAACTTTGCCTGTAGGCGCTTCCCCCTTCATCAATGGTCGGCATGAGTATCACATTGTAGACTTCACGGTCGTTATACTGCATGAGGTTAACCTCATGCGTAATGATGGTACTCAGGATCTGGTGGAGTAAGGGCCGCAAGGGCTCCCAATGGCCCATGGCTGTGATCTGAAGGGTGAACCTCCTGGCCGTTACCACGTCTGGAGCGACCGTCGATAACACCAGCAAGTTGTTGGTCAGGTCGTCCGTGCTTCGAACGACGTAGCTGTGGGCCGCAGATGAGCGCGGTGTCCAGGGCATGACGAGGCGCCACGGGCGCTGAACGTCAAAATCCACCTCAACGGAGGCGATCTGGCCGGTGGTGATGAATAGCCCACGTCCCGATACGGAGATGTGCTTGTCGTCGACGAACGCGGACTCCAACGGACTCGACCAATCCTTGGCCGCGAACAGACTAAAGTCGACGTCATAACTCAGGGTAACGCGGCCGTTGTAGGATTTGGGCAGTGTCCATCCGCGAGCGCCATCGGCCACGAGTGCGATGGGCTGCCCTGACCG
>Ga0207641_10001818_pt1 | contig 20529 bp, 20 predicted proteins | sample KBSSwiS62_FD_184306 | JGI IMG/M metagenome (GOLD analysis project Ga0207641, IMG submission 184306) | Switchgrass rhizosphere microbial communities from Kellogg Biological Station, Michigan, USA - KBS Switchgrass S6-2 (SPAdes) (version 2) | ecosystem: Host-associated > Plants > Roots >... | reverse complement strand
GCCGATGTTGACGGGCTGGCGGATGTAGCGGACCCGGGGGTCGATCTTGGCGTACCGCCGGCACAGGTCCTCGGTGCCGTCGGTCGACGCGTTGTCCGAGATGACCAGCTCGAAGTCACCGAACGTCTGCGCCAGGTGCGACTCGATCGCCGCCCCGACGAAGTCGGCGCCGTTGTACACCGGAATCCCGATGCTGATCTCGGGTACCCAGGATTCCGCCATCGCCGTAACTCTCCGTCAGTCGAACATCAGGGCCGACCATGGGCCGGCCAATTCGCGATCAACCACAGTGCACGTCGAGGCCTGTCCGCGGGGGCGCTCCTGGACAGAGGAGAGCCAGGACCACGTTGTCCCGATCGCGTCAACCCTACCCTCACGTAAGAGTGAGCCTGTGCGGCGGGCATCGATGTGACGCCGTCCGGACGGGTGCGAAGGGCCGGCGCCGGACTGGTCATCGACTCGCTGCCCGCATTCGGCCATGCAAACACGTCCGCCACGGCCCCGAGTCTAGGTGGAGCGGTATTACCCGTCCGATCGCCGTTCGCGGAGACGGCAATGGTCATCGCGAACGGCACCACGCTGGTACTGCCGATCCCGCTGATCACTGGCGCTTCCGGCGTTTGACGGCCGTTCCGCTTCCCGGCCAACCCGGTGGCGGGGTTCTCGTCCGGGTCACGGTGGTGTCGGACCGGTGATCCGACCAGGCGCTGCTACGGACGGCCCAGCGATCGCGATCGGCTTCCTGTTCATGGTCGGTCGCTCCGGCGGCGTCCGCGTGCTACCCGCGGCCATCAGCTGTGTGGTCGTGGGTGGCGTCGGGGCTGCCACCCATGGCTGCCAGCATTTCTCGTCCGCCGGTGCGCAGGAAGTGGACGACGAGTAGGGCCGCGAGGGTGAGGAAGGCGATGTTGAGGACGGTCGTGTAGTTCCACGAGACGTGCGCCATCTGGACCCTGGCCTGGCGTTCGGTGGGCACCAGGCCCGCGGCGCCGAACAGCAGCTCGACGACATAGCCGGCGACGACCATCGCCGCGTAGAAGGTGACGGCGAGGAACACGGCCATCCGAGTGCCGTAGTACTTCCGGTAGATCACCAGGATAGGGACGATCAACAGGTCGGCGAAGATGAAGCTGGTGACACCGCCGAAACTGATCCCGCCGTTCCACAGCACGGCGGCCAGCGGGACGTTACCAATCGAGCAGACGAAGCTGACCACCGCGACCAGCGGGCCGACCAGCGGTCCCCAGATCTTCGCGAGCAGCGGGTGGCCGGTGAGAAAGAACCGCTGCCAGAAGCTGTCGGGCACCCATGCGCCGACCGCGCCCGCGATGAGCAGGCCACCGATGATATCGCGCAGTACCGCGGCCCAATTCCATCACGAAGATATGGCTGACCGCGGTGAACCCGCGCGGAGAAGTCAGCCGCCGCCACAGCGAGCCCTCGGCCGGCACGCTCATGTCCATCGCCGCGTGGCCCTCCATCGACCCTGCCACGCCGCGATCGGCCTGACGGCGGGCTTCGTCCACCACCCGGGTGCGCAGGAATCGGCGGAACAGCACTGCTAGCACTACGATCATGACGGGACCGCCGACGAACTCCCCCAGTGTGAACCGCCAACCGATCAGCAAGGCGAGGATGATGCCGAGCTCGATCACCAGATTGGTGGACGCGATCTCGAACGCCATCGCCGCGGTGAAGCTCGCGCCCTTGCGGACCAGGGAACGCGCCGCGACGACCGCGGCGTAGGAACATGAGGACGAGGCGGCCCCGAGCCCGGTCGCCGTGGCCAGGGTCCGGGGGCGGTCGTCGCCGAGCAGCCGGACGATGGCCTGCTTGCTGACCAGCGCCTGCACGGCCGCGGAAAGGAAGAATCCGAGGATCAGCGCCCAGGTGACCTCCCAGGTCATCGAGAATGCCAGGTTCAGGGCATGACCCACCGCGTCCAGCACACGCATGACGCCATCCTCACCGGTACCGGCAGGTCCGCAAACCTCCTGCAACGTCCCTGTGAGCGGTACCAGGTCGACGGCCGCCCCAGCGGGTGGGTCAGAGTCGCGCTGCCCGCGGGCGCGGGGACGGCGCTGGGGTGGAGGTGCGGCGCTGGGGCCGCCAGGTGGCGACGAGGGCCGCGGCCAGCAGGAGTTCGGCGATGTCGCCGCCGTAGTACATGATCTCCGCGCCCTGCTGCACCTGACTGATAGAAGCATAGATATCGGTGAGGAATCCGCCGTACATCGCCTGGGCGATCAGGGCGTGCGCGGCGACGGCGACTCCCAGGTACACCAGCCGGGCCAGCACACCGGGCCGGGCCGGCACGGGGTCGGGGCCGGCGATGACGTAGGCGAACAGGCATCCCGACGCCAGCAAATGCGCGAGCATCAGCCCGTGCCCGATCGGACTTCTCATGGCCGCATCGCCGAGCGGGGTGAAGTACAGCGGCACCAGGCTGCCGGTGCTCAGCGCCAGCGCGACGGCGGGATGCGCCAGGGCACGTGCCGGTCGGCTGTGCAGCAGGCCGGTCACCTCGCGGGCGGCGGCGGGTCGGAAGCCACGCAGCACCAGGGTGACCGGAGCGGCGAGCACGAGCGCCAGCGGCGCGTACATGCCGACGAGCATGTGCTGGGCCATGTGACCGCGGAAGTCGGTGTCCGCGGCGGGCCCCAGCGGTGCAGCAGCGCGAGGGCGAGCAGTCCCAGCCCAGTCAGAAAAGAGACCGTGCGCCAGCGGCTCCAGCCCCGAACCGGGTTACGCAGGCGCGCCCGGCGCACGGCGAGCAGATAGCCGCCGGCGAGCAGCGCCAGCATCATCAGCTCGGCCACGGCCACGGGCGTCCCGCCATTGTGGTGCGCGAGCGAGGAGTGCATACCGCTCATCGGAGTGCCCGCGAAACCTGGCGGGGCACGGCGGGATCGAACGCTCGTCCGCCGCGTTGCAGCAGATAGCCACCGATCACGAGCAGTCCGCCCAGGACGAGAAACCCAACATCCCACCACGCCTGATAGACGCCGCCGTGCACATGGTGAATTCCGAGAATCTGATGGTCCAGAATGCCTTCCACCAGGTTGAACAGGCCCCAGCCAACCAGGATCCAGCCCCACAGCACCCGAGACGTCCACACCGCCCGCCGGTGGTGCGTGACACGGGAGTACAGGATGGCCAGACCCAGCAACACGGCCAGCCAGCACACGACATGGAAGGTGCCATCCCAGACGGTGTTCATCTCCAGCCCGGAGACCGTGTGCGGACTGTAGTACTTCACTCCGATGTGGTCATGGTTGGTGCTCGACAGCATGTGATGCCATTGCAGGACCTGGTGCAGCAGGATGCCGTCCACGAAGCCACCGAGCCCGACCCCCAGCCTGATCCCCGGCAACTGGATACTCGACGGCGCCAGTGGGGGCTCATCTGCCGTGGTGGACACGCTCGCTCCCCCGTCCGCCCAGTGACCGCTACAACGTCCCGAAAAGCCGCTTCGCTGAAGCGACTCCGCGACCACCCCACGCGCTCAGGAAGTGTTGCCGTTGCCCTCCGGTTCCGCCACTTGACCTTCCGGATCCTCGTCTCCGCCGCGCCAGTCCCGTAGGCGAAACAGCACCGACCTGCTGATCACCCGGCCGCTCCCCGCCATTCCGGCGGAATCGCCAACACTGGAGATCCGCGGTTTGGGTGGCCGGCGGGGGAACGTCTTTGACGTACGACGGCGACGTGGAGCCAGCCCGGCTGGACGATAGTGAAGGCGCCTTGCTCTAACTCACCGCTCTCACGCTGCTGCCGGCCGGGGAACGGGCAGCGGTGGCCGACCTGGCCGCGCTCGACGTCGACCGAAACCGGGCGAACCTTGCCAGCTACGGCACTACCATCGGCGGCGCCGATCGTGTAGCCAATGCCGCTGACGGTCGCGGTCCGGCCGATTACGGAGCCGATCGCGACTAGGACGGCGACCTACACCCGCAAGCTGGGTGTCCGTCACCTGCTCGCCGCCTACGACCTGAACCGCGACCGGCTCTACGGCCATGTCAAAGCGGTCAAGGGCCGGGCCCAGTTCCTGGCGTTCTGCCGCTACCTACGCGGCCTCTACCCACCCGACGTTCGGATCGCGATCACCTGCGACAACTTCAGCCCGCACCTGTCCACGAAGAAGGACTCGAGGGTCGGTGACTGGGCCGCCTCGGCGAACGTCGAGATCGCCTACACCCCGACCTACTCCTCCTGGCTGAACCGCATCGAGGCCCAGTTCACCGCCCTGCGCTACTTCGCGCTCGACGGCACCGACCACCGCAACCACCGCGCCCAGGCATCCATGATCCGCCGGTACATCATCTGGCGGAACCAGCACGCCCAAGATCAGCAACTCAAGCAGATCATCGACCGGGCCAACGTTGCCTGATGCGGCAGTAGTCACCGGAGTCCGGCCGTTCGCGCGGGCCTGGATACACGTCGCCCTCGTCTCCCACGAGGGCCGCAGGATGGCCAAGTCGACGAGCAACCTCGTGCTCGTCCACGATCTGCTCGAACACGCCTCCCCCGCCCACATCCACGCGATGCTGCTCGACCGCCCTACGACGCCCACTGGGAATACGCTTTTACCACCCTCGACCAGGCCGCGGACAGACTCGATGCGCTACACGTTGCCGGCGGCCGTTGCGGACTTGCCGCGGCGCGGGCCGCCACGCTTAGCGGACTGATCAACATGACCCGGGGTCTAGGCACCGCGCTCGGCGTCGCCCTGGTCACCCTCGCCCTGCACCTGGCCACCGGAACCACCGGAGCACGGCTCGCACTCGCCGGACCCACCGCCGCCTCCCTCACGCTGACCATCCCCCTCGCCGGCCGCGCTCCGCGCCAACCACCCGCCCCTCAAACAGACACCTAGCGGCCGGCTCCCCCGGGATGCTCCCCCATGGCCCTGCCTTCGCTCGGGCCGACCGAAGGCACAAGGAAGGCCGTCGTGGATCGAGATGCGCGCACCGTAGTCCTCGATCTCGCCGTGACCCTGGCCCTGGCCGTCCTCGGCGCCGTGTGGTCGACATGGCTCCTGGTACCCGCCGCGGGGTGGGCGCTGCTCACGGCCGCACAGGCCGCTCTCGCCGCGCGGGCGCACCGCCGCCCGCCAGACGACCGCCGCCTCCACTGACCTCCCACCAGCCGACCCACACCGAAAGGTCGCCCGGATTGTCCGTATCCACCGCCGTGGTCCACCCTGATCGTCCCACCGCCGAGCTCACCCGATGACGGCGACCGACCGTGCAAGGACCGACGCAATCCGCCAGGCCAGGCTGGTGCGACGCGGCCTCACGCTCGAATACGCGACGCTGGTCTGGAACATCGTCGGCCTCGGGGTGCTCTCCGTCGCCGCGACCGGCGCCCGATCAGTCGCCCTCGCCGGGTTCGGCCTGGACAGCCTGATCGAGATCGGCGCGAGCATGGTGGTGATCTGGGAGCTGACCGGCACGAACGCCAACCGGCAACACCGCGGCCTGTACCTGATCGCCCTCGCGTTCGGCGCTCTCGCCGTCTACCTGACCGTCCAGTCGACGGTCGCCCTCGCGACCAGCCACCACGCTCGCCACAGCCCACTGGGCATCGCCTGGACAGCCATGACCGCGCTCGCCATGTTCGCCCTCGCCGCAGGGAAAATCACCACCGGCCGCGCGCTCGGCAACCCCGTCCTACGCACCGAGGGCCGCGTCACCCTCGTCGACGGCCTGCTCGCCACCGCCATCCTGGCCGGCCTCGTCCTCAACGCGACAACCGGAGCCTGGTGGGCCGACGCCGCGGCCGGCTACGTCCTCGTCGGCTACGCGACCAAGGAAGCCGCGGGCGCGCTACGCGGCGACACCAGCCCACCGGCAACCGCCGAGCCCAGGGCCTGAAGATCCAGACCGGCTGACCACGAACGGCCACCTATACCCCAGGCCGTATGCTGCACAGCCCAGGCGGGAGGTTCCCATGCAGGTCGACGACGACGCACTCAACGCCGTACTCAGCCGGCTCCGCCGCGCGCAGGGCCAACTCGCCGGCGTCATCGCCATGATCGAAGCGGGACGCGACTGCAAGGAGGTCGTCACCCACTCGCCGCCGTCTCCCGCGCCCTCGACCGCGCCGGATTCAAGATCGTCGCAAGCGGCATGCGCCAGTGCCTCGCGGCCGCCGACGGTGACACCCCACCGATGACCGAAGCCGAACTCGAGAAGCTCTTCCTCGCCCTCGCCTGACCAGCCCGCCTCGGTACAGGCCTGCATCCGACTGGTGCCGGCGTAGCTTCACTCCCGGGACGTCGTGACCTCACCTAGCACCACGTCCGGATGAAGGTACGTGGCTAGCGGCAGGCCCACGACCTGTGCGTTTGGGAGATCACCCGAGGCAGCCCGGCGCATCGCGAAGACCGCTCGCTGCCCCGGGCTACTGGCGTGTCCGCATGCGGTCAAGCAAGCGCCGAGTCGGCCTGCCTTCTATCCGCCGCGTCGGGATCAGTCCGCGAGTATGCCTGGGAAGCCGAACATGACGGTCAGCGTCGGGTCGTGGAACTTGGTCACGCGGGAGACGCCGGTGGCGGTTGGGGCCAGCACCACAATGCCGTCTGCCCGGAACGCGCCATGCGCGTCCCGGTAGTACACGGCTGCGGCGGGTTGGCCGTTCGCCGTGGTAGGGATCATCTGCCAGTCGCCCGGCGCGCCCAGCACGTACGCGTCGAGCATGTGGATGCACTTCTCCCGGCCGGCCTGCCATTCGCGGAATGGCGTCGCCTCTAGTGCGGCGTCCGCGCGCAGCACGTGTTCCAGCAGGCGGGCGTCGGAGCGTTCGAAGGCTGCGATGTAGCCGTCCAGCAGTGCCCGCGCCCGCTGGTCGGTGGGTTCGAGCAGCTCTTCGGGCTCTGGCTCCAGTTCGTCCAGTCGGGCGCGGGCCCGTTGCAGACCGCTTTTCACCGCCGCGGTGGTGGTGCCGAGGATCTCCGCGGTTTCGGCCGCGGAGAACGCCAGCACCTCGCGCAGGATGAGGATCGCGCGCTGGCGGGCGGGCAGATGCTGCAGGCTCGCGATGAGCGCCAGCCGTAGCGACTCGCGCGCGACCACGGCCGCGGCCGGGTCGTCGGCGGCCGTGGCGATCCAGCGGTCCGGCAGCGGTTCCAGCCACGAGGCCTCGCCCGGCGCGACGTGGCTCGGCGGGCGATCGGGGCCGTCGTAAGGACCTGTCAGGCCGGAGGGCAGCACCCGGATTCGGCGAGGTTCGAGCGCGGTCAGGCAGACGTTGGTGGCGATCTTGTAGAGCCAGGACCGGATCGACGCACGGCCCTCGAAGCCAGCGTAGGAACGCCATGCCCGAAGGTAGGTTTCCTGCACCAGGTCCTCGGCGTCATGTGCCGAGCCGACCATGCGGTAACAGTGTGCCAACAGTTCTCGGCGGAACCGCTCGGTCTCGGCGGCGAACCGGTCCTGGTTCGCCGCCTCCCAAACGTGCGCCGTCATGCCGCGAGTCTGGGCAGCGGCCAGGCGACCAGATGCGCGATGGCACCCCAGTCGTCCGTCGACAGGCGGTTGTCCTGTGGCCTCCGCTCGTAGTCCGCCGCCGCGGATCGCCTGCTTGCCATGCGCTGCTCCCTGTCCAGTCCGGTCGGTCGGGATCCTCGCTCAGAGGACCGGGTCGTCGTCGCGAGAGAACCGAAACCCGGGCCGACGGGCGCTCTCGCTGCGGCGGTCAGACCTCGTGGAGCTGAAGGATCATGCCGCGCATGGTCGAGTAGCGGGCCAGGTTCGCGGCATCCTCGGCGGTGCGCCGACCGATCTCGGACCCGAACGCGGCCTCCAGGGCGGCCATGTCGTCCCAGTCCAGCATCACGACCAGGTGGGCCGGCTCGCCGATCACGGACGGCGGCTCATGACTACGCGTGTAGCGGCGCAGGCCCGGAAGCTGTTTCGCCAACGGGATGTGGACCTCGTTGTAGTGACGTTCGAACGCGTCGACGTCCGAGGGGGCGTCGTAGATCACGACGAATCGCGCCATCTGCTTGGCGACCGAGTCCACAGCTGCGGTCATCTGTTCACCTCCTGAGGGCTGCGTGGACGTCTTCACGGCCGCAGGGCGAGTTTGCCGACGGTCGCCCTGGCTTCCAGTTCCGCGAGGGCCTTCGGGCCGTCGGCCAGGTCGTAGGCGGTGGGGCGAGCCGGCTTGACGACACTGGCGGCGACGAGGGCGGACAGCTCACCCATGAGGCTCGCCAAGATCTGGGGCGCGGATTGGATCAACACGCCGATGTTGAGGCCGATGAGGTGGACCTGGTGCTTGTACACCAGCTCCCAGTTGGTGATCGCGGCTTCGCCACCCGCCAGGCCGTAGACGATGACCCGGCCGGTGACCGGCCTGGTGGCGGCCAGGCTGGCGTTAAAGGTGGCACCACCCGCCGACTCCAGCACGACATCCGCGCCGGCGCCACCGGTCAGCCGCAGCACCTCGGCGGCGAGCTCGCCGTTGTGGGAGTCCAGGACGTGGTCGGCGCCGAGCGCCAGCACTGTCTCGTGCTTGCTCGGCGAGGCGGTGGCGATGACCGTCGCGCCATAGTGCTTCGCCAGGGTCATCGCCGCCTGGCCAGTCGCGCCCGCCGCGGCGTGGACCAGCACGGTCTCCCCGGCGGCGATGTCGCCCAGGGGCTTGAGCGCGGCAAGCGCGGTAGGCCAGTTCACGACCAGGCCCAACGCCTGCTCGGCCGTCCAGCCAGCCGGCACCGGCATCGCCGCCACCGCCGGCAGGATCATGTACTCGGCGAACGCCCCGTCTCCGACACCGACCACGCGAGTCCCGGCGCACGGGCCCGTCACCCCCTCGCCCACCGCCACGACCTCGCCGGCGGCCTCGAAACCCGCCAGATACGGCGGCCGCGGGCCACCCCGAAACGTGCCATAGGCCTTCGAGATGTCAGCGAAGTTGACGCCAGCGGCGACGACCCGGATCAGGACCTCGCCCTGGCCAGGTCGAGGCACCGGCGCGTCGGCGATCAGACCCAGGTCCCGCGGACCGTGCAGCGAGGTCTGCTGCAGGGCGCGCATCGTGGTGGGAATGCTCACGGCGATCAGCTCTCCTTCTCCGCTTGCCTCATCACGGTCGGCCTCTCCGGCCGGCGGTACCGTCGACCATGTAGACCTCGGCCACCGCGGAAAGGAATCGGCAACCGCTGAAGCGTCCGCGCTATCCATTCCGACGATCAGGGCCGTCTCGCCCGATGCGGCCCCCGCCAGGCCGCCGACCACACGCGGGCTGGCCAGCGTCTCGGCAGGCTGATCACCAGCCGCGCAACCGAACAAGGCCCTGGCTCCTACTGGCCGGCCGCGAACCTGCCCCTTCGCCGAGGCGCGGCACAGAACATCAGGAACGACGGGGTCTCACGGTTTCGTGTGGCCCGCGAACGCAGCTGTCGATTCCTGTGTGCCGCCCATCTGAGGAGACCCTGCCGCGATCGCGGCTAGGTGGACCGCGCCTGGTGACGTTCAGTTGTCGCGACGAACCTGCCAGTCACCCAGCTTCCCGTCCGGCCGGCCGCCACGGATGTCAACCCGTCCTGACCCAGCCGCCTCTGCGGAGAAACTGGCCGGTCCGCGGGCTTGCATCCGGTACCCAGGTACAGCCTTACCGTCGGGCCGAAGGCCCCGGTGCGCGGCGCCACCAGGCCCGACAGGAGATCGCTGATGCCCTTCACCAGGGACGTGCCGCCTGTGGACGCCTGCACCCTGCCCACCGTTGCCCGGCCGCTGCGGATCGCCGAGCTCGACGCTCTGTTCGCCACCGCCCTGCACCGCCTGGAACGGATCGACGCCCGCCACCTTCGGCTCACCCTGACAGGCGAGGGCGGACTGGAAGAGACCGCCCGCGACCTGGCGGCACGGGAGAGCCAGTGCTGCTCGTTCGTCACCTTCACCGGGTCGACGCCGCAGGGCCGTGGTCTCGTGACGGTGCCAGGACCGTCGACGAGGCACCTGCATCAGCTCAAGACGGTAACAACTCGGACATCGCGATGTAGGCATGCGGCAAAGGTTGTCATTAGGGTCGAAACAGCTGGGGGCCCCGACCCGCGCGACCTCGCAGTCGCGTAAACACGACAACGGAGAGCTCATGCCCCTGTCCGCCCCCAGCGCCAGGTTCGCGCGACCACGCCGTGCCACAGCTCGACCATCGCGACCCTCGCATCCCCGGCGGCCCGCCGCGGTCCTGCTCGGAATTGGCATGACGCTCTGCGTGGCCTCTGCGTGTAACCCGATCAAGGCGCCCGCATCCGCAGCTGGCCCTTTGCCGACGCCGACGCCGACGGTTTCGGCTGTAACCACGCAGCCCTTTACCACACCATCGGCCTCCTCATCGGCCTCATCGGCTGCCAGTAGCACCCCGGGCGAGGCGTCGCCCACCGGTGGCGGCGGCTCGACCAAGACCTTCATGGGCAGCAGCACGGTGCTGGTCGGCGGCTCGATGTCCGACGCCTCAATGTCCGCCGCTCCGTTCGACCTGCAGTACAGCTACGTGCACAGCCGGCCCGCACCTACGCCGGCCGCGTACACGGCGGCGCGCTGCGATCCGGCATGGTCGAACTGGTGGGGGTGCTGGACCGGCCCCACGACCGCACCCGGTACTCAGATCACCGTGCGCGAGAACTCCGTGGCCAAGGCGACCTACCAGGGCAAGGCGCACCCGCAGAGGATGGTCTGGGACTGGTACTCCTTGATCGACGTCGCAGGTATGGCCGGCCTGAGTGAGGGCCCGGACGAGGTCAAGGTCATCAACAACGCCGACCTGCTCGGCAAGTACCTGAACGACTACCGGTTCTTCCTGCAGAAGATCGGTACGTCGCAGGACCTGATCGACCTTGAGCCGGACTTCTGGGGCTTCGCCCGATCGCTGGGCAATCTGCACCAGGTTCCGGCGCAGGTGAGGTCGGCGAACCCGACCGATTGCGGCTCCCAGGAGAACAGTGCCTCCGGCCTGGCCCAGTGCCTGATCGCGATGACCCGCAAGTACGCGCCGAACGCCGGCGTGGGCCTGCACATGTCCTGCTTCGACTGGCAGAGCAACATCAAGAAGTGCCAGAGCGACTACGTCGACCTCGGCGCCAACGCCGGCGACTTCCTGGTCGCCGACATCTCCGACCGGGACGCGGGCTGGTACGCCCAGCCGGCGCACGGGGGCAAGGACACCTTCTGGACCGACCAGAAGGCCGCCACGGCCCTGAGCTTCTACAAGACGATGGCCGAAACGGTCGGCAAGCCGGTGGTGCTGTGGCAGATCCCGGTGGGAAACATGACGCAGAACAACACCCCCAGCCACTACCAGGACGACAAGGTGGACTGGCTGTTCTCGCACATGACCCAGGTGGTCGATGCCCATGTCGCAGCCCTGCTGTTCGGCGCGGGATGGTCCGAACAGACCACGCCCGAAACCGACGGCGGAAACCTGATCAACAAGACGATCGCCTACCGCAACTCCGGAGGCGTCGCCCTCAAGTAGCCAGCACTGGGTAGGCGCTCACCTGCGGCCGGACCCGGCCCCCAACCCCTGTCGGGACCGGGTTCGGCCGCGTTCGTCTCGACCCCGACCGTGTGGGGTCTCACAACCGGCCGATCAGCTCGTCGGTCAGCTGCCCCTCGCCACCGACCCGGTCCAGACCCTCCGCCTGCGCCGCCTGGATAATAACGAGCCGCCGTCTTCACGTTCACACCCCCGCGCGCCGCCGCCGGGCGCTTACCGCACCCACCCAGCGACGCTCGCAGAACCTCGTACACCTCTGTCACCAGGACCTCCCGGTACGCCACATCCCCGCCTCCTCTCGCCGGCCGGACAAGCCGGGCGATCAAAGCACGGGTGGTCCATCAACTGGCGACCGAGGTGGTCCCATGCCCGTGGCAACAACCCTCACCAGGTGGTCCCATGCCGCTGGCAGACGACACACGCCGGCGCGCCCCGAGGTGCGCCAGACACTGGCGGTTCCCGAGGATGACGTCAAACGGCGTGTCGACGAGCATCTTCGACAGCAGGGTTACGCGGTCACCGTCGCTTGGGGACGGGACCGGGGGATGTGCTGCGTGCGTTGGACAGTGAGGCAGGCCTCGCCTATACGATCGGCGGCTTCTTGGCGCTGTGGAAGCCGGGCGGCATCATCCGGGTCTACGACACCAGGACGCTTGAGGAGATCAAGACCATCAATATGCCGCAGGCCCTCGCCATTCCGGGAGTGGCGAAGTAGCCGGGGCCAAAGCGACCCACGGGGACCGGCCCAGAGCGAGCGCGCCCGGGACCGACCTCGCCGGTGCGGACGCCGGTGCCTCCACGGGGACGTTGGTGCGTCCGCGGCCGCTCAGGGCGCTTCCCGGGCCGGCAGGAACACGGCGGACGGCCGGTCGGGGTCGTGAAAGATCTCCTGTTCGGCGGGGTGGAGTGTCGTGGCGGTCGCGCGCGGTTCTCCGCTTCCGGGATTGCGGGCGTAGGCCGGGTGCGCGCCGCTGGAGATTTGCACCCGTATGCGCTGGCCGCGGCGGAATTGGTGCGCGACCGGCCACAGGGTTACCTCGACCCTGGACACACCGTCCCGGTCGGGGATCGGCTGGTCGGGCATGACAGCTGCGATCCCGTCGCAGATGTTGTGGGACCGCCCGCGGGTGTCGACCTCGCAGACGCGCACGAACAGGTCGGTGTGAGGACGGCTGGACCGCAGCCAGATCTCCGCCGTGACCTCCCCGACGATCTCCAGGTCCCGCCCGAGCGGCGGGCTGGTGTAACACAGGACGTCGGGACGGGACTCCAGCCTACGGTTGTCCTTGCGTCCCGCCTTGAATGGCGAGAACGTCGGGCCGCCGACCGCGGGGGTGGGGTCGGCGGGGTCGTAGCGGTAACGGTCCGGATCACTTGACGGGGCAGGGTCCGTGCCGAGCCGGCCCTCTGGCCGGAGATTCCAGCGGACAGGCCGGTAACCCGCAGGTGGCCAGGCATCGAAATCCTGCCACTCCTCACGACCCGTGACGAACAGCCGGACGGGTGCGCGGCGCTCGTCCGGTTCGGCGGGTTCGGTGGCACCACACAGTGGCAGCGCCCACTCCTGCGCCTCACGGGCGCCGCACGCGCTGATGGCCGGGGACGCATGAACCCACGGTCCGACCGTCAGTCTGGGCTGTTTACCCGCCCCGACGAGCGCCCGGTAGTCACGCAACTGGTAGGGCAGGAACAAGTCGTACCAACCGGCGACCAGGCTGACCGGCACGTTCACTTTGGCGACGGCGTCGCGGTGGTCGACTTCCGCCCAGTGCTTCGCCTCGCTGTCGTGCGTCACTGCCTGCTGGAAGAACGACCAGTGCAGGCCGAGCAGGCGTCTGTCCGAGTCTGTCAGGGGCAGCGTGGACGCCGCCCGGCGCAATGACCCCTCGCCCAGTCCGACGACGGTCGCCAGCAGGCGCCACGGGCTTTCCTGGACCTTGATGAGGTGCGACCAGCGCAGGAGGGTGTCGAGCCGGACGCCTTCAGGTCGCGCGAACGCGTCGATGATCTGGGCGGAGGTGACCGCCGGGATGACGGCCTTGACGGCGGGCGGCAGCGCGTCCGCGACGGCCCACTGCGTGTATCCCAAGTAGCTGCTCCCGGCCAGCACCAGGTTCCCGTCGAACCAGGGCTGCCTGGTCACCCAGTCAATCGTCGCCAGGCCGTCGGCCCGCTCGTGACGGAACGGCTCGAACTCGCCGCCGGAACCGAAGGTGCCGCGCACGCTCTGGAAAACGACCTGAAAGCCGCTCCTGACATAGGGCCGGGCGACCACCGTGGCCAGGGCCCCCTGCCTCCCATAGGGCGAGCGCAACAGGACTGTGGGCAATGGGCCGGAGCGCCGGGCGGGGGCCAGCCGGTCAGCGAGAAGTACGATGCCGTCGTCCATCGGAACCGGAAGGTCCCGGTCAACGACGATGTTCCTGCTGAGGAAAGCGTCTAGAATCGTCTTCTCCAATGACGCGGCGGGGGTTCGTTCGGACGGGCGGGGTGCGCTCAGGCGTGCCTTACGGCGGCGAGGTCGTGCAGGCCGAGGATCTCTATCGCCGATTCGCGCATCGCCACCTTGCGAACCTTGCCGGTGACTGTCATTGGGAAATCGTCGACGATGTGCACGAACCGGGGGAACTTGTAGTGGGCGAGTTTGCCGGTGCAGAATTCGCGCACGGATTCGGGCGTGAGCGGTGTGGCCTCCGGGCGCATCCGGATCCAGGCCATCAGCTCCTCGCCGTATTTCTGGTCGGGCACCCCGATGACCTGGACGTCGAGGATGTCCGGGTGGGAGTAGAGGAACTCTTCGATCTCCCGGGGATAGATGTTCTCCCCGCCCCGGATGACCAGGTCCTTGATCCGACCGGTGATGTTGATGTAGCCCTCGTCGTCCATGACCGCGAGGTCGCCGGTGTGCATCCACCGGGCCGCGTCGATGGCCTCCGCGGTCTTGTCAGGCTGCTCCCAGTAGCCGAGCATCACGGAGTAGCCCCGGGTGCACAGTTCCCCCGGAGTGCCTCGGGGCGTGGTCAGCCCCGTTTCCGGGTCCACGATCTTGATTTCGAGGTGCGGGGCGACCGTGCCGACGGTGGAGACGCGCCGTTCGATCGAGTCGTCCGCGCGGGTCTGGGTGGAGACCGGGGAGGTTTCGGTCATGCCGTAGCAGATGGCCACCTCCGTCATGCCCATCCGCGCGATCACCTGCTTCATCACCTCGATCGGGCAGGGAGACCCGGCCATGATGCCGGTGCGCAGGCTGGACAGGTCGAACGAGGCGAGATCGGGTTGACTCAGTTCAGCGATGAACATGGTGGGCACCCCGTAGAGCGCCGTGCAGGATTCCGCCTCCACGGTGGCCAGGGTCGCCGCCGGGTCGAAGGACGGTGCCGGGATCACCATGGCGGCGCCGTGGGTGGTGCAGGCGAGGTTCCCCATCACCATCCCGAAACAGTGGTAGAAGGGCACGGGGATGCAGACCCTGTCCATCTCTGTATAGCCGCACAACTCGCCGACAAAGTACCCGTTGTTGAGGATGTTGTGATGGCTCAGGGTGGCGCCCTTGGGGAAGCCGGTGGTACCCGAGGTGTACTGGATGTTGATCGGGTCGTCCGGGCTCAGTGCTGCCTGCAGCCCTGCCAACCGGTCGGCTTCGCCCCGTCTCCCGGCCGCCAGCAAGGAATCCCAGTCCGCGCTGTCCAGCATTACCACCTGCTGCAGGGCCGGACAACGCGCCTCTACCTCATCGATCATCGCCGCGTAGTCTGAGGTCTTGAACTTCTCGGCGGCAACGAGGAGCTTGATGCCAGCCTGCCTCAGTACGTACTCCAACTCGTGCGACCGGTAGGCCGGATTGATGGTCACGAGGATCGCGCCGAGCTTGGCTGTGGCGTACTGGGTCAGCGTCCACTCGGCGCGGTTGGGCGCCCAGATGCCGACCCGGTCCCCCTTCGCGATTCCCAGTTCGAGCAGTCCCAGCGCGAGGGCGTCCACCTCCGCTGTCAGCTCGGCGTAGGTCCAGCGCCGGCCACTGGGCCGGTCGATGAGCGCATCCCGGTGGGGAAACGCCCGCGCGGTCCGGTCGAGGTTGTCGCCAATGGTGTCGCCGAGCAGGGGAGTCAGGGATACCCCCGAGGCGTAGCTTGGCAGTGCTGGCCGGGGGTGGACAGTCTCGCTCACGCCGCTCATGGTGTGGGGCCCGCCGGGCGGGCGCTACCCCCGGACGGGGGTAACTTGCCCCGACCGGCCCGGCCCCAGCAGGGTCGCTGATCGTCCGCAGGTCGACGTCGAGTCGCCTATAGTGCCCTGACCAGGGGCGGCGAGACTGGCAGGCGGTGGTTGTGATGCCCGACCAACTGCACGCGGCGGGACCGGGGGACTGCCGTTCGGTGAGAGCGACGCTCCTCGATCTCCAACGGCAGTCCGGCATACCGGTGTTGTACGGGGGGGTGGTCGGGCATGCCGGCGTCCGGATCACCGAACTGTTCGGAACGCGGACCGGCGATCTGCGCAACCTCCTGATCCGCCCGGGCGCCGGGCTGGGCGGGTACGTGTTCACGCATGGTCGACCGGCAGCAGTCGACGACTACCTAGCCGCCTCCGGCATCACCCACGACTATGACGGGCCAGTTCGGAGCGAAGGTCTGTGGTCGGTGGCCGCCGCTCCGGTCGCCGTCGCCGAACGGCCGCGAGCGCTGCTCTACGCCGCCACCCGCCAACAAGAACCGCTGGGAAACCGGGCCAAGGACCTGCTGGTCAGCTCCGGCCAACGGCTCTCGGCCGAGATGGGCAGCCGAGACGAGCTTGACCGGCGGCTCGGCATGCTGCAGGAGGCCGCGGCGGTCGGGGGCGTGGCGTGGTCGGCGGCCGAGCTCGAGGATGTGCGGGCCGCCTACGCGGAGATCCGTGAGGTAGCGGCATTGTTACCCGACGACGACCTGCGGCGGAAGCTCGCCAACGCCTGCGAACGCCTCGCCGCATTGCGGTCGGCCGGGCTGGAGAAGCCCGGCCCACGGCTGTCCGCACGGGAGATCGACGTCCTCGCCGAGGTGGCGATCGGCTGCACCAATACGCAGACGGCTGCCCGGCTCGCGGTGCGCCCGGAAACGGTCAAGGCTTACCTGCGCAGCGCGATGCGGAAGCTGGACGCGCACAGCCGGCACGAAGCCGTGGTCAACGCTCGCCGCTTCGGGCTGCTGCCCTGACAGCAAACCGGTCCCGCTGTCGGCCCGACGACCGGCGTCCACACCAGCAGGGTCCTTTCCTGGGGAGCGTCGGGGGGCTCGGTGGGCCGCCGTGATGGCGGCCTGTGCGCGCTGACTGCGGCGGGCCACGACCGGGTCACCGCTGTGATCGAGTGGCTTGCCGGAACCACGGACGAGGAAAGGCACCGGCTTCGGCTGCCGCATGACCGGTTCGATGGCTATCGGCTGCCGAGCGAGTCGACGATCCGCCGGTTCCTCAACGAGACCGACGATCCTGAAGGGCTGATGGGCGGTGCGTTCATCGCCGCGGCTTTCCCTCGACCAAGCGTCAGCAGGGTGTGACCGAGACCGGCACGGCGGTCATCCGCGGCATGGCGTTGATGGTTTCGGTGTCGTGGTCGAGGGACAGAAGGCGCCCCGGATTGGCGCCGAAGGCGTGTGGGTCGTCGTCGTGGCCGGGTAGGTCGCCGTAGCAGTGGGTCATCGAGAGCACGCCGGGTCGCAGGGTCGGGTCGAGGGCGAGCACCGCCCGCAGGCGCCCGTGGTCGGAGACGATCTCCACGGTGTCGCCGGCGTGGGCGGGTAGCTTGGCCGCGTCGTCCGGATGCATGTGGCAGGGGTTGTACGGCGTCTGCGGTAGGCCGGGCAGGCGGCGTCCCAGGGTGTTGATGGTCTCCTTCTCTCTGCGGACGACGAGTCGGAAGGGGCGGGCCGCGCTGGCCTGGAGGCGCTCGCCGGACAGCGCCGAGGCGAGTTCGGCCGCGACATCGGGCGGGCACAGTTCGAACCGCCCGGCCTGGCCGTCGCCGGGTTGGACCAGTACCGGTGGGAGGTCGAACCGCGCTCCGTGCGGATATGCCCGTACCTCGTCGAGCCCGACGCGGCCTTGCTTGGCGAACGAGGCGAGGAGCTGTTCGGACGTCGGCGCCGGGTCGCCGGGCGCGAAGGTGCGTCGGCCGATGCGCAGGGTGAGTCCCATCGCGCCGGCCAGGCCGAGGAAGAACTCCCAGTCTTCGACGACCCCGGGCGGGCGCGGAAGCAGCGGCTCGGTGTACTGCGCGAACGGTTCGCTGAACCACCGCTCGTAGGGACGGGTATGGTCGGCGCGTTCCAGCGACAGCGCGGGTGCGATGACGTAGTGGGCGAGCCGGGCGGTCTCCGACGGGTACGGGTCGACGGTGACGAGGAGATCCAGGGCGGACAGGGCGCGCACCGCCTTCACCTGGTCAGGTAGGCAGGCCGCCGGGTTGCCGCCGGAGACGACCAGTGCCCGGACCCGATCGGGGCCCGGTTCAAGGATCTCGTCCGGCAGGATGGCGGAGGGAAGCTGGCCCAACATCGTGCCATAGCCGCCGATCCGGCTGTGGAAGCCGCGTTCGAAGCTGCGGCCCGGGGGCTGGACCTGGGCACGGGGGGCACCCGTCCCGCCGAGCACGGCGCCGCCGGCGGCCCGGTCGCCCGCGGCCGGGAACCGGCCGCACACGACGTTGAGCGCCTGCAACAGGTGTTCGACCAGGTTGGACCAGGGGCCCATGTTCGCGCCGGTGCCCGAGGTAGCCATGCCGCGGCGGGCCGAGCCGAATGTCCGGGCGGCCGCGACGATCTCCTCCGTGCGCAGCCCGGTCGCACCTGCCACCACCGCGGGCGTGGCGTCGCGGACGGCGCCGCGCAGCGCGTCGAGGCCGTTCGCGTGTTGGTCGCAGAATTCCTGGTCGTGCAGGCCTTCGGCCAGGATGACGTGGAGCAGCCCGGCGAACAGCACCGCGTCCGTGCCGGGGATCAGCGCCAGGTGGTGGTCGGCGTGCCGCGCGGTCTCGCTGCGCCGCGGGTCGGCGACGATAAGCTTCAGTCCTTGGTGGCGGGCTTCGCGCAGGCGGCGCGGACCCCCGTGTACCGGGAACCCGCTGACCTCTCCGCCCTGCATCGACACCAGCGGGTTGGTGCCGGCGAGCAACCAGACGTCGCTGTCCTCGAAGCGCTGCCGGCCGCCCATCCAGGTGCCCAGCCGTTCGGCCGCCACCCATTTCGCCGACTGGTCGACGGTGGTGGTGGAAAAGATCTTGTGGGTGCCCAGCGCTCGCGCCCACGCTGTGACGAACCCGTAGGTCAGCGTCGCCGTATAGGTCTGCGTTCCGATGAACACGGCGACGCTGTCCGGCCCGTGCCGCTCGATGATCTGACGTAGACGGGTGCCCGTGTCGCTGATCGCGTCAGCCGCCGCCATGGGAACGAGACGTTCGCCCACGCGCTGCTGGGAGGACAGGAAGCGGTCCGGCGAGTGGTGGAAGTCGCCGAGTCGGCGGCCCTTCGGGCAGGTGTAGCCGCTCGTGAGCGGATTGTCGCGGTCGCCGACGACCTTGGTCGCCCGCCCGTCCTCCACGGTGACGAGTACTCCGCAGATTCCGGAGCAGATCCGACAGAAGGTGGGCCGGGTGGTCGACCGGGAGGGTGCGCTCATGACAGTAGGGCTCTCCTTGCCGACATCCCTCGATGGGGCCCGTTCGGCGTGAGGGTTGACGTAGGTAACCTGGTGATACCACAATCCGCTTCCTGCGTCGCCCTGCGGCGCCTGAAAATGTCTCTTACTTCGGAGACGAGAGGACGCCACCCCGCCTCGCGGAGTCGAGCTCCACGCGAGACAGGGTGCGGCATGGCCGCGTTAATCTGTGCGTGCTGTTCCGCTCACGCCACCCGCCGTGAGTGTCCGGCCCCCGGTGGGACGTGGAGGTTCGCCCCGTGACGCACACCCCCGACGCGCCCGCGGGGTCGTACCGGGTGCCCGCCGGGCTGGTGCCGTCCGCGACTTCGGCGCGATCTTCAAGCTCATGCTGGCCCGCCCCGAGTTCCGCGCCGCCTGATTTCCTCGCCGATCGAGGGCCTGTCGCAGTCGCGGGTGAGCCGGATCGCACGCGGGGAAGACCGCATCGCGTCCCTGGACCTCATAGAACGTACGCGGCCTGGTTCCCCGCCCGCTCATCCTGCACGTCGAGCACGCCGACGTCGGCGGCTCCCGGCACATCACCGTCTTTGAGAAGGGCTTGGCCCGCCTGGTCGCCCACGAGATCGACCACCTGGACGGGCACCTATGCACCGACCGAATGCGTCCCGGCGTGACCCGCATCCCGGTCGAGCAGTACCGCGGAGTCGGCTCCGCCTGGGCCTACACCACCACATGACCAGCCCTCAGCCGACACGGCCAATCGACGAGCTACGGTTCCTCGTCGCCGGTGCCTACCTTCTTGACTGCTTCATCAGCACTCCCCGACTTCCCGTCTGGGGTGACGATCTCCGCGCCGAGGCGATGCGGACCGTGCCGGGTGGCAAGGCCCTGAACCAGGCCGTCACCCTCGCTCGTCTCGGCGCCCAGGTCGCCGCGGTCGGCGCCGTCGGAACCGACGTCGTAGGCGAGGCCATCCGCGCCGCGCTGGACGCCGAGGGAATTGACACGGCCACGGTGGCCACCATTCCGGAGACGCCGACGCCCGTCTGTGTCGTCTACACCCGCGACGACGGCGAGAACGCCATGGTCTGGCGAGTCCCCGATGCCCTGACCATCACCGCAGCCCACATCACCGGCGCCGCCAAGAAAACCAGTCCAGCCGACGCGGTACTCATGACATTCGAGTTTCCCGACCGGACAACGGACCTCATCACCGCAGCCGCCAAGTACAACCTGCGTATCGTCGTGAACCCCGCGCCCGTTCCGACCGTCCCAGCGACCGTCATCGAGGCCATCCCCTGGGAACACGTCGACATCCTCACACCAAACGAGGCCGAGGCCCGTGCCCTGCTCGTCGGACATCCCGCCGCCCACGGCCCCGCCGAGCATCTC
>Ga0207641_10001813_pt1 | contig 20542 bp, 15 predicted proteins | sample KBSSwiS62_FD_184306 | JGI IMG/M metagenome (GOLD analysis project Ga0207641, IMG submission 184306) | Switchgrass rhizosphere microbial communities from Kellogg Biological Station, Michigan, USA - KBS Switchgrass S6-2 (SPAdes) (version 2) | ecosystem: Host-associated > Plants > Roots >... | reverse complement strand
CGGCCAGAAACTGGTTCAGCGCACGCGATTGGCTATTTGTAGTCGAATCCGACAGTTCCACGTCGCCGTGTGATGCGGACGGCATGCTATAAGGCGGCGCGAGCGTAGCAAACCCAGACATGGGATGCATAACGCACGTGCGCCCGCACTGGTTGACTCGGCCTTGCAGGCTGCCGGGCCCCGCGAAGCGCAAACCATTGATTTCCCGCGAAGCGGGACCATTGATCTCCCGCGAAACGGGATAGTTGACGATAGTACCGCATGACCGGACCCCAGGTCTTTCGCGTCGCGCTCGACATGCCTTTGCGACGCCTTTTTGATTATCTGGCGCCTGAGGCAGGCCCTTTGGCGGGCGACGTGCGGACTGTTAATCCGTTGGTCACCGGTTCGATTCCGGTCGTGGGAACGGAATCGCGGGCTGCCGATGGCGGCGCGGGCGCCCCAGCCGGGATTCAGCCCGGCATGCGCATCCGGGTCCCCTTTGGTCGCCAGCGCCTGGTCGGCGTGATCATGGAGATCGCCGACTCGTCCGATCTGCCGGCGGACCGGCTCAAGCCGATCCTGGAGGTCCTCGACCCGCAGCCCATCCTGGACCCGGCGGCGCTGGGACTGCTCCGGTGGGCGGCCGAGTACTACCACCACCCCATCGGTGAGGTGATTGCCGCGGCGATGCCCAAGGCACTGCGCCTTGGCGCCAGCACTTCTTCCAAAGAGGAGCGATGGAGCCTGACCGCCGCCGGGCAGGGAGCTCACGAGCAAGGCGAGCCTCGCCGTGCCCCGAAGCAACGCAAGCTCCTCGAATTCCTCGCGGCGAAGGACGCCGCAACTGCCGATGCCCTGACCGAGCACCTTCCAAACTGGCGAGACGCAGCCAGGCAACTCGTTGCTCGCGGCTGGGTCAACTCCATGGAAGTCGAGCCCGCCGCGCCCTATGTCCCCACTTCCGCGCAGGCGGAAGGCCCACCACTGTCTGATGAACAACGGCACGCCGTCGAAACTGTAAGCGCAGGCAGCTCCGCATACGGCACGTTCGTACTTCACGGGGTCACGGGAAGCGGCAAAACCGAGGTTTATCTACGCATCGTTGAACGCGAGCTCGCTCGAGGCCGCCGCGCTCTGGTGTTGGTCCCCGAGATTGGGCTGACTCCTCAGTTGGTAGGTCGCTTTGCGCAACGGTTCGCCGTTCCGTTGGCGGTACTGCATTCCGCGCTGACTGACCATGAAAGACTGCTCGCGTGGCGCGAGGCATTCAGCGGACGCGCCCGAATCGTCATTGGGACTCGCTCGGCCGTGTTTGCTCCTGTATCTGACCTCGGGGTCATCATTGTCGACGAGGAGCATGATGCATCGTTCAAACAGCACGAGGGCGGATTCAGATATTCGGCGCGCGATCTCGCCGTCGTGCGTGCACAACGAGCAGAGGTGCCAATTGTCCTCGGCTCCGCCACACCCGCGCTGGAGACGCTAAATAACGTAACGAACCATCGGTATGTACGCCTGACGTTACCACGGCGCGCGGACCAAGCTGCGCCACCGCGTATGGCGCTCATTGACTTGCGAGCACATGCCGCGCACGCAGGAATATCAACACCCGCGGTTCAGGCGATCGAACGACACATCAAGGAAGATGGGCAGGTCCTCGTCTTCCTGAATCGACGCGGCTACGCCCCATCGCTCCTTTGTACGGCTTGCGGGTGGGTAGCGCCCTGTACCGAATGCGACGCTCGCCTTACCGTACACATGTCGGCTGGCCGGCTGCGGTGCCATCATTGTGGAGCCGATGGTGAGCTTCCAAATCGGTGCCCTCAATGCGGATTCGCTGTAAAACCCGTGGGCCAGGGAACCGAGCGCATCGAAGAAACCATGGCGAAGTTGTTTCCAGACGCGCCCCTCGTCAGATTGGACCGCGATGTAGTCCGAAAGCGCGGCGACCTGGAAGAGGCCATGCGTCGGATGGCATCAGGGGAAGCGCGCATTCTCGTTGGCACGCAGATGGTGACCAAGGGACACGATTTTCCCAATGTCACGCTGGTTGTTGTGTTGAACGCGGACCAGGGATTGTTCAGCACCGATTTCCGCGCACCGGAACGTCTGGCCCAGACGATCGTGCAGGTTGCGGGCCGCGCGGGCCGTGGGACACGCCCGGGCGAGGTGCTGGTTCAAACTGAATTTCCCGGTCATCCGCTCCTTTTGAACCTGCTGAATGAAGGCTATGACGGATTCGCGCGCGCGGCCCTGGAGGAACGGTCTCTGGCGTCCTGGCCCCCGTTCAGCCGTCTGGCGGCGGTGCGTGATTCGGCCACGACCGCGCATCACGCTTTGGAATTTCTGACCGAGGCTCGGAAGATTGCCCGGCCGCCGCGCAACGTGAAGTTGCTCGGCCCGGTGCCTGCCGCCATGGCCAAGCGCGCTGGCCGGCATCACGCGCAATTGTTGGTGGAAAGCCCGGAGCGTAGCGCCTTGCACCGCTTTTTAGATGCGTGGCTGCCTGAAGTTGAGCATTTGCAGAGCGCGCGTCGCGTGCGCTGGGCATTGGATGTCGACCCGGGCGAGTTGTTTTGAGCCCTGGCCGGCGCGCGGCACGTACGTTGCGCATCGGACGTCGAACCAGGTGAGTGTTTTGGGCCGCGGCCGGCGCGCGGTCGCGTGCTGCTCGAACCCACGTGCATGTCAGCTCGCGATACTGCCACCGCGGCCCGAAAACAGCTGAGCCCGTCGCATCATCGACGCGCTATCCGGCGACGCCCTCGAGGATGCTGAGCGATGACGCCGTCCTCACCACCCTCTTCAACCGCAGCCCCGCCCGCGCAAACAACTGCCGGAATTCGTCCTTCGTACGCTCCTTGCTCCCCATGATCACCATCATGTTGATATCCATCAACTTGCCCCAGTCAAAGCGGTTTCCCGCGGCAACAACATGATCAATGACGAGCACACGGCCGTCGTCGGCCATCGCTTTCCGGCAGTTCTGCAGAAGGCGCACGCTCTTGTCGTCGTCCCAGTCATGAATGATGTACTTCATGACATAGGCATCAGCGCCCTCGGGCACTGATTCGAAGAAGTCTCCGCCTATCGCCTCAGTACGACCCACGAGGTCTGAGGCATTCAAGGCGCCCGACTTCACCGCCTCCTCGACCACCCGAGGCTGATCAAAGAGCACTCCGCGAACCTTCACGTAACTGCGCAGAATAGAAATGAGCAGATGTCCATGCGCTCCGCCGACATCCACCACCTTGCGCAGCTTCCCGAATGCATAGGCCCGTGTGACAGCGGCGTTTTCCATGACGGAGAGGCTGGCCATCGACGCCGAAAACATTTTTTCCTTGTCGGGATGTTCATGCATCCAGGGAAACGCTGGAGCGCCATGGACGTGCTCGAACGCGGATTCGCCCGTCCGAACGGCATGTTCCAATGCACCCCATGCCGACCAGTTGTAGTCGTCGACGAGCATCAACGCGAAATTTCGGAGCGACTCCGGGTGATCGCTTCGGAGGGTTTGCGCTAAGCGGGTAAGGTGGAAGCGCCCGTGAGGATCGGACGCGAATATTCCGACGCTGGCGAGAGCACGCAGGACACGGCCAAGGTACGGTGGGTGCGCTCCCACCTGTGCAGCGAGTTCGTTAACGGTTAGCGGCCCCGCCACCAGCGCATCGGCAATGCCGAGCTTCGCCGCCACAAACACCAGCTGAGATTGCCAATAAGCGGCGATGCGCTCGAGCATGGCGTCATGCGCCCGTTTCGGTAACCTCATTGACGGCCTGTGGCCAAACCTTCCTGGGTATCGCTCTGCACATTCTATCCTGACGGCCTTCCGTTACGTCTTCACTCGCCCAGGAACAGCCAGCAGCGTCCAGCCGGGACGTCGGTCCTCAGCGAGTCAGGTAAATGACTCAGACTTTTGTACCCCAACTGCCGTCGCCGTGCCTGCGCAACCGAAAACGCATGCGGGTGATCGGCCGGCGCGGTGCGCCGAACCAAGCCCGAGCCCGACCGGCCAAGTCGGCCCCCTCGAGTTAAACTGCGGGCCCATAAACTGGGAGCCTCCCCGGAAATAGGACCAGCGGGCTCCCTTTGGCGGAAACGATTCCTTGAAGCAGCAACTCGAGCAACTCCTGCAGACCGCCGTCAGCGGCCTGGTGGGAGGCATCCTTCCCGAGGCTCCCGAGCCTGGCGCCGTCGCGGTCGAGCGGACCCGCGACCCGAAGCACGGCGACTTCGCCACGAACATCGCATTGCGTCTGGCGAAGCCGGCGCGCCGAAATCCTCGCGAGCTTGCGCAGGCGATCATTGCCGCGCTGCCTTCGAATTCACTGGTTGCCCGTACCGAAGTGGCCGGTGCCGGTTTCATTAATTTCTTCCTGACGGCCGATGCCTACGCCCGCGAGCTGACGAACATCCTCGAAAAGGGTGACCGTTACGGGCAATCGAATATCGGAAATGGCGAAAAGGTCATGCTGGAGTTCGTGTCAGCGAACCCCACCGGTCCTCTTCACGTCGGACACGGACGCCAAGCCGCCTACGGTGCGACGCTCGCAAATCTTCTGAACGCCGTCGGCTACAAAGTCGCGCGCGAGTACTACATCAACGATGCTGGGCGGCAGGTCGACATCCTTACCGCCAGCGTCTGGCTGCGGTACCTCGAACAAGGTGGCGAAGTAATCCCGTTCCCCTCCAACGGCTACCGCGGCGACTATGTGAAGCCGATTGGTGAGCTGCTGCGCGCGAAGATCGGCGCTCAGTTCCATCGACCGGCTGCCGCCGTGCTGGCAAATCTCCCGGAAGACACGCCGGAGAATAAGGACGTTTACATCGACGCTGTCATTGAGCGTTGCCGGGAGTTGATTGGTGGCGATGGCTTCTACACGGTGTTGGAGCTGTCACTCGAGCGCATGCTCGCGGACATCCGGGATGACCTGGAGCAATTCGGTGTCACCTTCGACCGCTGGTACTCCGAACGGGCTCTGGGCGAAAGCGGCGCAATCGACCGCGCCCTCGAGCGCCTCAAAACCCAAAACCGCCTGTATCTGAAAGACGGCGCGACCTGGTTCCGCGCAACGGAATTTGGTGACGAGAAGGACCGCGTAGTCGTTCGCGAGAACGGCGTGAAGACTTACTTCGCGTCCGACATTGCCTATCACCTCGAAAAACGTGAGCGGGGCTTCGAACGACTGATCGACGTGCTGGGTGCCGACCATCACGGCTACATCGCGCGCGTGCGCGCTGGCCTCGAGGCAATGGGCGAACCGGGCAAGTGCCTGGAAGTGAACCTCATTCAGTTTGTCAGCCTGTTCCGCGGCGGCGAGAAGATCCCGATGGGCAAGCGGGAAGCCCAGTTCGTGACGTTGCGCGAGTTGCGCAGTGAAGTGGGTAACGATGCCTGCCGGTTCTTCTACCTGATCAGCAGTCACGATCAACCGTTGGACTTTGATCTGGAGCTTGCGAAGTCACGGACGCGCGACAATCCTGTGTACTACATACAGTACGCACATGCGCGCGTATCTAGTGTGATGAAGCAGGCTGACGCACGTGGTTACGAGTACGATCGGGAGGAAGGGCTTGCCGGCGTTGCTTTCCTCGTTGGAGAAAACGAGCAGGCGCTGTTGAAGTCGGTTACCCGATATCCGGAGGCTCTGGAGCTCGCTGCGACGAACCGGGCGCCGCATGCGCTTGCACACTACCTCCGCGACTTGGCGAACAACTTTCACACTTATTACAACGCTGAGCAGTTCATCGTCCCTGATGCGAAGATGCGTAACGCTCGACTGGCGTTGGTTGAGGCGACCCAACAGGTTGTCCGTAACGGACTCACTCTGTTAGGCGTTTCCTCTCCGGAGACAATGTGAGGGCCAGTACACGCGACTATAAGCGCCGCCAGAAGCCGTCTCTCGAGCTGTGGAAGATGCGCGAGTTCGGGATGGGCGCGCTGGTGGGGATCATCCTCGCCGGTAGCGCCACCGTGTTCATCATGAACGCGCGCCAGCACGAAGCGGCTGCGCGCGAGAAAAACGAGGCGCCCCACCCTGATCCGCGTCGCAAAGCCCCCACGGACCCGGAGGCTACCGCCACAGCGGCGGCGGGCGAGAAATACGACTTCTACGAAATGCTTCCCAAGTTCGAATTCGTCGTACCTGAGAAGGACAAGGACGTTAAGAGTGATGTTCCAACGGCGGCGAAGGTGGAGCGCCAGGGCGTCTACGTCTTGCAGGCGGGCTCGTATCGCAACGAGGCCGATGCCGATCGAGTTCGCCAGCAGCTATCGATGCAGGGCATTGACGCCAAGGTTCAGCGCGTGGCTGTCGATGCCGATGTCTGGCATCGCGTTCGCATCGGCCCGATCACCAACCTGGACCAACTCAACAAACTCCGCAAGCAGCTGCAAGCAGCTGACGTCGACGCGCTGGTCATTCGCGTCGGCGACTAATCGAAGACCGAGCGCAAATCCGAGACCATAAGGGCACGCTTGAAATAGCGTTTAAGAGTTATCAGCCTGGCTCCTCGAACGCGTTGCTGCCAATGCGGTGCCACTTCGCCGAATTTCTCCGTGAGAAGAGTGACGAGGTTCTCCGCTATTGCTTCGGTGTCTTCTTCTGCCGGGTCTTCCACTTCGCGCTCGGCAGCACGAGCCTTCTTCCAGGCTTCCGTTTGTACATTGATCGCTTCCTTTTGCAAGTTGATCGCCGCCTTCAGCTCCAACAAGCTCCCAGACTTCGGCAGGAGAATCCCAAACTCCGCGTACTTGTGGCGAATCAACTCGGCAAAGAGCGCCTCGAGTGAATCATGCTGTTCGGGCCGCGCAGCCCGCCCATCAGCTCGTTTCAACATGCCGGCTTGAAGACCGAGGGCAGATCCGGTGCAACAATGGCACGTTTGAACCAGAGATCGAGGTTCGTCAGACTGGCCTCTTGAATTAGTTTCCGCCAGGTCGGCGCCACTGTGCCGAATCTTTCCGCCAAGAGATCAATCAGCGCCTCCGCCTTACCCTCCGCCTTACCCTCCGCCTTACCCTCCGCCTTACCCTCCGCCTTGCCCGCCGCCATTGCTTCCGATCTAGCCTGGGCGACCAATTCCTTCTTCCACGTGTCCATTTGCGACAAGAACATTGTCTTCATCTCCAACAGGTTAATAGACTTTGGCAACTCGAGCCCATGTCTCGAGCACGTCTCGCGAATCAACTCCGCGAAAAGCGCCTGCAGCCGCTCATGCCCCTCATGCTGACTGAACCATGCAATCAGGCTAGGCGCCCCCACTCATCCATCGTCTCGTCGAACCCGACCGGCGAGTAATGCTGCTCGATACGAAACAGCAGCGCGACCAGGCTCGGGCTTCGCGCCAATTCGTCCTTGGGAAAACTTCCGATATCCAATAAACAGTACCGCGACTGGGGTTGCCAGCACCACAGACTCGAGTCGGAGGAGAGTGCGATCAGATCTCCGGTTTCTCCCGCCGCCTTCCAACGTCGCTCGCCGTTGTAAAGCACCAGCAACAGCAGCGGGGGCACTCGCGCACCAGCCTGCAGTCGCTGCTCAACGATTACCTGTTGCCAAAGCAATCCCTGATAGACCCCGGTGCGTATTGCCATCCAATGATCGCTCCCGCTCTGAAACTCGATCAGAAGATACAGTTGGACGCCTCTACACTCACGCATCGGCAATCTCCAGATAACATCAGCCTCGCGCCGCCGCGCCGAACGGCGATCGGGGTGGAACTTGGCATTGACACGCTGCAGTCCGCAGAAATCCAGGCCCGCAGCCACGTCACGAGGAGCAAACTCCCGCACCAGCCCCTCCACCATTCGTGGATCGGAGAACATTCGGTGATATATCGAGTCTGAGTCAGACATGAATGGGATGCATACGCGCAAGATGGAAGTTGCCATCTCAACGCGAGCTGCCTGCGAAGACAACTATGCATTCGTGATGAAAACACGCAAATTTGACGAGAGCAGGCGCGATGGCGCGCTACCCCCTGCTGGGGAGACGCCGCTGATTAGACGGCGTGTTTCACCGACGAGGGTAGCCGACGCTGTGGGCGGGAGGTGTTGCGCACGCCAGTCTGCATCGCGCAGAGGCGAGCCACGGGGGCTTCAGTTCAAATCCTTGCGCATCGGCTTGCGCACCTGCCGCGCCAACAACTGCTCCAGCTGTTCCGCCGGCACCGGCCGCGAGTGCAGGAAGCCCTGCGAGTGGTTGCATTTCAACTTGCGCAGCAGATTGAGTTGCTCTTCCGTCTCGACGCCTTCCGCGATGGCAATCAGGTTGAATGCCGAGGCGAGGCCGATGATGCTGGAGACGAGCGTGCCGCTCGCCGGGTCTTCGGGTAAGCCGCTGATAAAAGACCGGTCGATCTTCAACAGATCGACCGGTAACTTGGACAACAGGCCAAGTGACGAATATCCAGTTCCGAAATCGTCAATGGCCACTCGCATGCCGGCGGTTCGCAGTTCGCGCAGCTTGCGGCTCGCTCCCTCAACATCGTGCAACAATCCGGTTTCAGTGATTTCGAGATCCAGTCCGTAGCCGCCGTTGTTACAGGCGCTGGCCGCGGCCAGGCAGTTTTCCACGAACGTACGGCGGCGGATCTGTTGGGCTGACACGTTCACAGCAATGCGCAGCGGGCCCAGCCCCATGCGCGTCCAACGCTTGCAATCCTCGGCGGCCTGGCGGAGGACCCAGTCGCCCACGGCGACAATCATTCCCGATGATTCGAGCACAGGCAGGAATCGGCCGGGCAGAGTCAGGCCCGCCTGGGGGTCATTCCAACGCAACAGGGCTTCCACGCCATCGATACGGCCGGTCGAGATATTGAACTGCGGCTGGTAGTGCAGAACAAACTGATCCTCATCCAACGCGCCACGCAGGCTGTGCTCCAGGGCCAGGCGTTCCGCCAGCTCGCTGTGCATTTCAACCTGGTAGTGCAGATAGGGCTCGCCCGACTCCTTGGCCCGCTTCAATGCTGCTTCCGCGCGCTGAGTCAGAGTGCTGGCGTCCTCACCGTCTACGGGATAACGCGCAATACCTGACTTGAATGACGCCCGGATCGAACGCCCTTCAATTTTGAACACATCCTTGAATACGGTGCTTTCGAGGAAAGTGGTCACGCTCTCGGGCGAAGACTCATCCTGAGGAAGTACGAGCACGAACGTGCCACCACCCAGGTAACCGACCCGCGTGTCCTCGGAGAGGTGATGTTTCAACTGCTCTGCTACCCGTTGCAGCAACAGATCGCCCACGTGGCGACCAAAAGTATCGTTCACGTTGCTCAGGTGCATGACATCGAACGCAACGACGGTCGGGTTCCCCTCCGGTTCGGAGCGATTGCGCAACGCCTCATCCAGGCGCTCACAGAAGAGAGCGCGCTTGGCAAGGCCCGTCAGCGCATCGAAGTATGCGAGGTACTGTGCCGTCGTTTCTTTCTGCCGGTACTGAAGCGCAAATGACAGGTTGGAAACCATATCCTGTAACAACAGGAGCTCTTCATCTCCGAGGTGATCTGTCTCGCGGGACGCAAGTGACAGCACGCCAATGCGCGCGCCATTGACACTGAACGGCAACGCCACCACCGACTTGAAGCCTTCCGCCAGCATCTGTTCGCGGCGGGCCACCGGTGGTTCCGATTTGGTCAGGTCAGTGGTAGCCGTGATCTCACCCGTGCGCAAAGCCCTGGCGACCAGGCTGCCGTCCGGCTCAGTGCCGTCGCCAATCGGAAAGACCACTTCACGACTGTCAGTTTCAGCACTCACGCCGAGCTGATACCAGGCCACCGCGCGGCTTCCATCGGGCTCGACCAGTGAGATCATCACATCCTCGTAGCCACCGACCTGCAATGCCAGCCGGCAGGCCTCCCGCAGCAGGGCATCCCGCTCGCGGATCCTGACCACCGCGGCGTTGATCCCGCTCTGCATTTGCAACATGCGGGTCAGCCGCAGAATCCGTTCCTGCTGATGTTTGCGCTCCGTGACATCTCTATGGGTGCCGCGATAGCCCGACACCGCGCCATCCGGTCCCACGAGCGCGAGCAGATTGCCTTCCAGCCAGCGCGCTTCGCCGCCGGAGTGTTCCCAGCGGCTGAGGATTCCTGTTGCAGTGCGGCTGTTCGGTGAGAGCGCGTCCAGTGCATCCACAAATGACTCGCGTTCAGACTCCAGGAGGAGCGTGTCAACCGGTAGACCGAGGACCTGACCCACCTGTCGACCCAGCATCCCGCGGACGGATTCGCTGCTGAAGACAAACCGCCGGTCAGCATCCAGCTCCCAGATCCAGTCCTGAGACGTGTCGACAATGTCGCGCAGGCGTTGTTCGCTTTCCCGGATCTGGCGTTCGGCGATCCGGCGCCGCGCGCGCTCACTGACTTCGCGCAGGGCACGGCGTACGGCCGGCACGAGTCGCGCGGGATTGGATTTCAGGACGTAATCGACCGCGCCCTTGCGCAGCGCCTCAATGGCCCGCTCTTCGCCGATCGTTCCCGACAGGAATATGAAAGGGACATCCGGTGCCTCGGAGGTGGCGATCTCCAAAGCGGTGAGCCCGTCGAACTGCGGCAACGAGAAATCGGAAAGGATGATGTGCGGGCGAAACCGATTCAGTGCTGTTCGAAAGCTCGGCTCAGAATCCGCCCGGATGTGGACGCAGCGGATTCCTCCGCGAGCGAGCTGATGAATAGCAAGATCGGAGTCGACGCTGACGTCTTCGACGATCAGCACACGCAAGCCGTGCAGCTCCAAGTTGCGCGACACTCCTGTCTGACACTCGATGGATTGATACAGGCAACCGGGATCCGCTGCGGTTAAAGACAGCAACGTGAGCCTGGCAGACCCGATTTGGGGTTGTACTTGTTCGAGTTACTGCAGGCAGGGGGCTGAATATCTCAGCCTCCGGGCAAATTAATCTTCAGAGATATTGCGGAAGTCGACGCCGAGGGAGCGCAGCTTGCGATACAGGTGGGTCCGTTCCATCCCAACCCGCTTGGCGAGCTGGCCTACCTTACCATTACATAACAAAAGCTGTTGCTGTAGATAGGCGCGCTCGAACTGTTCGCGGGCTTCGCGCAGTGGTAACGCCAGCAGGTCCTGCTTGACCAGGGGCTCCCCGGGAGGGGCCTGGACGGCGAGCTCGCGCTCGATCTCCTCGAGCCGGATCTCTTCCGCGCCACCCTGGATCAACAGTCGGTGGACGAGATTCTTGAGCTCGCGAACGTTATCCGGCCATGGATAGTTACGCAGACGGTTCTGGGCGGCCACGCTGAACCGGCGGAACTGCAACCCTTCATTATCAACCAGTCGATCGACGTAATGGCGCAGGAGCTCCGGGACGTCCTCCGCGTAGTCGCGAAGGGGCGGAACGCGCACGATCAACATGTTGAGATGGGCCAACAGGTCCCGCCGGAACGAGTCGGTGCCCGCACGGTTTTCGACACCCGGCTGTGCGGACGACAGTACCCGCGCGGCCAACCGCACCGGTTCCGTGCCGCCCAGGCGCATGAACTGCCCGGACTCGAGGACGCCCACCAGCAGGCGTTGAGCCGTCGGCGGCAGGTCTTCGATCTCATGAATAAACAGTGTGCCCTCGCCCGCCTCTTCCAGCAGGCCCATTTGCTTCGTGCCACCCTCTTCCTTGCCGAACAGGCGGCCTTCGACATCCACTTCACGCAGGCTGCTGGCCAGTAGAGTGATGAACGGATGATTGGCACGCGGGCTGCGCTCATGGAGATAGCGGGCAAAGGCCTCGCGGCCGGAGCCCGGCTCACCAATCAACAATACGGAGGATGGATTGGCGGCGATCTGCTGCAACTCCGTGCGCAGCTGTTGCATCTGTTTGCTTTTTCCGACCGGGACCATCAGGGCCGGTGTGAGCAACTTGCCCGACTGCCGCTTGCGCTTGCCCGCATCCAGCGCACGTTCGACGGTCCGGAGAAGCTTCGCGAGTGACAGCGGCTTCTCCACGAAATCGAATGCACCCAGGCGGGTCGCCTCGACGGCGGTTTCCACGGTGCCGTGCCCTGACATCATGACGACAGGGCAGCCATCGGAGGTCGAAGCAGACCACTCGCGAAGCAGGGTGATGCCATCAACATCGGGCATCCAGATATCGAGCAACACGAGATCCGGAGTCTGACGCGCGCGCGAGGCACGTGCCTGCACAGCGTTTGCGGCTACGTCTACCTCGTACCCTTCCTCGGAAAGGATTTCCTTCAGAAGGCCACGGATATCGGCCTCGTCGTCAACCACCAGGATGTGCGGAATAGTCATGCCCTTTCCCTCCTCACCGCTGCTCTCGCTCTAGTTCGTCGGTTGAAAGTCGCCCGGGCCGCGCAGGCTGCGGCGCTTTCAACCCGTGGACAAAAGGCGGGGCTTTTGTCCACTTCGAGCACCCCCCGCCGCCGATCGTGTGCTGTCTTTCACCGGTAATACGACGCGCACACGTGCGCCGCCCTCGGGTCGATTGTCCGCATCGATCCGGCCGCCGTGCTCTTCAACGATCTTCTTCACGATGGCGAGCCCCAGACCGGTCCCCTTCGGCTTGCTCGTGACATAGGGGTCAAAGACCCGTCCGAGCAGCTCCCGCTGGAATCCCGGGCCATTGTCACACACGGTGAGCACCGCGTACGAAGCATCGCCCCCGGATTCGAGCCGGCTGGCGATTTCCAGAGTGGGCGAATTGACCCCATCGAGCGACTCGAGTGCATTCGTCACCAGGTTGTTGAGGATCTGCCGGATGCGTCCCCGGTCGGCCTCGATGCCTTCGATACTCTCATCGAGGTCCAGCCGGATGGTGGCACGCGGGTCCTGTGAGCGGTACAGGTCCGCGACCTCGGTAACGAGCTGGTTCAAGCTGAAGCGCGTGATTTTCATCTCGGGCGCCCGCGCATATTCACTGAACGCATTGACCATCTGCTGCATGGCCTCAACCTGGGACACGATGGTGCGGGTCGAGCGATCCAGTATCTCCGCATCCGCGGGGCTCATGCTTGCCAAAAACTTCCGCCGCATGCGTTCCGCCGACAATTGAATAGGTGTCAGCGGATTCTTGATCTCATGCGCGAGCCGTCTCGCCACTTCACCCCACGCCGCATCCCTCTGTGCTGAAAGCAGGGCCGTGATGTCGTCGAACACGATGACGTAGGCCATATCGGCGCCTTCGCCAGGCATTGGGGTACATGCGCACATCAAAGTCCGGCGGCCGGCGGCCCCTTCGAGCTCCAGTTGCTCACGCCATTCGTCACGACCGGCTGCGAACCTCACGGCGATGGCCGCAACAAACTGGCCCAAGCGATCATTTCCCGCAGCCAGCTCGGGTAGTGAACGACCCGTTGCGACCCACAGTTCCGTTCCCAGAATGGCGCCCGCCGCCTGGTTGGCCATGCGCACCGTCAGCGTCCGATCCACCGCCAACACCCCGGTCGACAGTCTCGCGAGAATGATCGCCAGCCTTTCGCGCTCGCGTTCCACAGCCTGCTGACTTCGCGTCGCCTCCTCATGCGCCCGCCGCAGACGCTTGGTCATGTCGTTGAACGAATGAACGAGAAAGCCCATCTCGTCCCGGGACGGGAGCGGGAGGCGAGTGCCGAAGTCACCTTTGCCCACCGCCCGGGTGCCCGCAATGAGGTTCTGCACGGGACGCACCAGTCGCTGCGCGAAAAAGATCGCGCCGTAGATAGCGGCGAGCATCGCCAGCAGGAGCACCAACGTCAGTGTGAGCCGGAATCCCGATTTCAAAGCCTCGCGCAGCGCGGCCAGTTCGCCGTACTGAGAATAGGAACGCTGGACCGCTTCGGATAATGCGGATATCTGCGGAGGGACCTGATAGATCGCGACGACGTAACGTGTGTCGGACTTGCCCGATGCCGGTGCGTCACTGAGCGGTGCAGCGGTCCGGATGAAGTATTGGCCGTCAGATTGAGGCTCGAGACTGACGTACATGCGGCGCTCCCGGATCTGACGAACCAGATCCGAGGGCGGACGGGACGGCAGTGTCTCGAGTGGATTCTCGACGCTGGCGGCGATGATTCGCTCGTGCTCGCCGAACAGCACGATTTCGATGCCGCTGGTGGCGCGCCGTTCGTTGTCGATCTTCTCCTGGATTTCGCCCGGAGCACTGGTGGCGAGGCTGTGCGCCAGCTCCTCCGTCCGGACGGAGTACTCTTTCATGCGCAGGTTCAACGCGGCACCCGACAACACCAGCGCATCACTCAACCCCTGCTTCACCTCCACCTTGAACCAGCTGTCGATGCCGCGATTCAGGAAGTCGAGCGAGAACAGATACACAATCAGCAGGGGCGCAATCACCAGAGCCCCGAAAATACTGACCGTCCGGGCCGTCAGCCGTGAGCCGGGAACGTGCTCGCGATAGTCCCTGAAGAGTTGCCACAACTTCCTCGCCAACAGGACAGTGAGCGCGACCACGCCCGTGATATTGAGCAGCAGGATCCAGGGTTGCAGGCGATCGAACGCGGACGAGTTCTGAACGCTCTTGGCCAGCAGGAGCAGCGCGCCGACGCCAACGGCGCCCCAAAGGAAAACCAGCGCGGGAATTCCCCACGCTTTGCGTTCAGTCTGGCCGTTGTTCAGACCGGGAGAGACCATGAGTACCACTCACTCACACGTCGAAAGTCGTCGGTCCAGAAGAAGAGCGCCCGTAGCGAGGCCGGCAACTTTCCCCGTCGCACGCCGGCACGCACGCTGATGAGATAGCTTCCACCATTCAACTGCGGCTCGACCAGTATCGGCCAACTGTCGATGCGCCCCAGATAGGTAATGGCTTCATCCAACGTCGGAAAGTTCTCCTGCTGACCCGTCTTCACATCTCGTACGACGTACCGGTCACTCACAGCGTGATACATCAGTTCACGCCTGAGTGTCAGGTCCACGATGGTGGCGTTGAACCACAACCGGCGCTCACGTTCGATCCGGGTGTCCAGCTCAAACGTCAGTGTCACGCCATCCCGGAGGGCGTCTTTGATCTGTGGATTGATCGGGTACTCGACCCGGGCGTGAAGCAGAAATACCCCGTTGTCGATGTTCACGTACGCGGAATGAACCTCCAGGACGCCGTCTAAAGCGTCGGCGTACGCGCCCGTCGCCCACAGCGAAAGCAGGACAATGAGGGCTCGTAGCGCCCCGGTTCTTGTGAAGAAGGCTGTCATGATCGACGACGGAACAACTAAGCTGTGACCCCTCGCGGTTGTTCAGGTTCCGACGGCCGTTGTCTTTTCGACACAAGCATAATAGAAGCCGTCGGTCCCCGCCTGAGAGCCTGGAACAAGCTGTATCCCTAATTTTCTGTCCAGGGCCCCGGGCGCCAGTGCAACCGCGGGAGGCATGGCCGCAACGCGGGCGGACGGCTCATCCGCCAGCAATCGACCCACCACTTCCTCGTTTTCGGCAGGTAGTACAGAGCAGGTGCAGTAGAGAAGCCGGCCACCGGGCGCCAGCATCCGGAAGGTCGACCTGAGGATCTTTTCCTGGGTGGCAGTAAAGGCCGCGATGTCCGAGGCACGGCGCAGCAGCTTGATGTCCGGATGACGGCGGATCACGCCCGTCGAAGAGCAGGGAGCATCCACGAGGATGCGATCGAATAACCGCTCAGAAGACGCTAACGGTTCACGAATGTCGGCGATCTCGACCTGGGCGTTCCGCTTCAACCTCTCCAGGTTTTGACGAATGAGGGCTACGCGGTCCTCGTCTACGTCGACCGCGACCAGATCGAGATCAGGTGTGGATTCCAACAGGTGCGCCGTCTTGCCCCCGGGAGCCGCGCAGGCATCCAGCACTCGCATTCCCGGCTGAACGTCCAGCAGCTTGGCCGCCAACTGCGCACCAGCGTCCTGTACCGATACGACGCCGTCAGCGAACCCGGGCAATTGGGCCACAGCCACTGGACGCTCCAAGCGGATAGCCGCGGGAGCCCATTCAATCGCGTGAGCAGCGATATCCAGCGCCGCCAGCTCTTCCAGATAGCTGGCGCGAGTCCTTCTCGAAAGATCCACGCGCAGTACCAATGGCGGATGCTCGTTGTTGGCTGTCAGGATGCTCTCGTGCTCGTTGGGCCACGCCGTCTCCAACAACTTCACGAGCCACTGTGGATGCGCGGTTCGGCCCGATAGCTTGCGATCAACCTGTCCTAACAACGTCGCCTTTTCAGCGACAAACCTGCGCAAAACGGCATTGACCAGGCCACTTGCTCTTCCCTGACGGAGGATCCGCGTGGCATCCACAGCAGCGTGAGCCGTCGCCTGCGGCACGTTCCTGGAGTATTCGATCTGGTGGGCACTGACGATGAGGAGCGCGCGGATCTCGTTGGGAACTCCATCGGGCCGCGAAAGGAGACGGTCAACAGCGGGCGCCAGACGCAGGAACCAACGAAAGGTCCCGAGTGCGATCGCCCTGACGGCGGCACGCTGCGAAGACTCTTCAAACGCGCGCAGCGCTTCATCCGAGGAGCGACCGTCGAAGACCACTGATGAAACTGCTCGCGCGGCGTCCGCTAATGCCGCGGCGCCGGGAGCCCAACGGGAGCGCTCAGCCAAGTCGACGCCCCGTCAGATCCAGAGTGTTCATCAGATCGCGGGCGGCTACCGGCCGTTTGCCGGGGCGTTGCAACTCTTTCACAGCGAGCCGGCCACGACCACAAGCAACAACTATGGAGTCGCCGCGGAGCTCCACGACGCTGCCTGGCGTGTGAACTGCCTCGTGGCTCCCCACGGAGCTGTCGGTAGCCTCGGCGGCGTAGATCCTCAATTGCCCCCCCTCCAACCGCGTTTCCGCAATCGGCCAGGGGTTGAACGCCCGCACCTGCCGCTCAATCTCCACGGCAGGCCGTGTCCAATCGATCAGCGCCTCCGCCTTATCAATCTTTGAGGCATACGTGAGGCCATCTTCGCGCTGTGGTGTCGAAACAGCCCGATCCTCGGCCAATTGATCCAGAACCTCGACCACCGCCGACGCACCCAGGACGGCGAGCCGATCATGCAGCGATCCGCCCGTATCCTGCGGCGAAATGGTCACCTTCCGCTCCAAAAACACCGGCCCTGTATCCAACCCCACATCCATGCGCATGATGCTCACGCCACTTTCCGCATCCCCAGCCAGAATCGCTCGCTGGATTGGAGCGGCGCCTCTCCACCGCGGCAGCAGCGATGCATGAATGTTCACGCAGCCCAATCTGGGAAGCTCCAGGACGGCCCGGGGCAGGATCAGTCCATAGGCGACGACCACGAGCACATCGGGCTGCCACGCGGCCAGCTCGGCCCTGTCAGCCTCGGTTTTGAGCGTGACGGGCTGAGAGACGGGAATCCCGAGCTCGAGGGCGGCGACCTTCACGGGACTGGCGGCCAACTGCCGCCCCCGGCCTTTGGGCCGGTCAGGCTGCGTCAGCACGCCCACGACGGTGTGGCGCGACCCCACCACGCCCTTGAACGCGGTCAGCGCGAAATCAGGCGTTCCAGCGAACGCGACGCGCAGGGTCACCCCAGGGATCGACGTCACCGAATCGCGGCTTCGCGAGCGCGACTCGCGCGCTGCTTGCGCTCTTTCTCCAGCTTTTTCCGAATTCGTTGCCGCTTCAGATCGGAGAGATAGTCCACGAACAGCTTGCCTTCCAGGTGGTCCATCTCGTGCTGGATGCACACAGCCATCATTCCCTCGAAGTTATCCTCGATCGTGGCACCCGTGCGGTCCTGCCAGCGAACCCGGACTTTCGACGCGCGCACCACGCCGTCAAAAATTCCTGGTACCGATAGGCAACCCTCCTCGGTCTCCTCTTCGCCCTCGCGATAGAGAATCTCGGGGTTGATGAACACGCGCGGCTGATCGCGGGAATCGGAAATATCGATGACCAGAACGCGCCTGTGAACGTCCACCTGGGAGGCCGCCAGCCCGATACCTGGAGCTGCATACATGGTCTCGAACATGTCATCGACCAGCCTGCCGAGCTCAGCATCAAATGTCGTCACCGGCTGGGCACGCGTGCGCAGGCGCTGATCGGGGAATTCCAGGATGGTTCTGATGGCCATAACACTAATTTCCGCTACGTTTTCAATACACTAGAACGGCCGTAAAACCCCCGGCGGGCAACCTCGGCCGTGATCCAGCGCACAAAGTTGACATTAAATCGTGTGCCGGCCCGTCTGCCCAAAGTATAACAACACGGATGCTGGACCTGTTGTGTGTGGGGCCTTGCAGCCCGCACAGCCCTCCAGCGTATCCGCCCGATCGAGGTATCGCAGTGTCAAATAAGATTCCTTCGGTTCGCGAATTGAGCGCTGGCCGAAAGCTCCCCGTTGCGCCCGCACTCGCGGGGCTCCTGGCGCTCATGACCGTTACCGGCTGCTCTTGGTTCCACCATAAGAGTGACGAACCGGCCGTGGCCGCCCGGGCGTCGACGCCTGAGGTTCCGGACTCAGCCGAGGCCCTCCCGGCCGACGAAATGACCGCTACCGAGGCCGCCACCAGAGGCGCCGGTGCTTCCGCGTCCGCATCCTCGGGGCCGACTACCGTCGACGCTGGCGTGCTGGCGCCGAATGCTCCGAAGAGCTACGTCGTGAAGCGTGGTGACACCCTTTGGGGCATCGCCTCCACGTTCCTTCGTGATCCCTGGTTATGGCCTGAGGTCTGGTATATCAACCCCCAGGTCGCCAATCCTCATTTGATCTATCCCGGTGACACGCTCGCGCTGGCATTCGGCAAGGACGGCCGGCCGATCATTCGGCTCGAACAGGGTGGCGCAGCCCGCCTCGACCCCCGTCTGCGCAGTTCACCGCTGGATGGCGCCGTACCGACGATTCCGTATTCAGCGATTTCCGCCTTCCTGTCGCGTCCGTCAGTGCTCACCAAAGAGCAGGTACAGGACTCGCCACACGTTGTTGCATTCCGGGATGAGCACGTAATTGCCGGTACCGGCCATACGGTCTATATCGCCGATCTGAAAGCCGAACCCAACGCCCGCTTCAGCGTCGTCCATGTTGGCGATGCTCTGCGTGATCCTGATGACAACAAGGTGGTTGGTTATCAGGGAATCTACACGGCCACCGCGTTGGTCTCGCAGCCTGGCGATCCAACAAAGGCGCTGCTGATCGACACCAGCCGTGAGACCATGCAGGGCGACAAGGTGTTGTCGGCCGACCTGGAAGTGCCGCTGAATTTCATGCTGCGTGCTCCGCGCAACGATGTTCACGGCCGTATCATCTCGGTGATCGATGGCACTCAGGACATCGGTCAGTATCAAATCGTCGTGATCAACCGCGGCAAGCGCCACGGCATCGATGCGGGCCACGTGCTCGCTGTCGACACCGCCGGCAAGACCGTTCATGACGTCTATGGCAAACAGCCGGCCGCCGCTCGATGGCTCGGCGGTGTGGGCACCTCCTTCACTCCGAAGGTCAAACTGCCTGACGAGCGTGCCGGCACGGTGCTCATCTTCAAGTCCTACGATCGCGTGAGCTACGGCCTGATTGTGGGCGCGGCCGACGTCATTCACGTTAAAGACGTCGTCCATAATCCGTAATTCGCGTTAGTTTCTCCTGGCTGCCAGACCGCCATCGCCTCACTAACATGAGGCGATGGATGGTCTTTTCATTCGCGCCGCATTCGCACGTGCGCCGGGCCTGCGCGCTTCACATGTAGCCGCTCTTCTTGGCGCCGCGGAAGGCGAGCTGACACGTTGCCTGGAACCACGGAGTCTGGCCCGGGTCCGGCTTCCGCCGCAGGCACTCGCCTGGCTGCGCTTTCCCGACACCGCCGAGTTGGATTCCGACCTCAGGTGGATCAGCCACAACGGCGCGCATCTGTTGACCAGCACTGACCCGGAATATCCGCCGCAGCTTCGCCAACTCGCCGACGCGCCCGCCGCACTGTTTGTACTGGGCGATCTCCAAAAGCTCGTGACGCCCCAACTGGCAATGGTCGGATCCCGCAGCGCCAGCGCAGCCGGGTCCGACACGGCATTTCAATTCGCGGCGCAGCTGGCTCGCGCGGGGCTCACCATCACCAGTGGCCTGGCCACCGGGATTGATGCGGCCAGCCATCGGGGCGCCCTGTCCGTCGAGCAGGGAACCACGATCGCGGTCTGTGGCACGGGCCTGGACGAGGTCTATCCGATCCAACATAAGGAGCTCGCCGCGCGCATCCGCCAGCACGGCGCGCTGGTGTCGGAGCTGGCACCCCGGACACCCCCGCGACAAGCGAATTTCCCACAGCGCAATCGCCTGATCAGCGGCCTGTCCCAGGCCACGCTCGTGGTCGAGGCCAGGCTGCACAGCGGCTCGCTGGGAACGGCCCGGCACGCCCGGCGGCACGGCCGGAAAGTGCTCGCCATACCTGGATCCATCACCAGTCCCCTGGCCCACGGCACACACAAATTGATCCGCGACGGTGCAACCCTGGTGCAGGAGCCCGGGGAGGTGCTGCACGAGCTGGAAATTTCTTTACCAAATGAAGGACTTAGGTCTGGCCGTAGCACCCGCCGCCGCGGCCTGCCAATGGACAAGGGGTATGAAATGCTGTTAGATGCCGTCGGCTTCGGGCCCGTCGGCGTTGATATTCTGGCGATTC
>Ga0207641_10001812_pt1 | contig 20545 bp, 10 predicted proteins | sample KBSSwiS62_FD_184306 | JGI IMG/M metagenome (GOLD analysis project Ga0207641, IMG submission 184306) | Switchgrass rhizosphere microbial communities from Kellogg Biological Station, Michigan, USA - KBS Switchgrass S6-2 (SPAdes) (version 2) | ecosystem: Host-associated > Plants > Roots >... | reverse complement strand
ACTCGCGCGAAAACTCGTGTCCGATCACCGCCGCGACCTGGGCGGCCTCCTTTGCGCTGCCCAACTGGTCGAGGCGCGCCATCAGCAGATCGTGCAACGTCTCCGGAATCTCCGAGGCGCGAAGTCCGGCGCCGATCGCTTTGGCGAGTTCCTCGATGAACAAGGGCACACCATCGGCGCGCTCGACCACCTGCGCCAGTTGCTCAGCTGCCACCGACGTCGACATCGCGACGTGGCCGGCCAGTTCCGCTGCCTCTCGCGGCGCCAGCCGCTGGAGGTGAAGCACGCTGGCCTGTGGCCCTTGCAGCCAAGCCTGGCTGGTGTCTGCGACTCGCGAGGTCACGACCAGCAGGACGGGCAGCGTTGGCAACGCCGCGGCCACGAGGCCGAGCAGGGCCAGCGTCGACGGATCAACCCAATGTGCATCCTCGAGCACCATCAACACCGGACGCTGCAAGGCCAGCTCGCGCAGGCGGCCGAGGATCGCCGCCATCGTCTCTTGCCGGCGCCGCTCGGGTGGCCAAGACTGCGGCGGCCCTTCCACCGGCAAGGAGAGCAATTCAGCAAAGAGTGGCACGGCGCCGGCGAGCGCCGGCGAAGCACCGTCGAGCAGCCGGCGCAGCTTGTCGAGGCGGCTGGACGTCGCCTCACCAGGAGCGAACCCGGCTGCCTTCTCGAGCTGGTGGATGAAGGGATGAAACGCGCTGTCGACGTGATACGGCGAGCACTGATAGAAAATGCGATAGCACGGCTCGCCCACGATCCTCTCGCCCAAGGTTTGCACGAGGCGCGACTTGCCGACGCCCGCATCACCGGCTACGAGCATGAGCTGCCCTGCCCCGCGCGACGCGCCGCGCCAGAGATCGAGCAGCCGCGAGAGTTCGTCGGAACGGCCGACCCAGGGCGTGAGGGCCGCGGGATGGGTTTGATCAAAGCGGCTGCGCTCGGGGCTGGCGCGCAATACGGTCCAGGCACGCACCGGTTGCAAGTAGCCCCTGAGCGTGAGTTCGCGCGCCGGTGCGTAGATGAAGCGCGATCCGGCGAGTTGCTGCGTTCGGTCGGCAACCAGCACGTTCCCGGGTTCGGCCGACGACTGCAGCCGGGACGCCAAGTTTGGCGCCTCGCCGACCGCCGCCACTTCCTCGGCAGCGCCCGCCCCGATGCGGTCGCCGACCACGACCACGCCAGTCGCGATGCCGATCCGCAGCGGCACCGGCTGCCCCGAAGGATCGAGCGGCGGGTCCAGCAGTTGCGCAGCACGGACGATGCCGAGGCCGGCGTGGATGGCCCGCACGGCGTCGTCTTCGTGGGCCGCCGGGTAGCCGAAGTAGACCAGCACTCCGTCGCCCATGTAACGAGCGACGAAGCCCTCATAGCGCGCGACGAGATCGCGCACCAGCTGCTGGTAGCGCAGGATCAAGGCGCGCAGGTCCTCGGGGTCGAGCCGCTGTGCCATCGCGGTCGAGCCGACCACGTCGCAGAACATCACCGTCAAATGTCGGCGTTCGGGGACGGCGGCGGCTGGAGAAATCATCAACGCCCCTGCAAGACTGCTGACGAACATGGAAGTATGCGGTGTCCAGGACGCCGGCGGCGGCTGCCAAGGGGGCGACGGGCAATTCCACGGAGTGGCGGGTCGAGATCTCCAGCACCTACCTCGAATGGGCCGCAGACCGTCCTCAAGAGAATTGAGGATGCTTACTTGCAACTGCTAGTGGTAGCCGTCAAACGGTGTACGAACGGAAACTCGCCCTCCAACCTTCGCCTTCCAACCTATATGCCTGCCGCTCACGCAGTTCATGACCGACCGACAACTGCACGCGAACAGACGCTCGCCGGCTGGTTCAACTGCAGGCTTGCGCGAACCGGCGCCATAGCGGATGATCAACTTGAACGATCTGGTCCCGGACCAGGTGAGCAACGTTCGCATACCGCCAGATATGGCATGCCCTTCGGTCATCCCGTGATCAAAGCGATCCTCGGAAGTGTCGGCGTCGGCCTGCTCTGCGGCTTGCTGGTGTACGCGGCGGTGCGCCTGGCTTGGCCAAACATCGCGGTGCAAGAGTTCACCAATATTATCGGCTTGGCTGCGGTCATCGGCGCCGGCATTGCCGGGGCGATTGCGCGTCGTCGCACAGCAACGGAATCGAAGCAGGCGGACGATGCACAAAAAAAGTGACCCAGCGCGCTCGGGCCGCGTTCTCGCTGCGCTCTTGATGGCACTCGGGGTAGCGGGCTGCGCAATTGAAGAGAAGGGCGCGGAGCGCGATACCGTCGTCATCCACACTTGGCGCACATTGACACGCCCGCCCGAGGAGCCCTGGAGCGGCCCCCGCACGGCGCTGTATACGTATGTGCTGGTCGGTGACGTCGGAGGCAACGATGCTGCCGGGCTCAGCTATGCAACCCTGGAGGCACGGCGGGCACTCGATGAACTGCTCAAGGAGGTCCAGGCGGGCCAGCCCGTAGCTTCGATCGCCGACAAGGAGTTGCTGGTTCGCGTCAATCAGTTTTGTGTGCCTGTGCGCGGCCAGAGTAGCGGTCGGTTGACGTCGGATCTCTATGACTTCGATCTCGCCAGCAGCTATCTGAACCGAATGAGGCTCGTAGCATTGCCCGCTGACATGACCGAGCACCTTAGCCGTGGTGGGCCATTCCTGATCGGCACTCGAAAGCCACTTGCGGAGATCGTGGTGCGCGCTCCGGACGGTGCCCTGACGATAGACACCCAATCGCCGGTGTTGATGATGGACCTTAGCGGAATGCACCCCAAGTCGATGCCGGCATATGTCAAGGCCTACAAGGAAGCGGTTCGCAGCATCGACCCGGGCCGGAGCGCGATGCTCCAGCCGCTGGGCCCTCGCATTGCCTCGGAGGTGCTGAAGCTGAACGAAGCGCTGCCGTTCGTGGCCGAGGCCTATGCCGGCACGCAGAAGAGATTCACGGCGATCTCGGCGCCGCAATGAGAGCGCCATGTATGCCGACGTTCGCAGTGTTGCCGAAAGTCGGTTTCGACGCTTGGTGCTGTCGATCGCATCGCTGTTTGCCGCTGCGAGTCCTGCGTTCGCTCAGACGCCAGACGACACCAAGGCGCTAGTCGCGCAACTGGCGGCGCCGGCGTTCTGCGATATCGAGCCGGCCAGCGCCACAGACGTCGCATCAGCATCCGCGCTATACCGCAACGGCGACTTCCGTGCCGCCGCATCGCAACTGGCTTCGCTGGCGCGGCCGGACGAGCCAGCCGCCGTTCGACTGCGTGCGCTCATGCTCTGGGAACGCTCGCTGAAAGTAATGGCCTGCGATACGCGAGCATTCGAGGTGCAACGCCAATATCAACGCGAGGCCGATGGACAACCCGGAGCCGATGTCGAGCGTTGCCACGCTCTCGGCCGATTCGCGCGTTTGAGCGCAACCCGAAATGTCAACGAAGCTGAGCGCCTGGCGCGCCAGACGCTCGACTGTGTTGCGACCACTGCTGCGACAGACGATATCGCCAGCGAGGCGCACACAACACTCGCGATCGTTGCGCTCGCGCAAAGCAGGACCGCGATCGCCGACGAGGAGGTGCGTTCGGCATTACAGCGCACCATCTCCCCGCTGATGCGCTCCGAGGCACTGCGGGTGCAGGGCGTCCTCATCCTGAGGCGCGACGACGATCCGGCTGCTGCCGCCCAGGTCTTCGAGCGCAGCGCGCAAGCGGCGACGGAGGCCGGTGATCGTGAGTCACTGGCCCTTGCCAAGACATACCTCGGCGACGCGTTGCTGCGCGCGGGCTTGCCGGAACATGCCGCGGCGCAACTCGACGCTGGCGCGAAACTCGCTCGGAATGGCGGGATGCGGCGCGTCCTCGCCATCGCCCACCATCTGCATGGCGCTCGTTTGTACCGCACGCAGACCGGCGCCGCATTGGCCGAGGCGATCCCAGAGCTGCAGATCAGCGCCACCCTCTATGCCGCGATCGGCGATCGCGCGCAGGAAGCCTCGGTTTGGCTCGACCTCGGTAGTGCGCTGCTTCAGATCGGCGACCAAAAGCGCGCGCAAGCGGCCATCGAGCGCAGCCGCGAGTTGTCGATCGAATCCGGCCGCGCGCGCGAAGCGGCCAAGGCCGATCACACGTTGGGGCTGTTGGCCCTAATGGCGCAGCCGCCCGATTTCGACGTCTCCCTTCGCCACCTGGAGGCGGCGCTGTTCGTGATGCGGAACAGTGGGGACGACCCGGCCGACGAGGCGCGGGTCCTCAATGATCTGGCCGGCGTGCACATCGCCGCAGGGCGATACGAGCCGGCAATCGAGGATCTGCTCGAAGCGGCGCGACTGGTGCAGCACCTACGCGACCCTGCGCTGCCGGCAAGCATCAACGCCACGCTGGGTTGGGCCTATTGGAACGCCGGCCGTGCCGAGCCGGCCCACATCGCTTGGCGTGCCGCCTTGCAAAGCGACCGGCCCAGGACACGCGCGGTGGCATGGTGGGGTCTGGCGCAGTCCGTGTCCGGATCGCCCAATGCCGCACTGTCGCGGTATGCGCGGGCCGTGGAAGAGGTCGAGCGCCTGCGGCCGCGCGCAGGCTCGGTCGACGACGAGACGCGAACGAACTTCGGCCGTCGCTATTCAGAACTGTATCGCGAATACGCCGCCCTGCTGCTCCGCCTGGGACGTCCGGCGCAGGCGCATTGGGTGACTCTGCTGACGCAGCAGCAGGAGCTGCTGGAAGCAAAGTGGAGCGACACCCGCGGCGGCAACGAAGTTTCAGCGCTCGACCTGCCCGGCCGACCCGATCCGGCCGGTGCCGCCGCCTGCGATGCCATTCCGGTCAATCGCGAGCACGAAGCGCTGCAGCGCTGGAGCCTCTGGCAGCGCGAACGCAGCCTCACGCGCGAGGCTTGCTGCCGCGACGACAGTGACCTACCCGCCGCGAGCGGCAACTGCGCCGGGGAAACGGGCATCGGCACTTACTGTGCATTGCGTCGCGAGGTGCGCCGCGAGCAACGTGCGCTGCTGCGGCTCCAGGACGATTGCGTCGACGTGATCGAAGCCGCGGCGCGCCGGCGCGATGGCGACAGCAATTTCGCCTTGCCTAAGAGTTTCCGAGAGGAATGGGACAAGGCCATCGACGGCGGCGTCTACCTGATCGTCACGATCGTCGAGGAGAAGCAGCTTCACGTGCTGTTGCGCCGGCCAGGCAGCGACAGTTACATGACGCGCAGTTACGCCGTCACGCGGGCTCAGTTGCAAGACAAGGCCGACCTGTTGACGCTGGCGCTGGCCGAAGCCGCCACGCTAAAGCGCCGCCCGCCGGGCGCGGCCCGCGATGCCGCGCTGGTCGCGCACGCCCGCCGCCTTCAGACCGGTGTGCTGCGCGAGCTATACGATCTCATCGTAGGCGGCTTCGACCCGTCCGCAATGGCGCTCACAGCCGGCTCGGCAGAGCCCGCGGTGATCGCTTTCGTGCTCGACCGCGTGCTGCGTGAGGTGCCGATGGCGGCTTTGTATGACGGCGAGCGTTACCTCGGCGAGCGCTTTGCCGTGTCGATGGTTACGCCAACGACCGTCGCCGCGACGCTGCCGACGGCACCTGCACACACGGCACTGGTAATGGGAGTGTCCAAGCCCGACCTGCCGCATGTCGAAGGCGAGATCGTGCAAGTGGCGCGGCTATTGCAAGCTTCCGCTTTCCTGAATGAGGACAGCACTCGCACGCGCCTTAGCGCTTGGCTCGGCGGGCTGACCCCCGAGACGCCGGCGCTGGCACTGCATATAGCCTCGCATGCGGTGATGGGGGGCAGCAAGGCTAGTTCGCGCCTGAAGCTGTGGGACAACGAGGATCTCACCGGTAGCGACCTCGATGATCTGCGGCGCAGCCTGCGTTACGTCCAGCTCGTGGTGCTCAGTGCCTGCCGCAGTGCCGGGCAGGGCAACAGCGATCTCGCTCTCGGACTTGCGGGGCTGGCCGAGAAAGGCGCGCGCAGCGTCCTGGGGAGCTTGTGGAATGTCGACGATGCAAGTACTGAGCAACTGATGGTCGCGTTTTACAGCGCCTGGCGGCGCGATCCGCACGCCGGCGTCGCGCAGGCGCTGGCCCTGGCGCAGCGCGCGTTGCTGCGAGACTTTGCGCACCCGTATTTCTGGGCATCGTTCGAAGTGATCGGGAGGTGGAACTGATGAAAACATCACGTCGAATCATCGCGGCCACGGGGTGCACCCTGATCATGGGCCTAGGTTCTGTATCGCCCGTGAGAGGTGAGGGCGCACCCTCAAGGGCCGGCAATGCTGCGTCGCAGACAGTCAGTGCACCTAACGGCTCCGCCCGAACAACCACCGTGCATATACCGGCGATCGGCGCGCCGCCCGGCGTTGGTACCGGCACAAGCGTTGGTACTGGCGGAACCGGTGCCCGTCCAAGCACTGCCTCGGGCAGCGGGCCTGGTGCTGGTGCTGGCTCTCGTCCTCGCCTTGCCGCCACTGGGGCTGCCACGGCTGCCGGCCCTGTCGTTCCTGGAGGTACCGGTGGTGCTCCTGGCGGTGGCGCCAATGGGGGAAGCCCTCCTGGGAGCATCACGGGAACCACTACCGAGACTACCGGGACTACGGCGGAGCCTAAGGGGACTACGGCGGAGCCTAAGGGGACTACGGTAGAGCCTAGGGGAACTACGGTAGAGCCTAAGGGGACTACGGTAGAGCCTAAGGGGACTACGGTGGATCCTAAGGGGACTACGGTGGATCCTAAGTGGACTACGGTGGAGCCTAAGGGGGCAACGGCGGAGAAAAGGGGGACTCTTGGGTGTAGTCCACCATGCAACATCTTGGGGCAGGAAGCGGCGGCACCAGTTGCGGGTAAGGATGTCGATCAAATGAACCTCAAAACGGACAAGAGTAAGACAAACGTTCGCAGCGACCGCATTCGGACGCTGCCTGCAGCAGACAAAAAGGCTACGCCACCTGCCACACAAACGCTCAATGCCGTGCCCCAGAAGATAGAGGCGCCGGTGTTCGTTTCGCCGGGTAGATAGTGATCACCAAGCCGAAGCCGTTCTTCGTCGCAGGTCGGTTCAGAACGGCCGGCATCCGAAGGTGGCTGCAGACGGTATCGGCCTGCCTGCTTCCCGTGGCCGCGCTTGCCCAGGCACCTCTCCCCAGCACGGGTAGACTCCCGGCTCGCATGGCGCAGGCGACTACTGATTCAGTGGCAATGCCCGACATCCGCCAAGCGCCTGCCCCGACTACGGCGCCGTCAGATGGCCCGACGGTCGACGTTGTCGAGTTTCGGCTGACCGGCATCTCGACCACGCAAGCGCGCGACCTGCTTCCGTTACTCGACCGCTACCTCGGCAAGTCGAAGACCTTGGCGGATCTCGAGGCGACCGCCCAAGGCGCTCAGGCCGCCTTGCAACGAACCGGCCTTTTTCTGGCACAGGTCTATGTACCGGCCCAAGACGTGGTGGACGGAATCGTGACGCTGGCGGTTCTCGAAGGTCGGCTGGGTGAAATCAGACTCGAGGTAGATGACGGCGTCCAGGTGTCCCGCGCCTTCATCGAGGAAGTGATCGCGCCTTTGCGCGGCAATCCGGTTGCCGAGCGCGGATACGTCGAGCGAGCGTTGTTCACTCTCAGCGATCTGCGCGGTCTATCGGTGACCTCCACCCTCTCAGCGGGCGAGCATCCGGGCTACGCCGACCTCACGCTGAAGATTGCCGCGGGGCCGCGTGTTGGGGGTTACGTCGAGGTGGACAACTACGGATCCACTTTCACGGGCGTGTATCGACTGAGTGTCAGTCTCGACTGGTTAAGTCCCGGCGGCCTTGGCGATGTGGCTTCGCTCAATGCGCTGACCTCGACCAATGGAGGGACGCAGTTTGCGAGTGGCTTATGGCTCGCCCCCATTAATGCCCGCGGCACCAGGGCGGGGTTCTCGACAACTTATCTGCAATACAGGCTGGGTACCCAGACCTTCGAGCCGCTTGCGGCAAAGGGCACGGCAGGATCCATCGCAGTGCAACTGTTGCATCCACTCGTCCGTTCGCGGGATGACAACGTGGTGCTGCAGGCCAGCGCCGAACGCCGAAAGTCGGACGACCGAGTCGAGGCGATTCCTCTAGACACCAAGAAGAATTGGGCAAGCTATGTCACCCTGGGCGCGGCGGGGGACTCTCGCGATGATGCATTGGGCGGCGGCACCAACAACTATTGGGCTCACTTCATCGCTGGCCGCCTGAGCATCGACTCCGCCACTGACTTGGAGGTCGACCAATCTCCGACCGGATACCACAGCGCCGGCTCCTACACCAAGCTCGTGCTTTTCGGCTCGCGCGTGCAGCAACTGCCGACCGGAGGCCTCCTGTATCTGACCGCTTCGGCGCAGGCGGCGCAAAAAAATCTCGACAGTTCCGAAAAATTCATCCTCGGCGGACCAAACGGCGTGCGTGGATATCCGGCTGGGGATTCGCCCAGCGATTCGGGCGCCCTGCTGACGTGGGAATATCGAACCCCGCTACGCCTTGAAAGCCTCACCGGAAATCTCGTACTGTCGCTGTTCGGCGACTATGGCTTCGGGCGCATCCATCAAAAGCCCCTGCTGACCGATACGCGGAACATTCGTCGGGTTGTTTCGCATGGCTTGGGACTGGTGTTTTCCGACATCGGCGGCTGGTTCGCGAGAGCCTACGTAGCCGCGCGTGGCGGGGTGCCGGCACAAAGCGATGACAGCAGGGTGCGGCTTTGGATGCTGGCCGGAAAGCAGTTCTAATCTCGATCGGAGCCGTCATGACTAGCACGATCCACCCCGTACCTTTCATCTGGGCGCGCGGGACTCACAAATCTATCGTGACGAGTGCGCCGATCGGCCACCTGGTAGCGGCCGAGGCCTGGCGAGCGTCGCTGCCAGCTTTCCTGGCAACGCTGTTGAGCGCGGCCGCCACGCCGCTTGATGCGCAGGTGCTGCCGACTGGCGGCTCGGTGGTGAGCGGTAAAGGCAGCGTCGCCCCTAGCGCCGATGGCTTGGTGATCCGTCAGACCAGCCCGCGCATGGTCGCGGACTGGCAAAGCTTTTCGATCGGACGAGGCGCGACGGTGCGCTTCGAGCAACCAACGGCCGACGCCGTGGCGTTGAACCGGGTCACAGGCGGAAGTCCGAGCGAGATCTTCGGCAGCCTGCTGTCAAACGGCCATGTGTACCTCCAGAATCCGAACGGCGTGCTGTTTGGCGCCGGCGCGCAGGTGAGCGTGGGCAGTCTTGTCGCGACCACGCTGAACGCGGACCCGACGCAGTTCATGGCCGGTCGGCTGCGGCTGTCGGGCGGCGCGGGCGCGGGCGCCGAAGTACGCAACGAAGGTCGTATCGAGACCGCGGCCGGGGGCTACGCCGTGCTGGCGGGACCGCTGACGTCTAACGCAGGCAGCATCACGACGCCGCGCGGGACCACCGCGCTCGTAGCGGCCGGAGCGGTCAGCGTCGACCCTACCGGCTCTGGGCTTATGAACATCAGCGTATCGGCGGCGGCGGTGAATGCCAGGCTGGACAATACCGGCGGTCTGAAAGCTGATGGCGGCGTGGTCGAATTGCGCGCCGCCGCCACCGATGCGGCGCAGCGCACGGTCATGCAGGTCGATGGGCTGGTCCGCGCGCAAAGCATCGAGCAACGTGGTGGGCGGATCGTCCTCAACGGCGGAACTAGCGGCAGCGTGCGTGTAGCGGCCACGCTCGACGCCTCGGGCGCTGCTACGGGCACCCGCGGCGGCGCCATTGAGGTGCTCGGCGACAAGGTGGCGCTGGTCGGGATGGCGCACCTCGACGTGTCAGGGGCCGCGGGTGGTGGCTCGATGCTTGTCGGCGGCGCCTATCGGGGCCATGGACCACAGCCGAACGCCACCGAAACTCTTGTGGAGTCCAAAGTCCGACTCGATGCTGGCGCCGTCGAACAGGGCGATGGCGGCAGCATCGTCATTTGGTCCGATAGAGCGACGACCTATGCCGGCCAAGCCGCAGCCGCGGGCGGCGCACGGGGAGGCGACGGCGGGCGGATCGAGATATCGGGCAAGCAACTGCTGCAGTTCGACGGGGGCGTCGACCTACGCGCGCCGCATGGCAAAGCCGGCACCTTGCTACTCGACCCGTTCAGCCTCGTGATCGGCGACATTGCCGACGCGAACGGAGACGGTCGCATCGGCGACGACGTAACCAAGGCGGGCATCAACGAATCCACGCCGTCCCCTTCCCCTGATATAAGCAAGATCACGGCAAGCCAAGTCGCCACGCTGCTCGCTAGCGGAAATCTAACGCTCGAGGCTCGGACCGACATCAGCGTCACGAGTCCGGTGAAGGTGGCATCCGACGGAGGCAACACGACGCTTTCGCTCCAGGGCGCCCATGTCATCAACGTGAATGCAGCGCTGACGCTAAACAACTCGTCGCTGCTTGCGAGTACCACCACCGACGGCGCCAAACTCGAGGGGGTGGCCTTCAACGCTCCAGTGCAAAGCTTGAAGTCGGTCGCCGTGTCCAGCCCGTCAATCACTTTGTCGGCACCGATCACGGCCAAGAGCGTCGACTTCGACGCTCGCCACGTGACCGAGATCGAGATGAGCGGCGGAAGCATCGCGGCGGCGGCATTGACGCTGACCAACCGCCGGACGGGCGAACCAGGTCCTTCCGTCGCCATGAACAACAGCAACAACATCAGCCTGCTGGACCTGAACGTTGGCGGCGCGAGCATCCGGGTAGACAACCCAACAGGAACCTTCCTCGATATTCGCGGCCGCGCGAACAGCCTTCGTCTTGGCACCGGATCGGGCATCGCGCAAAGCGCGGATCCGGCCGGCAAGTTGACGGTGTCGGACGTGTTGACGCTTCAGCCGTTCGACACAGAGTCATCTGCCGACGGAGTGAGCCTGGTCAACGTGGCCAACTCGTTCGGCGCCGTGAGCTTTGCCGGTGTTGGCAACATCAGCCTGCGTGCTTTGAACTTGCGCGCCACCGGCACCGCCGCAGGATCGGTCGACCTTGTGTCGACCAACGGTCCGTTCGTGATGACCGGCGACATCACATCCACCACGTCGACGATCGATATCACCGGCAATGGCTTCGTCAATGGCTTCGTCAATGACGGCAGCACTATCGGCAGTCATATCTTGTCCGTGCCAGCCGGAAGCCGGTTTCTCGTCCGGTCCAACGATTACTCCGCCGACGTTCTGGGTCTCGCCTTCAGCGCGAGCGGAAGCACCGATTTCAACTTCAAGGTCTTCGCTGGCAACACGGCGGCATTGCCGGCAACCGGCAACGGGTTCTTCACCAATCAGCGGGCACAACTCGTTGCACCGAGTGGCGATTCGCCGCCGATATCGAAGATCTACGATGCCAGCCCGGCGTTTAGCTTCTCGCAAACCGGCGCCAGCACCTCCGCGCAAATCCTGCCGGATGGCCACAGCGAAACTCTCGGCCCCTACACGGTGCGCGGCAGCGGCGTGTTTGAGAACCGGAACGTTGGCACCGGAAAGGGATACACGACGGAGCCGTCGAACGATGTTGTGGCCGTCTCTGCATCCGGGGCGACCTACTTCGGCCTGAACTTTCCCTCGTTCAGCCGCCCAAGCGGTGCATCGTCCGGCGGGTCGGCTGCGAACGCCGTATCCGAGATCACACCAGCGCCGCTGGTGGTTGCAGGCGTGCGCGCGCTTGACAGGACTTACGATGCGACGACCGCCGTCGCGCTGACAGGTACGCCGGTTGTGGCGCCGCTCGCCCAGGACGAAGTCGTGGTGATCGGAACAGGCAGCGGTCGGGTGACCGACAAGAACGCGGCAGCGGGCAAGCCGGTCACAGTGGAAGGCTTCGCGCTGTCCGGCAGCGATGCCGGCAACTACAGCGTGATCCAACCCTCCGGCCTCGCCATCACCATTGCGCCCTTGACGGTGGCGCCGGTGGGCATCACGGCCGTCCCTCGGGTGGAAGACGGCACTACCGCTGTCGCGCTCGACAGCACACTCGCCCGCCTCTCGGGCGTACTGCCAGGCGACTCGGTCGGCTTGATCACCACACGGGCGACCGGCCTGGTCGAGACACCCGACCCCGGCGTCGGCAAGCCGGTGCTCGTGAACGGTCTGGCGCTGGCCGGCACGGACGCCGTTAACTACGCCTTGGCCAGCGGGTTCGGCCTCGGCGGCCTAACGGTGACGATCGTCTCGAGCGAGGCGTACCTGTTCAGTCGTTTGCGCAATCAGGAGTATCTGCAGGCGGTGAGCCAAGCGCAGCAGCCGTTGGGCCGCGGTATGAATGAGGCACTGATTGCCGGCTTTGGCAAAGAGAGCATCCGCGAACCACTGCAACTCGGCCTTGTCCAAACCGGCTCGGCCCCTTCAGCAGCTGACACCATCTATCAGAGTTGGCGCCCGGTCACTTGCGCAGCCAGTATGGCAGGTGACGTCTATAGGGTGACCTGCAAATAGCGGTCCCAAAAAGGCGACTGCTTCCGACACGCAATCGGCACCGACCGACGCGGCCACTCTTCTGGTAGTTCGGGACGCGAGCACCCTCTCTTTTTGGACGAGGGCGGCCGCATTGGCAATGGCGTTCTCCCTTCGCGAAAGCCCGACCGTAAAGCGTGCGCCGAGCAGGGCTCACCGTAGCCCCTATCGGCGCAATTTCCAACGCTCCCCCGCCCGTGGTTACCGGGTAGAGCGACGACGAACCCCTTGCGCGGGGCTCCTAGAGCAGCGGTCCTCACAGCGCCGGATCGACCTCGGCGCGGAGCCGCGGCGGCGCTAAGCAGTTCGTGCGGCGCCGGAGCCGCACTTCCCCATCTTTGGCGATGTGCGTTGGACCAGCGGCTTGGCGAACATCGAGGCGCATGTGAGAACAGGCGCAACGGCTCACCGGCTCGTGGTGGCAATGGGGCGTCAATGCCGGCACCGCGCGTAGCCCTCCTTTGAACGCCTTGCACGCTGCCCCGTGCTCTGGCATCCTTCCCGCCACAAGAGCAACGAGGAGGTCCATGATGCTTTTGCAACGTTGGCACCCGATGGCGTGCTGGTTGGTCGGTGCCCTCCTCCTCGCGAGCTGCTCGAAGGGGCCGCAGCCTGGCGCGGTTCTCGACGAGGCCAAGCAGGCGGGCCGCGATGGCTCGTCGTTCAAGCATTCCGCCGATGACTACTTCCACGACATGGACGGCGCCGTCAAGCTCGACCCGACGGAGGTCGCGGGCCGAAATATGTGGCTCGTCTGGAGCGGCGGCAATGACCGCTTCTGGGACGGGCTAAGCGCCTCAACCTTCGGCGCCTTCGACCTGCTCAAGGTCGTGAGCTCGCATCCGTCGCTCGGCTATGACCGCGAATCGCGCTGGAACGACTTCGGCCTCGTCAATGAGCCGTGCTTCGCGAAAGCCACTGGGGCCGACCCGAACCGGCGTGGCCTCTGGCTCGACGTTCGTTCCAAGGGCTGCGCCGCCGATCCGTTCGAGGACGAGAGCAAGTATCCGGGCGTCGCCATCGGCTCACGCGGCAAGCCCCTCGGCGACGGCACGACCCAACCGGTCGGCTCGTTCTACGGCTATGCGAGCGGCATTGTCGGCCTGCGCCTGTTCCCGAACCCGGCGTTCGACGAGAAGGCCGCCAAGGCCTGGGACCCGGAGCGCTATTACACCGACCCGAGCTACTACAACCGCAAGGACCTGGTCCGGCCGTACCGCGTCGGCATGTCGTGCGGCTTCTGCCACGTCGGACCCAGCCCGGTGAATCCGCCCGCCGATCCGGCGCATCCTGCGTACGCGAATCTCAGCTCATCGGTCGGTGCGCAGTACATGTGGGTCGATCGCCTCTTCATCTTCAACTCGAACAAGCCCGAGGGCCGCAAGAACTACATGTACCAGCTCGCCCACACGTTTCGCCCGGGCAGCATGGACACCTCGCTGGTGTCGACCGACGGCATCAACAACCCGCGCACGATGAACGCGGTCTACTCGTTCGCGGCGCGTCTCGAGATGGCCAAGCGAATCGGCAGCGAGAAGCTCGCCGGCGGCGAACTCGACAACAAGCAATTCAACGACTTCGTCACGAGCGGGCCGCTGCTCGACTACTTCTCCAAGCCTGACGCGACCGTCCGCACGATGCGCGTGCTGAAGGACGGCGCCGATTCGGTCGGCCTGCTCGGCGCGCTGAACCGGGTCTATCTCAACATCGGCGTCTTCAGCGAGGAGTGGTTGCTGCATTTCAACGCGGTGGTCGGCGGCAAGGAAATCTCGCCGATCAAGATCGCCGACGCCCAGAAGAACTCGGGCTATTGGCAGGCGACCGAGGCCGGGACACCGAACACCGCCCTCTTTTTCCTAAAGGCAGCGCAGCCCGACCGCCTGAAAGACGCCCCGGGCGGCGCCCAGTACCAGACTGAGGATGCGTCGACCGTCGAGCGAGGCAAGGTCGTTTTCGCCGACACCTGCGCGCGCTGCCACTCGAGCAAGGCGCCGCCTCCACCCGCGCCGTATCCGGCGACGTGCGCCGGCGCCGGCTATCTCGACTGCTTCAGGGCCTACTGGAAGCGAACCCAGACGCAGGAGTTCAAGGAGCAGATGAGAAAGGTCGTGCTCGCGCCCGACTTCCTGGACAACAACTACCTCTCGACCGATGCTCGCATTCCGGTGACGCTCCTGCGCACCAACGCCTGCAGCCCCTTGGCGACGAACGCGCTCGGCGGCAACATCTGGGACAACTTCTCGTCGCAGTCGTACAAGCAGCTGCCCTCGGTCGGCACCGTGACGCTGTACGACCCGTTCACCGGCGACCCGATGCCCTACCCGATGCCCGCCGGCGGCCGCGGCTACACGCGGGTGCCGTCGCTGATCAGCATCTGGTCGACGGGACCTTTCCTGCTCAACAACACCGTCGGGCCGTTCGACAGCAGCCCGTCGGTGGCCGCGCGCATGAAGGTCTTCGACGCGTCGATCGAGCAGATGCTCTGGCCCGAAAAGCGCGAGCGCGACTCGGTGCTCGGTGCCAAGGTACCCGGGACGATCGACCGCACGACCGAGCGCAGCAACGTCACCATCCCGATTGGCTTCGTTCCCGAGGCAATGCGGCCGTTGCAGGGCACCTTGCACCGCTGGGTGCCGTGGCTCGTGGGCGCAGGCGAGGACATAACCCTTGGCCCGATTCCGCAAGGAATTCCGGTCGCGCTGCTGTCGAACCTGAAGCTGCGCGCCGAGAGCGATGATCTCGGCGACAAGGCGGCCTACGTTGGCAGGATCGGCGAGTTCCTGGTCAAGCTGAAAGGCGACCTCGCCACCGCTCCCGCCGGCGCAAGCGATGCCGACCTGCGCCAGCACTTCGCCAACCTGAAGGGTCCGATGATGGAGCTGAGCAAGTGCAAGGACTTCGTCGTCAACCGCGGCCACTATTTCGGCACCGCCGAGTTCAATCGGCAGGACGGGCTGAGCGGGGACGAAAAGGCCTTCGGCACCGAGCCCGAGCTGAGCGATCAAGACAAGCGCGCCCTGATCGCCTTTCTCAAGACGTTCTGACTGCGCGCGTTCATGGCAGCCGGGTCCGAGGAACGCACGTGGGACTACGTGGTCGTCGGCTCCGGCGCGGGGGGCGGGACGCTCGCTGCACGCCTGGCCGAATCAGGTTCGCGCGTCTTTCTGATCGAGGCCGGCGGTGATCCCCGCGCGAGCGATGCGGACCGCATGCCCGATGACTACGACGTACCGGCGTTTCATGCCTACGCGTGTGAGAACAAGGCGATGAGCTGGGAGTTCCAGGTGCGCCACTACGAAAGCGAGGATCGGCAGGCGCGCGACCCGAAGTACACGCCGGGTCGCGGCGTTTTCTATCCGCGCGCGGCGGCGCTCGGAGGCTGCACCGCCCACAACGCGATGATCTACATGCCGCCGCACGACTCCGACTGGGACGGCATCGCCAAGCTCACCGGCGACGCGTCATGGAGCGCCAAACGAATGCGCCGCTACGCCCGGCGTCTCGAAGACTGCCGGCACGCACCCCTATGGCGAGCGCTGCGCCGCGTTGGCATCGATCCCACAGGGCATGGCTGGGACGGATGGCTGCGCACCGAGAAGTCGATGCCGCTCGACGCGTTCGAGGACGACGAGCTCGTGCGGCTCGTCCGGGGCACGACACGAACCTTCGTCGGCGGGCTGCCGACTCCTCTCGCAAGTACCTTGCGGTGGCTGCGCGGCGGCGGCGATCCGAACGCCCGGCCGCGGGGTCGCGGAAGCTTCGAGGGACTCTGCTACACGCCCTTGTCGACGCGCGGCCATCGCCGTGCCGGCACCCGCGAGCGACTTCTGGAGGTTCGCGCCGCCTGCGGCGACCGACTGCATGTCGAACTCGATGCACTCGCGACTCGCGTCCTCCTCGACAGCGCAGGGGTCGCGCGCGGGGTCGCCTATCGCAAGGGGAAGTGCCTGTATCGCGCGCACGCGGAAGTGAGCACGGCGCCGAGCGAGGCGCGCGAGGTGCATGCGCGGCGCGAGGTCATCCTGTGCGGTGGTGCCTTCAACACGCCGCAGCTGCTGATGCTCTCGGGAATCGGCCCGGCCGCCCATCTGCGCAAGAAGGGTATTGCGGTGCGCGTCGATCTGCCCGGGGTCGGCAAGAACCTGCAGGACCGCTACGAGGTGGCGCTGACGCACCGCATGCGTCGCCCATGGCGCATCCTCGACGGCGCGACCTTCGCGAGCGGCGATCCGCTCTGGCGCCGCTGGAACGCATCGCGCGCCGGCATGTACTCCTCGAACGGCGCGGCGCTCGCGCTGATAGGCCGCTCCGCGTCGACCAAGGTCGAGCCCGACCTCTTCTGCATGGCGCTGCTGGCGCGCTTCGAAGGCTATCGGCCGGATTTCTCCAAGCTGATCGTCGGCCCGAGCGAGTACCTCACGTGGGCGATCCTCAAGGCCCATACTGAAAATCGCGCCGGCACCGTGCTGTTGCGATCAGCCGACCCGCTCGACACGCCGCTGGTGAACTTTCGCTACTTCGAGGAGGGCAGCGACGACGCGGCCGAGGACCTCGCGGCTGTCGTTGCGGGCGTTCGCTTCGTCCGCCGCCTGACCGCGCCGCTGATTGCGAGCGGCCTGATCGCAGAGGAGCTCGCACCGGGCGCCTCGGTCGAGAGCGACGCCGACATCTCCGACTATGTCCGCAACACGGCGTGGGGCCACCACGCCTCGGGCTCATGCGCGATCGGCGACAGAGGTGACGCCGACGCGGTGCTCGACAGCGCCTTCCGGGTGCGCGGCACACAGGGGCTGCGCGTCGTCGATGCGTCGGTGTTCCCGCGCATCCCCGGATTCTTCATCGCGAGCGCCGTCTACATGGTGGCGGAGAAGGCCGCCGACGCGATCCTTCACGATGCGCGCGCCCAGGCGCCCGGACGCGCGCCGATGACGTCTTCTTGACCGCGGGCAACCGCAAGGAGCACCTCCATGGCCTATGACGCAAGCCAGCTGCTGGCGATGTCGCAAAGCGAGCTCGACGACCTGTTCCGCGCCAGCCCGGCGGGGCCGATACCGAACGGCGCGGCGAAAGGCACGGCAATCATTGCCCCAGGGACGACCTACACCCTCCCGATCGCCGAGGTGATCAACCACTTCGGCTGGCAGGGCAAGGTGTTCGACGCCGAAAAGGGCGTGCTGAAGAACCGCATCCTCGCGTTCGGTCTCGAGGCGATCATTGCCAAGGTCTACAAGACCCCGAGTTGGCTCGACAGCAAGGAATGCATCGTCCTCGACTACTCCGAGACGTCGCTCGTCGCCCACTACATTCGCGACGAAATCCGTCTCATTGGCCCGGACTTCTACCTCGGCAAGGTGTACTGGGCGAAAGATCGCCTGATCGACTTCTGCCTTCAGTTCTGAGCCATGACGCCGCAGGACCACTTCATGGTGGTCGCGGCGATCGCGGCCGGCCGCGAAGCGGACCTGCGCGCGCTGCTGAGCTCGATGAACGCGGCGCCCGGAATGGCCGACCCGCGCAATGCCATCCTGCCCTTCGGCGCGTTCGAGCGGCTGCACTTCGCTCGCCTCGTCGTGCTCGACGATGCGCTGCAAGCAGACCTGCAGGCGCATGGCGTGCAGCCGCCACGCCTGGCGACCTACCTTGCCTTCCTCGGCGACTGCGACGGTCCGGCGGACGACGCGCTCGCGGAGCTGGCACAGCGCGCAAAGCCCGGGTTGGCGCGCATCTTCGAACACTGCGAAGGCTTTGCGGCCGACAACGATCTGCTCGCCTGGATGCGCACGCACAACCGGCGCGCAGCGGCGAGCTTCGTCAACTGGGTCGGGCGGAGTGTCCGGCAGATCCGCGAGGAGAGCGCGTTGCAGCGTGTGCTGGCGGAACGCGTGCCGCGCCGACCGCTCGCCGTGCGCGGCGACGCGGAGCGGGTCCACGCCGAGCTCGTCGCCTATGTCGCGGGCGAAGTCGGCGCCGGCCGGCTGGCGCTGACACCGGAGGAGCCGACGCCGCTCGGCTGGCAGCTCAGGAAGCTCGTCAACCTCGTCGCGGTGCCGCTGCTCGGCCTCGTTGCCCTGCCGTTCCTGATCGTTCTGGCACCGCTGCTCGCCTGGCAGCTGCGGGCGCGCGAAACCCGCGATCCGGAGATCTGTCCACGCCCGCGCTCCGCCGATATCCAGGCACTGCATGCGCTGGAGGATCACGACACGACCAACCAGTACACCGCTCTCGGCGCGGTCAAGCCCGGGCTCTATCGACGCTGGCTGCTGACCCTCCTGCTCGTGTTCACCGAGTACGCGTGCCGCCATATCTTCACTCGCGGCTTCCTGGCGCGGGTGCAGACGATCCACTTCGCGCACTGGTTCTTCTTCGATGACAAGACCCGTGTCGTCTTCGTAAGCAACTACGACGGCAGTCACCAGGGCTACATGGACGATTTCATCAACAAGGTCGGCTGGGGTCTGAATATCCTGTTCAGCAACGGCGTCGGCTGGCCACGCACGAGGTGGCTGATATTCGGCGGCTCGCGTATCGAGCAGTCGTTCAAGTACTACCAGCGCCGTCATCAGGTGCCGACCCAGGTCTGGTACAAGGCCTATCCCGGCCTGGCGCTGGTCGAGATGAAGCGCAATCACCGCATTCGGCAGGGCCTGGAGCAGCCGACGATGAGCGATTCCGAAGCCCTTGCCTGGCTGAGGCTGCTATGAACACGACGCGCTCGGTCGAGCTCGACGACATCCAGGGCCTGGTGCGCTTCGGCTACAAGCATCACACCGAGGCGGCGTTCCTGCTCCTGCGGGTCAAGGATCGCGAGGCGGCACGCCGCTGGCTCGGAAGCGTGCCGGTAAGCACGGCGGCGACAGTCGAGCCGCCATCGGAGGTCGCGGTTCAGGTCGCGCTGACCGCGCCGGGCATGCGCGCCCTGGGCGTCGACCACGCGATCGTCGATAGCTTCGCCGACGAGTTCGTGTCCGGCCTGGCCGACGACGCCAACCGCGCGCGCCGCCTCGGCGACGTCGGCGCGAACCATCCGAGCCGATGGCAGTGGGGCGCCGGCGAGCGTGTGCCTCACGTCGCTGTGCTGCTCTATGCCCTACCGGGCCATCTCCCCGCCCTGCAACGGTCGATCGAAACGCAGTGCGAAGAAGGCTTTGAACGTCTGGCGTGCCTCGCGACGACCGATCTCGATAGCACCGAGCCGTTCGGCTTCGTGGACGGCATCTCGCAGCCGCTGCTTGACTGGGAACGAAAGCGCCCGGCGCGCGACAGCGAGCGAGCCGACTATTCGAACCTGAGCTGCCTCGGTGAGTACCTGCTCGGCTATCCGAACGAGTATGGCGGCTACACCGACCGGCCGCTGCTCGATGCGGCACGCGCCGGGGCACGGCTGCCGTACGCCGAGGATGCTCCCGATCGTGCCGACCTCGGTCGCAATGGCAGCTACCTCGTCCTGCGCCAGCTGCGCCAGGACGTCCACGGCTTCTGGCACTTCGTCGACCGCGAGGCTGGCGGCAACGCCGAGGTGCGCGAGCGGATCGCAAGCGCGATGGTGGGACGCAGGCGCGACGGTACTCCGCTCGTCGAGCCCACGAACGAACGGATCGAAGGCGGCGGCACTCCCGGCGACATGAACGCGTTCACCTATCGCTCGGATCCGGACGGCCTGCGTTGCCCGCTCGGCGCGCACGTTCGCCGCAGCAATCCGCGCAACGCAGACCTTCCGGCCGGCACCCCAGGGTTCCTCTCGTGGGCCAAGCGCACCCTGGGCTTCGACGCCGACGCGCTCGCCCACGACCTGGTCGCGTCGACGCGCTTTCACCGGCTGCTGCGACGCGGTCGCGAGTACGGGCCGGCGGTTTCGCCTGAACAGGCGCTCGCGGAGGCCGGCGGCGCGGAGCCCGGCCTGCACTTCATCTGCCTCAATGCCAACATCGCGCGCCAGTTCGAGTTCGTGCAGAACGCCTGGGCGATGGGACTGCATTTTGATGGCCTGCCGAACGAAAGCGACCCGCTGCTCGGCACGCGACTGGCGGCCGCCGGCGGCACTCCCACCGATGGCTTCTCGCTGCCGCGCGGCGACGGGCCCGGCGAGCGCATC
>Ga0207641_10001805_pt1 | contig 20587 bp, 17 predicted proteins | sample KBSSwiS62_FD_184306 | JGI IMG/M metagenome (GOLD analysis project Ga0207641, IMG submission 184306) | Switchgrass rhizosphere microbial communities from Kellogg Biological Station, Michigan, USA - KBS Switchgrass S6-2 (SPAdes) (version 2) | ecosystem: Host-associated > Plants > Roots >... | reverse complement strand
ATGCGGCTGGCGTTGTAGTAATCGGTCAGCGCGAACACCTTGACGCCGGTGTCCTTCCACTCTTCGTTCAGCTTATTGGCGACGTTGGTCAGCCCCGCCTGGTTGCCACCGCTGTCTCCGATGAACAGGATGTCAGTGAACCCGTGCACCTTCAGGCTCCGGGCCGCGGCATCGAGGAGCATGTCGTACGCAGGGGACGGCAGCGAGATCGCGCCAGGCGGCTGCGCGTCCGGGTTGCCCTCGGGCACGTATTGAATCGTCGGCGCCACCAGCGCGTTCTTCAAGCGCCTCGCCATCACGTTCGCCGTGTAAGTGACGACGTAGTTGTGCTTGCCGAGCACCATGTGGTACCCGTTCTTCTCTGTGCCGCCGGTCGGAACGATCACGGTCGTTTTTCCTGCCTTCAGCGCGTCGCGGGTTTCTTCCCAGGTCAGCTCGTCGATGAAGACCGTGTCCGGCGCCTGCGTCGGTGTCTTGCTGGGCGGTGCGGTGGCCATCGTCGGCGGAATCGTCCGCCGTTCGTCGGCGGCGGGAGCGCCCGCTCCGCGGCCGCCACGGCCGCCGCGGCCACCACCGCCCCGTCCGCCTTCGGGCAGGGCCGGCGCATCAGACTGTTGACGGGTGATCGTACCGGCCATCAAGCGTTTGATCTGGGCGACCGCGTTGTCGATCTTGATCTGCAGGAGCGCCTTGCCGATGTCTGGCGTCGACTTCGACTGGTTGTTGCCGCTGACGCCGTTGTTCTCGTAGTCGTTGCCGCTCAGCCGGTTCCTGCGAATGTGCTTCGCGTTGACGAAGAGCAGCTCCGACGTGTCGAGGATGTTCGCGTGCCCGCCGATCTGATCTGCAGGAATACCGACCTTCTCGGTGATGAACTTGTTCTGATCGGCGTGCCCTTTGGTGTAGTAGTCGTCGATCCAAAACGCGCGCGCGCCCGCGCCCTTCCAGAGCTCGTTCAGTTTCTCGGCGGCGGTCCGCATCCCGTTGCGATTGCCGCCCGACTCGCCGATCAGCAGGATGGCCGTGAACCCGCCCGCCTTGAGGCTTCTTCCGGCATTAACGAGCAGCTCGACGAACCGATCGTCCGGGAGCGTGATCGTCCCGGGCTTCGCCATGTGGCCGGTCGGATTCTCCCAGCTACCTTCAGGCACGTAGGTCACGACCGGCGCCACCAGCGTCTTGCCGATCGCCCGGGCGATCTTGTCGCTGGAGTACTCCATGACGAACTTGTGCTCGCCGTCCACCATGTGCGGACCCTTCTGCTCGGTCCCGGCGGTGCCGACGATGACCGTCGTCGTCCCGCTCTTGATCAGGTCGCGCGCTTCCGCCCAGGTGAGATCCTCGAGGAACACTGTGTCGGGTGGCCGTCCCGATGGCGCTGTCTCCGGCGCCGACTCGGGTCGCTGCGCGGACGCACCCGCGAGCGTCGAGAGCAGAAGGGCGGTCACGGCCAGCGTCGGGCATCCTCTTGGCGTCATGACCGCGGATCCTAGCACCGACGGCACCAGCGACGGCGCCGTGGTGCAGCCGTTCACGAACCGGCGGCACCGCCGGCGCCTGCGCAGTCAGCGTGTGGCTATCGGTGTGACACTTGCGGGATCTTCAGAACCTGCCCCGGCTTGATCTTGTCGGGGTCCTGGAGCTGATCGGTGTTCGCGTTGAAGATGTCCATGTACGCGTTGGCGTTGCCGAGATGTTCCTTCGCGATCTTGCTGAGGGTGTCGCCGGGTTTCACAGTGTAGGTCGTTGGCGCGGACGACTGTGGAACGCCTGTCGCCTTGATGTCGGCCACGATCTCGTTGCGCCAGTCTGGAATGGTCTTGATGGCATCCCAGATCTTGTTCGCCTGCTCCTGTGTATCGACGGTTCCCTTGATGTACAGCTTGCCGTCCCGCTCTTCCGTCCCGCCCTGCATCCGCATATCTTTTGCTGTCTGAATGGCGTAGGTGTATTTCCCTTGCAGACTCATGTCGTGACCTCCGGCGGCCGGTGTGCAAAGTTAACGCCGCTATCAGGTTGAGCTGAGAACCGATGAGGTCTTCTTTCTTGCACCGTGGATTCGCTGGAGGCGGAACCATGTTGTATACACTCGCGGTGATTCTTTTGATCGCCTGGCTCCTGGGAGTTGTCGGGACCTACACGATTGGTGCGTTCGTGCACCTGCTGCTGGTCGTGGCAATCGTGCTCTTCGTCGTCGGATTGCTGAGCGGCAACCGGACGGTGGTATAGATCGGCCGGGCGGTGCGGAACCTCCGCATCGCCCACGTCGACCTGTTTTCCCCTCGGCGTATACCTCAACCAGTAAATGGCGCACGCGTGGCAAGATCAGCGCGTGGCTCCCCTCTCCATCCTCGATCTCTCCCCGATCGTCGAAGGCGGCTCGGCGTCGCAGGCACTGAACAATTCGCTGGACCTGGCGCGGCATGCTGAATCGTGGCGATATCGCCGGTTCTGGATCGCGGAGCACCACAACATGCCCGGCGTGGCGAGCGCCGCGACGGCCTTGGTCGTCGGTCACGTCGCGGCGGGCACCCGGACCATCCGGGTCGGGTCGGGCGGCGTCATGTTGCCGAATCATTCGCCGCTCGTCATCGCGGAGCAGTTCGGCACGCTCGAATCGCTCTTTCCGGGCCGCATCGACCTCGGGCTCGGTCGTGCGCCCGGGACCGATCCGGTCACCGCACACGCGCTGCGCCGCGATCTCGCGGCCGGCGAAGAGAACTTTCCGCGCGACGTCGTAGAGTTGCAGGGGTATCTGGCGCCGGCGCAGCCCGGGCAACTCGTCCGCGCCGTACCGGGCGCCGGATCGAACGTGCCGATCTGGCTCCTAGGCTCGAGCCTTTTCAGCGCGCAGCTCGCGGCGCACCTCGGGCTGCCGTTCGCGTTTGCGTCGCACTTCGCACCGGATCACCTGATGGACGCGCTCGCTGTGTACCGAACCCGGTTCAGCCCGTCGAGCGCGCTGGCCGCGCCGTACGCGATGGTCGCCGCGGGCTGCTTCGCCGCCGAGACAGACGACGAAGCCAGACGGCTGTTCACGTCAGCGCAGCAGCAGTTCATGAATCTGCGGCGTGGACGTCCGGGTCCACTGCCGCCGCCGGTCGAATCGATGGACCGCTTGTGGACGCCGGTCGAGCGGGCGGGCGTGGAACGCGCGCTCTCGCGAGCCATTGTCGGCTCACCCGCGGTCGTGCAACGCGGGATCGTCGATCTCGTGGCGGCGACGCAGGCGGACGAGCTGATGCTGACGGCGCAGATTTTCGATCACGATGCGCGCCTGCGCAGTTTCGAGATCGCGGCCGACGCAGCGGCGTGACGGCGGTCAACTGATGACGGTGCAAGTGTGTTGAGTGGGGTACACAAGCGCGCCCTGCCAGTCCGGCGAGGTGGCTCGCTCCGGTCGAACTTGGAGGGAGCGCATGAGCGGCGATGGTGGCGGTGATGCCTGACCAGCCGCGACCCGGCCCGATCGACAGGGCGACGTGATCTCTAATCTAGGCCGTCGGATGCCGTTGTCAAGCGCGCGGCGCTACGAGGTCTTCTTGAGCTGCGCAATGAGCGCGGTCAGAATCTGCGTGTACCGCTCATCGGCGCCGGCGAACGCCTTCATGTAGTCCTGCTCGGAAATCTTCTGCGCCTTCCAGTCGCTGTTGAACATGATCCGCTTGCCGTCGGACTCGTAGGAATCGAACGCCTGGTTCTCTTCACGCTTGGCCTTGATACCGTCGGCGCCGGGATCCTCGAGGAAGATCTTCGACGCCGGCATGGCCGCGCCGTTCAGATCGAGATAGGTATCGCGGTATTCCTTTTTGGCGAGGCGCTCGTTCAGCAACTGTGGCACCGAGTATTTGCCGGAGACGATCAGCAGCTGCACGCCGGGGAAGTACAGCGCGGCGACGAAGACGTCGGGCGCCGATGGATCCTTGGCGGCGACGCAATCGAGCTTCGCGGCGTCGAGCGCGGCAACGAGCTGCTTCGCGAGCGGCGCCGACTTGGATTCCTGGGCGAACGCGGTGGACGACAGCAACGGCAGAACGACGGCGGCGGTCGTGAGCAGCTTCATGAGAGCGCCTCCCGGGGAAATAGACCTTGAAAGCGCTGTTCTACCACCAAATTCGCTAAATGCTAAATGAATAGCGCGTCGTCGTCCTCGCTGCGCCGGGGCCGGCCGCGAGTCCCGTGCCGGAGGTCCCTGAGCGCCTGGAGGGCCGCCTTGAAGGCGCTGAGGAGCGCCCGGCCCTCGCGGACCGGCTTGCCGAGAGCAGTCTGCGCGTTGTCGAGGGCCGTCTCGAGCCGCATCGCCAGGTCGGCAAACACCCGGTCGGCGCGCTCCACCTGCTGGGTGGCCAAGGCCGCGGCGCGCGCGGCATCGCGTCCGATGGCGTTGAGGTGAGCGAACAGCGGCTTGACTTCCTGTTCCAGCTGATCGGCGAGCCGCTCGACACGCCGCGCCAGGCGGCCGGCGGCGACGATGACGGCAATCTGCGTGATCGCGATGGCGAGCGTCGCGACGGCGATGATGCCCAGGAAGACGTCAGCCCATGGGCTCACGCCTCGTCTCGCGCCCGCGCCTGCTGATATGCCTCGCGTCCCCGATCGATGGCGCTGGACAGTGTCTCGCGACCCTGCGCGAGCGCCTCGCGTCCTTTCGCCGCCGCCTCCGCCGCGCGGGCGCGGCCCTCGCGTGCCTTCTCGCCCAGGTAGTCGCGCGTGTCGCGACCGCTGGCCGGCGCGTACAACAGCGCCACCGCCGCGCCGCTCACCGCGCCCAGAAGGAAGGCGAGAAGAATATTGCCCGCTCCGGCTCCGTCATCGCGTGCCATGTCGCCTCCTAATCCCTAATCCCTAATCCCTCGTCCCTGATCCTGTCAGCGATCTCTAGAAGATGCTGACCTTCACATTGAGATACTTCTTCGCGTCTTTGCTGATAGCAGTAATCAGCGCGCGCAAGTCGTTCACCGCACCATTCATGTTCTCATATAACTGCCGATCTTTCAGCAGCTGCCCCGCCGTGCCCTCGCCTGCGTTCAACTTCGCCATGAGCTGATCGAAACGGTCGGTGACCGAATTGAGGCGATTGAACAGCGTCGCGTCGGTGATCAGCTTGCCGGCGGTCCCTTCGCCGCGGTTGAGACGCTCGGTCAACTCCTTGAAGTTGGTCGTCGCACCGGTCAACGACTGCGAGAAGGTTTCGTCGTTCAGCAGCTTGCCGAGGCTGCCTTCGCCGGCGTTGATGCGCCGCGTCAACTCCTCGACGTTCCTGACCGACGCCTCCAGGCTTTCCGCGGCCTTCGGGTCCTTGAGCAGCTTGCCGAGCGTGCCGCGACCCTGCTGGAGCTCGCGCGTCAACTGTCCCGCCGTCGCCACGAACTGCTGCAGCTCGGTGTACAGCCGCTCGTCGGTCATGAACTTTCCGGCGGTGCCTTTGCCCGCCCGCACGTCGCGAAGCATCCCGTTGATCTGGTCGATGCCCTCGCTGGCCTGATCGGCGATATCGGCGAACGCCTTCGGCGTGCGGCCCGGCGTGACATAGCCCCAGTCCGGCAGCGGCGTCCCCCGGGTCGACGGCGTGATGTCGACGGCGCCTTCGCCGAGGAGCGAGATCGATCCGAGCTTGGCCACCGAGGCCGTCGTGATCTGGCTGCGATGCTCCTTGTTCACTTCGAGGACGAGGTCCACCTCCTCGCCGGCGATTTCGATCCCTTTGACCGAGCCGACCTCGACACCCGCGATGCGCACGGGCGATCCGACGCTCAGCCCGATAGCGTTCGGGAAGCGGGTCTTGAGGTGGTAGCGCTGCCAGAAGAAGCCCTTGGTGCCGGTGAGCGTGAAGATGGCCACCGCGGCGATGGCCAGCGCCACACTCGTCAGCACGCCGATTTTCAATTCCGACCAGGCGAGAGAACGTGTTCGCGGCATATGTTGGTCCTTGAGAGGTGGTGCTACGACAGAAACTCCCGGATGTACGGGTCGCGCGAGGCGCGAAGCGCGTCGGCATCGCCCTCGAAGATGATCAGGCCGTCCTTGAGCATGATGAACTCCGCCTCCCGTTCTTTTTCGGGCGTCGCCTGCACGACGTGCACCTGGCCGTTCGCCTCGCGCCGTGCCATGTGCGTCGCCACGTAGAAGGCATCGCGCAGCTGGTGTGTCACGACGATCGAGCTGACGTTTTCCAGGTCGCGCAGCTTGATGATCTCCTCGTCCACGGTGGTTGCCGTAATCGGATCGAGCCCGGTGGTCGCCTCGTCGTACAGGAGAATGCGCGGCTTGAACGCCATCGCCCTGGCGATCGCGACCCGGCGCCGCTGCCCGCCCGACAGCTCGGATGGCATCTTGTCGATGTGCTCGCCCAGGCCGATGAAGCCGAGTACTTCTTCGACGCGCTTGTCAATCTCATCCAGCGCCATGTCGGTCTCTTCGTACAGCTTGTAGCCGACGTTCTCGCGGACGGTCAGCGAGTCGAAAAGCGCCCCTTCCTGGAAGATCATGCCGAGGTCGACGCGGACCGCCATCATCTCTTCTTCCGACAGCTGATCGACGCGTTGGCCATTCACCCAGACGATGCCGGCATCCGCCTTGAGCAGCCCGGTGATGATCTTCAGCGCGGTTGATTTTCCAGAGCCGCTGGCACCCAGGATGATCTTGGTGTGGCCTTTGAGCAGCGTGAAGCTGAGATCCCGCAGTACGACTTTGTCGTCGAACGCGAGCTGCACCTTGTCGAAGACGATGACCGGCGCGCCGGCCTCGTCGAGGATCTGCTGGAGGTTGGCGCTGATGGTGCTGGTATCCATCTAGTAAAACAAGGCGAAGAAAATCTGGGTCACGAAGAAGTCTGCGGCAATCACCGCCACCGAACCCGCGACCACAGACACGGTCGTCGATTTGCCGACGCCGGCGGTGCCGCCCGTGGTCCGCAATCCCACGTGGCACGCGATTGTCACGATGATGAACCCGAACACGAACGGCTTGGTGATGCCCATCCAGATGTCCTGCATGTAGAGCCCCTTGCTGATCGACGACCAATACACCCCGGTGCTCACCTGCAGTTGAAAGCGCGCAACGACCCAGCCTCCCACGATCCCGATGAAATCGGAGATCACCGTCAGCACCGGCGCCATGAACAGACCGGCCAGCAGGCGTGGCACGACGAGTTTCCGCACCGGATCGGTGCCGAGCGCCCGGAGGGCGTTGATCTGATCGGTGACCACCATCGACCCCAGCTCCGCGGCGATGCCGGACCCGATGCGTCCAGTCAGCATGAGGGCGGTGAGAACGGGGCCGAGCTCCTTGATCATCGAGGCGCTGACGAGCCGGCCGACCAGCGGCCGCGCGCCGAACTGATCCAGCGTCAGCCCGCTCTGCGACGTCAACGCGGCGCCGGTGAACAATCCGGACAGCACCACCACGGTCAGCGACCCGGCGCCGATCAGATCGAACTGGTCGACGATGTCGTGCCGATAGATCGGGCGTGTAAAGACGCCGTGAAACGCCCTCCGGGTCAGGAAGACGTATTCCTGTACTTCCTGGGCGGCATGCTTGAGCCAGCGCTCGATGAGCGGGAACACGCGGAGGTCAGCTCCTCCGCGCCGTGCCGGGCAACACCAACTCGGGGTTCCGGAGCCGCTTGATTTCGTCGCGGAGGGCGGCGGCCTTCTCGAAATCGAGGTTCGCGGCGGCCGCGCGCATTTCTTCCTGTTTGGACGACAGATAGGCGTCGAGCTGCTGCTGGTTGTGGAACCGCTCGGTGCCGTCGAGGGTGGCGGCCGGCGTCATGTAGTCCCGCTCGTACACGCTCGACATCACCTCGTCGATCGACTTCACGATCGACTGCGGCGTGATCCCGTGCTCCTGGTTGTACGCTTCCTGCTTCGTGCGGCGCCGCTCGGTCTCGCCGATCGCGGCACGCATCGAGTCCGTGACGGTGTCGGCGTACATGATCACCCGGCCGTTGACATTCCGCGCCGCCCGTCCCGACGTCTGGATGAGCGAGCCGCCGGAGCGCAGGAAGCCTTCCTTGTCGGCATCGAGGATCGCCACGAGGGACACCTCAGGGAGATCCAGCCCCTCTCGCAGCAGGTTGATCCCGACGAGTACGTCGAACTCGCCGCGCCGCAGGTCGCGCAGAATCTGGACGCGCTCCAGCGTCTCGATGTCCGAGTGGAGATACCGCACGCGCACGCCGAGCTCCTGGTAGTACTGCGTGAGGTCCTCCGCCATCCGCTTCGTGAGCGTCGTCACCAGCACCCGCTCGCGGATCGCCACGCGGGCGCGGATCTCGGCGAGCAGATCGTCGACCTGGCCTTTCACCGGCCGGACTTCGATCGGCGGGTCGATGAGCCCGGTCGGCCGGATGATCTGCTCGACCACGACGCCTTGCGACTTCGCCAGCTCGTACGGCCCCGGCGTGGCGGAGACGAAAACGACCTGCCTCACCCGTTCTTCCCATTCCTGGAAATTCAGCGGCCGGTTGTCGAGCGCCGACGGCAGGCGGAATCCGTAGGCGACCAGCACTTCCTTGCGCGCCCGATCGCCCGCATACATGCCGCGCACCTGCGGGACGGTCTGGTGACTCTCGTCGACGACGATCAGCGCATCGCTCGGCAGGTAGTCGAGCAGCGTCGGCGGCGGCTCGCCCGGCGCGCGGCCGGTGAGGTGGCGCGCATAGTTCTCGATGCCGTGGCAGTAGCCGATCTCCTTGATCATCTCCAGATCGAACATCGTGCGCTGATGCAGGCGCTGGGCCTCGAGCAGCTTGCCTTCGCCTTCGAGCTTCGAGCGATACCAGCCGAGCTCTTCCTTGATGGTTTCGACGGCCCGGCGCGTCCGGTCGCGCGGCGCCACGAAGTGTGACTTCGGGTAGACAGCGGTCTTGTCGTGCCGCCGCAGCGTCTTGCCGGTGAGGGTGTCGAACGTCGCCAACTCGTCCACGTCGTCGCCGAACAGCTCGATGCGGAGACCGGTTTCCTCGTACGACGGATAGACCTCGATGATGTCGCCGCGGACCCGGAAGGTGCCCCGGCCGAAGTCGTGGTCGTTGCGTTCGTATTGGATCTCGACGAGCTTGCGGAGGATCTCGTCGCGGCTGATCCGCTGGCCGCGCTCGAGCGGGAGCAGCATGCCGTAGTACGCCTCCGGGGAGCCGAGGCCGTAGATGCACGACACGCTCGCGACGATGATGACGTCGCGGCGCTCGAAGAGCGACCGCGTCGCCGACAGCCGCATCCGATCGATCTCGTCGTTGATGGTCGCTTCTTTTTCGATATAGGAGTCGGTGGACGGGACGTATGCCTCGGGCTGGTAGTAGTCGTAGTAGCTGACGAAGTACTCGACCGCATTTTCCGGGAAAAAGCGCCGGAATTCCTGGAACAGCTGAGCCGCCAGCGTCTTGTTGTGGACCATCACCAGCGTCGGCCGGTTCACGCGGGCAACGGTCTGTGCCATCGTGAACGTCTTGCCCGAGCCGGTGACGCCCAGCAGCACCTGGTGGCGGTCGCCGCGCTCCAGGCCTTCCACGAGCTCGCCGATGGCGCGCTGCTGGTCCCCGGCGAGCTCGAAATCGGAGACCAGGTTGAAGCGGTCGTACAGGGACGGCATCGGAACTCACCATGGTACTAGGGGCTAGGGCCTTGGGGCTAGGTCCCAGTCCCGCAGTCCCCCAGTCCCCCAGTTCACTCTCTCGTCCCCGAAGTCCCCTTTCGCGCCTTCAGCTCCTTGAGCTCCTGATCCCGATCCAAGTAGCTGACCCCGCTCGCGATCCACGGCGGCGCCGGTTCGTCCTTGAGATAGTGCCCGAACCAGTCGACGATGCGGCGGTGGTAGTCCAGCTGATTCGGCTTCTTGCGGAGGCCGTGATCTTCGCCGGCATAGACGAGCAGCACCACGTCCTTCTTCGCCCGACGAGCCACGTTGTACAACTCGACACCCTGATGCCAGAACACCGTGCCGTCGCTGTCGCCGACCTCGATCAGCAGCGGCGTCTTCATGTTGTGCACGTTGAACAGCGCCGAGTTGCGGATATAAGCGGGGAGATCCTCCCAGAGCGGCACCTCCATGCGCTGCTGCCCGGTTTCGATGTGGTCCGTTTCGGCAATGCCAGAGCTCCAGTGATGGTTGCCGTAGTTGCTCACGAGATCGGTAATCGGCGCGCCGGCCACTGCCGCCGCAAACAGATCGGTGTGCGTGGCCAGGAACGTCGTGTCAAAGCCGCCCCACGAGTGGCCCACCACCCCCACTTTGCGCGGGTCGATCAGCCCCATCTGGGTCACTTTCTTGACGGCCGCGCCCACGCAGTCGGCGACCGACAACCCGGGTTCGCGCGGGCGAAACAGAATGTCAGGCTGGAGGACGAAGTAGCCCAGGCTTGTGAAGGCGGCCGCGTTGTACGGCGAGCGTTCGTCGGGGACGACATATCGATGCACGTCGTCCGACAGCCGCTCGTACATGTAGACGATCATCGGGTAACGCCGTCCGGCCTGATAGCCGGCCGGATAGTACAGGCCACCCTGCAGACGATCGCCGCGCTCGTTCCTGTACTCGATCGTTTCGCTGTGGCCCCACGCGTAGCGATCCTGAAATGGATTCGTGCGGGTCGCCTGCTTCGCATCCTTGAGCTCCAGTCCGGCGACGAAGACGTCCGGCGAATCGTCGAAGTCTTCGGCGACGTAGGCGAAGACGTCGGCGTCTTTCGCCTTTGCCAAGCGCCCGACGCCCTTGTCGACCCAGATCATCGGCTCGGCCGTTGCCGCACCGGGCAGCAGCCGGGCGTAGCCCGACCGCTTGGTCCATAGTCCGAACAGGCTTACGTAAATCGGTCGGTCGGTGTCGATCCACTCATCGTCCGGATTGATGCGGACGTAGCGATGGCGCGTCTGTTCGGCGGCGCCGGCCGTCAGGCGCGCGGCCCGCGTGCCGTCAGCGGCCACCTTCCAGAGATCGAACTTGTCGTACAGAATCACTGCCTCATCGTTCTTCGTCCAGCCAGCGACCCCGTAAGCGGGCTTCTGTTTGACTGTCGCATCTGATTCACGATCGACAAAGGACGTCGCCGCGCTCTTCGTGATGTTCACGATCGCGCGGGTCGCCACGTTCACCGTCCAGAAGTGATCGTCCTGCAGGTAGAGCAGATAGCGCCCGGCCGGACTCGCCTGAAGGTAGCGATCGTCACCCAGCCGCTCCTTGATCTTCGTGCGCTCGCCATGTTCGAGATCGATGAGGTAAACGTCGGCGGCCGGTCTGCCGATGCTGCGCTCCATCGCATACGACGTCCAGTTGGTGGCGTACGCCATGTTCTGACGTTTGAGCGGTATGACCTGCTCCGTGGATTCCCGGCCAAGTTGCACGAACCGGCCGCTCTCGACATGCCAGGCCGCGAGCATGTTGCGCTGGCGATCGGTCCGTGCGCTGAGCTTCTGCTTCGGCATCACATCGATGTCGCGCGAGTGCCACACATCCACGCCGGCAGGCTCGTCGTCGTCAGCCGCTACCGCCTTCTCGTCACCCTGACCGTTGCCGCCGTCAGACGGCGTCGAAGTCCGCTTCCGTGCGGCGGTCTTCTCGTTCCATTTCGCGACGCCTAGAAACAGGAACGAACCGTCTTCGGACCAGGAAGGTTTGCGAAAGGCCACTGTCCGCATCCCGGCCGGGAATGCGCTGTCTGAGGCGGGGTTGTATACGTGCTTCGCCTCGGTCCGATCGCCCAGACGCGTCCACGCCAGCGCGACGTGCGACGGACCGTCGCGGCCATCGTCGGTCGACGATTTCAACACCGCCAGATCAGCCGAGTCCTTACGCCAGGCGAGCGCGGTGTAGATGGACGGCGAGGAATCGAGCACGCGCAGCGTGGCGCCCTGGGGATCGAAGAGCTGAACGCCATTCCCGGCCTTGTCCTCCGCGCTGATCGCCATCGCGAGCAGACGGCCCTTGTCCTGCCAGGCAAACTCCGCCACGTTGCCGAAGGTCGTGTCGCGGCCGGCTGCGAGGTCGCGCACGATTAGTGTGGCACCTGGTGGCGTTTCGTCGCCTTCGGCGGCGGCGCCGTCCGCCGGCGACGCGTCCTTCTTGTCAGGCGCGTAATGCCGCATCGCCAGGTACGACCCGGTGGCGTCGAAGCTGAACGACTCGATCCCGTCCACGACAGTCGTCTGGGTGCTGGCCAGCTCCAACAGTCCCAGCTTGTTCCGGATCGGCTTCTTGTCCTTTCGCAGCTTGTCCTGCTGCGCTTCGGACAACCCGATGCTGTACGCGATCCACCGCGAGTTCGGGCCGAATGACGGCTGCGCGCCAAACGCGGCCACGGTGACGGCGCCGGTGGCGACGTTGACGACACGCAGCTCGTTATTGCGATTCGCGCGGTTGATTCCGTAGGCGAGCCATTTCCCGTCCGGCGATAGACCGCCGCGGTTGGGAACCATCGCCAGCGTTTCGAACGGTCCGTAATCAGCCGGAGGAACCGGCGGCTTACCCTGGCCGCCGAGGACGACGCTTGCGGATAGAGCTAGGAACAACGCGCGGATGGTCTGTTGCATCCGCGGATTATAAGCAACGCGACCGCGGCGTGAGGGCACCGGGGGACTGGGGGACATGGGGACTGCAGTCCCCCAGTCCCCCAGTCCCCTAGTCCCCTAGTCCCCGACAGGCTTCTTCTTGTACGGCGCGAAATAGCCGCGCCGCGAGCGGACGCGCAGGTCCTTCCGTGCGACCTTCACCTCCACCTTCCGCCAAGCGCCGTCGGTTTTCTCGTTCGCGGACTGAAAGCCGATCGTGTACTGCGCACGGATTTCCGCGACGACCTTCTCGTACACCTTGTCGAGTTCCTTCACGGCCAGGGGAAAGAACGCCTGCCCGCCGGTGACTTCGGCCATCTGTTGAATCGTCATGCGCTGCTGCTGCTTCGTCGATTGCATCTGGTGCTCCAGCATGCCGATCGCGTAGACGGTGACATCGGAGGCCTTCAGGAGATCCAGCAGCTCGTGCCACGGCAACGAGCTGCGGGTGTCGCCGCCGTCGGTGTAGACGAGCATGATCTTCCGGCCGCTCTGTCCGGCCGCCCCGTCGAGATATGTGCCGATCGCGTCGTACAACGCCGTGTAGCCGTCCGCCTTTTTCTGACGGATGCGCTCGATGAGTCGCGCGAACTCGCTCTGACCGTAGCGCGCGCTGCGGACCTCGGTGTCGAAGTCAACGACGGTGATGTCGACGGCGTCCGTGAGCGTGTTGAGGAACTTGATGGCAGCGGTCTTCGTGAAGCTCATGTCCTCGCCCATACTTCCGCTGACGTCGAGCAGCAGGCCGAGGTGCATCTCGGGCTGATCGGGCCCGTCAGGATCGCCGATGGCGAAGTACTGAATGGTCTGCTTTTTTCCGTCCTCGAAGACTTCGAAGTCGTCCTTCGTGAGCTCGGCGACGAGCCCGCCCTTTCGGTCGCTGACGGTGACGCCGACGTGAACCAGGTCCACGGCCGTCTTGAAGACCGGCACCTGTTGGTGGCGTTCGGCCACCGCAGACGGCCGCGCAGAGGACACAAAGGTGACAAAGGTGACAAAGGACACAAAGCAGAGACACACGTGCGCGGCTCGCACCGGCCGCCGCCTCTGTGTCCTTTGTGACCTCTGTGTCCTTGTGTTTTCTTCCACAGTCGCCACTCTACACCCGGCGTAGATCGCTGGTTAGTACACCAACGGCAAAAGGCAGGAAGTGACGCGATTCGCCGGCCCGACGCGTCGATTTGCTAACGAAACCGCGCGGTACGAGATCGCGCCCCACTCCCCCATAACAACGTATTAAAATCGTTGGTTAGTATCTGATGCGGTGTCTAGCCGTCTGTCAGGACGAACTGGTCATCAGGATGCTCGACGAAATCCTGCTGCCCGGCTTCGAGGTCGAGTTCATCGTCGAACAACGGCCAATCGCGCGGCGCCTCCATGACGCCGGAGTCACGGTCACCCTCGGCGACCCGCGGCGCACCGAGACGTGGCTCAAGGCCGACATCGGTCCCAGCACCTGCGTCATCATCGAAGACAACGGCAAGCGGAACCCGCGGAAGATTCTCGAGGCGGTCCGCGACGCGGGCGGGACGCTCATCTACGTCCTCGGCATCGGCGCCACCGCGACCAGCAAGCGCGCCGACGAGTTCCACGCTGAATTCACCGACGTTTCGTATCTCGCGATGTCGGAGCTGTTCGGCGGGCCGCTGCTCACCGAGTTCAGCCGATCGCTGACGCGCGCGCGCGTCCATCAGTACCAACGCTTCTTCGCTGACGCGGAGCGGGTGCTGATCATGCTCCACAACGATCCGGACCCCGACGCCATGGCCAGCGGCCTGGCGCTGCGCAACGTCCTGCGGCGCACCAAGACCACGGCGGTCATCGGCGCGATCCAGGGCGTCACGCGTCCGGAAAACCTCCGCATGATCAACCTGCTGGATATTCACGTCGAGGCCATTACACCCGTCTCGCTCAAGGAATACGATCGAATCGCGATGGTCGACGTGCAGCCGCACTACTTCGGCGGCTTGATCGACCGCGTGGACCTGGTCATCGATCACCATCCCGAGCAGCCCGGGTACACCGCAGTGTTCAAGGACATCCGCCCGGACTACGGATCGACGTCGACGATTCTCACCGAGCACCTGCGCGCCGTCGACGTCAACATCTCGGAACGAACCGCGACCGCGATGCTCTACGCCATCAAGTCCGATACGCTGTTCTTCAACCGGCAGACCAACCGCGTCGATCTCGAGGCCTTCTCGTACCTCTATCCATTGGCGGACGCGGCGCTGGTGCGCAAGATGGAGGGCGCCGAAATCACGCTCGAACGGCTGGACTACGTGCTCAGGGCGTACCGCAGCGGGACGCTCGTCGAGCAGGTGTTCTGCGCGTTCCTCGGCGCCTCGCCGCGGGAAGACTTCATACCCTACGTCGCCGACTTCTTCCTGCAGCTCGAGAACGTCAAGTGGACGGTCATCGCCGGCATCGTCAACGACTCGCTGATCGTGTCCGTGCGGAACCTGGGCTACTCGAAGAACGCCGGCGAGTTCGTGCGGCGCTTCTTCGCCGACATCGGCAGCGCCGGCGGCCACCGCGCAATGGCCAAAGCCGTCGTGCCGATGCGCGCGTTTCGAGAGAAGTATGGCGATTTGAGCGGCGACGACCTTGGCGCCCGCCTCGCCGCGCTCATGCAGGACTTCCTGACACATGAACCCTTGCGGGAAGTTAAAAATCAAAAGTTAGAAGTCAAAAGTGAAAGTGAAGAACTCAAAGCCCGTTAGCTGTGACTTTCCCTTTTAACTTTCCCTTTTAACTTTTACCTTTTACCTTTCCAAGGCCTGATCCAGATCGGCGATCAGGTCCTCGGCGTCCTCGAGTCCGACCGACAGCCTGAGCATGCCGCGGGTCACCCCCGCCTGGCGAAGCTGATCGTCGGTATGGCCCCACTGCGACGTGAGGACGGGCATGCTGACCAGGCTCTCGACGCCGCCCAGACTGGCGGCCCGCTTGATCACACGCAGCCGGTCGTAACAACGTTCCGCGCGGTCGAACCGCCCCTCGAGGTCGAAGCACACCATGCCGCCGAAGCCCAGCATTTGCTGCTTCGCGATCGCGTGATCCGGATGCGACGCCAGCCCGGGATAGTAGACCTGGCTGACGCGGCGATCGCGAGCCAGGAACTCGGCCACGGCGAGTGCGCTGGCGTTGTGGCGGGCAATTCGTAGCGGCAGCGTCTTCAGCCCTCGAGCCAGTGCGTACGCGGGGTGCGGGTCCATGACCGTCCCCACCATCCGCCGTGCTTTCTCGATCGGCTGCACCAGGCGGGCCGGACCGGTCACGACGCCGCCGGTGACGTCGCTGTGGCCATTCAGGTACTTGGTCGCGCTCTGCATGGCCAGGTCGACGCCCAGGCTGAGCGGCTGCTGATTGATCGGGCTCGCGAACGTGTTGTCGATGACCGAGAGCACCCCGCGGGCCCGGCAGGCCTCGGCGATCGCCTTCACATCCACGCAGCGGAGCGTGGGGTTGATCGGCGACTCGAACCACAACATCCGCGTCCTGTCCGACAACACACCCGCCGGCGCCGCGAGTTCCTCGAGCGAGACGAATCGTGGCGCGACGCCGAATCGTGCCAGCACGTCCTGCAGCAGGTGCAGGGTTCCGCCGTAAATGGCGGCGCTGCACACGATCTCGTCGCCCGCCTGCGCATGGGCCATCAGGATCGTCGTCGTCGCGCCCTGGCCTGACGAAAACAAGAGCGCGGCCTCCGCGCGATCGAGTGCGGCGAGCTTGGCCTCCGCGCTGATCACCGTCGGGTTGGTATAGCGCGAGTAGAGGTGCTTCGGCGATCGTCCTTCGTTGTAGGCGACGACCTCCTGCGCGTTGTCGAACACGAAGGTCGTCGTCTCGTAGATCGGCGTCGTCAATGGTACCGACGCGCCGCGATCGACCGCACCCGCATGGATCAGCTCGGTCGCTGGACCTTTCATCGACTCACTCCGGACTTCACGTCCAACTTGTGGCCTTCAACTGTAACTTCCACCTTTTAACTTCTAACTTTTAACTTTTAACTTTTGATGACCAACCCGTTCTCCGCTGGCGCCGACCACGGGCTCGATGAACTGATGGTAGGCGTCTTCATAGCCGCGGTTGATCAGTTCTCCAAGTCCCTGACGACGATGCGATCGATCGTCGAACGCGCCGCCGAAATCAAACGGCCCGATCGGGTTGTGCGCCGGCCGAATCGTGAACATCCGTACGCCGGCGGTGGTGGTCGTGGCGTCGCGGAGGATGGCGGCTTCGGACGATTGCAGCAGTTCGCCGAGCCGGGCACGGCCGTCGAGGCGCGGCGCCGCCAGTGCGTGCGGGCCGGGCGACTCCGGCGCGGCGGACACCAGGACGATCTGCTCCACGCCCAGGTCGATCAGTTCGTCAACGACGCGAATCAGCCCGCCGGCGCGGTCGCACAGCCGGTGGGTTTCTCCGCGCCAGTAGGCGTCCGGCGCGAAGGTCACCGAACGCCAGTCCGTCGCCATCGGCACGCTCAGCGCCGCGGCCAGGGCGTCCGGCAGGTAGTCGCGCGCCACGCCGGCCAGATCGAAGACCTCGGCCTTCCGGCTCTCGGCCGCCTCGCTGGTCGGACGGCGGACCAGGTGGCGGCGCCTGGGTTCCGATAACAACGCGAAGACGAGATCGCGATGGGCGTCGATGTCGTGCACGCTGATCAACAGCTCGCGAAAACCCGGTTGCCCCAGGTTGTCGGCGAGCATCTCGACGTAGCGGCGCCCCAGTTCCGCTGGCGTCGGCTGCTTGAGCGCCGCGGCACCCCGCAGCAAATCCCACATCACGCGCCAGCAATGCTCGACGACGGACGCGGACGACAACGGCGGGCGCACGGCCCGCCACCAGAAGGGGCCTCGGGCAATCCACGGGCCGTTCAGCCAGCCGGTGACGATGGCGATGATGGCGGCGCCGCCGAGCACGAGCAGCACCAGCCGCGGCAGCCATGTGGGCAGGCCTTCGGGCGCGAACGCGGATTGCGCGAGCCTGAGATAGGCCGATGCCGGCCCGGACGCGCCGGCGGCACCCACCATCTTCATCAGGAAATCGATCGGAAACACGACCAGGCCCAGCGCCATGACCGCGAGTGGAACGGCGACGATGGCCACCGACGCCGCGAGCGCCCCGACGATCAGACGCGGCAGCGGGTGCCAGCCGTACATGGTGCGGACCGCAGGTGCGTGCCAGAAACCCTTTTCGTCCCACAACCGCTGCGTGCCGTCGACGGCGGCAAACACGGCGCCGATCACGCCGACGCCGCGGCCGGCCACCACGTCGAGCTTGACGCCTGCCTCGTGGAGCGCGCGCAGCACGCCGGCGTGATAGGCGCCCGCGGTTCCGGTGCCGGTGAGCACGAGCGCGGTGCGAAGGATGGGAGCGTAAGTATCGGTCGTCGAAGGCGGCGTCGCGTCCAGCCGATCGTTCATCCGGCGTCTTCGTCGTGAATGGTCAACAGCTTCACGATTTCAAACTCGCGCCTGCCGCCGGGCGTCTCGACCTTGACCGAATCGCCAGGCTCCTTGTTCAGGAACGCGCGTCCGATCGGTGAGGTCGTGGAGATGAGTCCCTTCGCGGCGTCGGCGTCTTCCGGCATCACCAGCTGAAACACCAGCTTCTCGCCTGTCCCCTCGACGACGTGCACCGTCGAGCCGAAGCCGGCGCGATCCTTCGGAATCCGATCGACGTTGATCAGCGCGATTTCGGCGACACGCTTCTGCAGCATGCTGATCCGGGATTCCACCAGCCGCTGCCGCTCTTTGGCGGCCTGATACTCGGCGTTCTCGCGCAGATCGCCGAGTTCGCGCGCCCGCTTGATCTCCTTCGGCAGCTCGAGCTTCAGCTCGTGATTCAGCGTCTGGATTTCGTCCTCGAACTTCTTGATCAGTCGATCCTTCATTCAGGCCAATCGTACCACAGTGCTATCCTTCCGGAGCCCGGCGCATGACCACCATCACCAGCCGTCAGCACGCGCTCGTCGCGCGGTTTCGGGCCGCGGCGCGGCGCGACGACGAAGACGTACTGCTGCTGGACGGCGTGCATCTCGTCGCCGACGCGGTCGCGGCCGGCGTGCAGATCGAGCAGGTCGCGATGACCGCCGGCGCCCGTGATGATCCCGGGCTTCGACCGCTCGCCGACCGGCTGATGCGCGCCGGCGCCGCTCTGGCGATCGTCTCTCCGCCGGTGATGGACGCCATCAGCCCGGTTCGATCGTCGAGCGCGATTGCCGCGCTTGGCCGACGGCCGATCGTGGCCGGCGACGCCGTCTACTGCGGTAACGAGACGCTCGTCGTCGTCGCCGTCGACGTGCAGGATCCCGGCAACACCGGCGCAATCGTTCGGGTGTCCGAGGCTGGCGGCGCCTCCGGCGTCATCGCATCCGGCGCGACGGCCGATCCGTTTGGCTGGAAGGCGCTCCGCGGCTCGATGGGCAGTGCGCTCCGGCTGCCGATCGTCCTCATGACCAGTCCCGCCGACGCGATCGCGGAGGTGCGGCGGAACGGGTGCAGAGCGATCGCGACCGTCCCGCGCGGCGGCCGATCGCTGTACGAGATCGATTGGACCGGCCCGCTTGCCGCGCTCATCGGTGGCGAAGGTCAGGGACTGGCCGCGGCGATCGTCGATGCCGCCGACGAACGTGTCACCATCCCGATGTCGCCGCCGGTGGAGTCGCTGAACGCGGCGGTGACCGCGGGGCTGATCGTCTATGAGGCGCGGCGTCAACGCGGAGGACAGAGCTGACAACGGCTTTTCACGAAGTCGCGAAGACACACGAAGAACACGAAGCTTGATTTGTACAAAACGAATTCGTGATCTTCGTCTCTTCGAGCCTTCGGGAAAAACCGTGACGCCTTAAACGCTATGGATTCCCTCTTCCCTGAAGAACCCGCTACCGGCGCCGCCGCCGCCAGGACTCCGCTCGCCGAGCGGATGCGGCCGCGGACCTTCGACGAATTCGTCGGCCAGGGGGAGCTGCTGGCACCCGGCCGGCCGCTGCGCGAGGCGATCGAGCGCGATCTGCTCCAGTCGATCATCCTCTGGGGGCCGCCCGGCACCGGCAAGACGACGCTCGCGCGAATCATCGCCGACACGACGAAGGCGCGGTTCGTTTCGTTCAGCGCCGTGCTGTCGGGCATCAAGGAAATCCGCGAGGTGATGACGGAGGCCGAACGCTTGCGGCGGACGGCCGGACGCCGCACGATTGTCTTCATCGACGAGATTCACCGCTTCAACAAGGCGCAACAGGACGCCTTCCTGCCGCGCGTCGAGGCCGGCGACATCGTCCTCATCGGCGCGACCACGGAAAACCCCTCGTTCGAGGTCAATGCCGCGCTCCTCTCGCGGTCGAAGGTGTTCGTGCTTCGCGGGCTGAACACCGAAGAGGTCGCCGCGATCCTGTCGCGCGCGTTGAAGGACGCGGAGCGCGGTCTCGGTTCTCAGCCCGTCGCCATCGATGACGAGACCACGCGTGCCATCGCCCTCTACGCCAACGGCGACGCGCGCGCGGCCTTGAACCTGCTGGAGCTGGCGGTGGCATCGGCGCCGATCGTCGACGGCCAGCGGCGCATCGATGCCGACCGCGTCGCGCAGGCGATTCAGTGCCGCGCCCTGCTCTACGACAAGTCTGGCGAAGAGCACTACAACCTCATCTCCGCGCTGCACAAGTCGATGCGCAACAGCGATCCCGATGCGTCGGTCTACTGGCTGGCGCGCATGGTGGAGGCCGGTGAGGATCCCCTGTACATCGCGCGCCGGCTCGTACGCTTTGCGTCGGAGGACATCGGCAACGCCGATCCGCAGGCGCTCACCGTCGCGGTGGCTGCCAAGGACGCCGTGCATTTCATTGGCATGCCCGAGGGCAATACCGCGCTGGCGCAGGCCGCCCTGTACCTCGCGACAGCGCCGAAGAGCAACGCGGTGTACGAGGCGTACAGCATGGCCGCCGCGGACGCACACCGCGACGTCGCCCAGCCGGTGCCGCTGCACCTGCGAAACGCGCCGACCAAGCTGATGAAGGAGCTGGAATACGGCAAGGGCTACCAGTA
>Ga0207641_10001803_pt1 | contig 20598 bp, 23 predicted proteins | sample KBSSwiS62_FD_184306 | JGI IMG/M metagenome (GOLD analysis project Ga0207641, IMG submission 184306) | Switchgrass rhizosphere microbial communities from Kellogg Biological Station, Michigan, USA - KBS Switchgrass S6-2 (SPAdes) (version 2) | ecosystem: Host-associated > Plants > Roots >... | reverse complement strand
GAATCACAGAAATGTTCATACGGATGAGCTATCGAAACAGCTGTGCGTCGCATGAAATTAGCGATCCCACTTGATCGGACATTTGCGACAAGTGGCTCGCGACAAGAACCACTGCCGCACTGTGGGAGGTCGTCGGAGGTGATCGTCATGTGCCGTACCGTCTTGTTGGGTGTTCTGATTCTGCTTGTCTCCGCCGCGGGTGCCCAAGATAAACCGCCAGCTACCAAAGCGCCGGCACAACGCTCCGCTGCGGCGTCGGGCAAGCAGACATACAAGCATTATTGCGCCTCCTGCCATGGTGTTGACGCCCGGGGGGATGGACCGGCAGCGTTCATGCTAAAGGCAACGCCACCCGATCTAACCACGCTCGCCAAAAGCCACGGCGGGAAATTCCCGTACGACTATGTTTCCGATGTGCTGCGGTTTGGCACTCGTATCCGGTCTCATGGCTCCTCCGACATGCCAATATGGGGACCGATCTTCGGTTCCATAGACAACTATGACGAAGTTGCAGTGCGAAAACGGATCAAGAATCTCAGCGACTACTTGGAGTCGCTGCAGCAAAAAGAGTTGTAACGTAGTGTGCTGTTTCGGACGCGCCGGTCCGCACCAGGCATGAAATCTGCTGACTCTGCGTCTCAACGAGCGTCAAGCGGACGGTGTGGTATTCATGCCCGAGTTTCGCGGTTTTCAAAGCAAGCTCCTTTAAGGTAGGGAAGGACCGTTCCCAGATGCGAAGATTGAGCGCCGGGTTGTTGATGTTCAGATGGAGGGAACTCGGTGTGGAGGTGTTTTTAGTTCATCCGGGAGGGCCCGTTTGGAGGAAAAAAGATGTTGGCGCTTGGTCAATCCCGAAGGGCGAAGTGCTCGCCGGGGAGGACGATTTGGCGGCGGCACGGCGCGAATTCGAAGAAGAGACGGGGATAAAGCCCGCAGGGCAATTTGTTAGCCTCGGCGAGATTAAACAACCGAGCGGAAAGGTCGTAATCGCTTGGGCCTTTGAAGGGGATGGTAAACCGGCGATTCACAGCAACACGTTTTCGATGGAATGGCCGCCAAAATCCGGTCGAACGCGGGAGTTTCCGGAAGTGGATCGAGCAGAGTGGTTTTCTCTGAACGATGCGCGCGATCGGATACACCGCGGGCAAATTGGTTTCCTCGACGAGCTCATTGCGCGTTTTCGGTGACAGGCGCCAACACGCGCACAAAGAAACGGAATCCCGGCGTGCTGCTAGATCGCTTCGTATTCGGCGAATGGAGGAGCATGAATAACCTCATGCAATCATTGTCCGACTCAGGTTCGCGAACGAATTCGTCTGCACGATTTGCACGTCACTCCGCCATGACGCGAGTCCACAGTGATTGTTGCGTGGCCAAGTTTCTGCGTACTAAACTGCGCCGAGTGAGGACCAACCTATGAATCGTCGCGACTTTATTGGCGCTGCGGCAGCTCTGACAGCCACCGCCGCGCACGGTCGGATTGCACCCCTGCCGCGCCGCACATATAAGAATGGAATCGACCTCTCCATCATTGCCTTAGGTGGCATCGTCATCTGTGGGCTTTCACAAGAGGAGGCTTCGCGTCGCGTCGCCGAGGCGTACGACCGAGGCGTGAACTATTTTGACTGTGCCCCATCGTATTTTAATGGTGAAGCGGAAAACAAACTCGGTGAAGCGTTGAAGCCATATCGCAGCAACGTCTTTCTGGCAGAAAAGACGATGAGTCGAGACGCAAAAGGCGCGCGCGAGGAGTTGGAACGTACCCTGCAGCGTTTCCACACCGACCATGTGGATCTCTACCAGTTTCACGCGGTTAGTTCGATGGATGATGTCGACAGGATTCTCGCGCCAGCCGGAGCTGCTGAGACCTTTTTTGCGGCGAGGAAGGAGGGCAAAGTTCGGCATCTCGGTTTTTCCGCCCACAATGCGCCGGCCGCTCTCCGCCTCATGGAGGCGCTCGAATTGGACAGCATTCTGTTCCCAGTCAATGTCAACGCCTGGGAGAATGGCGGCTTCGGCCCGCAAATTCTTAACAAAGCGAGATCGAAAGGCATGGCCCGCATGGCATTGAAGGCCCTTGCGTTTGGTAGGTGGCCCAAAGATATGAAAAAGAGCGATCGCAAATATCCAAAGTGCTGGTATCAACCGATCGATGATCGCGAGATGGCTCGCTTGGCGCTGCGATTCACCTTAAACCAGGAGGTCACTGCCGCCGTGCCACCTGGTGACGAACGCATCTTTGACCTTGCGATGGATCTGACATCAGCGCCGCTGCCCCGGTTGAGCGCGGCCGAACTGACGGAGCTGAAGGACAGGATTTCTTCATTTGAGCCAGTTTTCCGAGCGTGATTCGAGTCGGACTCTGACCGCAAGCGTAGAGCAGGAGCGCTTGGTCCTGTGTACCCATGGGGGCAAGGAGGCAGTCGGCCGCTGGCGCTGAACACGGGGACACGTGTCCCAATCTCGGGAAAGCTTGTAAGATTTAGGAGCGCTTCGAAGTGCCCATGAATCCAGAACCTTCCCGCGAGCTTCGGAATGAACGGTAGCACCGACGCTTTCCACCTTCTCGCTCCAGTACGATTTGCGGTAGAGGACGCGGCGGGGGCCCTTGCAAAACGATGGAGCGATGGCACTGATTGCGGTTTTGCTCATCGTGCAAGTCTGGCTTCTGAGTGCGACGCTCGAAGCGTTTCTCGCCGGATACACGAGTCCAATCGTCCCCGCCGCCATTTTCTCAGGCTTGCTGTTCGTCGCTTGCGCAGCGTTGAATTTTTTCGTGGACGGAGTCGATCGAAGCTCTCGACAGCGCTAACTTTACATAGTCGCGCGCAGCGACCCGGCCTGCTCTTCCATTGAATAACCCCGGCCTGATTGGTGAGGAAAGCCAGGCGTGATTCGCCTCCCACGCAGGGATGTGACCGCGCTCACAGACGCGATTCCTCTCTGCTCCTACTCTCATGTGAAGTCGCAAGGTAGGTTACCATGCGACTGTACGGAATGGTGGCGACGCTGGCAGGCTGCGATTTCGCCCGAGAGACGATCTCATCAACGGACGAATAACAATCAAGTGGTGCGCAGTGCGAGCGCGGAGGAGGCCAAAGATGAAAAAAGAGTCGAAATGCAGCGCCAAGGCAGCTTCTTGTGCACGCGCCAATAGCGAGGTCTTGATCGCATTAGCGTTGGGTGCTGTCTTCCTGGTGCTCGCTGTATCCCGGGCCCAGCTCACACTTGCGCAAGAGACCAAGCAGAAGCAGCCGCAGGCGGCTTCGAAAGCGCGAGGTGAAGCCGAAATTGTCGCGCGTGGGAAGTATATCGTGGAAGGACTTGCTGCTTGCGGTGACTGTCACACGCCGCGCAACAGTGATGGCGATATTGACCGCACGAAGTGGCTCTCGGGAGCGCCAGTGTTCTATGAACCGGCTCAACGTGTTCCAGGGTGGGCGATCACGGCTCCTCGGATTGCTGGTTTACCACCAGGGAGGGACGCCGAGATCATCACTTTGTTGACTACCGCAACATGGCGGGACGGCAAAGCTCCCCGCCCGCCAATGCCTCGTTTTCATATGAAGCGCGCGGATGCAGAGGCTGTCGTAGCTTACCTAAAGTCGCTTTGAAGCCGCGAAGGATGGTTCCGAACATTCTGGCTAGATCATTCGGCGTCGCGCGATAGTGACACCCGTCACGACGCAGGGTGATAGGGGTTACAGCATTTCAAAGCACTCGGCTCGTATTTTGGTGGTGCGTTGGGGGTGCAGAGATGCAAAAAGATGAACGGGATCTTTTGGAAGTCCTTACGTTTGAACTCAGATTCCTCGAGGACGGAGGGTACGGCCGCTCGCCGAAGAATCCTACCCGGCCTCTGTATATTTTCGAAGACTCACCGGCGTGCATGAACTATGACGCGAGAGACAACCGCGCGCCTTGCAACAATTGCGTCCTGATGCATCTGGTACCGCTTGAGATGCGGTCCGCAAAAATCCCGTGCCGGCACATTCCACTCAACTCGCCGGGTGACACGCTGGATTCACTCTACCGTTCGAATGAGCAATACGAAATTGAAGAGAAAGTTGGCGAGTGGCTGCGGGCTGCGATTGAGCAGTTGGAAGCAGAGCGGATCACTGCGCAACAACGCCCTGTGCGCGAGCGGCCTTCAGACCAAGAAACTGTGAAAGGGACGCCCCTCTATAGGAGTCTTCATCCGAAGTGTGCAAACCCGACATGTCCAACTGCGTTTCATTGGACTGGTGGCGGCAAGTTCTTCCGTTTTCGACCCGAAGGCCATAACGGAGCGGGAAATAACTCGACGTGTGATTCGCCTCGAGGAATCCACGGCGTAAGGCATTATTGGCTCTGCGAGCGCTGCTCTCATGTGTTTTCGCTCGTCTACGATGAAAAATTTGGGGTCGTTCTCAAGGCACTCTGGCCTGATCTTCCTGCTGCGGAGTATGACAAACAACTGTCGGCGGCGTGAAATAGAGCACACTCACCTTCCGCATTGGCGTCACTGCGCTCCTACCGGGGACCTTACGTTGCGCAAACTGCGCTGGAGTAGCCGAAATTTGTTAACCATTGGGCGCCGGAACTGAAAGCCATCTAATTACGCGGCTCTCAATTCCGGCGTCGGAGTCCAACTGTAGTCCAAAATCGGGGCCTATTACCGTGAATTTGAGCGAGTAACGGGTGCAAGTGGCGTTGAATCAGCGAGACTTGAGTTATAGTTTTTGGGTTCGATTCCCATCGCCGAATCCGACTCAGCCAAAACCAAGGATTCGCGTCCTGACTCCAATTGGAGCTGAGCGGAAGCGGGCAACGTCATCATTTGCTGAGGCTTAGGAATTTAAAGTGAGAGTTCGACTCTCACACGCTCCGCCACTCCAATAAGAACCAGTTCCACTAGACCAAGCGCAAAAAGAAGGGGCCGGCGCTCCAATCCGGAGCAGCTGGCCCTGTGCGGCTGCGGTCCGCGGCTTATTCGTGCCGAACCGTCAGGACCGGGCAAGTGGCGTGCGATACCACTTTGTGTGCCGTCGCAATCGGCAGATGCGTCGAGGCACCGGGTACTCCCGATTCCGGACGCGCACCTAGCACGATCAGGTCACTTTCACGCTGCCTTGCAATTTCCAGAATCATCTCGGCGCTCTTGCCTTGCGCGACGATGAATTCCGGCTTGCACCAAAGGTCAGCGTCCTCCGGCAGGAATTGCCGCAAGAGTTTCTCCGAAGCGGCAGTCACCTCCACCGGGGAGACAAGATCACCGGCTTCCGGATTGGCCACGACGTGGAGCAAAACCAAGCGCGCCTGGAACTCTTGCGCCAAAGATACGGCGTAGGCGGCCGCTTCACGTGACTCTGGGCTGAAGTCGGTCGCGAAGAGAACCTCGCGAATCTTTGTGCCCGCTACCCAGGCAGTCCCTGAGTTCGGCCCGACGGTAAGAACTGGGCAATGCACCGTACGGAGGATTTCCTCCGCTACGGAACCGAGGATGAGCTTGCCGAAACCGGTGCGCCCATGGGTTCCGACGACCACTAGGTCCACGTTGTCATTCTTGATGGCTTCCTCCAGGTGCGAAAGAATGTCGCCCTCTTCAATGCGAGCGGCGGCTGGAATGCCCGCAAAATAGGAGAGTAATTCGCTGCGGCGTAGTTCGTCTTTCTGTTTTTCGGCTTCCAGAACCATGGGCCAGGCGGCAGGTGGAGTCATGGGATTCACGACTGGACCGCGCACATGCAAGGCGACGATGCTGGAATCATAATTCCGGGCTATGGCCTTGGCGATCGGGATCGCTCGCATGGCTGCGGGAGAAAAGTCGGTGGCAAACAGGATGTTGCGAAATTGGATCCGGGTTTTTGCTGTAACGGCTTTCATAAGTCCCCTCTCGTCTTATGTTTTGAACCGCTTGGGGGCAGGTGTCTGTGACGGAAGTCACCGGTCAGAGTGACTGCAGATACGAGTCCGCTTGGGAAGAAGCGCGGCACAAATCGTGAGGAAAGCGGTGTGCGCCAGAAACGTGGGAAGGAACGAAGACCTTCAGCAGAACCGGACCACAGCCCCCTACGATTCGGAGAGTTGGGGGGTTCCACGTTAAAATAGAACGCTATGATTTCGGTGAACAACGTAACGATGCGCTATGGTGCGCGCCTCCTCTTTGACGATGTGACCTGCACCTTCATGGCGGGCCGCCGCTATGCCATTACCGGGCCGAACGGCGCGGGTAAATCCACTTTGATGAAGATTCTTACGGGCGAACTGGAGCCGACGAAGGGCAACGTCGCGCGGCCGAAAAAACTAGGCGTGCTGAGGCAGGATCAGTTCGCTTTCGACGATTTCCGTGTGATCGATACGGTCATCATGGGCAACGCCTCGCTTTGGGAAACGTTGCAGGAACGCGAGGCGCTCTACGCCAAACCGCACGATGAGCTGAGTGACGCCGACGGCATGCGCCTGGGCGAACTGGAAGGCATCGTCGGCGAAGAAGGTGGCTATACGGCGGAGTCGGACGCCGCGATCTTGCTCGACGGGCTGGACGTACCTGCCGAATTGCACGAGCGGAAAATGGGCGAGCTCCAGGGCGGGCAAAAAGTCCGCGTGCTGCTGGCGCAGGCGCTGTTTGGCAATCCAGCCGCGCTGCTGCTGGATGAGCCGACCAACCACTTGGATCTTGATTCGGTGCACTGGCTGCAGGATTATCTTTGCGCGTACGAGGGCGTGCTGATCGTGATCTCGCACGACCGGCACTTCTTGAATAGCGTTTGCACGCATGTGGCGGACATTGACTACGAGTCGGTGCTGATGTACGTCGGCGGTTACGACGAGATGGTGCTGGCGAAGACCGCGGTGCGGGAACGAATTGAGTCGGAGAACGCGCAGCGAGAAAAGAAGATCGCTCAGTTACAGGACTTTATTGCGCGATTCGGCGCCGGTACGCGCTCTGCGCAGGCAACGTCACGCAAGAAAGAGATCGAGCGGCTGCAGACTACGGTCCTGGCGAAGTCCAACATTCAGCGGCCGTACATTCGCTTTGACATGAAGAAACCTTCTGGGCGGCATCCCCTGGAATTCAAGACGCTACGGAAATCGTATGGCGACCTAAAAGTTATCGACAGTTTTTCGGCGAATCTCGAGCGCGGTGAGAAGATTGCATTGCTTGGCCGCAACGGCGCCGGAAAAACGACGTTGATCCGATCGCTAATTCGAAACGCTCCGGGTTTCATTGACGACTCCGAACGGCACTTCGGCGTGGATGGCGGCACGGTGCGCTGGGGCCACGAAGTGGCTGTCGGCTACTTCGGCCAGGAGCACACGCTCGACAAAGAGAGCGAAGGTCACCTCACTATCCTCGAATGGTTAGCGCAATGGGACACGCTCGCCGGCCAACAAGAGTTGCGAGGTCTGCTCGGCCAAATGCTTTTCAGCGGAGAGGATGCTACTAAGCCAGTTAAGGCGCTTTCCGGCGGCGAGACCGCACGTATTCTTTTTTGCCGATTGATGCTGCAGAAACCCAACTTCCTGGTGTTCGACGAACCAACCAACCACCTCGATCTAGAGTCCATCAACGCGCTCAACATCGCGTTGCAGAAATTCGATGGAACGGTGCTGCTGGTGACGCACGACCACGACGTGATCGACGAAGTGGCGACGCGCTTGTGGCATTTCGATCACGGCCACATTGAAGACTTCAAGGGACCTTACGAGGACTTCCTCGTACAGCAGCAGCGGAAAACTGCGTTGGCAATGTCGCGGCGTTAATCTTGAAGTTTTACCCAGTTCTGAGCCGGGGAGCGCGGCGCCCTAGCGGTTTCCTGATAAGTCCTACTTGACGGTGGTCTTGATCTCCGAGGGCGGGGGGGCAGTGGATTTGCGGATCACCAACTCGGGCTCGACCGCGATCTCTTTCTGAACTTCGACGCCGTCCTCGAGCCGCGACAGCAAACTTTCCGCGGCGATGCGCCCCATTTTCTTGAGCGGCTGCCGCACGGTGGTCAGTGCCGGAATACAGAAAGATGCATGCGCGATGTCGTCGAAGCCGACGACGGAGACATCTTTGGGCACGCGCAACCCTGCTTCCTGAAATGCGCGCGTTGCACCGATAGCGGAAATGTCGTTGTAAGCAAACAGAGCGGTAAAGGGAACCCGCCGTGCCAATAATTCCTTGCCGAAGGGATAACCGAGTTCCGGAGTGGAGTCGAGCCCGGTCAGCTGTACCACCCGGTTTTCGCAAATTTTGATGCCTAGTTCCTTCGCTACTTCGCTGATTGCGTCCCAGCGAACTGCAGAGTCCGCGCTTTCCGGCTGGCCCTTCAGGAAGGCAATCTGTTCGTGGCCGAGATCCTTCAGATGCTGCAGCGCCAGGACGGCAGCGTGACGATGATCCAAAACGATGTTAGTGACGTTATCAAGAGTACGGTGGCCGGCGACGGCTACGGTCGGCAGCGACGGCACCTCGGTCAAAACGGTATCCACGGTCAGAAAACCCTCGACGCCGCGCGACAGCAACATCTCCGAGTAGGTTTCCAGTAGCTGCGCATCATGGCGGTGCGCCACGGTCAGGAAGAAGTAGTTTCGTTCGCGGAGGTATTCTTCGACGCCGCTGACGATCGTTGAGCCGTAACCGTCGCCGATCTCTTCCAGAATCACGCCTACGGTGTAGGTACGCTGTACGCGGAGTGAGCGCGCCATGAAATTTGGACGGTAGTTGAGCTGGCGGGCGGCTTCGATGATGCGGCTGCGCGTGCGCTCGGGAATGGAACGCGAAGCGGCAGAATTGTTGAGAACGGCAGAAACAGTTCCGGGCGTAAGACCGAGATGCTCGGCCACCGCTTTCAAAGTGACTTGTGTTTCGCGATGAAGGCCGCGTTTGCCTTTCATATCAAGCCGTCGGCAGCGCGGATGAGAGTCCTACCCGGCTGGAGGAACGACATTGTAGCGCAAGTTGTTCGGAAGGGGCAGCGCGAAGGGATGTTTTGCAAGCGGTACGGTTTCCGCAGAAGCCTTGAGAATATCGTTATTTTTAGCTTGACAGCCAGCGGCTCGGTGGAGCTTAATCTGCACCAGCAACACCCTTAAGTTCGTGTTCTGACGACCGCTTCCCCAAAGCGATCGTAACCCCTACGGCGGAGTTCGACGTTTGTCGGGCTCCGCCTTTTTTCTTCCCGTTGCCATTCCGAGAAATCAGCTCTTGGCTTCGGGTTCAGCCGGCTGCGCATCCGGCGCCTTCGGTGGATTTCCATCGGCGGGCTTCTCTTCAGGATGTTTCACTTCACCGTAGCGGGCAGAGAGCCAGGCGCGGACTTCCGCGGGATTGTAGTTGAACGGGCCCATCCCGCCGCGATAGGCGATTTTTCCACCTTCATCGATAATGTAGAGGCGTTCGGGCCACGCGGCATAGGCGTCGTTGGCGGCGTTGTTCATGTCGTCCACGCCAAAAGGAACGGGGTAGCTGAACCGCTTGGTGAAATCGTTCGCGATAGCCAAGCGATCGGAAAGATTGCGCGGCTGGGCGTAGCAGACGTCGTCCTTGATGTTGGACTTCATCTGCCACTCGTCGGAGGGATGTGCCTCGCGCACATAGACGGTCAGAAAATCAGCATGATCCCTGTAATCGTTGAAGATCTGTACAATGTCGCCAACCTGGCGACGGAAGGGCGGTCAAGTGAAGCTGCCGAAGACCAGGACCAGAGGTTTGCCGTCGGTGCGCTGGCGAAGGTGAAAAGTTTCGCTGCCATTGAGCGCGAATAGCTTGGCATCGGGGGCGGAATCACCCACCTTCAGATTGCCGCGGTGCATGTGGGGCAGCGCGTAGCGCACCATGTAGAGTGCATCCTTGGGTCCGCCCGCCATCACGGAAAGCGCAACGAACGCAATCAGAAGCAGCGCCCCCAGGCTGGTGGCAATCCACATGGAAATCTTTTTCACCGCAAGGTTCCTTGGAAAAGGTGCGCACAAGGTAACAACCATCACGCCCGCGCGGAATAATGCTTTTGTACTACTGCTTAGTCTTGCGGCGGTTGTGCGACGGAATCACTTTTCGTTGGAGCAGCTCCTCACGGTGCTTTTGGTAGCGCGCCAGCGACTGTTCAATGATTCCAATGGCGGCGTAAGCAGGGCGAATTTCTTCCACCTGCACCTGCTTACCCTCTAGCTGCTTGTAATCCTGGAAGAACCGCTTGAGCACGAGCAGTCGGTGGCTCGGAAGATCGCGGGCTTCCAGATACTCGCTGAACTCTGGGTCGTTGGTGGCCACGGCGATGATTTTGTCGTCGGTGGCGCCTCCGTCCACCATGGTCATCACTCCGATAGCGCGAGCCTTGATCAGCGCGAGTGGCTGGACCGCTTCCTGGCAAAGAACCAGCACATCGAGTGGATCGTTGTCTTCGGCGTAGGTCTGCGGAATGAATCCGTAATTCGCCGGATAAAAGACCGCGGAGTGAATGACTCGATCGACTTTGAGCAGGCCGGTGGGCTTGTCGAGTTCGTATTTGAGATTGGAACCGAGCGGAATCTCAATAACGGCCTGGAAGTCGCGTGGGACGTCCTTACCGGGGGAAACGTTATGCCAGGGATGCACCATGTCAGCGGCCTCGCGAGCAGAAGAGTAAACAAAGATTATAAGGCATGCGACCACTGGATGGGCGTGAGGCGCGCCGCAATATGCGCACGTCCAATCTACCGGTAGCGTTTCGTCCTTATGATGAAAGCCGGGGACGACGAATCGAAATCAGCAAGGGCGGAGCCGGGAAGGCGCTCGACGTGGCGGAAAAGAGCGAGGCTCCACCCTTGTGCGAGAATAGGCGCGGCTTATCTGGTTGACGACGAAGCTGCCGCAGCCCGCACTCGGTGTGTGGAAGAATTCTCCACCGGCAACGTCTGCACGTTTGGATTGCCCTGCAGCATCGGGCTCATCTGGGATGCGATTTCCGGAAAAACGCTGTTGTCATACTTTTCCACGTCGGTCCTGGAATTCCATAGGGTCGTGCAACTGAATTGGCCGGTGTTGGGGTCGAGTGCTTCGATATTTTCAACGAAGCCGGGTTGTGCTTGAACCAGTGGCAAAACCTGGTCGTTCAAAACTTTGCGGAACTCATTTACTTTTGCGGGTTGAACCGTGCAGGTGACGATGCGAGCGATCATGAAGTACCTCCGAAGGATAAATGTAGGAGCTGCGCAAGAAAGGCAAAGCTCCGTGGGGGTCGGGTAAGAGCCGAGGGTAGCCCTCCGAACTGCGAAGGTCAAGACAATTAAAGGACAATTAAAGGAATAAATCTGTAACGACAGTAAGCCCAGTGCGTTGACAGGCTGGAACGCGAACGATATCGTCCAAAGCGTTTGCAAATAAGTGAATTCCAATGGAGCGATGGCTGATGAAGCCGAAGGATAAAAGATGGTGGTTGCTGTGGTTTGTAGCCTTTGGGCTGAGCGTGGCTTGGTTAGTCGCCGGTCCTGACAAGGTTTTCGCGAATGATGCGCGAGACGCCGTGGCAGCCACAAGGGAAGAAGATGACGCGCAAAGCGCGGCCGAGATCCGCGAGCACTACACCAAACACGAATACCGCATTGCGATGCGGGATGGCGCGAAGCTTTTTACCGCTGTCTACGTGCCAAAGGATGCGTCACCCGTGAAAACCTATCCGTTGCTGATTGAGCGCACTCCCTACAGCGTCGGGCCGTACGGGCCGGACAACTATCCAAAGCGTCTGGGCCCGGCGCCAAGTTTTGTGAAGGACGGATTCATCTTTGTCTATCAGGATGTGCGCGGGCGCTACCAGAGTGATGGAACGTTCATCGAAATGACGCCGCACAAGGACCTAATGAAAGGGCCGAAGGACGTCGACGAAAATACGGACACCTACGACACGATCGACTGGCTGGTCAAAAATGTGCCGAACAACAACGGCAAGGCCGGCATTTACGGCATTTCGTATCCCGGATTTTACGTGGCCGCCGGGATGCCTGACACGCATCCGGCGTTGAAGGCGTGTTCGCCGCAGGCACCCGTTACGGACCTGTACATGGGAGACGACGCGTATCACAACGGCGCGTTCATGTTGGCCGCGAATTTCGGATTTTATGCCTTCTTCAAGCCGCGTGCCGGGCTGGAATTTCCGCCGAAGCGCTGGCGTGACTTCGACTATGGAACGAACGACGGCTACGACTTTTACCTGGCTATGGGACCGACTTCCAACGCCAAGAAGCTGTACATGAAGGACAGCAATTTCTATTGGGACGACCAGGTGCAGCATCCGAATTACGACGAATTCTGGAAGACCCGCGACATTTCCGCCCACATGAAGAACGTACACTGCGCGGTGCTGACCGTCGGCGGATTGTTCGACGCCGAAGATCTGGTCGGGCCCTATAAGATTTTCAACTCTGTGGCCAGAATGAGTCCCGAAACGCCAAATAAAATTGTCGAAGGACCGTGGGTGCACGGCGGCTGGGCCGGCACCAAGGGCGATCACCTGGGGCCGGTAAGTTTCGCGGCGGACAATTCGGCCTATTTCAACGATCACGTTCTGCTGTCGTTTTTCCGGCAATATCTGAAAGACGCTGAGGACGCGAAGCTGCCTACAGCGCTGGTGTTCGAAACAGGAACGAATGTCTGGCGGCGTTACGATGCCTGGCCGCCAAAGAATGTGCAGACCAAGACGCTGTACCTCGGCGCCGGTGGCAAACTTTCCTTGGACGCGGCGTCGAAAGATGCGGCCAGTGGTGCGTTCGACGAATACATCAGCGACCCGAACCGGCCAGTTCCGTTCGTCGAAACGCAGACAACCGGCGTACCGCAGGCCTACATGAATGCCGACCAGCGTTTTGCGGCGAAGCGGCCGGATGTTTTGGTATATCAGACCAATCCGCTGGAGGAAGACGTCACCGTCGCAGGTCCGGTATCGCCACGCTTGTGGGTCTCAACTTCCGGAACGGATTCCGATTTTGTGGTGAAGCTGATTGATGTCTATCCAATGAACTATCCTGATCCTGAACCAAATCCGCAGGACGTTCATATGGGCGGTTATCAACAGTTAGTGCGCGGTGAGCCGTTTCGCGCAAAATTTCGCAGAAGTTTTGAAAAACCTGAACCGCTAAAGCCGAATGAGCCCACGGCAATCGGTTTTGACTTGCCCAGCATCAACCATACGTTTCGGCGCGGCCATCGCATTATGCTGCAGATTCAAAGTACTTGGTTTCCTCTGGTGGACCGCAACCCGCAAAAATTTGTGAATATTCCCGAAGCCAAGCCGGAAGACTTCCAGAAGGCGACTCAGCGCGTGTACCGCGGCGGCGAGCATGATTCGGCGCTCTTACTGCCAGTATTACCTGCTCTAAAGTAAATTCGATTGCCGCGCAAGCACTCAGACAGCCTTTTTCGTCCAGGCGCCAAGGATCGCGCCCATCAGGGCTAGGCCAAGCAGTGGGTAAAAATTATTGATGGCAAAAAGCTGCCACGGGCGCATCTCGTACATGTAGGTAGTGTAGGTGATCGGTCCGACGAAGCCGATCCACAACAGAATGCCAAGAGCCGCTCCGCGAGCCGCGGTGGTAGCGTTGCGCCACAAGCACAGTTGCGACAATACGTAGGCGATGAGTAGATTCAGGACGAAACTGATGACATACGGAGCGACCGTTGGGCCCATGTTGCGCGCCTGCTCTTCGCTGATTTGCTCTAGCGCCATCCAGGACTTGGTAAACAGAAAGCCGAACCACAATGCTCCCAGCAGCCAGTACACGACAGCAGAGACTACGACTGCAGCATAATTAGTTTTCATGGACGCTCCACAACGTTGCGAAGTGATCTGAAGATTGCGATTGCGAACCCTTCCATCTAGCCACAGAATGCCGAGAGTCTGTAATCGCCTTGGTCGGATGTCAAGCGGCAACAACCAATTTGCCCAGGTTCGAAAAACATGACAGGCAAAGATCCGAAATCGCCAACGCACTTCACCTCTGCGCCGGAATTCCGCGCGTGGCTGACGAAAAACCATGCAACGGTTAGCGAGTTGTGGGTCGGCTTCTACAAGAAAAGCGCGAAAAGACCGGGAACTACATACGGTGAGGCGCTCGACGAAGCGCTCTGCTACGGGTGGATCGACGGCGTGCGGTATGCTGTCGATGCGCTGAGTTACAAAATTCGGTTTACTCCGCGCAGACCCAGGAGCATCTGGAGCCTGGTAAACGTCCGGCATGTGCAGCGCCTGAAGCAGCTCGGGAAGATGGCTACGCCTGGACTCAAGGCTTTCGAAGCGCGAGAACATCATCGGACGGGAATCTACGCGTTCGAACAGAAGCGGCCGGGGCTCGCCACAAAGCACAAGAAACTATTTCGCGCGAACAAAACGGCCTGGGAGTTTTTCTCGAGCCAAGCGCCGTGGTATCAGCGTACTGTCGGCCACTGGGTAAGCAGCGCGAGACACGAAGAGACGCAGATGCGGAGGTTGGCACAGCTGATTAAGGATTCTGAAAATGGCCGGAGAATCGACCAATTGACTCCCAAGGCGAAACGGGGCGCTACAACGTAAAGCTTCGACAAACTCTCGCCTCGGTAACGCGAAGGCTGTCTACCATCGGCGTCAGGCCCGCGCCTTGTCGATCATTTCGTCCCACGTGCCCTTGGATTTCAGGATCAGCTCGACCAATTCGCGCGCCGCTCCCTTACCACCGTTGCGAATCGTGGTATAGTGCGCAGCGTCCTGCACTTCAGGCGCCGCATTGCCCACCGCCACCGCCAGCCCGACACGTCGCATCACCGTCAAATCCGGCAGATCGTCGCCCAGAAACGCGACTTCGTCTTCGGCCACGCCGGCTTTTTTCAAGACCTCTTCATACGCCGCGATCTTGTGCGGTTGCCTTTCGTAAACGAACTCCACGCTCAGCTCTTGCATGCGGCGGCGAAGCGCGGCGCTCTCGCGGCCGGTGATCACTCCCATGCGTAGCCCTGCCGTCCGCGCCAACGAAATCCCCTGCCCATCGTGTGCGTCGAAAGTCTTGAGTTCGAGCGCCGATCCATCCGGCTGCGACAACAGGGAAACGCTACCATCCGTGATGGTTCCGTCCACGTCCATCAACACTACTTTGATCTTCGCCGCGCGCTTCTTGAGCGCAGCAGAAATCTTCAGCCCCTTCTTCGCACTGGCCACGGCATCCTCCCGGAAAAGGGAAAAGTGTAGCAGAGAAGCTCCGAATCATTCTCCGTGATGCGCCGGAGCCATTCCTTGTGTATATTGCTGCTGAAAAAATCAGGAGGCTGCGACCGTGGAAGAGCAATTCGACCCCCGAGTGGATGCTTATATCGAAAAGGCGGCGCCATTCGCGCAGCCGGTGTTGGCGTATCTGCGCAAGTTGATGCACCAAGCTTGCCCGCGCGTCAATGAGGCCATCAAGTGGAGCATGCCGTTCTTCGTGCAGCAGGGCGTCGTCATCGCCAGCATGGCCGCCTTCAAGCAGCACTGCGCCTTCGGTTTCTGGGGACCCGAAATGAAAAAGGCGCTGGCGAAAGATGGGTTGAAGTCAAGCGATGCGATGGGTTCCTTGGGCCGAATCACGGGACTAGAAACCCTGCCTCCCGAACGCATGCTTTTGTCCTACATGCGGCAAGCTGGAACACTCGTGGAAAGCGGGCAGCGCACCAAATCCATCGAGCGAACCAAAAAAGCCAAGCCGCGTCTTGTGCGCGTTCCGCCCGAACTTGCGGCCGCTTTGAAAAAAAACAAAATGGCCACGAAAGTTTTTGGGGAGTTCAGCCCTAGTTGCCGCCGCGAATATGCAGAGTGGGTCGCCGCCGCCAAGCGCCCGGATACGAAAGAGAAACGCGTCAAACAAGCCGTCGAATGGATCGCTCAAGGCAAACAGCGCAACTGGAAATATATGAACTGTTAAAGCGCGGGATCAGGTCGTTCATCGGCAGCTTCAGACCAGTTGCAGGCCCCACAGATCGTGCAGATGCACTACGCCCAGCACTTTGCGCTCCGCGTCAACCACGATTACGCTGGTGATGCGGCGTTTTTCCATCAATGTCAATGCTTCACTGGCCAGCACGTCCGGCCCGATGGTCTGCGGATTCCGCGTCATGCAGTCCGTCAGTTTCATGTTCACCACAGAACCGCCGTGTTTTTCCATCAGCCGCCGCAAATCTCCGTCGGTAAGAATTCCCGCCAGCGTTCCGTCTGCATTCTCCACCGTAGTCATTCCCAATTTCTTTGCGGACATTTCGTGAAACACATTCGCCATCGGTGTGTCGAGTGCAACTCGCGGCAGCTTTTCGCCCGCATGCATCAGCTTTTCCACGCGCAGCAGCCGCTTGCCCAGGCTGCCTGCAGGATGCAGCGCCGCGAAATCATCGTGGCGAAAATCGCGCTTCTCCAGCAGCGCCACCGCCAGCGCGTCTCCCACTGCCATCGCCACCGTTGTGCTGGCGGTCGGCGCCAAGTTCAGCGAACACGCTTCTTCATTGACGCTTACGTCCAGCGTGATTTCACTTGCTTGTGCGATCGTGGACTTTGCGTGGCCCGTCAGCGCGACCACTTTAATTTCCAGCCGCTTTAGTGCATCCAGCAGCGCCACAATCTCCCGTGTCTCTCCGCCGTAGGAAACCGCCAGCATGGTGTCCCCGGGCGCCAGCATTCCCAGATCTCCGTGCAGCGCCTCTGCCGGATGCAGAAAGAATGACGGCGTGCCGGTGCTGGAAAGCGTCGCGGAAATCTTGCGCGCCACAATTCCGGACTTTCCCATTCCCGTTACGGCCACACGGCCCTTGCACGCAAACAACAGCTCCACAGCTCGCTCAAACGCGCCGTCGAGCCGCGCCATCACGTCCTGCAACGCCTGCGCCTCAATCCGCAATACCCGCCGCCCCGTTTCCAGGCTCATGCCGTTCTCCAGGAACGAATCATCGTCGACAGTTCCTTTAGGCGCACGAGCAATCCTGGCAGTTCCGCTAGCGGCAGCGCATTCGCCCCGTCCGACAAGGCCTGCGCCGGATTGTCATGCGTCTCCAGAAAGATCCCGTCCACGCCCGCCGCCACGCCCGCGCGCGCCAGTGGTTCAATAAACTCCGGCTGGCCTCCGCTCGCGTGGCCCTGTCCGCCCGGCAACTGCACCGAATGCGTTACATCAAACATCACCGGATATCCCGACTTTTGCAAAACAGGGAACGAGCGAAAATCCACCACCAGGTTTTGATAGCCAAATGACGCGCCGCGTTCCGTCAGAATGATTTGCTTGTTGCCCGTGGACTCCACTTTTTCAATCGCATTCTTCATGTCCCACGGCGAAACGAACTGCGGCTTCTTGATGTTCACCACACGGCCGCTTTTCCCCGCCGCCACCAGTAAATCCGTCTGCCGCGCTAGAAACGCCGGTATCTGCAAAATGTCGCATACCTCCGCGGCCGGCCCCGCGTGCGCTTCTTCGTGAATATCGGTCAGGATCGGCACATTCAAGTCCGCTTTGATCTTGCCCAAAATCCGCAATCCTTCTTTCAGTCCCGGCCCACGAAACGAATTTACCGAAGAGCGATTTGCCTTGTCGTACGACGCCTTAAATATGTACGGCACGCCAGCAGCGCCGGCAATCTTCGCCACGCGCTCTGCCATCATCCGTGCATGGCGCTCGTTCTCTATCACGCACGGCCCAGCAATCAAGAACAGTTCAGGCGATTCCCACGGTCTTTGTGTGCTTTCGATTTGTCGTTCAATGCTCATAGGTCACAGCACAATCATGCATCGCGTCACGTTTTCTCTGCATGCAGAAACAGGAAACTTCGCCTGCTGGTCATACGATAACTTGAAATGCTACCTGAATTGAGCCATGGCCACATCTACTGCACATTGCATAATATGGTGACATGCCCGCCGTCCTGTGGGTGTGGTCCAAACTTGCGAAATGCTGCCGCAGTGCGGCAAGATTTTCAGGCACCCGAGCGCTGTTATCCTACTCCTGCTATTCAACGATTGGTTCCGCGCAAGAGCGTCCATCCTTATGACACGACCTAACACGCCAGCGATTTCACCATTTTTCATCGTCAGCAACGTCGATCAAACCATCGCCTTCTACCGCGATAAGCTTGGTTTTGAAACGAGATTGCGGGAGCCGGATGAGAATCCTTTTTTCGCCATCATCGGCCGTGACGGTGCGCAGCTCTTCATCAAGTCCGACAAGGACGTGCCGCCGCTGCCGAACCCCATGCGTCATCCTGCCATGCGGTGGGACGCCTTTGTCTACGCGCCGGACCCCGATGCGCTTGCCGCCGAGTTTGCCAATCATGGCGCGGCATTCAGCGTGCCGATTAAGGATACGCACGACGGTCTACGCGGCTTCGAGATTTGCGATCCTGACGGCTACGTCTTGTTCTTCGGGCGGCCCAGGTAGTCGGGTCATCGCCAGAGTTGGCCTGGCGCATCCGGCGCAACTCCTGTCGCCGGTAAGCTTCTTCTCACCACCGGCGAATACCGTGCCCTTTGCAGTTACAAGAAATGCTCGGTGTGCCTGGTGCAGGTGAACTTGCGATTTTCAAGCTTGCGCGCCCGGTGCCGCGCGTATCACCGGCGTTCGTGGAGTTTCTACCGCTGGCGCATGCATCGCGTCGCCGCCAGCCGCGACGGTCACTCCGGCGCTTAACGGTCTCGAGCGTGCCTTTTTCTGCTCCAGCGCCGCTCCGATGAACGCCGCAAACAGCGGGTGCGGCTCCAGCGGCTTCGACTTGAACTCCGGATGGAACTGGCAGCCCAGGAACCACGGATGTTCCGGCGCTTCCACAATCTCCACATAATTTTCGTCCGGAGTGCGTCCAGTAATTTTCAGCCCCGCCGCAACCAGCGTTTTTTCATGCTCGCGGTTGAATTCGTAGCGGTGACGGTGACGCTCGCTGATATCCAGCTTGCCGTACGCCTTCGCCGCAAACGAACCGGGCTCCAGCTTGCACTGCCACGCACCCAGCCGCATGGTGCCGCCCATTTCGTCGATGCCCAGCAGTTCGCGCAATTTGTAAATCACGCGGAAAGGAGTCTGCGCGTCGAACTCCGTGCTGTTGGCTTGCTTCAAGCCGGCCACATCGCGCGCGTACTCGATCGTCGCGCACTGCATGCCCAGGCAAATTCCAAAGAAGGGAATCTTGTTTTCCCGCGCGTAGCGAATCGTATGGATCATCCCTTCGATGCCGCGCTTGCCGAATCCGCCCGGCACCAGGATGCCGTCGTAGCCGCGCAGCCGGCTCGCCGCCATCTCGGCCGAATCGATCTCTTCCGATTCGATCCAATCAATTACGGTCTTGTGATTGTGCGCCAGCCCGCCGTGCAGCAGCGCTTCTCGCAGACTCTTGTAGGCATCCTCCAGCTGCACATACTTGCCGACGATCGCGATGCGCGCTTCGCCCGCCGGATGATGAATCCGCTGGATCAGCTCCAGCCACGGCTGAAAATTCTGTGGACGCTCTTCCAGCTTCAGCAAGCGCAGGATCTGTTTATCCAATCCCTCGCGGCCCAGTTCCGCCGGCACCGCGTAAATCGTGTCCACATCTTCCATCGAGATGACGCACGATTCCGCTACGTTACAGAACAATGCCACTTTCTTCTTCAGTTCGGCGGGAATGTGCCGGTCGCTGCGGCACAGCAGAATGTCCGGCTGAATACCGATGCCCAGCAGCTCTTTCACGCTGTGCTGCGTCGGCTTGGTCTTCTGCTCGCCGGCGGCAGCAATATAGGGAACTAGCGTCACATGCACAAACAAGGTATTTTCGGCGCCAAGTTCCAGCCGCATCTGGCGAATGGCTTCCAGAAACGGCAGCGACTCAATGTCGCCCACTGTTCCGCCAATTTCGACGATCACCACGTCCACATCGGTGGAAACTTTTTTGATGATGTTTTTGATTTCGTCGGTGACGTGCGGAATCACTTGCACGGTTTTGCCGAGGTAATCGCCGCGCCGCTCTTTGGTCAAAATCGTTTCGTAAATTCTGCCGGTGGTCCAGTTGTTGTCACGCGTCAGCTTGGCGTGCGTGAACCGTTCATAGTGGCCGAGGTCCAGATCCGTCTCCGCGCCGTCTTCCGTCACGAACACTTCGCCGTGCTGGAACGGACTCATCGTGCCGGGATCGACATTCAAGTACGGATCGCACTTCTGCAAGGTGACTTTGAAACCGCGACTTTCGAGGAGACAACCGATGGAGGAGGCTGCTACGCCTTTACCTAGTGAGGAAACAACACCGCCAGTAACAAATATATATTTTGGCGCCATCCGTGTAGTCCGAGCGGCCACCGCCTCCGCTTTAGACTGTTCTTACCTCTCAGGTGCACTGCTGAAGTGCACCGCAGGATCGACGTACACACAATTATGGGCACGGTACGCCCCTCTGTCAATTGCAACTCTTTGTGTCGATAAATGTAAATTTTTTATTCATGCCGAAACCTTTTCTGCGCAAAAGGGTTCCAACTTTGCGAGGGTCCTTCCCGGTCCGGGCGCTGACTCTTCCGGCACACACACGGTTGGCACGGAAACGGCGGCAACAACACCGCCATCTAAACTGGGAAGGTATTGCAAAGCTCGATCTTTCGTTTGGTTGTGTCACGCCCCTTTCTGGCGCGGGGCTGGCTTCGGGGCTTGAGCCCCGACACT
>Ga0207641_10001800_pt1 | contig 20614 bp, 19 predicted proteins | sample KBSSwiS62_FD_184306 | JGI IMG/M metagenome (GOLD analysis project Ga0207641, IMG submission 184306) | Switchgrass rhizosphere microbial communities from Kellogg Biological Station, Michigan, USA - KBS Switchgrass S6-2 (SPAdes) (version 2) | ecosystem: Host-associated > Plants > Roots >... | reverse complement strand
GCTGTCGAAGAACGCCGAAGACGCCCGCGATCTGGTTCAGGACACGTATTTGCGCGCCGCGCAGTCGATCGGCTCGGTGCCATCCGGAGCGGCGCACGAGGAAGCCTGGCTGGTGCGCGTGCTCATCAACGTCTGCCGCGACGGATGGCGTCGCACGGCGGTGCGCCAACGCTACGATCCGCTGCACGCCGCCGATGCCGCGGTACGAGGCTGGTCGGATCAGGAGCGCGAGCTGGTCGCACGGTCCACGGTGTGGCGGGCGCTCGACACCCTCACGCCGCGGCGCCGTGCAGTCGTCATCCTCTACGAGATCGAAGGCACCGCCATTGGCGACATCGCCGCGCTGCTCGGCGTGACGCCGGTCACGGTGCGATGGCATCTGGCGCGCGGGCGACGGGAGCTGGCGCAGGCGGTGCGCAACGAAGTAGGTCTGAAGGGAGCGGGGGCATGAAGGACATCGGCAGGCTGCTGCGGGACGGCGACCCCGTCGCGCTGGAGCCGGAGATGTCGTCGGCTGACGTCCAGGCGGTGCGGCGAGCGGTGCTGGCCGCGCTCGCGACGACCCATCGGGCGACGAGCCGGTGGCCCGGGCCGCTGCTCGCCGGCGCGGCGGTCACGGCGGCGCTCGCCGCCGGCGTGCTCGTGGGTCTCCGTACCCCGGCGCCGCGCGTGTCGCCCATGGAGACCGCGTCAACGCACGCCTCGGAAGCCGAGAGCGCGCATCGTCAACTGCAGTTCGCGTCGCCCGGCGGGACGCGCATCATCTGGGTCTTCGATTCGGAGTTCCATCCATGAAAAGAATGAACGTCACGCAGCGTGCTGGCTTGCTTGCGGGTCTGGCAGCGGCAATCACGCTCGCAGGCGCGGCGACCGTCTCGGCACAATCGCCCGCTCCAGTCAAAGTGGCGCCCGCGTCACCGCAGGGGTACAGCGTGGTGCTCGTCCTTGGCGACGTGCAGAACGCGTCGGCCGGCGACAACAATGTGCCGCCTGCGGCGCGAAAGGCGCTCGGCGACATGAAGGATTTCCTGCCCTACAAATCGTATCGGCTTCTCGACGCCCAGTGGATTCTCGGATCGCAGCGGACCATATCCCGCCTGCGCGGGGCGAATGACCAGGAGTACGAGCTGACGTTGCGCGGTGTCCCCAGCGCAGGCGGGAAGCTGAGCGTCAACTTCCGACTCGCCGAGCCCGGCGCAGTCGTGGGAGTGAAGCCTGCCGCAGACGCCGACTCGCGAGCGGGAAGACGCGCGTCGCTGGAGGACGCCCTTCGCGCGGCAGAAGCCGAGGCGGAACGATTGCGTTCGTCGAGCGGAGAGAAACGTGGAGAGGCGGTCGCCGCCAACCGAGAGAGAATCGCCGCGATTCAGAAAGAGCTCGAACAGGAGAAAACCCTGCGCGACGCCGCGGCGCGGGTCGGCGGGCGCTCGATCATCGACACCAGCTTCATGATGGACGTCGGGGAAACCGTGGTCGTCGGCACGTCGCGGGTCGCCGGCGACAAAGCGCTCATCGCCTTGCTGACGGCAGTGGCGCACGCGGGGAAGTGACACTGTCGGGGCTAGGGGCTAGGGGCTAGCCGCCCTCGCCGTCCTACAGCTAGCCCCCAGCCCCCTTATCCGCTTCTGACACCTAGCCCCGAGCCCACAGCCCCGGCAGAGTCCCTCGTCCCTTAGTCGCCTAGTCCCCCGTAGCTAGCCCCCAGCCCCTAGCCCCTAGCCCCGACAGCGTTCCCCCACTGCCCGTTACTGCTACTAACCGCAGGGATTAGACTCCGTCTAAGTGGATCAGATGGACGCGACCGAGTCGGCAGCCGTCCTGGCCCGTGCCCGCCAGGGCGACAGCGAGGCGTTTCGCGCGCTCGTCGAGCGGCACAGCCGAAGTGTCTTCCGGCTGGCGTTCCGGATGACCGGGAACGAGCAGGATGCCGAGGATGTGGTTCAGGAGAGCTTTTTACGCGCCTACAAGCAGCTGGGGCGCTTCGAATCGCGGGCGAACTTCGGCACGTGGCTCTATCGCATCGTCTCGAATTGCTCGGTGGATCTGATGCGAGCGAAACAGGCGCGCCACGATCAGACGCGGGGAGAGAGCCTGGACGAGGCCGTCGAGCTCCCGGCGAACGACCTGCCGACGCCGGAGCGGCTGGCACAGAGCGCCGAGATTCAGCAGCGCGTCCAGGGGGCGCTGGCCGCCCTCAGCCCGCTCGAGCGGGCGGCGTTCACGCTGCGGCACTACGAGGGGCGATCGATCGACGAGATCAGCCGGACGCTCGGTCTGGGGACGAGCGCGGCGAAGCACAGCGTGTTTCGCGCGGTCAGGAAGCTGCGGGCGGCCCTTGCGCCGCTACGGAGTCAGGAATCGTGAAGCATTACAGCGAAGACGAGTTGACGCTCTACTACTACGGCGAAGGACGCCGCCGCGCGAACGTCGAGCGCCATCTCGACGAGTGCGCCGCGTGCGCGAAGTGCTATCGCGAGATTGCCGGCACGCTCGCGATGATTGCCGCGCCCGACGTCCCCGAGCGTGGTGATCAGTACGGCCTCGAAGTCTGGCAGCGCATCAGGCATCGGCTGCCCGAGCAGGAAACCGGGTTCGGTTGGTTCGGAAGGTTCGCGTGGTTCGACGGGTTCACAGGGCTCAGCAGGTCCCTGAGCGTCGCGGCGGCTGCGGCGGTTCTGATGCTGGCGGCCTTCATTGCCGGCCGGACGTCGCGCGACGCCGCTGCACCGCCGGCAGCTGTCAATGCACCGGCAAACGCCGCCGCCGACCGCGATCACGCCGAGGGACGTCAGCGGATTCTGCTGACCTCTGTTGCCGATCACCTCGATCGATCCGAGCGCGTGTTGACGGACATCATGAACGCGCCGGATAGCGGCGACATCTCGAGCGCGCAGGGCTGGGCGGACGATCTGCTGACGACCAGCCGGTTGTATCGACAGGACGCCCTGGAGGCAGGCGAGCAATCGGTGGCCACGGTGCTCGACGACCTCGAACGCAGCCTGCTCGAAATCGTGCACAGTCCGTCGCGGATCAGCGCGGCGGATCTCGAACAAATCCGCCGGCGCATCGATGCGGCGGCACTGCTCTTCAAAGTGCGGGTGATGAGCGACGAGCTCCGGAATCGGGAGACCCATTCCGGCGCAGCGAGCCCACGCGCACCGATTCAGAAAACGAGTTGAGACTATGGACATCAGATACCTGCGGTATTCATCCCTCGTCGTCGCGGCGCTCCTGACGCCCGCCATCGCGGCGCCCGCCGGCGCGCAGCCGGGCCCGATGCACATCGAGCCGAAGCGCGCGACGGTCGTCGGCGGTGTGATGGGCGGCATCGGCGAAGGCGTCGCTGGAGGCGTCATCGGTTTCGCGCTCGCCGGCGTGAGCGACGATCGTGCCGACGACCTCTACGAGCGCGCTCGCGACCTGATCGAGGAAGGCAAATTCGAGCGGGCAATCGGCGACCTCGATCGCGTGATCGAGATGAAGAGCATCCGCGCCGATGGGGCACTCTACTGGAAGGCCTACAGCCTCAATAAGCTGGGACGGAAGGCCGACGCGCTGGGCGCGATCTCCGACCTGCAGCAGAAGTTCAAGGACAGCCGTTGGGCCAAGGATTCGAAGGCGCTCGAAATCGAAGTGCGCCAGTCGTCCGGTCAGCCGGTGACGCCAGAGTCGCAGAACGACGAAGAACTGAAGCTAATCGCGTTGCGCGCCCTCATGAACAGCGACCCCGACCGCGCGATTCCGATCATCGAGCAGATGCTGGCCGGCGCCAACTCGCCGAAGGTCAAGGACCGCGCGCTGTTCGTGCTGAGCCAGAGCGGATCGGCGCGTGCCCGCGACATCATCGGCAACGTCGCCAAGGGCGGAGCCAATCCCGATCTGCAACTGCGAGCCATCAAGTACCTGGGTGTCATGGGCGGCGGCGACAACCGGCAGATTCTGGCTGATGTCTACCGCGCCTCGACCGACCCGGCGGTGAAGCACGCGATCATTCGCAGCTTCATGGTGTCCGGCGACCGCACGCGGCTCCTCGGCCTGGCGAAGGGCGAGACCAACGCCGACCTGCGCGGCGATGCCGTGCAACAACTCGGGGCCATGGGCGCGCATGCCGAGCTCGCCGATCTCTACTCGACCGAGACATCCGTGGATGTGAAGAAGCGGATCATTCAAGCGATGTTCGTCGGCGGCAACGCCGATAAGCTGATGGAGCTCGCGAAAAGCGAGAAGGACCCGACGCTCCGGCGCAGCGCGGTGCGCAACCTCGGGCTGATGGGCGCCAGCCGCACCGGCGATGCCATCAAGGCGATTTACCAGTCCGACACCTCGCCCGAGATCAGGAAAGAGGCGATCAACGCGCTGTTCCTCCAGAACAACGGGCGCATCCTCGTGGAGCTCGCCCGCGCGGAAAAGGATCCCGCGATGAAGAAGGAAATGGTCTCGAAGATGTCGAACATGGGCAAGTCGAAGGAAGTCACCGACTATCTGCTGGAGCTGCTGAAGTGACGCCGTCGGGGTTCTGGGTGCAGGGTTCCGGGTTCAGGGTTCGTTCCTGGTTCCTGGTTCTAAGTTCTCAGTTCTTAGTTCTGAGTTCCGTCGCTCCCGCTGCCGCGCAGAATCTGGAACAAAGGGTTCGAGCGGCGGCGACGGCAACGGTCACTTGGGTTGGGTACCGTGTGCCGATGGTCGCGGGCCCGCGTCAGATGTGCTGCTACGACAACATCACCAACGGCACCGTGATGTCCGGCGGCAGCTGCCGGCTCGAAAGCGGCAGCGGCGTGTCGATGAACACGGGCGACACGATTTCGCGAGGCGGCGAGCGCGTGATGCTCGAGTCGGCCACGGAGTTCATCGTGCTCACCCGTGTCGAAGCGGGGCGCGTCTCGCGCATCCGCACCTTCACGCCGGACTGCAACCTCGATTCCGGCGGCATGCCGGTCGTCTGGCTGCAGAACGTCACGCCGGACGACAGCGTCGCGTGGCTGGCGACGCTCGTCCTGGCATCGCCGGACACGGGCGAAGGCCGCGACCGCGTCGGCAAAACGGCCATGACCGCCATCGCATTGCACAACGCCCCGGCAGCCGATCGCGCGCTCGAGAGCTTCGTGGCGCCGGCGCGCCCCGACTGGCTTCGCAGCGACACCGCATTCTGGCTTGGGTCGACGCGGGGAGAGCCGGGCGTCCGGCTGCTCACCCGGATGCTCGCTCAGGATCCTAGCGACAAGGTTCGCGAGAAGGTGACGTTCGGCCTCTCGGTCAGCAAGGTGCCCGCGGCCCTGACGACGCTGATCGCGACCGCGCGCGACGATCGAAGCACCAGGGTCAGGAGCCAGGCGCTCTTCTGGCTCGCGCAGAAAGCCGGCAAGGAGGCGATGGCGACGATCGCCGGTGCGATCGATAACGACCCCGAAATCGAAGTCAAAAAGAAAGCGGTGTTCGCGCTCAGTCAGCTGCCGGCCGACGAAGGCGTGCCGAAGCTGATCGACGTCGCCCGCAACCACCGCAATCCCGAAGTGCGGAAGCAGGCGATGTTCTGGCTGGGTCAGTCGAAGGATGCGCGCGCCACGAAGTTCTTCGAGGACATCCTGTTGAAGAAGTAGGGGCTCGGGGCCTGCTGAAAGCCGATAGCTGATAGCGGACGAGGGTCAGAAGCCGCGTCGCCGCCGAGGGGCGGTCTGCAGCCGAGGAGCACCAGGCTTTGTCGGCACCGGGCCGCCAATCAGGCTCTCCACCTGTTCGTGCGTGAGCGTCCGCTCCGAGGCCTTGGCGGCGGCAAAGATGCGGTCGACGACCTCGTCGGTCGCCGGCAAGCCGCGACTTTCGAGCCAGAAGACGACGTTCGAGCGGCCCGACATCGGACCGACCTCGATTTCCTGATGCCGGCCGACCAGGCTGGCCGGCACGGCCGCGTAGACAGCATCCATCAACGCACGATCGCCTTTGCGGAACGCCTTGACGACGGCCGCCGCGTGGACACCGGTGGCAGTCCGGAACGCGTCGGCGCCGATGACCGGATAGTTCGGCGCGATGCTGACGTCGCATACCCTCGCCACCGCCGCGGCGTACGCCGGCAACCCGCTCAAATCGCGCTCGATGTAACCCATCATCACGAGGTTCACCAGCAGAAGGTCGATCGGTGTGTTGCCACAACGCTCGCCGATGCCAAGCGCCGCACCGTGCAGCCGCGTCGCGCCTGCCTCGAGCGCGGCGATGCTGGACGCGACGCCAAAGCCGCGATCGCGATGCCCGTGCCAGTCGATGCCGACGTCAGCCACGCCCAGATCCGCGACCACCGACTTCACGAACCGTACGACCGCCTTGGCGCCGTTGGGAGTGGCGTGCCCGACTGTGTCCGCGATGCATAGCCGCGAGGCGCCGGCGCGGATGGCCGTGGTGAAGAGGAGGCGGAGCGATTCCGGATCGGCCCGCGTCGTATCTTCGGTGACGTACATCACCGTCAGGCCCTGCTTGACCGCGAATGTGATGGCCTCTTCGGTGCACTTGCGCAGGTAGTCGAGCTCCCAGCCTTCCGCATACTGACGGACGGGACTCGAGCCGATGAAGGCGCCGCATTCGATGGGGACGCCGGTCCGCTGCTGTATCTCCGCGATCGGCTTGATGTCGGCGACCATCGTTCGCGCGGCGCAGTTGGCGCGAATGCGCATCCTGCCGTCGGCGATGGCACGCGCGAGGCGTTCGACGTCGCACGCGACCCTCGCGCCGGCGCCCGGCAGGCCGATATCGGCAGTGTCGATCCCGAGGCCGTCCATGTGATGAAGGAGCTCGATTTTCTCGTCGATGGTGGGCGTGCGGACCGACGGCGACTGGAGGCCGTCTCTCAGCGTCTCATCATCGAGCATCGCGACGGCGCGCGGCGCCGCAGCGTCGTGATTCCAGTCGTAGATCAGCGGGTGCGGCGCAAGGCGCACAGGGAAACCCCGGTGACGAGAATGGCTCCGGCGGCGGCCGTCGCGAGCCAGGCGCCACGAGTCACAGCAGGCCGCATCCAGTCGTCCATGTTCGCGAACGGCCCGACGCCAGCTGCCATCGCGGCCTGAATGTAGTCGCGGCCGGCCAGGACGATCGTCTGATCGAAGATCACGTTCCAGACGACCACCGCCCACACGATCCAGAGCACGAGGGCGATCCGGGCCATACGCCCGATTATCGCACGCTCAACCACAGGTAGGCCGCGAGGACGGCGGCGAGAATCGCCACGACGAGGATGATCGTCCGCAGCATCGCCGACGACGACCGGCGCCGCCCGATCGGCGCCGGCTGGTAGCGGGCCTCGGTCGTCGCCGTCCCGCATCGGTAGCAGATGAGCGCCTTGTCGGCGATTTCGGCGCCGCAGTTACGACACTGCATCGTGACGGCTGACGGCAACTGACGACGGACGGGCGGTCGGGAACAGCGGGCGCACTGCTGCCATGATAATCAGAACCATGCCGAAGGTGCACACGATCGTCGCGCCGGTCGGCAGATCGAGCATCAGCGATAGATACACACCGAGCGCCGACACGATCGTGCCCATCGTCCAGCCGATCGCCAGGCGCTTGCCGATAGAGTCGGCGTACAGCATTGCCGCCACCGACGGCACGATGAGGTAGCAGAACACGAGAAGGACGCCGGCGATCGAGACCGACGAGGTCACGACGAAGCCGAACGATGCGTAAAACAGAAAGTCCCAGAATCGCACCGACAACCCGGTCGGCTCGACATCGTGATGATGCGTGTCGTGGTGGTGGCTCATCGAGATCGCGAGGAACTGCCGCCGGAAGATGAAGTGGAAGAGGCCGACCACCCCATAGAGCGCCGCCGTCTTCCCGACTTCCCGCCACGAGACGGCGAGAATGTTGCCCACCAGCATGTCCTTGAGGTGCTCGCTCTCCGAGGTCGCCTTGCTCATCGCGAGAATCGCCGCCGCGGACGCCACCGCGTAGCAGATGCCGATGATCGCTTCCTGAGGAATCCGCGCGCGCTGGCTGCGGATGGTCGAGAACACGAACGCGCCGATGAACGTGAACGCGAGGCTGACCCAGTAGACCATCGGCGCATGGGGATCGCCGTTCGACCACGGCGTCAGCAGCGCGATGGTGGCGCCGAGCGCCGCGATCTGCGCCAGCGAGAGGTCGACGAAAATCACGCCGCGCTCGACGACGTGCACGCCAAGGTAGGCATGAATGCCAGTGAGGATCAGGCTGGCCGCGAAACACGGCAGCAGGAACGACAGCATCGAGGTGTCGAGCACTATTTCGTCCCGCCCTTCTTGATCGCATCGACCAGCAAGTTGATGTCGTAGTCGAACAGCTTGAAGTAGTCGGTCACGTCTTTCGTGCCGCCGACCGACGGCGGCATGACGAGGACCTGCGCGCCGGTTTCCCGCCCGATGGCGTTGGGCGTCTTCAGATCGAAATACGGCTCGACCAGGATGACCTTGATGTTCTGCCGCTTCATCTCGTTGATGAGGTCGAGCGTGTGCTGCGGCGTCGGCGGAATCCCCGGTTTCGGCTCGACGTAGCCGACAATGTCGAGGCCGAAGCGCTCGGCGAAGTTCGGGAACGACCGGTGATACGTCACTACTTTCGTTCCCTTGTAGGGCGCCATCTGCGCCAGCCAGCGCTGTTCCGCGGCGTCGACACGCGTGGTGAAATCGGCCAGCCGCTGCTGGAAGTAGGCACGATCCGCCGGCCGGATCTCCGACAGCTTGTCGGCGATCTGTTTCGCGATGCGCTTCCCGTTCTCGGGATCCATCCAGTAGTGCGGATTGCCCTGCGGGTGGACATCCCCCATCGCGCGCGTGATGGTCCCGGTGGGAATCTCGAGAATCGCCGCGCCCAGCGATGCGTCCAGATAACCCTGCGAGCCCGGCTGGATCTTCATGTTGCGGCTCTGCTGGATGAGCGGCGGCAACCAGCCGATCTCGAGCTCGCGTCCGACCGCCACCAGCAGGTCGGCTTTCTGAAGCTTGAGGATAAAGCTCGGCTTCGCCTCGACGAAATGCGGATCCTGATAGCCTCGCGCCATCGCTTCGATCGAGATCCGATCGCCGCCGACCTCACGCCCGATCGCGGCGAGATCCTCCGTGGTGGTGATGACCGTGAGCTTGCCTTGCGCAGACGCCGCCGCGGCAACCATCACCGCGGCAACGGTCAAGAGTGATATTCGTTTCATAAGTCACCTAGTACCTAGCCCTGAGCCCCTAGCCCCTACGAGCGTCAAAACGGATGCGCACCGTGCGCTCCGATTGCGAACTGAAACTGAAACAAGAACTGGTCGGCCGACGAACCGATCCCGTAATTGGTGCGCTGATACTGTCCGCGCACCTGACTGAATTCGCTCGGATAATAGGTCACGACAAAGCTTCCGCCAGTGTCGACGAGCGACGCGTCGTTCGCCTGGCCGGATCGGTCCAGGCGCCCGCCGACAAACCAGCGCCGCCCCAGTTGGTAGTCGCCCGAGAGGTACATGCCCCACGTCGCCTGCGTCCCGTTGAATTGCTCGCGGCGGCTCCAGATCCACTCGGTGCGCCCGGTGAACGAGTGATAGATCGAACGCGACAACGGCTTCCATTTGTACGTCGCATCGATGCCGTACAGCGTCGTAGTGAAGCGGCCGCGGTCCGTGCCGTCGACGATGCCGGCGAAGTTGTGGCCGTACGCCGCCGAGGCCCCGAAGTCGATGTTGCTGTTTTCGGTGACGTCCTGGTACGCGCGCAGGTGACCGACGTAGCTCAGGTCGCTGGGCTCGCTCGCATGGAAGAGCTCGTCCGAATCGCCTCGATACACCTGACCGGTGGCTTCGAGGAACAGCCAGCGATTCGGAATCAGCCGCGCCACCGAGATGCCCGCGTCGTCGATACCGTCTTCGCCGCCGACGAGGTTCAGCGTGACGAGCGGCCGATCGGTCCACGGCAGCACGTGGTTGTGCATCGTGTTGACCCTGCCGAACGCGGCGCGCATCTTCCCGACCTTCGTCAGCAGACCGCCCGGCAGCGCCGTCAGCGTGGCGTAGCCTTCCTCGAGCGTGACGCCCTCCTCGCCGAACGACAGAAAGAAGTCGGCACGGGCATACGGATCGACGACGGCTTGAAACGACGCTTCCGACTCGTGCATCTCGAACCCCGGTTGGGGATTGACGGAATTGTGGCCCGCGGCCCCGAGGAAATCACCGATGACCGCAATGTCCGGATTGAAGACCTTGGCGCCGCCAACCGTTGAGCCGTAGACCGGCAATGTGCCGGTCGGCCCGCCCGCGCCGGCGGCGCCCGTGGGCACCTCGGCGGCCGGCGGGGCTGCGGGCGGCTGGCCCGCGGCCGGCGGGGTTGGCTGCGCCGCGGCCGGCGGGGTTGCAGGCGGCTGCCCCGCAGCCGGCGGCGCGGCGCCTTCCGCCGCGGCCAGCTTCGACTCCAGCGCCGTCAGCCGATCGCCGTACTGCTGTTTCAACGTCTCAAAATCGCGGCGAAGCTGATCGATCTCCTGACGCAAGGCGGCCGGCTCCTGCGCTGACGCGGAAGACGCGCTGCCCAACAGGAGACCTGCCGCCGCCACCCATGCACACGCATTCCGCATGGCTCCTCCAAGAACTGATTGGCGTGGCGCGGGGCATTGAACCCCGCGTCGGCGGTCCGACTCGGACCGCGCGATTCATCTTGAGGATTGGTTACCGTGCGACGGGAGGCGATCGACCCGTGCTCCGCACTGGGAGCAGGACTCCGCCATTCGGGAGCTCGAAACCGAAGGCCCTGCCCGCATCGTGGAGATGCGTGGCACCGGGTGCCGTTGGGACATCCACGCCGGCGCCGACGACGCTCGACGTGCAGGCTGAGCAATGCTGAGGGGTGCGGAGATGACAGAGAAGGTCGTGATGCTCGAACTGTGTCGTGAAGAGAAAGAGGGCGTAGAACGCGACGCTGACGAACGCCCGACGATCTCCCGACCTGCCAGTCACTTAAATGATGATATCACCGGCCGATGATGAGCCGGATTCGCGCCGAAATACCGCCCAGATTCGATTCGCCGATGTCTTTCGAAATGCCCGCCTGACCAAGGATCCCGGTGACGTGCGCGACCACCCCGTCGGCGCTGATGCCCACATACTTGTGGACCCGGAACTCGACGCCGCCCACGCCGACGAGGCCCGTACCCCGGGTCGTCAGGCCCTCGCCCGGTTCGTCGAAATTCGACTTCTCGTCGTAGGCGTACGACGTGAGGCCGGCGCCCAGGTAGGGCCGGACGCTCGGCATGCTCCGCGGTCTGAATCTGTAACCGGCCGTGATCTCGAGCGGTTTGATGCTGGCCGTCAGCGGTATGCCGAGACCGAAGTTCTCCCCGTTGGCGCGAAACGCGCGCTGACCGGTCTGGTGGAAGCGCGACGCGCCGACCTCGACGTAGTACTTGCCCTGAAAGGTTACCTGGAGGCCGCCACCGAAAAACGGCGCGTACGATTTTCCGAAGATCGCCTTGAATGTTTCAACCGCTGCGAACGCATTCTCCGCGCCCATCACGTACGGCCGGAACGAAATCGGCGGCTCGGCTGGCAGCGGCGGCAGCACTCGGCGCGGCGCCGGACGGGCTGGCGGCCGGGTCGGCGTCTGTGCCGCCGCGGGACCTGCGAACCCGAGTGCCAGAAGGATCGCCGTCGTCGCGGCCTTCACCTCGCGAGCCCCAGCCCTCTCAGCGCCGCGCGCGCGTCGACCAGTCCGAACCCAAACGTGTCGTCGCGGCCTGGCGCGCCAAGATCGACGGCGGTCCGCTCCAGCAGATCCTCAATCGCCGCGGGATCGGTCACGCCCTGCTGCATGATCATCGCCGCGACGCCGGCGACGTGCGGCGTGGCCATCGACGTGCCGATGTAGCCGATGTAGCCAAAGATATCGAATCGCGGCGGAATGTACTGCGAGGGCCGTAGCAGAAACGTGTCCGTCCGATCGAAGTCGAACGTCTGCTGCCGGATGAAGCCGGAGTTCGAGAAGCCGCGCTCCGAGCCGCCCGGCGCTGCCAGCTCGATGTAGCTGCCGGTGCTCGAGTAGTACGCGTGGCCCTTGGCCGGGTCGACGGCCGCCACCGAGACGACGCCTTTGATACGCGACGCGATCTCCGCGATGACGCTCGTGGGATTCTTCCCGTAGAACGGCACCGTGTCCTCGAACTCGTTTCCGCCGGCCACGACCACGAAGCAGCCCTTGCCTACCGCGTACCGCAGCGCGGCCTCGATGACCGGCGAACAGTCGGGGTTGTTCGGCAAGGCCGCACAGTTGGGTGGACCGGAGCCCCCGAGGCTCATGTTCAGGATCTTTGCGCCGTTGTCGGCCGCGTAGCGAATCCCGCGCGCGATCTGGTCGTCGGTGCCGCCCTCATCCGGCGACCCGCCAAAGATGACATCCCACTCGCTGGCGAGCACTTTGACCGGCATCAGCCGGACGTTGAACGCCACACCCGCGGTCCCGATGCCGTCGTTCGTCAGCTGGCCGATGGTGCCGCTGACATGCGTGCCGTGGCCGCTGAAATCGAGCGCGTCGCGGCCATCGTTCCAGATGAAGTCGTGCGGGGCGACGATCCGTGACGACTGACCGGATGCGACGAGCTGTGGCGCCGCCGAATAAGGGATCACTTGCCGGCCGAGCGCGGGATAGCGGACGCCGTCATCGTCCGTGAAACTCCTGAGTGTGACGTCCAGCGTGGCGTTCTTGTAAGCGACGCCGGTATCCAGGACAGCGACGATGATCGACGATCCCGCCTGGGGCTGGATGTCCCAGGCCTTCTCCATGTTGATCATCGGCAGGTTCCACTGGAGCGTCCCGTACAGCGGATCGTTGGGGACAAACAGCGCGCGCATTCGATGCACGACCTGGGCGTATTCCACGCCGGGATCCTCGTCGAGCGCCTGCGCGACGGTCGCAGGATCGTCAGCGGGGTCGACGGTCACGATGTCGAAGTCAGCATGCAGAGCGCGAGGGGCGATGGCACCGTTCTTCGACGCCGACCGGACCGCGTCGAGACGGCGCGTCATCTCCGTCTGGTCCCGGAACTTGACGATCACTCGGCCGGAGGCGTAGCGGATCCCCGCGGCATTGACGCGATCCGCGCTCAGGGCCCTGGCGAGTCGCACCCGCTTCCGCGTCTCCGCCGATCCGGGGGTATGAGATTCACCGCCGATCACGCCGGCATCGACGCCCGACAGTCCGATGTCGAGGATCTGGCGCGGGCTGACGGCGGTTTGACCGCGGACATCGAGCACGAGACCGGCGGCGGCCAGGCACGTCGCGATCGCCAGCCGGACGCGCGAACTCGACATCGATGTATTCTAGCTGGTGGACGCCGACGGCCCGGCGCGAATGCCATGGCAGACACACTTTTTCATAAAGTCTGGAACGCGCACGCGGTTCGCAGACTCGCGAGCGGACAGACACAGCTGTTCGTCGGCTTACACCTTATTCACGAAGTCACGACACCTCAGGCGTTCGACATGTTGCGTCAGCATGGATGGCGCGTCGCGTTTCCCGAGCGCACGTTCGCGACGCTCGATCACATCGTGCCGACGACGCCGCAGAAACGTCCGTTCCTCGATGTGATGGCCGAAGAGATGACTGCGTCGCTGGAGCGCAACTGCCGCGACGCTGGCATTCCGCTGTGGATGCTGGACGCCGACAACCAGGGCATCGTGCACGTGATCGGTCCGGAGCTCGGCCTGACGCAGCCCGGAATGACGATCGCGTGCGGCGACAGCCACACGTCGACGCATGGTGCCCTGGGGGCTATCGCGTTCGGCATCGGCACATCGCAGGTGCGCGACGTGCTGGCGTCGCAGTGCCTGGCGCTCGATCCGTTGAAGGTGCGCCGGATAGAGGTCAATGGCCGGCTGAATCCTGGCGTTTACGCGAAGGACGTCATCCTGACGATCATCCGCCGGCTCGGTGTGCAGGGCGGCGTCGGCTTCGCGTACGAGTACGGCGGCACCACGCTGGACGCGATGACGATTGACGAGCGGCTCACCATCTGCAACATGTCGATCGAGGGCGGGGCTCGCGTCGGTTATGTCAATCCCGACGAGACGACGTTCGCCTACCTGCGCGGGCGGCCGTTCGCGCCGGCCGGGGATGCCTTCGAGCGCGCGGTCCACTGGTGGCGCCAGATGGCGTCGGACCGCGATGCGCGCTACGACGATCGGGTCAGCTTCGACGCCGCGAGCATCGAGCCGACGGTGACGTGGGGCATCAACCCCGGCCAGTCAGTCGGCGTCAGCGAACCGATCGCCGGCGACCCGGCGGACGAGGCGTTCGCCTTCATGGGCTTCACACCGGGGCGTCGCGTGACCGGTACGAAAATCGATGTGGCGTTCATCGGCTCCTGCACGAACGGCCGGTTGTCGGACCTCGAGGAAGCCGCCCGTCTCGTACGCGGCCACCGCGTCGCCAAACACGTCACCGCGCTCGTGGTGCCGGGATCGCAGGCGATCAGCCGGGCCGCCGAGGCGCGGGGACTCGACCAGGTGTTCAGGCAGGCCGGCTTCGAATGGCGCGGGGCCGGCTGCTCGATGTGTCTCGGAATGAATCCTGACCGGCTCGAGGGACGCCAGGTCTGCGCCTCGTCGTCGAACCGCAACTTCAAGGGGCGCCAGGGCAGCCCTACCGGCCGGACGCTGCTGATGAGCCCGGCGATGGTCGCCGCCGCGGCGATTGCCGGCGAGGTGGTCGACGTCCGCACGGTGCTCGAGGCGGTACCCGCATGAACAACTCTCAAGTCTCAAGTCTCAAGTCTCAAGCGATCCTGAGCGTCAGCGGCCGCGGGCTGCCGGTACGCGGGAACGATATCGACACGGATCGCATCATGCCGGCGCGGTTTCTAGTGTCCGTGTCGTTCGAAGGGCTCGAGCGGCACGTCTTCGAAGACGATCGCGCGGCCGATCCGGCACACCCGTTCAACGACCCGCGCTACGCCGGTGCGTCGATCTTGATCGTCAACGCCAACTTCGGTTGCGGGTCGTCCCGGGAACACGCGCCGCAGGGCATTGCCCGAGCGGGCTTCCGGGCTGTCGTCGGCGAATCGTTCTCCGAGATCTTTCAAGGGAACGCCGCGGTGATCGGGCTGCCCTGCTTCGTCGCGGACCGCGAGGCCGTGAACCAGTTGCAGACGCTGGTGGAGCGCACCCCGGAGGTCACGATCACCGCGGACATCGGGTCGGGGACCATCACCGCAGGGCCGCTCCGGCTCGAGGCGTCGGTACCAAAAGCGTTGCGCGACGCGTTCGTCTCCGGTCAGTGGAATCCGACGGCGATGCTGCTGGACCGATTTGAGGAAGTGAAGGCCGTCGCGTCTCGGCTGCCCTACATTCGAGGCTTCTAGCCGATTCGAAGCTTCTAATCACCTGCGAGCTTGCTAGACGCTGCGAGTTTTTTCTCCTGCGCCACCAGCAGGAACGCGTCTGCGGCGTGCGATCGGTGGGCCTTCCTGCAAACCAGCATCACCTGGCGCTTGCGCGACACGCCGGCGATCGGCACGGCGACCAGTCGCCCGTGCGCGATTTCCGTGACGGCGCAGCGGCGCGGAAGCAGCGCGACGCCGAGCTTCAACTCGACCGCCCGTTTGATGCCGTCGAGGCTCGGCAGCGAGATCACCATCTTCAGCGGAATGTGATGTTCCTCGAAGAGCCGGAGCACACGCTCGCGCGCCGGCGACGGATCGTTGTGGGCCACCACCGGTTCCTGGGCGATGTCGTCCATTGCCACCTGCCGGCGATTGGCCAGGGCGTGCGACGGCGGCAGCAGCAGGACGAGCTCGTCGCTGCCGACGGGCACTTCGAGCAGGCCCTCCTCCGCCGGATGGAACGTCAACGCACCGAAGTCGAGACTGCCTTGCTGGACTTCAACGGCGATCTGGCGCGCCGGGACGCGACGCACGTCGATGGCGATGTCGGCGAAGCGCTGGCGGAAGCGGACGATCAGCGGCAGCAGCGTGTGCACGGCCGCCTCGTTGGCGCCGATCAGCACGCGGCCACGTCGCAAATCGCGGAGGTCGCGCACCGCCGATTCGGTCTCCTCGGCGAGCCGCACCAGGCGCTGCCCGTAGTTCTGGAGCATCCGGCCCGCCTCAGTCAACGTGCCGTTCTTCGACGAGCGGTCGAACAGCTGTTCACCCAGCTCGATCTCGAGGCGCCGCACGGCCTGGCTGACCGCCGGCTGCGTCCGGTGCACTCTGGCTGCGGCGCGCGAAAAACTGCGTTCGTGCGCAACCGCGAGAAAGATCTTCAGTGAGCTCAGGTCCATTGCGCTGGGGCCGTGTCCCGGCAGTGTATAACAACCAGTTATTCTTCATTAATTATTATCACTTTGACTTCTAATGGCGCCGGCCGCTACAACAGGTGTCATGAGCACGCCATCTCGCGTCACCGTCTTCGATACCACGCTGCGCGACGGCGAACAGGCCCCCGGTTTCTCGATGGACGTGGCCTCGAAGCTGGCGATGGCGCACTCGCTCAACGCCCTGGGGGTGGACATCATCGAGGCCGGCTTCCCCATCGCCTCGCCGGCCGATTCGGAGGCGGTTCGGCAGATTGCCGTCGACGTGCAGCGGCCGGTCATCGCCGCTCTGGCACGGACCCGCCGTCAGGACATCGAGGAAGCCGCGCGGGCGCTCACGCCGGCCCAGCGCTCGCGGATCCACACGTTCCTCGCAACATCGGATCTCCACCTCTCCGCCAAGCTTCGTATCTCGCGCGACGAGTGCCTGGAGTCCGCGGTCGACGCCGTCAAGCTGGCGCGCCGTTTCACGGACGATGTCGAGTTTTCCGCCGAAGACGCCACGCGCAGCGATCGCGATTTCCTGTGCCGGGTGATCGAGGCCGTCATCGCCGCCGGCTGCACCACGGTGAACCTGCCGGACACCGTCGGCTACGCGACGCCCGATGAGACCCGCGACTTCTTCGCGGCGATCATCGGCCGCGTGCCGAACGCCGATCGCGCCGTGTTCAGCGCGCACTGCCACAACGATCTCGGCCTGGCGGTGGCGAACAGCCTCGCCGCCATCCAGGGCGGCGTCCGTCAGGTGGAATGCTCGATCAACGGGATCGGCGAACGTGCCGGCAACGCGTCGCTCGAAGAGCTCGTGATGGCGCTGCGCGTCCGCCAGGACCGCCTGCCGTACGACACCGGGATCAAAGCGGAGGCGCTGTTCGCGTCGAGCCAGCTCCTGTCGTCGCTCACGAGCGAGCCGGTCCAGGCGAACAAGGCGATCGTCGGCCGCAACGCGTTCGCCCACGAAGCCGGCATCCACCAGGACGGCGTGCTCAAGGACGCGCGAACCTACGAGATCATGCGCCCGGAGGACGTCGGGCAGTCGATCAGCTCGCGGCTCGTGCTCGGGCGCCATTCCGGACGTCACGCCGTCCAGTCGCGGTGCGAGGCTCTCGGGTTCACGCTGGCCGGCACCGAGATCGACGCGGTCTACCGCGCGGTGATCACGCTCGGTGAACACCGCAAGGCGATCGGCGACAACGACCTCCGCCGCATCATCGAGCGCGTGCGGACGCCCGACGCCGCGTCGGCCGCGTCCAACCCGCATCACGTCGAGACCGTCGGATACGGACACGGCGTATAACAGTCGTCAGTCACCAGTCGTCAGGCGTCAGTCACTAGTCGTCAGGCATCAGTCAGTAGTCGTCGGTCCCGCTAGTCCCTCAGTCCCGGGCCGCTCACCGAAGCCCGTATAATCGCGCCACGGACGGTTGATGTCACTCCACGCCGGCGCACGAATTGGCGCGTACGAGATTGTGTCCCTGCTCGGGGCAGGTGGCATGGGCGAGGTGTTCCGCGCCCGCGACACCAGGCTCAATCGCGACGTGGCGATCAAGGTGCTGCTGGCGGAAGTCGCCGGCGACCCCGAGCGTCTGGCGCGCTTTCATCGCGAAGCGCAACTGCTCGCGTCGCTGAACCATCCGCACATCGGGGCGATCTACGGCGTGGAAGATGCGGGCCCCACCGTAGCGCTCGTCATGGAGCTCGTCGACGGCTCCACGCTGGCCGATCGCCTCGCGTCCGGCCCGATTCCCGTCGACGAAGCACTGCCGATCGCCCGCCAGATTGCCGAAGCGCTCGAAGTGGCGCACGACCAGGGCATCGTCCATCGCGACCTCAAACCGGCGAACGTCAAAGTACGTGATGACGGCACCGTCAAGGTGCTCGATTTCGGGCTCGCGAAAGCGCTGGATTCGGCGGCCGGAGCGCGTGCGAACGCCACGATGTCGCCGACGCTCTCGATGCACGCGACGCAGGCCGGCCTCATCCTCGGTACGGCGGCCTACATGGCGCCCGAGCAGGCACGGGGACGCCCCGTCGATCGACGCGCCGACATCTGGGCCTTCGGTGTCATCGTGTTCGAGATGCTCGCCGGCCGGCGGGCGTTCGAAGGCGACGACATCTCGATCACGCTCGCAGCGGTGCTCAAGGATGAGGTCGATTGGAGCGCGCTGCCCGCGGACATTCCGCCGCATCTCCGTACGCTGCTGCGACGGTGCCTCCAGAAAGATCCGCAGCGCCGGCTTCCGCACATCGGCCTGGCGCGGATCGAGATCGAGGAAGGCCAGTCGGACGCGCTCGCTGCTTCAGCCAGAGGGGGGCCGGATTCTCGCCCGGCGATCGCAACGCCGGCGCGTCCGCTGTGGAAGCGCGCCGCGCCCACAGCCCTTGCCGTCGTTGTCGCCGCAGCGCTCGGTGCCGGCGCGGTGTGGACCTTCAGGCCCGCGGCGCTGCGATTGCCGATCGTGCGGTTTCACACCGCACTACCTGGCGTGGCCGCGGCGTTCGACACATCCACTCGCCAGGCTATCGCCATCTCGTCGGACGGCTCGGCAATCGCGTTCGCGGCGAATGGAGGACTTTTTCTGCACCGACTCGCGGATGACCAGACGACGCAGCTCGTCCGCGGGAACAACGACGAATTCGTATCCAATCCCGTCTTTTCGCCAGACGGGCGTTGGGTCGGGTTTTTCTCCGCCATTGGCGGCGGTTCCTCGAACGGAACGCTCAAGAAGATACAAGTCAGCGGCGGGGCACCCATCACGCTCTGCCCGTCGGATCCACCCTTTGGCGCCAGTTGGTCTAACGGAGCCATTCTGTTCTCGACGTCGAAAGGCATCCTGCGCGTGGCAGAGTACGGCGGCACGGCCGAAAACCTTGTCGCGGGAGGCCAATTGATGCAAAACCCCCAGCTGTTGAACGGCGATACGCTGATGTTCGCCGTGGGCCAGCTCGGCGTGAACGCATGGAACCGCGCGCAGATCGTCGTGCAGTCGTTGAAGACCGGTCAACGCAGGACACTCGTCGAGGGCGGAACCGACCCGCGTTACGTCCCCACGGGCCATCTCGTCTATGCGCGCGGCGGCGTGCTGTTCGCGGTACCGTTCAACCTTCGACGTCTGGAGGTGACCGGCGGTCCCGTTCCGGTCGTCGAGGGCGTCCGCCGCGCGAGCGTCGCCGGCGCGGCGCTCTTTGGGTTTTCGGACAGCGGGTCGTTGGCGTACGTGCCTGGACCGGCGACCAGCGACGTCACCAACCCCGATCTCGCATGGACCGAGAAGGATGGCGGTCGCACGTATCTCAAAGTGCCGTCGTCACAGTACGAGACGCCGCGCATTTCGCCCGATGGACGGCGCGTGGCCGTCGGCAACATCGACAACAGTGGCCCGAACATCTGGATTGTCGATCTGTCGGGCGCGAGCCAGATGACGCGGCTGACCTTCGGCGGGAAGAACACACACCCTGAGTGGTGGCCCGACGGCGAGCGCATCGCGTTTCAATCCGATCGCGAAGGCGATGCCGCAATCTTCTGGCAGCGCGCCGACGGTACCGGCACCGCCGAGAGGTTGACGAAAGCTGAACGCGGGGTGGCACACATACCCGAGTCGTGGGCGCCGGACGGAAAGCGGCTGCTGTTTTCGCGGGCCAAAGGGGATGAGGTGTCCCTCTGGGTGCTGTCCCTTCCGGAGGGGAAGACAGAGCCGTTGGGGAAGACAGAGCCGTTCAACGGCGCCCACTCGACGAGGCTGATGAACGCTGTCTTTTCACCTGACGGTCGCTGGGTCGCCTACGGTAGCGACGAATCGGGCACCGATGCCGTGTACGTCCAGCCGTTTCCAGCCACCGGCGCCAAGTATCAGATCTCGCGGGGCGACGTCGGCCATCACGCGCTCTGGTCGCGGGACGGGAAGCAGTTGTTTTACATTCCAGCGCCAGGCCGGTTCGTCGTGGTCAATGTGACGACGCAGCCCAGCTTCAGTGTCAGCGCGCCGGTTCCGGCTCCAAGAGCGTTCAATATTGGCAACGCGCAAACGAGCCCGCGAAACCACGACGTCGGGCCGGACGGCCGGATGCTCGGGATCGTGACTGCCGGACGAGACCCGTCGACACCGGCCACGCCGCCCCAGATCGACGTCGTCCTCAACTGGTTCGAAGAATTGAAACAGCGGGTGCCTGTCAAGTAACCCGTAAGTTCGAAGTCTAGCTCCTAGCCCCTAGCCCCTACTTCCGCGGCGCCGCCAGATACGCCTTCGACGCCGCCTCGTCGCGCAGCGGCGTGACCTTGTCCGGGTCGATCCGCACCATCAGGTAGGTGATGTGATCGTC
>Ga0207641_10001799_pt1 | contig 20618 bp, 11 predicted proteins | sample KBSSwiS62_FD_184306 | JGI IMG/M metagenome (GOLD analysis project Ga0207641, IMG submission 184306) | Switchgrass rhizosphere microbial communities from Kellogg Biological Station, Michigan, USA - KBS Switchgrass S6-2 (SPAdes) (version 2) | ecosystem: Host-associated > Plants > Roots >... | reverse complement strand
CGCTGCTGCCGCCCGCACGCGATCCGGCCGAACCCGCGCGCTCGCCGCCGCTCGCGCGCGAGCCGCCACCATCGCTACCATTCCAGCGCGCGCCGCCGCCCGAGCCAGTCGCGCCGCCACCGCCGCCGCCCGCGTGCCGGCCGCCTCCATCAGCGCCGCCCGCGCGCGCGCCACCTCCACCGGTCGCGCCGCCGCCGGTGTTGCCTCCCCCTGATCCGCCGCCCGCGCGTGCGCCACCTCCACCGGCCGCGCCGCCGGAGTTGCCTCCCCCCGATCCGCCCGAAGGCGCGGGGGCCGGGGCTGCGCGTTCGACGGCGCGCTCCTGCGCCGGCGCCTTGTTGTCTTGTGCAAAAACTGGAATCGCGATCAGCCACGCAGGGACGGTCATGGCCAGGGCCACTCGGGTCGACCGGAAAAGCGTCTTCGTCATGGCGGAGGACCTCTGCATAAAGAAAAAGCAAGCCGGCTGCCACAGCTCGAGCGGGCGAAGGTGCAATTATCGGCCTAAATCGTTCGTTTTGCACGTACTAAGCATGACGGCCTGTCCTCCCCCCAGGCCACGCGTCCCGTTTTCTTGACACTCTGATTCCCCGGCCGATACAGTCAGAAAACCGTGATTCGCAGCACGACGATCCTGGCCGTCCGGCACCGTGATCACGCGGTGATGGCCGGCGACGGCCAAGTGACGTTCGGCCAGACCGTGGTCAAGCAAAGCGCGAAAAAAATCCGTCGTCTCTACAACGACCGCATCCTCGCGGGGTTCGCCGGTTCGGCGGCCGACTCGTTCGCGTTGTTCGCGCGATTCGAATCGAAGCTCGAACAGTACCGCGGCAATCTCGAGCGCTCGGCCGTGGAACTGGCCAAAGACTGGCGGACCGATCGCCTGCTGCGCCGCCTCGAAGCGATGCTGATCGTGCTCGACAAGACATCGACGTTCCTCCTGTCCGGCACCGGCGATCTCATCGAGCCCGACGATGGCATCGTCGCGATTGGATCGGGCGGGCCGTTTGCACTCGCAGCCGCCAAGGCCCTGTCGGCGAACACGGATCTCGGCGCGCGCGCGATCGCCGAGAAGGCGATGGCGATTGCGTCGGACATCTGCATCTACACGAATGCCACGCTAACCGTGGAAGAGCTCTAGTGGCGATCCTTCTTCCCGAAACGACTCAGACCTCGGCCGACACGCTGACGCCGCGTCAGATTGTCGCGGAGCTCGACAAGTACGTGATTGGCCAGCACGCGGCCAAACGAGCGGTCGCGATCGCGCTCCGGAATCGCATGCGGCGGCAGAAGCTGACCCCGGAGCTGGCCGAAGAGATTGCGCCGAAGAACATCCTGATGATCGGTCCGACCGGCGTCGGCAAGACCGAGATCGCGCGGCGCCTGGCGCGCCTCGCGCAGTCGCCATTCCTGAAGGTCGAGGCGTCGAAATTCACCGAGGTCGGCTATGTCGGCCGCGACGTGGAGTCGATGGTCCGCGACCTGGTGGAGCTCGGCGTCGACATGGTGCGCGAGGAGCGCCTCGAGGAAGTGCGGGCCAAGGCGGCGCAGAACGCCGAGGATCGCCTGCTCGACATTCTCCTGCCGCCGTCGCCGCCGGTGATCGTCGACGAACGGGATCACACCGGGCGCGTGCCGACGCCGGCTCAGGCCGAGGAAAAGGCCAATCGCACGCGCGAGCACTTCCGCGAGCAGCTGCGGGAAGGACGGCTCGACGGCCGCACGGTCGAAATCGACGTACACACGAAGTCGTTTCCCTCGTTCGAAATCATCGCGGGATCGTCGGTCGAAGAGGTCGACATCAACTTGAAGGACATGCTGCCCGGCCTGTTTCAGGGCAAGAGCAAGCGCCGCAAAGTGAAGGTTCCGGAAGCGCTCGAGTATCTGCGACAGGAAGAGGAGCAGAAGCTCATCGACATGGACAGCGTCGCCCGCGCCGCCGTCGAGCGCGTCGAACAGGCCGGCATCATCTTCGTCGACGAAATCGACAAGATCGCCGGCCGCGAAGGCGCGCACGGCCCCGAAGTGAGCCGCGAGGGCGTGCAGCGCGACATCCTGCCGATCGTCGAGGGAACCACGGTCAACACGAAGTACGGGATGGTGCGAACTGATCACATCCTGTTCATCGCCGCCGGCGCCTTCCACGTCGCCAAGCCGTCCGATCTGATTCCGGAGCTGCAGGGACGCTTTCCAATCCGCGTCGAGCTCGAGGCGCTGGGCCGCGACGAATTCGTCCGCATCCTCACCGAACCGAAGAGCGCGCTGGTCAAACAGTACATGGCGCTGATGGAGACGGAAGGGATCTCGTTGACGTTTACCGACGGCGCGATCCATCGCATCGCCGACTTCGCGGCGCAGGTGAACGAGCGGACCGAGAACATCGGCGCGCGGCGGCTGGCGACGGTCATGGAGAAGCTGCTCGACGAGATCTCCTTCGAGGGGCCCGATCTCGAGAACAAGATCGTCATGATCGACGACGCCTACGTCACGAGGATGCTCGCCGACATCGTGAAGAATGAAGACCTGACCCGGTACATTCTGTGAACCGGAGAGCCCAAAGATCGCCAGGCACGCAAACCCAGTTGTTCTTTGCGGCCTTGGCGGCCTCTGCGTTCCTGGCGGTTGGCGGGTGCGGCAAGAAAGGCCCACCGATGCCGCCGTTGATCAAGCTGCCGGCCGCGCCCGCCAACTTGACGGCCCAGCGCCGTGCCACGACGGTGGACCTCCTGTTCACCATCCCGGCCGCCAACACCGATGGCACGCGGCCGGCGAATGTCGAGCGCGTCGACGTCTACGCGATTACCGGCCCGCGGACGATCACCGACGATCAAATCGTCAAGCTGGGAACCAAAGTGGCGAGCCTTCAAGTGAAAGCGCCCCGCGATCCGGACGCGACGACCGAACCCGACAACCCGGAAGAAGAAGTCGACCCGCCCGAAGGGAAAGGACTCGACCAGGGTGTTGTCGCCATTGTTACCGAACAGCTCACGGATCAGGTCATCGTCCCGGTCACGCCGCCGGAGGACAAGAAGTCGGCGAGGACAGTCGCGGCGGCGGAGGGGCCGTTGCTGCCGCCGCCCATGGTGTCGCTGTCGCGGACCTACGTCGGCGTCGGCATCACGACGCGAGGGCGCAAGGGACCGTTCTCGACGCGCGTCTCCGTCTCGTTGGCGCCGCCGCCGGAGCCGCCGCCAGCGCCGACGCTCAGCTACGACGAGAAGGCGATTACCTTGAGCTGGGCACCCCTCGCGGCCGGCGGCGGCCCGGATTCCGTGCTGCCATCAACGCCGCTTGGCGCGCCGCAGCGCTCGCTCGGCTACCACGTCTACGAGGGGGCAACCCGGTTGACGAAGACGGCCGTTGCCGATCCGACGTTCGCCGACCCACGGCTCGAGTGGGGAGAGAAACGCTGCTACGTCGTGCGAACTGCCGAGAAGGTCAACGAGGCTGTGGTGGAGAGCGCCGGCTCACCCGAGCGCTGCGTCACGCCGGTCGACACGTTTCCGCCGGCTGCGCCGAAAACACTACAGAGCGTCGCTAGCGTGGGCGCCATCACGCTCATCTGGGAGCCGAATGCCGAACGCGATCTCGCGGGCTACATCGTCCTGCGCGGCGGCGGCGAAAATGACCTGCAGCCGATCACCCCGTCGCCAATCACCGCCACGCAATTCAAGGACGACCTGGCGCCCGGAACACGTCATGTGTACGCCGTACGGGCGGTGGACAAGGCGGGCAATGCGAGCGCGATCTCGAATCTCGTGGAGGACACGGCACGGTAGATTGGTCAGTTGGTAAATTGGTGAGTTGGTGATTTAATCGCGGGAGAGAGAGAAAGAGGACGCCCATGAAACTCTTCATCGATTCCGGGAACATCGCGGACATCCAGAAGCTGGCCGACATCGGCATCATCGACGGCGTCACGACCAACCCGTCGCTGCTCGTCAAAGAGCCGGGCGATTACCGCGAGAACCTGAAGAAAATCTGTCAGATCGTCAAGGGTCCGGTCAGCGGCGAAGTGACCGCGACCGATTTTGCCGGCATGATGCAGCAGGGGCACGATATCGCGAAAATCGACGCCTACATGGTGGTCAAAGTGCCGTTGACGCGCGACGGCATCAAGGCGTGCAAGGCGCTGTCGGGCGAGGGCATTCGCGTCAACGTGACGCTGTGTTTCTCGGCCGCGCAGGCGCTGCTGGCCGCCAAGGCCGGCGCCACCTACATCAGCCCGTTCGTCGGACGGCTGGACGACGTGGCGACGCACGGGATGGAGCTGATTCGCGAGATCGTCGACATTTACGACAACTACGAGTTCAAGACCGAGGTGCTCGTCGCCAGCTGCCGCCATCCGCTCCACGTTGTCGAAGCGGCGCGGATCGGCGCCGACATCGCCACCTGTCCGCCGGCGGTGATCGATCAGCTGTTCAACCATCCGCTCACGAACATCGGGCTCGAGAAGTTCCTGAAGGACTGGGAGAAAGCGCAGACCGTAAAAGCCTGAAGGGGCTAGGGGCTGGGGGCTAGGAGCTAGCCCTGACAGCGAGCCCCGAGCCCCGAGCCCCGACATGGATCCTCAAGACACGCTCGCCGAACTCGAGCGCCGCGCCGAACTGGGCGGCGGCGCCGACCGACAGAAACGCCAACACGACAGCGGCAAGCTCACCGCGCGCGAGCGCATCGATCTCCTCTTCGACGCCGAGACCTTCGAAGAAGTGGACAAGCTCGTGACACACCGGTGCCGCGACTTCGGGATGGCAGATCAGATCGTGCCCGGCGACGGCGTGATCGCCGGCCACGGGCTGGTTGACGGCCGCCAGGTCTTCGCGTTCGCGCAGGACTTCACCGTGTTCGGCGGATCGCTGTCGGAGACCAACGCCGCGAAGATCGTCAAGATCATGGACCTGGCGATGAAGCTCGGCGCGCCGGTTGTCGGACTGAACGACTCGGGGGGAGCCCGGATTCAGGAAGGCGTGATGTCGCTGGCCGGGTATGCCGACATCTTTCTTCGCAACACCCTGTCGTCAGGCGTCGTGCCGCAGATTTCCGCCATCATGGGGCCGTGCGCCGGCGGCGCCGTGTACTCTCCTGCGATCACCGACTTCACGATCATGGTGAAGGGCACCAGCTACATGTTCGTGACCGGGCCCGACGTCCTCAAGACGGTGACGCACGAAGAGGTGTCGAAGGACGAGCTCGGCGGCGCCATGACGCACAACGCGACCAGCGGCGTGGCGCATTTCGCCGTCGAGGACGACCGCGAGTGCATCGGGCTGATCCGCGAGCTGCTCGCGTTCATGCCGTCGAACAACCTCGACGATCCGCCGCGACGGGCGACCAGCGACGCGCCGGACCGCGAGGATGAGCGGCTCGATCGCATCGTGCCGGCGGCGCCGAACCAGCCGTACGACATGCTGGACGTCATCCACGCGGTCGTCGACGAAGGCTACCTGCTCGAAGTCCATCAGCATTACGCGAAGAACATCGTTGTCGGCTTCGCGCGTCTCGGCGGCCGCCCCGTCGGCGTGGTGGCGAACCAGCCGGCGGTGCTCGCCGGCACGCTGGACATCGACGCGTCGGTGAAAGGTGCGCGCTTCGTCCGGTTCTGCGACGCCTTCAACATCCCGCTCGTCACGTTCGAGGATGTGCCGGGGTTTCTGCCCGGGACGGTGCAGGAGTACGGCGGCATCATCCGCCACGGGGCCAAGCTGCTGTTCGCGTTCGCGGAAGCGACCGTGCCCAAGGTCACTGTGATCACCCGCAAGGCCTACGGCGGCGCGTACTGCGTCATGTCGAGCAAGCACATCCGGACGGACTTCAATTACGCATGGCCGAGCGCCGAGATTGCGGTGATGGGTCCTGAGGGCGCCGTCAACATTCTTTACAAGCGGGAACTCGACGCGGCAAAAGATCCGGCTGCGGCCCGAACAGAGAAGGTCGAGGAGTTTCGTAAGAAATTCGCAAATCCTTATATCGCCGCCGGCGCGGGATTCGTCGACGAGATCATCCGGCCGCGCGAAACCCGTAAAAAACTCATTAGTGCGCTCAAAAATTTGGATAACAAGCGCGATAAGAACCCTCCGAAGAAGCACGGCAACATTCCGCTGTAATTCCCGCGTTGACAACCGAAGGTAGGCAACGTATCAATCGGTCGATAGACGCGAGGCGCTGATTGTTTCCGGCGTGTCGCCTCGAATCACCCTCTCGTTTCGTCCCCAGATCACGGAGGATGGATGATGACGCGAACGCGATCCCGGTTTCTCAGCGTGACGCTCGTTGGTCTCGCGATCTTCGGCGCGGCGGCATCGGCGCGCGCGCAATCGACCGCCTCGCTGCAAGGCGCGATCACCGATACGCAGGGCGCCGTCATGCCGGGCGTGTCGATCACCATCCGCAACACGGCTACCGGCATCGAGCGGGCAACCGTGAGCGACAACGCCGGCCAGTACGTCGCAGCCGCGCTTGCGCCAGGCCATTATTCGGTCGTCGCCCACCTCGAGGGGTTCAAGGACCAGACCGGCGAAACCGATCTCGGACCGGCACAGACGGGCGTCCTCAACCTCCGGCTGGGACTGGCTTCTCTTTCTGAAACGGTGACCGTCGCTGGCTCGTCGCCGATCATCGACACGGCGACGGTGTCGGTCGGCCAGGTGATGGCGGAGCGCACGGTCCAGGAGATTCCGCTGAACGGCAGGCATTTCGTCGACCTCGGTCCGCTGATGCCCGGCGGCTCGACCTCGCCACAAAACGCGGGACTGAGCGCGCCGCTCCGCGGACAGGGCGCGTTTTCGTTCATGTCGGCCGGCAACCGCGAGACCTCGGTCAACATGATGCTCAACGGCATCAACCTGAACGACCTGTCCAACAGCCAGGTGACGTTCCAGCCGTCGATCAACACGGTGTCCGAGTTCAAGGTCGACAACTCGACGTTCAGCGCCGAGTACGGCCGCAACTCGGGCGCGATCGTGAACGTCGCGACGCGTTCGGGCAGCAACCAGCTGCATGGGGAGGGGTTCGACTTCTACCGCGATCAGAAGTTCGATTCGCGCAACTATTTCAACCCGCCGAGTATCGACACGGCTGGCAACGTGACGCCGCAATCGCTGTTCAATCGGAAACAGTTCGGCGTGAACCTGGGCGGACCGGTCGTCAAGAACCGCTCGTTCTTCTTCGGCAGCTATGAAGGCCTGCGCCACTTGCAGGGCGTGGACATGAATTCCGGGACATTGACCGACGCGCAGCGCGCGGCGGTCGTCGATCCGCTGGCGAAGAAGCTGCTCCAGTACATTCCCGTTGCCAACGACCTCACCGGCACGCGGACCATCGGTTCGCCACTGGCGCCGGTCACGATCGATCAGTACACGATCGACTCGCGCAACAACCTGCGCCAGAACGACGACCTCCATTTCTATTACGCGTTTCAGAAAGATTCGCGCCTGGAATCGAACGCGCAGGGCCAAACGGTCCCGGGCTTTCCCGATCGACGCGGCGGACATCGTCAGATCATGACGGTCAACGAGACGCACATCTTCAGCCCGGCGCTCGTCAACGAATTGCGCGTCGGCTACAACCGCATCAGCATCACGTTCATTCCGCAGACACTCGTCGATACCAACGCGCTTGGCATTAATGTCGGCCAGACGGCGATGCCGATTGCGTTGCCCGCGATCACGATTTCAGGTCCGCAACTGATTTTTGGGGGACCGGCCGGCTTCCCGAGCGGCCGTGAGGTGACGACGTTCGCGGCGGGTGACACCGCGACCTACCTCCACGGCAACCACATCGTGAAGTTCGGCGGCGAGATCCGGCGGGTGAAGCACTACGGCTTCAGTGACGATCCGGGCCGATTTACCTATCCGAGCGTCGCGGCGTTTCAGCAGGGATTCGGCAGTCAGTTCAGCATCACGCTCGGCACCCAGGCGTTCAACGCCTACGTCAATGCCATCGGCGCATTCGTCCAGGATTCGGTGTCGTTGGGATCCAACCTCAAGCTCGATCTCGGCCTGCGCTACGACTATCTCCCGTCGCCGACGGAAGCGGATAACAAGCTGGTCGGCTTCGATCCGGCGACGGTGTCGCTCCTGCAGATCAACGGCGCCGGCGGATTCACGCAGGTGACGAAGAACGGCAGCGATTTCCAACCGCGCGTCGGGCTGATTTGGAATCCGAAAGGCGACGGCAAGACCGTGGTCCGCAGCGCGTACGCGATCATGGTCAACCAGAGCAACACCGGCTACTTCACCGGCGAAACGGGCAATCCCCCGATCGTGTCGCCGTTTTCTGGTCAGGCCAGCGGAACGGCGGCCAGTAACCTCAAGCTTGACACCGCGGTGTCGCAAGCCGGGTCGGCTGCGCTCGCGCCGTCATACACCGACCCCAACTTCCTGCCCGGACGCATGCAGACGTGGAACGTCAACGTCGAGCGCGAGATCGGCGCGGTCGGCCTGATGGTCGGCTACTTCGGCTCGCATGGCGATCGCCAGCGCATTCCGATCAATCCCAATCAATTCACGACGCCGGGCGGCACCGGTCGTCCATTCACACGGCTCTCGGCCACCAGCCCGATTCTTCCCGGCACGGCGCTCGGGAACATCACCGAATCGACGAGCCTCGGATGGTCCAACTACAAGGGTCTCTGGGTAACCGCGAATCGACGACTGGCGAAAGGGTTGCAACTCTCGGGCTCGTACACGCTCTCGAAGTCGACCGACACGAATTCGTACGACGGCACACTGACCGCGCAGAACAATCTGGATCTTGCGGACAGCATCGGCGCGTCGGACTTCGACGTCCGTCATCGCGTCTCGGTCAACATGTCGTACGATCTGCCGTTCCACGGCAACCGCCTCAAGGACGGCTGGCAGCTCGTCGTCGTCGAACAGGCGCAGACGGGGAATCCGTTCAACATCGTGACGAACATCTCGACGATTACGGGGACGGCCACCGTACGACCGGATCTCATCGGTTCGCTCCCGGCAATTGTCCCGACGCCGAATCTGGACAAGAACGGGTTCCCGGTCAGCTATCAGTGGTTCGATAGCAGTACCGTCTGCGATCCGCGCATCGCCGCAGGCGCCGCCGGCGCATGCACCTCGTCTTCGATCTTCGCGTTGCCGTACAACGCGGCTGGCGTGGCGCATTTCGGAAACCTCGGACGCAACGTGCTCTACGGTCCGGGATTCGGGAATACCGACTTCTCGGTGATTAAGAACGTGACGCTGCAGGGCAGCGCGCGCGTCCAGCTTCGCGTCGAGGTCTTCAACTTGTTCAACCAGGCGAATCTCGGCCAGCCGGGCCGCACGGCGACGGTGGGCAGCACGTCGTTCGGCGTCATCAGCAACACGCGCTTCCCGACAGGCGATTCCGGCTCGGCGCGGCAGATCCAATTCGCCGCAAAAGTACTCTTCTAGGGCAACTTTTCCCGCCTCCGATCGTGGCCGCCGTGATGTTCGCGGCGGTCACGCCTTCGCCATAATGGATCGCTAAAAAATCGACAAAATCTTCGTCAATTGTCCGTTGACATTCGAAGACAAGCGACGTATCTATACGTCGCTCGTGCCTTACACCTTCCTCACGCCGTCGCGGCGCTGCATCTGTCGCTAGAGGCGCGTCCACGGGCGGACGCGGCCTCTGACTCCACCTCCTCACCTTTCGCTCGTTCACTTGTCAGGGAGGGTTTTCATGAATCGATTGACTTCCATTGCGGCAGCATTCGCCCTCGGGTTGCTCATCGCCGTGCCCGCGCGGGCCCAGCAGGGAACCGGCGAGCTGCGGGGGCGTGTCATTGATGCGCAGGGCGCGGTTCTGCCCGGCGTCGCGGTGGTCGCGAAGAACGAAGCGTCCGGACAATTCCGGGAAATCGTCAGCGGGGCTGACGGGTCGTTCTTCATGAGCGCGCTGACGCCCGGCTCGTACGAGTTGAGCGCGCAGCTGTCGGGGTTCAAGCGATATCAGCGCGGCAACGTGCGCGTCGAGGTGGGCAAGACGCAGTCGATCGACGTGCAGCTGCAGGTCGGTGGGATCGAGCAGGAGATTACGGTCACGGCCGAATCGCCGCTGGTCGATACGACGACCAAGCAGTTGGGCGGCAGCGTGCCGACCCAGGAGCTGCAGGACGTTCCCTCGTTGAACAGGAATTTCACCTCGTACCTGAGCCTCCTGCCGGGCATCACCTCGACGATTTCGGTCGATTCCTTCGGCGCCGACTCGATCCGGGTCAACGGTCAGGCGACGCAGAACGCGAACTACATGCTGGATGGGGCCGGGAACAACGACAACTTCAACAACGGCAACGGCGGCGCCCAGGCGCGCACGCCGGTCGAAGCGGTCCAGGAGTTCCAGCTGCTCACCAGCAACTTCGACGCGGAGTTCGGTTCGACGTCCGGCGGCGTCGTAAACGCCGTCTCGAAGCAGGGGACGAACGTGCCACACGGCACGCTGTTCTTTTTCGATCAGAACCAGTCGATGACGTCGATGGACTACTTTGCCAAGGCGAACCTGGACACGTGCCGCGCCGCGGCGCCCGCCGCGGGTTGCGCGCTCCTAGAGAAACCGAAAGCGCAGCAGAAGCAGTGGGGCGGCAACTTCGGCGGGCCGATCATCAAGAACAAGCTGCACTTCTTCGTGAACCTGGAGCGCATCGACCAGGATCGCGCCCGGACGATGAACATCAACGCCCGACCCGACCTGAACACGACCGCGAACACGCACGACAACGTCTGGAACTGGATGGTGCGGGTCGACCACCAGATCAACGCGAACAACACGTGGGCCGTTCGCTGGCTGCAGGAAACGTCTCCGCAGACCAACCAGCTCGTGCAGACCAACTACACGCTGCGGCGCGCCGAGGAAGAACAGGACAAGGACTGGACGATCGTGGGCACGCTGAACTCGGTGATCGCCAACACGCGGGTCAACAGCTTGAAGATCTCGTACACCCACGAAGACGTGTTCTTCGGCAACCCGGGTTACTTCGAGAAGGGGGATCAGGCAGCGCTCGGACCGCTGCTCGTCCATCAGACCTTCGAGGACGGTTTTGCGACGCGGGCGAACCGACGCATGGATCCGGCCTACCAACTCGACGAGACCTTCTCCTGGTTCATGCCCGGCAAACGCGGCGACCACGACGTGAAGTTCGGCGCGAGCTACTACTACCTGCCGCTCCACGTCTTCGACGCGGGCACCTTGAACGGCCAGTTCGGGTTCTCGGCGAGCGACAGGGACTTCAACGCCGCCGATCCGCGGACGTATCCCGACCGGCTCACCATCCGCGTGCCAGGAGTGTCGGATTACTTCGTCAAGGGGAAGGAGATCGGCCTGTTCGCACAGGACAAGTGGAAGGTGAACAGCCGCTTCACCGCCAGTCTCGGTTTACGGTGGGACATCGAGGACGTCCAGCTGGACAACACGGGGAACTTCCTGTTCTCCGACCCGTCGCACTCGCCGGTCGACAAGAACAACCTGTCCCCACGGATCGGCGGCACCTATACACTCGACGATCGCGGTACCGCGGTCATTCGCGGCGGCTATGGCCTCTATTTCCAGAAGACGTCGTACTCGAACTTCACGCCGATCGCTTCGTCGGGCGTGACGTCCAGTTCGTTCACCGTGTCGTTCCCGACCAACAACATCGATCCAGGTCCGTCGACGGGGCAGTTCCCGACGGAGGCGTTCCTGGTGAACGGACCGGTCGTCAATCGTGCCTTGCTGAACGCGCGTTATCCCGCCGGCTCGACGACGAAGAACACCGGCACCGTCCGCTTCGACAGTCCGGATCGGCACCTGCCGTTCTCGCATCAGGCGAGCATCGGGATCGAGAAACAGGTGGCGGGGAGCATCGCGGTCAGCGCCGACTACGTCCATGCCAGCCATCGCGATCTCTACATGCTGCAGGAGCTGAATCCTGGAATCCGTGCCACGACGGCCCGGACGGCCGCGGTCGCGCGGATATTCCCGACCACGCAGTTCAACGCCGGAGTGCTGGAGCTCGTCAACGCGGGCACCTTCGAGTACAACGCCCTGCAGGCCAGCATCCAGAAGCGTTACAGCAACCACTACCAAGTCCGTATGTCGTACACCTATTCGCGCGGCCGCGGTACCGCGAGGGCGCCCGGCGCCACCGATTCGATCACGACCTACACCACCGATCCGATTTCGAAGGTGAGCGACCAACATCTGGGCGATCTCAACGCGCTCGGGGATCAGGATCGCCCGCACATCCTGTCGCTCAGCGGCGCCGTCGAAGTGCCGCACACAAAGGGGCTGAACTTGAGCGGCGTCTGGCAGTACAACAGCGGCACGCCGTTCACGATCACCGACAGCAACACCGATCCGAACCGCAATGGCGTCTTCGAGGAACCGCTGGCGGCCGGCAGCTACAGCGGCGCGGCGAACAACGTCAACGCGATCACCGTCGAGAACATTGGCGGATTCAACGGCGCACGCGGTCCCGACTTCTCGCTGGCCAGCATTCGCGCGCAATACCAGTTCAAGCTGCCTGGAGCTGGCAACAAGCGGATCCGGACCTACGTCGACATCTTCAACGTGACGAATCGCGCGAACTTCAATAACCCGACCGGCGACCGTCGCGACGCGGCGACGTTCCTCATCCTGCGCTCGATCCGCAACGGCGGCCCGAGCCGGACCGCGCAGTTCAACGTGCGGTACGACTTCTAGGACGACGGGGTCGGATACGGTATCCGACCCCTTCGAAGACGACCAAGGGGTCGGATACCGTATCCGACCCCGACTCATCCTGCCGTCCCGCCCTCGCAGTTACACTACCGCTCATGCGCTTGCTGCTCGCCGCTGTTCCATTCCTGCTTCTCGCCCCCGTGCTTCCGGCGCAGCCGCCGGCGGCATTCCAGATCGAAGAGACCACGATCGCGCAGATTCAGGCCGCCTTCCGCGACGGATCGCTGACCTGCCGGTCACTCGTCGAGCAGTACCTGAAACGCATCGACGCGCACGACAAGCGCGGCGCCGCGCTGAACGCCATCGTGATGACGAACGACCAGGCGCTGAAGACCGCCGACGACCTCGATCGCCGCTTCCGCCAGGCGGGCCCGGTGGGCGCGATGCACTGCGTGCCGGTCCTGGTGAAGGACAACTACGAAACCGTCGACATGCCGACGACGGCCGGCTCGTTGTCGCTGCAGGGGATGATGACGGGGAAGGACGCCTTCGTCGTCAAGCGACTCCGCGACGCGGGGGCGGTGATGCTCGCGAAATCGAACATGGCGGAGTTCGCGTTCAGTCCGATCGAAACCGTCAATTCGATACTGCCGGGCTACACGCGCAATCCGTACGACACGAGCCGCGTCACGGCCGGATCGAGCGGCGGCTCGGCGGCCGGCGCCGCGGCGAACTTTGCGGCGATCGGGCTGGCGAGCGATACCGGCGATTCGATCCGGGGACCGGCGGCCCACCAGGCGCTGGTCGGCCTGCGATCGACGATGGGCCTCGTCAGCCGCGCCGGCGTCGTGCCGCTCAATCTCGCCGCGGACATCGCCGGCGCCGTGACGCGTACCGTTGCCGACACCGCGGCCGTGCTCCAGGTGATCGCGGGTGACGATCCGAACGATCCGGCGACCGCCGCCGGCCGCGGCCGGGTGGACGCGAATTACGCGGCCGCGCTGCGGCGCGACGGCCTGAAGGGCGCGCGCCTCGGCGTCCTGCATCAAGCCTATGACACGCCGACACTCGACAAAGAGGTGGACGGCGTGTTCCGCGGCGCGCTCGGCGAGTTGCGGAACCTCGGCGCCGAGGTGATCGATCCCGTTGCCATTGTCGAGCTCGATGCGTTGCGGCGGACGCAGGGCGGCGGCTGCAATCAGTTCAAGTACGACCTCAACCGTTTCCTGGGCGCGCTCGGCAATAAGGCGCCGATGCATTCGCTCGAGGAAATCATCAAGTCTCGACGGTTCCACCCGTCGATTCAGGCGAGGCTCGAGTCGAGCCAGTCGTCCGAGGATGTGCCAGGTGAGACTGCCGGCTGCAAGGCACGGGACGCATTCCGCGAGAACCTGCGCGCCGCGGTGCTCGCGCTCATGAACGACCAGCGGCTCGACGCGCTGATCTATCCGACCTGGAGCAACCTGCCGCGCCTCATCGGCGACCTCAACACGCCGGGCGGCGACAACAACCAGTTCTTCTCGCCGAGCACCGGGTTCCCGGCGATTACCGTGCCAATGGGATTCACGCGCGGCGATACCCTCCCCGCCGGCCTCCAATTCTTCGGACGGCCATGGAGCGAGGCGACGCTCCTCCGCCTGGCGTACGCATACGAGCAGGCCACGCATCATCGACGGCCGCCGTTGCTGCGATAGACTAGCCTTTACGTGAAAAAAGTCCTGGTTGCCAATCGCGGCGAAATCGCCGTGCGCGTCATTCGCGCGTGCCGCGAGATGGGACTCTCCCCGGTTGCCGTCTATTCGGAATGCGATCGCGACGCCCTCCACGTCCGGTACGCGGACCAGGCGCTGGCGATTGGTCCCAGTCCGCCACGCGACAGCTATCTGCGCATCGATCGCTTGCTCGACGCGGCGAAAGCATCAGGGGCGGACGCGGTCCATCCGGGTTACGGGTTTCTCGCGGAAAACGAGGCGTTCGCCGCGGCCGTTCAGGACGCCGGCCTCACCTTCATCGGTCCGAGTGCCGCGGTGATCGAGACCATGGGCAGCAAGACGGCGGCGCGTATCGCGGCTACGCAGGCCGGCGTGCCGGTCGTGCCCGGAACGGCTGAACCGCTGGACGCGTCGGTGCCGGAGGAGACCATTGCCGCGCTCGCGTCATCGATCGGTTACCCGCTGCTCGTCAAGGCGGTTGCCGGCGGCGGCGGTAAAGGGATGCGGACTGTGACCGATCCGTCCGAACTGTCGTCGGCGCTCCGAGCCGCACGGTCCGAAGCGAACGCCGCCTTCGGCGACGCCTCGGTGTACCTCGAGCGGCGGCTGACCAGGCCGCGCCACATCGAAGTGCAGCTGCTCGGCGACGCGTACGGCACGGTGGTGCCGTTCGTCGAGCGCGAGTGTTCCATCCAGCGGAGGCATCAGAAGGTCGTGGAAGAAACGCCCTCGCTGGCAGTGACGCCGGCGCTGCGCGAGGCGATGACTGCGGCGGCCGCGTCGGTCGCGCGGGCCGTCGGGTACACGAACGCCGGAACGATCGAGTTTCTGCTGGACGAGGACGGCCGGTTCTATTTTCTCGAGATGAACACGCGGCTGCAGGTCGAGCATCCGATCACCGAGATGGTGTCCGGCGTCGATCTGGTGCGGTGGCAGATTCGAATCGCGCGAGGTGACCGGCTGGATCTGGATCCGTTGGCCCTGCTGCGGCCGAAGGGACACGCGATCGAGTGCCGCATCTACGCCGAGGATCCCGACAACAATTTCCTGCCGTCGCCGGGACGCATCCGCCATCTGCGCGCGCCGGCCGGCCCCGGCATGCGCGACGACAGCGGCGCCGCCGCCGGCCTCGACGTGCCGATCTTCTACGATCCGATGATCTCGAAGCTCGTCGCGTGGGCGGAGGATCGACCTCAGGCCATCGCGCGGATGCGCCGGGCGCTCGACGAGTACCTGATCACGGGGATCCGGACGACCATCCCGTTTTTCCGCTGGCTCCTCATGCAGCCTGCATTCGAGTCGGGCGCGTTCGATACGACCTATCTGGACCGCGTGCTGGCGGCGCGCAACGGACGGCCGTTTGTCGAGCCGACGCCGGAGATCGAGGATGTCGCGGCGATCGCGACCGCGATCATGGCTGCGACCGCCGGTCCCTCCTCCACTCCCAGTCCGTCCGTCTGGCGCGGGCAGGCGCGGGTCGAGGGTCTGCGCTGATGCGTTACGACGTGGAGGTTGCGGGGCGCACACGACACCTCGCGGTCACCCGCACGGGCGACACTTTTGCAGTCACGCTCGACGGACGCCCCTATCATGTTGATGCGGCGCTCATCGACGCACAGACACTGTCGCTCGTGGTGGACACGGTGTCGCGCCAAAGCTACGAAACCACGCTCATCACCGACCCGGTGACCGGTCAACTGACGGTCACCGTCGCGGGCGTTGCCGTACCGGTGGCACTGAATGGCCAGCGCCGCTTCGGCCGCCGCGACGAGGGCGGGGGAACCGGCGCGGCGCCGCAGCGTCTGGCGGCGTCGATGCCTGGCAAGGTGGTTCGCGTCCTCGTCAAGACTGGCGATGTCGTCCACGCCCGTCAGCCGCTCGTCGTCGTTGAAGCGATGAAGATGGAGAACGAGATGCGCGCCAGTCGCGACGGAATGGTCGCCGAGGTTCACGCCCGCGAAGGGCACTCGGTCGAGGCGGGCGCCCTGCTCCTCGTCATTCAGTGAAGTTGAACATAGCCACATCGGACGTTCCCCCGCGGTTCTTCACCAGACTCCGCGAACGCCGGATTCTTCGCTACGCCAGTGTCGGCCTTGCCGCGACCGTGGTCGTGCTGGCGGTCTCCATCGTCACCTCGCTCACGGTCGACCTCGGTCCCTCGGTGCGGGAAACCGCCGAGCGCGAAGGCTCGAAGTACATAGAGCGCCCGCTGCACATCGGCGCGCTCGGCATTCACCTCCTCAGCGGCAAGGTCCGCGTCGAAGACGTCCGGATCGACGGAGTGCACGACAACGATCGGCCATTCTTTACTGCGCGCTGGATCGATGTCCGGCTCGACTGGGCGCCCGCGGCCGCGCGGAAGCCGGATTTCACGATTTCGTCGGTCGAAATGACCGACTGGCAGATGCTGGTCGAGCGATGGGAAGAGGGCCATAACTTTCCGCGCTTCGTTCACGACGATGGACGGCCGAAACAGCCGCGGCCCTTCACGGTGACGCTGCGGGGCCTGCGCGCACATCGCGGCCAGTTCACCTTCGAGGATCACGAGACACCCTGGAGCGTCGTCTGCCCGAACCTCGACATCAGGATCGGCAACACGCCGAGCTACCGCGGCACCGCGGAGTTCAGCGGCGGCCAGGTGAGCATTCAACATTTCGTCCCGATGTCGGCGCGCATGAAGGCGCAGTTCGCCATCGACGGGCCGCGCATTCGCCTCGATCGCATCGACATGGACACTGACGGCGCCACCACGGTCGCGACCGGCGATGTGGACATGGCGCATTGGCCGGAGCAGACCTATCAGGTGCAATCGCGCGTGGACTTCCCGCGCATGAAACAGCTGTTCTTCAAGGACGAGAAGTGGACCGTCACCGGCGACGGCAACTTCAAGGGCACCTTCCATCTCTCGAAGGCCGGACCGGATCTCGAAGGCGCGTTCACCAGCAATCTCGCCGGCGTGAACGAGTACCGGTTCCCCGAACTGTACGGCTCGCTGCGATGGACCAAGGCCGCCTTCGACATCGTCAACGCCGGATCGAAGTTCTTTGAGGGCGACGCCCGCTTCACGTACGGGATCAAGCCGTTTGGCGCCGGCGTGCGTCCGACGCACCATTTCGACGCCGCGGTGACGAACCTCGATCTCGTTCGCTTCACCGATTTCGAGCAGTTGCGCGCGCTCAAGTTCGCCGGCACGGCGTCGCTCCATAACGTCCTCGAGTGGCCGTCCGGACGCTTCAGCGAGCATCGCGGCGGCGGCCGTCTCGTCGTGACGCCGCCACCGGGCGTGGTTCCGATGGCAGCGACGTTGAGCCCCGCCGCTGGATCGGCGGCCGCCGCTGCGCCGGCCGAGGTCCGCCGCGCGCGAATCGAGGGGCGTCCGTTCGTGCCGCCCCCGTTGCCCGAGCATCTGCCGATTGCAGGCCAGCTCACCTACACCTACGGCCCGGACGAGGTCGTCATCGAGGACGGCCGGTTCATCACCGAAAAGTCGCACGTCGCCTTCAGCGGTACCACCGCGTACGGCGAACGCTCCCGTCTGCCGTTTCACGTCGTGAGCGGCGACTGGCAGGAAAGCGATCAGGTGCTCGTCGGCATCATCAAGGACTTCGGCGGCTCGGCGCATGCCGTCGAGTTCGGCGGACGCGGTGAATTCGACGGCGTGATGACCGGCGCCTTCCGCAGCCCGCGCGTCGAGGGCACGTTCGCCGGCAACGATCTGCGTGCGTTCGACACGCTTTGGGGTTCGGGCTCGGCGCGGATTGCCGTCGAGAAGAGTTATGTGAACGTCACGGACGGCGTCATGCGCCGCGGGGACTCCGAAATCCGCACCGACGGCCTGTTCTCGCTCGGGTATCCACGCGATGACGCCGGCGAAGAGATCAATGCCCGAATTCGTGTGTCGCGCCGCGATGTTGACAGCCTGCGCCACGCCTTCGGCATCGACGATTACCCCGTATCGGGCCAACTGTCCGGCGAGTTCCATTTGACCGGCGACTACCAGCATCCGCTCGGATTCGGCAGCCTAGCGGTCGAACAGGGCGTGGCCTACGGTGAGCCGTTCGAGAAGGCGACGGCGGCGGCACGCTTCGACGGCCGCGGCGTCCGCCTCGACACCGTCGAAGTCGCGAAAAACACCGGTGCGATCACCGGCGCGGCGTTCGTGGGGTGGGACGGCACTTACTCGTTCAATGCCGACGGCCGGCGGATTCCCGTGGACGCGATTGCCGGGCTGTCCTATCCACGGGCGCCGCTCTCGGGCCTCGCCGAGTTCACCGCCCAGGGCAACGGCGCATTCGAGGAGCCGCAGTACGACGTGCGGTTCCGCGTCAACGATCTGTTCGTCGCCGAGGAAGGCGTCGGACAGGTCACCGGGACGCTGGCGCTGCGCCGTCAGGAGCTCAGGGGCGAAATCGATGTCGCCTCGCCGCGGCTCGCGGTGACCGGCACCGGCCGCATCGCGCTGACGCGGCAGTCGGACGCGGAGATTACCTTTCGCTTCCACGACAGCTCGCTCGATCCGTACGTCCGCCTCTTCGTGCCCAGCCTCTCGGAGTTCACGACCGCGATCGCCGGCGGATCGATCCGGGTGGTCGGGCCGCTCGGCGATCTCGATCGCCTGCAAGTGGACGCCACGGTCGATTCACTGGAGCTGCGGCTGCTGGACTATGCCGTGCACAACGCGACGCCAATCCGCCTGGCGATGGCTCGACGCCAGATACGCGTCAACGAGCTCCGGCTCGAGGGGGTCGACACCCGGCTGCGCGTTGGCGGAACGGTCGGCCTTCAGGACGAGCGAATTGCCCTCCAGATCGCCGGCGACGCGAACCTCGGGATTCTGCAGGGTTTCTTTCCCGGCAGCATCCGCGGCTCGGGACGCGCCGAACTCACGGCGGCGATTGACGGTCCGCTTCGTCGGCCGCTGTTCTCCGGCAACGCAACGCTGACCAACGGCCGCATCCGGCACCTGTCGGTGCCGAACTCCCTCGACGCCATCAACGGCACGATTCGTTTCGACGCCGGCGGCATTCGTCTCGACGATGTGACCGCGACGATGGGTGGAGGGCTGGTCCGGTTCGGCGGCCGCATCGGATTCGACGGCTATGTGCCGGCGGATCTCGATGTGACCGCGCGCGGGAACGATCTCCGTCTTCGCTACCCCGAAGGGATCCGATCGGTCGTGGATATGGACCTGGCAATTCGCGGCAACGTGCGCTCGCCCACGCTGGCCGGCTTGGTGACCGTCAAGAACGCGCTGTGGAACCGCCGCATCGACACGCCCGGAAACATCTTCGACCTGGCCGGCCGCCGCTCGACGGCAGGCGCCGTGCCCTCGAGCGGCGCTGAGCAGGCCGCAGCGTTTCCGTTGAAGTTCGACGTGCAGATTCTGGTGCCCTCGACGCTCAGAGTGGAGAACAACCTCGTTCGGATGGTCGCGAATGCGGACCTCACGCTGCGCGGGACGTACGATCGTCCGGCGATCTCAGGTCACGCAGACATCGACCGCGGCGAGGTGACGTTCGAAGGGCGGCGCTACCGCATCACCCGCGGATCGATGGACTTCACGAATCCCACGCGCATCGAGCCGTTCTTCGACGTCGAGGCCGAGACCAACGTGCGGGTGACGGGCCAGACTTATCGGGTGACGGTGGGCTTCGCCGGGACGCCGGACCGAATCCGGCCGACGCTGAACTCCGATCCCTACCTGCCGGCCTCGGACGTGCTTGCGCTGCTGTTCAGCGACGCGCCTCGCACCGACAACCCCGAGTTGCGCGCCCGACAGAACCCCAATCAGGCGCAGACTGACATCCTGACCGCGCGTGCCACGCAGGCGCTCGCGGCCCCGCTGTCGGCCGAGGTCGGAAAAGTCGTCGAGCAGACCTTCGGCGTCGATACCTTTCAGCTGACGCCCTCGTTCGTCGATCCGTATCAGCTCCAGCAGCAGACCGCCCGGTTGAATCCGACGGCGCGACTGACGATCGGCAAGCGCATCTCGGAACGCGTGTACCTGACGTTTTCCCGCAGCCTCAACACGATCGTCAACGATCAGATCGTGTTGCTCGAGTACGACGAAAGCGATCGCGTGTCGTGGATCCTGTCGCGGAACGAGGACTCGCAGACCTACGCGCTCGAATTCCGCGTGAGGCACATCTTCTGATGATCAGATCGCGGACGATCGGGAGGTTCGCCGCTGTCCTGTGTTCGCTGTTCGCTGGAACGCGCCCGGCGATGGCGGCGGTCGCCGACTATCTGGGACGTCCGGTGGCGTCCGTCCACCTCACC
>Ga0207641_10001798_pt1 | contig 20622 bp, 23 predicted proteins | sample KBSSwiS62_FD_184306 | JGI IMG/M metagenome (GOLD analysis project Ga0207641, IMG submission 184306) | Switchgrass rhizosphere microbial communities from Kellogg Biological Station, Michigan, USA - KBS Switchgrass S6-2 (SPAdes) (version 2) | ecosystem: Host-associated > Plants > Roots >... | reverse complement strand
AGATGCCCCCGCCTGCTGCAAATTGCCATGCAAACCTCTCTGTCGCGAGGCGGAGTCAGTGTTTTGGTCGTGCAAGGAGACGTCGCATCCGCCAAGATGACCTCGATAGTGTTGGAATACCGCGTTTTCGCGGTCAATCTCGTATGGTCGCCCTCAAACGAGACTTTCGCTGTGGTGGATCTGGCCTGCCGGAATTCTAACTATTGCTATTCTAATGGCGGTAGCGGGCCACTTGCTTCGACTTCCGGATAAGAACGATTAGACAGTGAGCACTGACACAGCACCAGGTCTAAATCACGGAGTCCTGAATGCTGACACTTTGCGCGACAGCGGCGTTGGGAAGCGCACAAGCCACCTGCTCCAAAACTGCTCTTCAGGACAGTAGTATCCCAAGTTCCGCAAAGCTAGCATCCCCGTACCAAGCCCACCCGGTAGTCCATCTCTACGGCTACCCGCTAAATTGCGGATCGCCATTCCGATGATGATGTACTCCGTTGCATAGGGAGGAAAAATGAAAAAGCTGTGGATGCTTGTAGCCGGTGCCGCAGTGGTTGCAGGCGCGGCAATAGTGTCAATCCCGGTGTTGGCACAGAACGGAAATGGCATTACGTCCAACGGGCCTCATTACAACTTGAACCTTATCGGCGTAACAAACGGAAAAAACCCGCCGCTGACCGGCTCCGACCGTCACACAATTTTCGTTCCTCTCTATACCAACGGCAAGGATGGCCCCGACACTGATCCCACTCCAGGCGCGGACATCTGGCTAACTCAAGGGCCATTCGCAGTGTGTGATGGCAACGCCTTTGACCCGGCTTTTGACTGTAATGGGACCAAGATTGCCAAACAAGGCGCCGTCTTCCAGCTTCCTTGCAACACGAACATCTCGACAGCCACGGGCACCACTCTGGTTCCGTGCACCACGGGTGCCACGGCATCATATGACGTCTGGGCACGAGTTACCGGAACGCCAGGTGGAAACTCGACGCTCACCACTTGCGCGACCGACCCCACTGGCGGATTGGTTTGCTCTACGAACAAGGCGATGTTCGTTCGAATGAAGCCGAACAAGTTCACGAACGTGACGGACGCGTTGACGTCATTGGTAGACTCGAACACCCTGCAGACCGTCGCGCTCTTTCAAGGTGGTTTTGCGAACTTCTTCTGGGACTACGACAACAACGGTAACAAGCTTCTGCAGCTGCGCTTCTATTTGAACGAGTAACGTCAGAACGGCACGCGCATAGTAACGATCGCCGGGGCCGAGACAATTCTCGGCTCCGGCGAAAACTCGTCAGGAGAGCGTTGGTGATTTTTCCCCGCACCAGATGGATCGTTTTATTCGCCTCATCCCCACTCTTTGCTGCTTCCTGCGGCTTGCAACACCCGGTGGCGCCTTCTGCTCAACAGAGCTCCCGAACCGTCAAGCAAAGCTTCACATCCCTCGGCGTGAGTTCCAACGGACCAAAGGCGGTTTTCTCAGAGGCGCGGTTTGAATTCGGAGAAGTTCTGTCAGGAACGGTTGTAGAGCACGACTTCGTTCTCAGTAACCCCGGCACGGCACCCGCCCGGATCGAAAAGGTCAGCATGACCACTCCCCTGCTGGTAACACAAATGCCGCGTGACGTGGCTCCCGGCGCCGAAGGCAGAATTCACTTCAAGCTGGACTCGGCGAGTCTGGAAGGAAAGTTTGAAGGAATAATTCTGGTCTACCTCAATGACCCTGCGCTGCCGCAAGCGCGCCTGTCGTTTTCAGGACACATCGTTCCGGCGATTGAGCTCTCTCCGCGACCCGCTTTTTTCGTAGCCGGACAAAGGGGCAAAGGCAACAGGGCTGCAATAGAAATTGTGAATCACGAATCGGAGCCTCTAAGAATTGAAAAAGTCGAACACCCTGCCGAGAGGTTCGCGACACAACTCGAAGCCCTGAAGCCTGGTCAGCACTACCGATTGACTCTTGCCCTAAAACCAGATGGGCCTGGAGGCAGAGCCGCTGGCACTATCCTTATAAAGACATCGAGTAAACGGATGCCAGTGCTGACGGTGGGCGCAAATACCTATCTCTACGAAAGGGTCCACTCCTTTCCGGACGTCGTGGACTTCGGAACCTGGCGGGCGGCGGCGGTTGGCGGAGCCACGATGACCCTGATGATCCACCAGGAAGGGGGCTCGGGCTTCAAGGCACAACTGAGCAGCGATGTGCCCGGTCTGAGCTTCAAGTCGGAGAGAGGGCCGAAGGGAGATCAGTATCAGGTGGAAATCACTCTAGTCTCCGAAAAAGTGCACGTTGGTCCGATGAAGGGTTCCATCGTCATCGATACCAACGACTCGGAATTTCCAAGGATCATTGTGCCGGTCAGCGGACAAATCGTGGACCGTTGAAACCGCAAGGTCCTCGCGAGCCAAATTAACCTCTGTCGCCTTTCTCTCGGCGTGCTCACGCGAGGAATTAGAAATTCCGTAGTTGGCATTGGGAGAGCTTGCGTGCGTGACGTTCAACAGGACAGTCAACTTCTAGTACGTTACGTCCTGACCTATCGCACAGCGCTAGAACTCTACTGAAATTGAACCTTTCTTACCCGTTGAGTGCAGTTCTAGGACTGGCCCTCCGTTCATGAGAGGACGTCATCGTGGCTGTTCCATTAGGGTCCGCTGTTCTTACTTCGTCGGAACTTGAAATTCCGACCGGATGAACGGTTTGATTCCTTCCTCCCCCCGTCGGCCGCAAGCAGAGCAATCGGCCCTCACGTTCGAGGTCGATGTGAAAATCGAAATAAAGGACAGCACTTGCCTTCGGCCGCCACCCAGTCGACCAGCTCGGTGAGCGAGACATTCGACGGTCGGTAATGAAATTCGTAACCCTTTTCCGTGGTCTTCTCCTCAGCGTCCGTCAGCTGAGCCTTAGCCCCAACTTGCGTTCCACCGGCTTGTAGCTTTATCAGTACTCTTTGTCTCCACTCGCTGCACTTTTTTGTCCCTCGCTTTGACTGTGTTGTCATTTTTACCGGACCGTGTGCAAGCATCATTACATCTTGGAACCTGTCCCTAGGGCCAGTAGAAATGCGGCACAACAGGTTCTAGGCTGCTTATGGTGGTGAGCAACTAAAAGGTACGTCATGATGAAAAAACGCCCGATGAGTGCAGATGGTACGAATGTGGAACGGCGAAAGAGCCGTCGATTTCCTGTTATCGTTCCGATTGAGGTGAGTTGGCGCGGCCCCAACGGGATGGCTTTGAAGGAAGACGCTGTCGCCCGCCAGGTGAATGAGAAGGGCGGGTTCCTAAAGATGTCGAATTATCCGATGGTTGGCGCTCGAGTGACATTGGCCAACTTTCTTTCCGCGCAGACTGCAGAAGCAAGAGTGTTGGCGGCGCCCGATTCGCGCCCGGGAGTGGCGAGTGGAATCGTTGTGGAGCTAATCGCCCCCAACGAAACATTTTGGGGTGTTGATCTGCAGCTGAACAAGACAATTGTGGAGTTAGAAAGTCTCGAAAAGGCATTGAACGGCGAAGGGATCGATCGGCGTCTTGTGCGGGAATATCGAGACGCGATGGACTCCATCATCAGCATCACGGATACGTTGCGGCGCCTGCGAACTTCCGGTCCGCGCAGCTCGGACGACGAGGAGCTGTTTGCCTCTCTAGCCACAAACCGGATTCGACGGGCCGGCACTGTTTGCCTCAACGTGGTTGCTGATCTCCATGCGGGGTACATCCGGCAGGACTCCGCGGCCGTCGAAGAACTCGCAGGAACAGTTGAGCAGCTACAGCAACGCCTCAAGCAGCGCAGCAAGTCTGCTTAGAACCGCATCGCCATCGCGCTTCAAGCGTAACTGACTCTGTTTCCTTAGTCCGGCCAATGTCATGCTCTGTCCGAACCGGCTAGAGAAGCCGATTCCTGCATGCTGCGTCCTGGAAGTGGCCCGCAAATACGCTACGAGTCCTCCCTCTGGCTAGTGATTCCTGGTGCCGGGGTCTATGAACTAACGGCCGGTTGGCGAGGAAGCCGGTGATCGGGCGGATGGCGCATAAACCAAGATCGTGAGCCTGGATGTTTCATTTGTTTTGTTCTTGCCAAGTCCGATGGTCTTGATCCTCTTGTCGTCCAGCTTGAAATTCTCAGTCAGGTAATCGCGCACCACCTTTGCGCGCGCCGCAGTCAGCACGCGGAGCTTTTCCGAGTCGCCCTTGGCCTCGGACGAGGCGACAACCGCAAGAGCAAACGGGTTTTCTTCGAGAAACTTTCCGGCCTCATCGAGGGTTTTCTTGTCTTTTAGTTTTGCGTTGTCGGGCTTGTCGAATACTTCCTTGGCATCGAACTGAAATTCCCTGCTCGGTTTGCGTGCCGGGATCCGGGGGATAGCGTGCTGATTCAATTCAGCGCTATCACTGTATCCGCGTCTTTCGAAAAATCCACGGAGAAAGAAATTCTGCTGGAGAGCTTCCATGTTGTCGCGGAAGGCGACAATTCCAGCGCGAGCTTCATCCGCGATCTGTTGCGCCTGTTCCGACATATCTCTCTGCATCTCGCTTGCGATTGTTCCGTCTTCGCCAATGAGGTCCGCCTTGGGTGAACCGAAGGAAATCTCCACATATTTGTCACCCAGGAGACCTTCCGTCTTAATCGACGCGCGCGAGTCTTTCTTGATGATGTTGCGAGTCTCGCTCTTCACATTCATGACCACGGTAACTTTTCCGTCGGGTTGCGAAGGTAGATCGATTTCCTTCACAGTCCCCTGGTGAATTCCGCCGATGCGAACCGCGGCCCCATTGTTGAGACCGGCAACGTTCTGAAATTCGGCTTTCAAGCGGTAGGTCGAACTGAATAGGAAGTCTTTGTTGCCGATCAAAAAGACCCCGATGGAGAGAAATACCAGCGCCATCACCACTAAGACGCCCACTCGAAACGCAGTAGACATGATTCTTCCCCTAAGAGCCGTCTAGAAATTGCATGACAAAGGGATCGCGGCTCTTTTGCAAATCCTCAAAGGTTCCTTCGATTAGAACTTGGCCGTCGCGCATCAGGGCCACGCGATCGGAAACGGCCCGCGCGCTATGAATGTCGTGCGTAACCACCACCGAGGTCATGTGCCTCTCTTTCTGCAATCGCAGAATCAAGTCGTCGATCTCCGCCGCGGTAATCGGATCGAGCCCAGCCGTAGGCTCGTCAAAGAGGATAATTTCCGGTTCCAATGCCAAGGCCCGCGCCAAGCCCACGCGTTTTTGCATTCCACCAGAGAGTTCGCCGGGCAGTTTGTGAGCGTCTTTTTCCATTCCAACGCTGGCGAGGAGCTCTCGCACGCGCTTACGACTTTCCTCGTCGGACATTCTGGAATGGCGGCGCAAAGGAAAGCCGACGTTCTCCTTGATGGTGAGCGAGTCGTAGAGGGCTGCTTGCTGGAACAGGAAGCCGACCTTTTTTCTGACTTCGTTAAGCTCCTTCAGCGGTAGCTTCGTCACCTCTTCGCCATTTACGCGAATCGAACCGGAATCGGGCTTGTGCAGCCCGATGATCAGCTTCAGCAGTACGCTCTTGCCCGTGCCGCTGCGGCCGAGCACCGACACTGTTTCGCCCCGCCCAACCTCCAGGCTGATTCCCTTCAGCACGACCTGCGTGCCGAAGGACTTGCTCAGCGCTTCCACCCGCACAGGTGGCGTGCCTTTCTTGGAGTTCGCTTCGGCATCTTTGCTCGGCATATGCGGCTCTTAGGAAAAAAATACGAGGATCAGGCGGACTAGCAACACGTCCGCCAGGATGATGAACAGCGAAGCCAGAACTACGGAGTTGGTCGCGGCGCGTTCGACGCCCTGCGTGCCACCTCGCGCATTCATTCCCTGGAAACAGGAGATCACGCCAATCAGCAGACCAAACACGATCGTCTTCAGCGTTGGCGGAAGAAAATCGTTGAAAGTCACATTCTTGAAACCGGCATGGATAAACAGCTGAAGGGAGATGGGCTCCGCCGCTCTGTTGGCGACCCAGCCCATCAAGATCCCGAAGAAATCCGTCACTAAAGTCAGCAGCGGAAGCATCAACATGCAGGCCAGGACGCGGGTCGCTACCAGAAACTTGTACGGGTTTACTGCCGAAGCTTCCATCGCGTCGACCTGCTCGGTAACCTTCATCGCGCCGAGTTCTGCGCCGATGCCTGCGGCCGCGCGGCCACTGACGACTAGCGCTGTAATAATCGGACCACTCTCCTTGATGATCGAAAAGATGACGACCGCGGGAAGAAACGATTTCGCTCCGAAGCGGATCAGGCTGTCCCGGGTCGAGAGCGTAAGGACAATGCCGGTCGCAGCTCCAGCCAGGGCAACGAGCGGAAGAGACTTCGAGCCCAGTTCATCGAATTGATGGACAAACTCGCGGATTTCGTACGGAGGAGTGACGGCTGAGCGAATCAGGCGACCGCAGAAGAGAGCCAAATGGCCGAACCATTCAAAGAACTCCACCAACCAATTTCCGATGTCGGAGAAAGTCTTTGTCTGGTCTACCTGCATCTCTGAGTAAGGCATCGTTAGAATGAACGCGAAGGTGCCGGTCATGAATGGCACTCAACACGACTTCGACTCCTGCTGCGAATAAGAGCAAGAACCGTTCCAGCAGCGTGCGTCGCATGTTCTTGAGATTTCAATAGTTACGGAAAGCTACAGGATTCTGCGTACAGCAAACCTACCGTCCGCTGATCCTAGGGGGTACGGCGAGTATTCTGTCGCGGTCAATTCGGATTGCCGGTGCGTAGGTTGTAACTTCATTCGCGCTACCTGAGAGAACACGCGGAATTCCACCCTATGGGCTGACGCTTTCACCCCAATTGCGGGGAACTAGAGGCTTCGCCGTATTGAAGGCTTAACGGCATGAAGAATAGTGTCGAAATTCGGAGAGTCCTAGCCATCAAGAAAACTAGAGATTCAAAGCCGTCCGACCCTGGAAGAGGAGGACTCGCATGAAAGTCCGTGAAGTCATTAGCAAGGACGTACTGGTCGCATCGCCGGACGATACGATCGAGAAAGCAGCCACTCTTATGGCGCAAGTTGACTGCGGCGTTCTTCCTGTCGGGGAAAACGACCGCTTGGTCGGCATGGTTACTGATCGGGACATCACGCTTCGCGCCGTCGCGAAGGGGCAACCCCCGGATCGTTGCAAAGTACGCGACGTCATGTCGTCTGGGATCAAGTACGTTTTTGATGATCAGACCACAAATGCCGCGGCGAAAAGCATGAGCGACCAGCAGGTAGGTCGTCTGCCGGTACTGAATCGCCAGAAGCGCTTGGTCGGAATTGTGTCCCTCGGCGATCTGGCCTGGAGACACAGTGACTCGGCCGCCCAGGCTCTGCATGGAATTTCGAAACCGAATGGTGCGATCGCGTAACGAACGTCAACAGTCGGGCGGGCGAAAAAAACAATGCTCGCCGCGTTACGGAGATAGCTTTCATTACGTTCTTTTTCGACGCAGCGCGAGAAGGGTGACCTGTACCGCTGGACGGTGTGGTCTTCGCGACATGGCCAGTCCGGCTTTCTTGGATTCTGCGAGACTTGCAAAATGACGCGTCGATTCATTCTCGTTGTGTTCTGCCTTGCGACCGCCTCGGCGGCGCCCAGCCAGCAAGGTGTTCCAGGCTCTTCCGAAACGCTCCCACCACGGCCCATCGCCAGAGCAGAAGGTCACAAGATTCTGGCTGCTATTCCCATAGTCGGCACCGAGCCGGAATTCGAAACGGACTGTTCCCACCTGGTTCACGATGTTTATGACCAGGCCGGCTTTCCATACACCTATGTCAGTTCGCGCGAACTCTACACTGGCAGTGCAAACTTCACACGGGTGCGCAAGCCTCAGCCGGGAGACTTAGTTGTCTGGCTTGGTCACGTCGGTATTGTCATCGATCCCAAACAACACTCCTTCTTTAGCTTTGTGCGTTCCGGTCCCGACACGCAATTTTATGATTCGGCATACTGGCGATCCCGCGGTATCGCCCGTTTCTACCGGTACGTCGCCGAAAAGGATCTGAAGGCCCGTCGAACCCTTGAGGCTGCGGATCGCGCGGACCGGCAACCTCCCCGCGGCGATAGTGCCGCTTCGGAAAGTCGACCAGCTTCGAGACCGGCCGGGATCTCGTTCGCATCGAATCGTGCTACCGCGGAAGCTTCCCGCGGAATCGTTCTTCAGATGGCAGGGAAGAGCCCTTCATCCGAAGAAGTCGCTGCCGCATTTGTCGAAATGAACCGGGATTTCGGCGAATCACTTCATACACGCAGTCTGAACGGTCTGGGCAAAACGGTCGTCGTTTACCGCGAGATGCTCGTCTCAGCGGTGCAAACCACAGGGAAGCACGGAACTGCGCTCATTCGTATCCAATCCTTAGGTGCTCCCACGGATACGCAAACGGACTCACCGCTTCGCTGGAAAGAACAGCCGCTGGAATTCGAAAGGACCAGGAAAGGCTGGGTGATGACCCGCCCCCAGGACGTTGCTTACGTCAAGCGTGAAGTAGCTTTGCAAGTCTTGTCAGCCCGGCTATCCGCACTCGCGCGCAACACGGACCCCACTCCCGAGCAGAAAGACGAGCAAAAGGAAATTATTCGCCTCCTGAACTGGTTGGTTGTCGATGATTCACGCGGGGCTGCAGCGCAGAATAATTGAAAGCCGAAAATCCGAATGGCGCGGTTTGACGCCGCCAGCACACACCGGTGTTCATGATGACCTCGTAAAAACTGCCCGCCGAACCCTCGGTGCAGCCACTTCATCACCTATCGGCGTACTGGCAAGGGCTCCCGCTTCGTGCGCTTTGGATCTGGGGCAGCCCTCCTGAGGTCCCTTCGTGAGCGAACGAAAGATGAAATCAGAACAAATCAAGGAAATCACGGAAAGAGCGACGGAACAGCTCGTCGCTGCGCTGAACGCCGGCCACAGTGAGGCGCTCACGGGCTATCTCAAAGCCATCGGGCGTTTCCATCGCAACAGCCTCCACAACGTGATGCTCATCGCTTCGCAAAAGCCCAATGCCAGTTACGTCGCCGGTTTCCGCACCTGGAACGAACTCGGCCGATTCGTGAAGAAGGGCGAAAAAGGTATCTTGGATTCTTGCTCCCATCGTTCGCCGCAAGCTGGAGGATGAAGAGTATCAGAAAGAGCCTCGACTTCTGTTGCAGGTTTCCGCGCTGCATAGGTGTTTGATGTCAGCCAGACCGATGGCAAGGAACTGCCTCAATCGGCACGGCGCAGGGCGACCCGAACAGATGTGGCGAGCAGCTCCGTAGTTTCGCGTCGGAGCGGAGCGGCATCAAGTTTGCTGCCGCTTGGCCGCGGTTCTTCGCCTTCTTCCCATGCAGCTGGTCTGATCTCGGTCCTGACTCAGGACGGCGTCGGGCAATTTTTCTCGCCTTGCCCGTTGCTGATCAGGCTTACGCTGCGTTGGCTCGTGCTGCTGCCGGGCACAAAGAACCAGGAATATCGCGGCCGAACTCGTAGCCGGTCAGCCGGTTAGGCCGAATTTTCATGCCGCGAGCGTTAGATTTGGTGTCTGTCCTGGGGCAAATCCAGGGTAAGGAGTATTGACGGTCGCGATGGGTCCTGTTTAGCTCAACGCATGCGCGCTCGACTGACAGTGGGCATTGCTCTCGTCACCATAGTGGCTCTACTAGGATGGTGGCTGTGGCCCACTAAACGTCTTGCGCCACCAGCAGCCTCCGCCAATGCGAACCCCACCGTGATCGAAGCCAGCAGCACGACTGTCGCTAGCACCTCGTCCGCTTTGGCGCCTACGAACATCTACGCGCACAATTTGATGCTACGCAAGGGGCCGACCGGGTTCCGTGTGTACGTACGCTGGCTCCGCGGGCAGATGGCGCGCACCGCGCGCCATACGAATCCCTCCTTAGATGATCCGGAATCCTTTTATATAGATGTGAAAAACGGCGTGATTCACACCAATGTTGGAGATCTGGCGAACTTTCTTAACGAAGGGATTAGCAATTTGCCGCTCAAGAAAATCAAGCTTTCTGGCGACGGAGACCAGCTGAAACTGAAGGGGACGCTTCACAAAGTGGTCCCTCTGCCCATCGAAGTAATTTCCACCATCGGAGTCGCGCCCGACAATCGCATCCAGATTCATGTCACAAAAATAAACCTGCTAAAAATTCCTTTCAAGAAACTGTTGGCCGGGTTCAATGTGACGGCTGCCAGCCTCTTTCCCTCAACCGATATTCCTGGCATAGAGGTCAAGGACAATGACATCTACTTGGATACGGCGAGCGCCGCACCGGCGCCGCATATCCGCGGACAGCTCACCAGCGTGCGCATCATCAATCCCGACTTCCAGCAGATCTACGGCAACGCTCAGGAAGATGTAGCGCGCGTCGAGCAATGGCGAAATTTTATGCAGCTGCAAGGTGGCACCATCGATTTCGGGAAACTCACCATGCGGCACGTCGATTTGATGATGGTGGATTTGTCGAAGAACGCTTGGTTCGATCTGGATCTGGCCAATTATCAGGATCAACTGGTGAATGGATACACGAGAATGACTCCTGAAGCGGGTCTACAAATTTTTATGCCGAGCCTGGAGCAGATTCCAGCGGACAAGAAGAACCACAAGATCAGCATGGAGTGGATGAAGCACCGCAACATGCCGCCGCCTGCTGACATTACATCGCGCTGAAGCTTATGTTGTGGCTCGGCAGCGTACCGAATATCGAAAGGTTTCGAGCTCAGGAATAAGGCCTGCCACAAGAGTGGAGGAACTCGTTAAAGCGATTAACACAGACCGGAGCAAGTGCTATGGGAAAGTGGGAACAATAAGCGCCGAATGCCCTCAGTTGGAGGAGACTCAACACTCGAAAGTGGCGGCCCTTGCAACATTGCGCTCCGAAGGCGCCGGCCGTTAAGTACTAGATTTCAACCGTGTGAGAGTACGTCCAGTCTCTCCAAACGTTCATACATTGACCCCGATTGACCCTGGCTGTTTAGTTGCTTATAAGTCGCGTCCCCCCGCGCGGGATGCGCTGTCCGTATCCAGCTCAATTTGCTTTCAACAGCCTGGAAGGCAAAAGGGACAAGCACTGGGACATTCTTGTGGTTTCGGCTCGCCTGGAAAACAAAATGGCGCTTCTGCGAATCCTTCAAGGTCTGCCGGTTAGCGCCTTCACCGCCCCAACCGTTCAACAAGCGCCGACGACTCCTCTAATCGACGGGGGAGCGGTTCCACCGCCAATTAGAACGTCCCTGGCTGACGGCAACATGGAGAATCAACGCCAAACTCCTAAACTAGTCTGCCCTCGCTGCGGCAGCGACTGGGTTTGCCAATCGTGGCGCAATGGCATCTCAGCACGATTGCTGCGTAGCCGGGGAATCTACGTGGCAGGCAGCGAATGATGTTCGTGCATGACGCGCCACCTGCCGTCAATTTTGCGCAGACCCATGGTCAACCGAAATTCGAGAGGTTCGCGTTTGCCGCTCGTATCAATGTTAACGCACCGCCCTACTGCCGTAGCGAAGGCAACGTCCTGGCCACAAGTGACTTGCAGATCGTGAAATGCAAAGCCGACGGGCTTTTCAGACGACGAGAAAAACTTCTCCCAAGTCGACATGTAGCCATCTAAACCTCGCGATAAGAACGGGGGCGGTACATCGAACATCAAAATGCCTGGGTCATGGTCAGCACGAATGCCCGCCCGGTTTTCTTCGCGAACCGCTTTGGCCCATTGCTCAATAAGCTTGCGAATCTCAAGTTCATCGTTCGAGGTCGCTAGTTGTGACTTGGTGTCGTTCATGGTCGCTTAAACTCCGTCCCATATCTATTCAGACTCCGGGTCAATAGAAACGTTATCGGAGCATGGGCACGTTTTTCGGAGGTGTTTTAGGAGCGACCTGCTGAGGCGAGTAAGTAGTTCGATAGGCTTCGCGGACAGATACCTGCTTGAATGACCGACAGCCTGGGTTAGCGCTCAGAGGTTGTCGCGTTCTTTTTTAGCGCTTCGAAGTAGGCGCGGCCGCGTTTGTATCCGCGACGAAAGGGCTCGCTCTCGTGGGTGTCGGGATAGAGATCACCGAGGCGCGCACGACACTGCTCATAGGATTTGCCGCGATTCGAAGAATGCTGCGCGGCCTCGAAGCCGCAACGAAAATAGCGTTCGTCCTCGTCGAAGTTTCCGCCTTGCGCCTGGTACGTTTCTATCTCTGCATCGCGGAGGCCTACCCACCACATTTCACGGGCGCGATCAATGCTTTCGGCGCCGGCATCCTCCAAAGCACCGCGAACAGCTTCGGCTTGCGGATCATCGTTCCCGATTGCGACCACGACGGAGTGCCCTTGCCGCAGCGCGTCTTCATAAACGTACAATTCGTCTTCTGGGAGTCCCTCTGTGGTAGAGCTTTCCACCGCAGCGCCAGCGGCGCCACCAGCGACAGCGCCCAGAATACCTCCTGCGAGGCTAATAGCCACTACAGGACCAACACCCGGCACGAAGAGGCTTCCGAACACCGCAGGAAGGCTTCCGGTGGCGGCTAAACCAATAGCGCCGCCAACGGTTGCGCCGATGGCCTTACCCATGCCGGGCTGCTCGGCAGCTTACGTTGGAAGCTGCGCCAGTTCCGCCGGCGCGACGTCCGGAGTCAGAATATTGACTCTGTCCCTTAGAATGCCGAGCGGTACAAGCTTGGCTGCGGCGCGCTGGGCGTCAAAGCGCGACCTGAAAACGCCTACCACGGATTTCATGATTGTCCCCTTTCGGGCGGTATCTGATTGGAGTACCGCGCACTGTTGTTAACAATCAGGTGTTTGCTGGAAAGCTGGGGAATAAGAATGCGCGCACAATAGCTTTAACGGTCGGCCTATCTTTGACCCAAAACCCAAAAACGAGACAGTTTGGAAGTTGAGAAGGGCCAGCTGGATGTGGTTCTCTGGGCAGAAGCGAAGGAGGGGGAATGCCAGGGAAACGACACAGCGAGGAACAGATCGTCCACGCCTTGCGGCAGGTCGAAGGGGGCAAGAAGGTCAGCAAAGTTTGTCGGGAGATGGGCGTATCGCAGCAAGCGTTTTACAGCTGGAGGCGGCGATACGCAGAACTGGGATTGCAGGAGCTGCGGCAGCTGCGAGAAGAAAATCGCAAGCTGAAAGGGATCGTGGCAGACCTCACGTTGGACAAGCACATCTTGCAGGAAGTGCTCTAGTGATTCCGGAGGGAAGTTGGGACTGCCTCGGGATTGGGTGGATGTATATGAACTGCTTCACTAGCGTGGTTGAACCCTATCGTTCACGTTGCAATGAATACTCGCAAGGCGTAGGGAGGGCGTGATGGGTTTCTACGCGAGACGGGTTCTGCCCCACATCATTAATCTAGCAATGAAGAACAAGGACGCCACGCGCCTGCGCGAAGCGTGGATTCCTCGAGCTCGCGGAGAGGTTCTGGAAATTGGCATTGGGTCCGGCCTGAACCTTCCGTTTTATTCCTCGGAGGTCGAGCACGTGTACGGCGTGGAGCCTTCCCTTGCACTCCAGGACATGGCACGGAGGAGGCAGGCGGCAGGACGGGCCAAGGTGGAATTCCTGTCGCAATCGGCGGAAGATCCGCTGCCGCTTCCCGATCAAAGCATCGACACCATTGTGACCACCTGGACGCTGTGCTCGATTCCGAATGCGCCGAAAGCGCTTGAACAGATGAAGCGGGTTCTCAAGACTCGGGGTCGGCTCCTTTTCATCGAGCACGGCCGATCTCCCGATCCGGGCGTCGTGGCTTGGCAGGACCGGCTCACGCCGGTGTGGAAACGAATAGGAGGCGGCTGCCACCTCAATCGCAAGATCGATGAGCTCATTGCGTCGGCAGGATTTCAGATCGCGGAGTTGAAGACGTATTACCTTCCAGGACCGCGCGCGATGACGTATACCTATCAGGGGTTCGCAGAACCAATATAACGCGCGGAGTTCGAGTAGTGCACAACGCCGCGAACACCGATTGAGGACTTGTGTTCATCTACGGGAATCAGATCTATCCATTCTTGGTCAGCCGGATGGGAGATCCAAAACCGATCCGGGAAATTCGTAAGCGAATCATCGGGCAGGCTGGGGGTGTGGTTCTCGAAATCGGTGCAGGTTCGGGCGCAAACTTCGTGCACTACGATCCGACACGAGTCACCAAACTCTACGCTCTTGAACCCAACCCAGGAATGATACGGCTCGCAGAACGGCAACGGCTCCGAACGAAGTTGGACGTGGAGTATTTGGGCCTGCTAGGGGAGCGCATTCCCTTAGAAGACCGTAGTGTCGATTCAATCGTCAGCACGTTCACACTGGGGACCATTCCGGATGTAGTGGAAGCCCTTCGAGGAATGCGACGTGTCTTGCGCCCAGGCGGCAAGGTCATCTTTTTCGAACTTGGGTTCTCAACCGACCTTCGCGTACGGCGCTGGCAGCAGCGGTGGGAGCCGGTTGCCTATCGCCTATTCGAGGGCTTGCACCTGACCCGTGATATTCCATCGCTCCTCAATCGAGGCGGGTTCGATGTCGAGAAGGTGGAGTCTATGTACCTTGCAGCATTTCCGAAGTCGTGGACTTACTGTGTGTGGGGTACAGCTTGCTGAACGACGAGAGCTTCCCGACCAATGTGTTCCGGTCATGCACGTTAGCTTCGCCTCCTATGGCTTGCGGGGGTATGCAAAGACGGGACCCGCCAGCGTGCCGATATAGAGAATATCCGGCGATGTTCCTATGCCCCGAACCGTTTCCGGGAATTGGAATGTCCACTCGCGAGTCCCATCGGAAGCGCGCAATGCTACGAGCTCGCGACGATTACCGGCGAGCACAGCGTCACGCCACAGGTAGGGTCTTGCGGAGGTCCATTGTTTCGAAGCTTCGGCCGACCACTGTACCTTCTTCAAGTCGAGATCAAAGCTTGCGAAGATCTCGTCTCCAAGAAAAACAAGAAGTGAATCATTAGCAATAATGAGTCTTCTATTTGGTGCGGATTCCGTCGGCAAGTCGGCGAGCACTGCGCCTGAATCGGTGCTGAGTCGGTACAAATGACGTTTGGAAGTACCTACGTACAGATTGTGATGATCGACGGCAGCGGACGTTGTCACGTCCGCACCCAAGTCCTTTTTCCAAATCAACCGACCCGATTGAGAGTCTACGGCGTACGCGAATCCATCCCTGCCACCAAAATATACCCGGCCGTCGCTTAGCGCCGGTGAGGCACAAGTCACGCAATGCTCTTGGGGCGAATATGCTTCGTGAAAAACCCACTTTGGTTTCCCGCTCTGCAGGTCGAGGCAAACCAAATCGTCCGCAATTGTCACGAAATAGATTTGATTTTCGACACGGACGATATCGGATGCAACGCCTGTTACTTCCACTTTGTATTTCCAGCGCACTGCTCCCGTCGCTCGGTCAAACGCGTACACATGCCCGAGGGTCCCATCAGTCCCTATCACAACAAGGTCGTCGGTAATCAGAGGGTCGCCATGAAACTGGCTCTGTTCGCCATCCTTGCGGATGTCGTAGTCCCACTTTACTTGTCCAGTTTTCTTGTCGAGCGCGCGAATCATTCCATTGCAGGAGCCTGCAACAAGAAGATCGCCCGCGACCGTGGGCGTGGAGAAGACTCAGCCACCAGTATTGAATTCCCAAAGAAATGGAGTCTTGTCGGACGTTGCAGATGCATCGCGTGTCTGAGCCGTGAGCAGGCCAGGAAAAAGCAGTAGAATCGCAAACCGTAAATTTCCCTGTCTCACATTAACCTCCCGCCCCAAAACACATCCTTTTTTCTTTGTGCTCTCGGCTAACGTTACTCTCCGGATCGAAAGAGGTAAAGCGTGCGCTTTCGGGCCGAACTTGGTCACAACCTGACTTAATGCGGGTTGGTAGCCGATTGCTGGCCAGAACCTTCCAGAAGTTTTTCCAGATGGTCCAATTGAACCGGTAGTTCGCCAAGTTTGGCGCGTTCGGTCCTCAGCTCGTCCTCCGCTTCGATTTCTGTCGTTTGCCGTTGTTGTTCTTCATTTTCCAATGCTGCGAATCTCGCCTTGAGCTGCGGAAGTAAGTCCTCGACCTGTTTCCGGTCCGTTGGAGAGTTTTCGGTTTGGCTCACTAATTCTTCGTACTTCTTTATATCGGAGGCCAGCTTGGTCCGATTCGATTGTGCTTCGGCGAGTCTTGCACGGGCATCATCGAGTCTTTGCGCCGCGCGCACGACGATTGCTTCCCGGCCTTGCAAGCGGTAGAGAAGAATCTGGGCTCGTTGCGCGGCAATCGTGGCGGTCTATAAATCATGTTGCAGTTGCAGCAACCTCCTCCAGCAAAACTTACAACGTTTGGGAGTCAGTTGAACTGGACTGACCGTAGATAGGCGCTGCGATAAGCAAGAGAACTGGAATCAAAAGGCAAGAGCGATGCATTAGCCGCCTCCCGGTGAATTCTATCTCCAAATCTCCTGCATTCATCACAGAGCTCGAGGCTCGCCGAGAACTTAGGGACGCGCGGCGTTGCGCGGCATACCCATGCTGAAACAGCTGGTTTGGAAGGAGAACTTAGGCGTAACCAACAGAATGGAAATGACTTGACATCATTATCATATTCAATTATATATTTGATTATGGCAGCTACACTTCATAGGAAGCTCCGGTTTAAGAACGAAGTCTACGGCCAACTCGCTCGCATTGGGAAAGCGCTGGCAAGCCCCAAAAGGCTTGAGCTTCTGGATCTGATCTGCCAAGCGGAGCGATCGGTCGAAGAGTTGGCGAGCGAGACAGCGATGAGCGTGGCCAACACGTCGCAGCATCTTCGCGCTTTGCATGAGGTGCACTTGGTTGAAGCCAGAAAGGAAGGCCGATTCGTGGTCTACGGCTTGGCTGACGCCCTGGTCGCCCATTTCTACCGGTCGTTCCGGCTGTTGGCCGAAGACCGACTCGCCGAAATTGAGCGGATCCGGCAGCGGTTTTTCGCTTCAGGGACAGAATTGACGGCGCTGGACCGCGAAACGCTGCTGGAGCGCGTGAAGCAAGGAGAGGTGGTGGTCGTCGATGTGCGGCCAGCCAATGAGTACCAGGCGGCTCATATTCCGCAGGCGCTTTCGATTCCTTTGCAGGAACTGGGTGAGCGTCTTGCGGAATTGCCTCGTGGCAAAACGATCGTGGCTTACTGTCGCGGGCCGTACTGCGTCTTGGCGGCAGAGGCTGTTCAGCTACTGAGTGGACAAGGATTTCAGGCTTTTCGTCTGGAGGACAGTGTTGACGACTGGCGTGCGCGTGGTTTGCCTTTGGATATTCATCGAGAGACTCTCGAAACCGTGGAGGAAAAATCGCAATGATCTTTCGTCAACTGCTCCATTTTAATCCTGTCATCGCAGCATCGTATTTCTTCGGTTGAGGGGGCAAAGGCCAGGCCGCCGTGTGCGACCCGTTGGAAGACATTGACGTATATCTGCGCCTTGGTGAAGAAACCGGGATGAAGATTTGCTATGTGCTGGACACACACCTCCATGCCGATCATGTTTCCGGTGCGCGCAAGTTGGCGCAGTTGACCGGAGCTAGGTATGTCCTGAATGCGGATTCGGGTGCGCAGTTCGACTCTTCAACGGTTCGCGAAGGCGATGAACTCGATATGGGCAATGTCAGCATCCGCGCGCTGCATACTCCTGGTCACACTCCCGAACACATATCGTTCCTCGTGGCTGACAAGACGCGCGGTCTTGAGCCTTGGTTCCTTCTGACCGGGCATACGCTCATGGTTGGGGACATGGGCCGGACGGAACTGGCCGCGAGCGCCGAGGAAGGCGCCGGGATGTTGTTTGAGACCGTGCAGAAGCTGAAATCGCTGCCTGAATACATAGAAATATTTCCCGGAGCATTTGCAGGGTCGGTTTGTGGCCGAGCGCTGAGCGGAAAACCGATGTCGACGATTGGGTTTGAGCGCAAGTTCAATCGAGCCTTCCAAATCGCCGACAGAGACGAATTTGTGCGTCACATGTTAAGAGAGATTCCAATTCCGCCACCCAACGCGAAAGAGAATCGAGCCCTGAATATGGGCTTTTCGGCGGAGGCGGGCGGCGTGTATTCCCATGGCCGATGAGAGCGATGCTGTTCGCCTCGGGCTTGGTGAGAACTTAAGCCAATTTTCCCTCCTCGTCGTCATCAACGTTTTTGTCGGAATGATGGTGGGACTCGAACGAACGGTCGTCCCTCTCATTGGTGAAAAAGAATTCGGCTTGACTTCAAAGACCGCGATTGTCTCCTTCATTGTCAGTTTCGGAGTGACCAAGGCCATCTGCAACCTGTTCGCGGCGCGGATTTCTGAAGGTGTCGGACGCAAAAAAGTACTTGTTCTCGGCTGGCTGATCGGGCTTCCAGTTCCGTTCCTCATCATCTTCGCAAACCGATGGTTCTGGATCGACGTGGCGAATGTCTTACTGGGGATGAACCAGGCGCTTTGTTGGTCCATGACTGTGATCATGAAGGTGGACTTGGTAGGCCCGAAGCGTAGGGGATTGGCCCTTGGGATAAATGAATTTGCGGGATATCTTGCCGTGGGATTCAGCGCCTGGTTCACAGGCTATCTCGCGGCGGAGTATGCACTGCGACCGCAGCCGTTTTATCTCGGCATTGCGGTGGCCATTGCCGGGCTGCTGCTCTCGTTCTTCGGGGCCCGAGAAACCATTGACCACGCCAGACTCGAATCCGGGCTACATGACTCTGCAGCTGCGGCAGGAGAGTTGAGTCAAGACAGAAATACCTCCGCCTTTTCCTTGCGCGAAATCTTCGCGCTCGCCTCTTGGAAGGATCGAAACCTATTTTCGTGCAGCCAGGCAGGGCTGGTGAATAACCTGAACGACGCCATGTCTTGGGGAATCTATCCGCTGTTCTTTGCGAGCTTTGGTCTGGGAGTGGCCGCCATCGGAACCATCAAAGCCATTTATCCCGCCGCATGGGGAATCCTTCAGCTTTTGACCGGACATCTTAGCGATCTCTGGGGACGAAAGCGGCTGATCGCGGTTGGCATGGTTGTACAAGCTGGTGGCATTTGGCTTACGGTGCGAGTTCCGGTGTACTCCATATGGATCGTGGGGGCACTTTTGCAAGGAATCGGGACTGCCATGGTGTACCCGACGCTGTTGGCGGCAATTGGCGACATTGCCCATCCCGAAAATCGCGCAACGATAATGGGTGTTTACAGGTTCTGGCGTGATTTGGGGTATGCAGTTGGGGCACTGCTTTCCGGGATCATTGCTGACTTGTTTGGCATGCGAGCCGCAATTGAAGTGGTTGCCGTGCTGACACTCCTCTCGGGCATGCAAGTTGCCTTCCGCATGCGAGAAACGTTGAAGAGGTTACCAGCAGAGCCGACGGTGGGGGAAAGTTACTAATCCTGATTCACAAGTGGAGCAGAAATGAATGAAAGCCGCAAACCGATGTTTAGCGATCGAATCGCCAGCGAGCCGGGTGCAGCGCGAGATGCCGCTCGTCGCGCGCTGAAGATGCGGCTCGAAACCATCGCCGTCCACGCGGGAGCTGAGATTGATTCCGCCACAGGAGCGCTGACTCCTCCTCTTCATCTTTCAACCACATTCGAGCATGGGCCGGGTGGCCAAGCCATTCACGGATTTCTATACGCGCGGGAGAAGAATCCAACGCAGTTGCGGCTGGAGGCCGCACTTCGGGACCTCGAAGGCGGCGCGGCCGCTTTGGTGTTCTCCTCGGGGATGGCAGCGGCCGCAACTCTCCTGCAGACGTTGGACGCAGGCTCTCATGTCGTATTTTCCGACGACATCTATATTGACGTTCGCTCCCTGGCGCACGATTTCTTGCCAGTGTGGCGTATCGAGAGCACACGGAGCGATCTCACAGATTTGCAGACGCTTAAAGCTGCGATCCGGCCCAACACAAAACTTGTTTGGATCGAAACCCCTTCCAATCCTCTGATGAAAATCCTAGACATCCGAACGATCGCGGATATCGCACACGAAGCCGGGGCGCAACTCGTGGTAGACAATACGTTCGCGAGCCCCATTCTCCAGCGGCCGCTGGTCCTGGGCGCGGATGTAGTTTTGCACTCGACGACGAAGTATTGCGGGGGCCATAGCGACGTCCAAGGAGGATGCCTGGTCGTAAAGAGCCGCGAACTCTTGGAGAAACTCTCTCGCCTCCGCGACATCTTGGGAGCCGTGGCGTCGCCTTTCAACTCATGGCTTGTTTTGCGCGGTTTGCGCTCACTGCCATGCCGCATGGAAAGACATTCGGCAAATGCGGCCGCGGTTGCTACTGCGCTCTTGGCTTCTCCAGCCGTTGCGGCAGTCTACTATCCGGGGCTTCCGTCGCATCCAGGAAATGATATTGCGCGGAGGCAAATGACGAATTTCGGCGGCATGCTTTCGTTTTTGGTGCGCGGTACACGTGAGGACACTCTCCGTGTGGCATCGCGAGTGAATTTATTTATTAATGCCACCAGTCTTGGTGGCGTTGAGAGTTTGATCGAGCATCGCGCATCGAGTGAGGGGAAGATGTCCAGCGCACCGGGCAATATGCTTCGTTTGTCCGTGGGTCTTGAACATCCAGACGATCTTATCGAAGACCTCCTGCAAGCTTTGGCCTGAGGTGTCTCGCAGTGGACGTTGCTCCAGTGAGAGTCGCTCGTGAC